>Ga0209215_1000038_pt1 | contig 118618 bp, 91 predicted proteins | sample TexAe_OM2H0_M2_FD_187938 | JGI IMG/M metagenome (GOLD analysis project Ga0209215, IMG submission 187938) | Forest soil microbial communities from Davy Crockett National Forest, Groveton, Texas, USA - Texas A ecozone_OM2H0_M2 (SPAdes) (version 2) | ecosystem: Environmental > Terrestrial > Soil >... | reverse complement strand
CCGAGGAGGAACGGCAACAAGCCGAGCTTGCACTGGACCAAGCGTTAAAGGAAGCAAAAGCGAAGGAGCAAGAATTTGAGGCGCAGCAAATAGCAAGAATTAAGGCCGAGAAAGAAAGACAACGAGCCCAGCTTTCACTGGAGCAAGCGCTAAAGGAAGCAGAAGCGAAGACGCAAGAAGTTGAGGCACAGCAAGTAGCAAGAATTAAGGCCGAGAAAGAAAGACAACAAGCCGAGCTCGCACTGGCCCAGGCACTAAAAGAAGCAAGTGCGAAGACGCAAGAATTTGAGGCGCAGCAAGTAACAAGAATAAAAGCCGGGGAGGAAAAGCAACAAACCGACTTTGCGCTACAGGAAGCGTTAGAAAAAGCAGAAAGAAATGCGCAAGAGCTTGAGGCAGCTCAAGTGGCGAAAACTAATGCTGAGCAAGAACGGCAACGAGTCGAGTCTGAACTAAAGCAGGCACTAAAAGAGGCTGAACGCATGGCGCTGGAAGTGGCGAAAGAGCAGCAGACTAGAATTGAAGCCAACATTGAAAGACAGGAAACAGAGGCTGCTCTTCAGAAAGCCGCAGACGAGATTGCGAGGAAAGAACTTGAGGTCCAGGCGGAACACTCTGCGAGGGTTAATTTAGAGCAGGAGTTGCAACTGGTCAAAACTGCACGATTGATAGGCGAAGTAAGGTCCAAGAGAAATCCGAAAGCGCGACGCGAAGAAGACTCCACCATACTTCAAGAGCAAGCAAGAATTAAGGCAGAGGAAGAACGTCAACAAATGCAGGCGTTCCAGATGGCGGAACAAGAAGTCGAGAGAAGAACACAGGAAGCTGAAGAGGAGCGCGAGGCGAGGATACGCGCAGAGGAAGAACGACAACAAGCTGAGCAAGCGCTCCAGAAATCTGACGATGAGGCCAAGAGAAAAGCTCACGAACTCGAAGTGGAGCGACAGGCTAGAAGCAAACTTGAGCAAGAACTGCACGACATCCAGATTGCTCGGATGCATGCTGAAGAAGAAACCAAGCGAAGTGTTTTGGAATTAGAGGCTGAACGACAAGCGAAACTTGCGCTCGAGTTAGAACGTGTGCGAGTACAGCTAGCACTCGAAACAGCCGAGGCAGAGAAGGAGATAAGAGCTAAACAGGCCGCCGAAGACGAAGCACGGCTCAGGGCTGAACTGCAGCATCAATCCGACGAAAGGTTACACGTCCAATCTGAATCTTCCACTGACGACGATCCAATTAGATTCTGTCCACGTTGTGCTCGAGTCTTCAGGACTAGCCGTGCCTACTGTTTGTACGACGCAACTTTACTGCTCAATACGAAGCAGCTTCAAGGGCTTGCTGTTCCCAAGACTCAAACCATGAATTGGCCGGTGATTTCCCTCATTGCCGTGACGTTCTCCGTAACACTTATTCTAGGCATAGTGCTGCTCAACAGCTTTTTGAGTGTACCCAGCGTCCCGCCAGCTACAGTGCAACAAGTGTCGGCTCAACTGACGGAGCCAATAGTCATCGGACTAGATGACAAAGGAGCACAACTACCAAATCCGGAATACCCCTCTCGTGCTAAAAGCGAAGGAGTGTCAGGCAAGGTGACGGTGGCGATTTTGGTTGATAGGCGGGGGGCGGTCACATCCGCTCGCGCTTTAGATGGACCTTCACTACTTCAGGAAACTGCTACAGTTGCCGCAAGGAAGGCAAAATTCTCTGCGCAACCCAACCAACGTGGGTTAACCTCAGCGACGATCACTTACATTTTCAAGTGACGACTCCATTGTCATAGGTTCATTTTGTTTGCGGTCTCAATCTGATCCGACTCGGAGTTAAATTGCAACTGTGAGACTTGATTGATCGCTTAGGTTAAGGGAGGCAACATGAACGGCGCTTGTCGGCGGTTCTTGATGATCCTGGCTTGTTGGGGACTAGCTTTCTCGGGTGCGTTTCAAGTACCGACGTTCTCGCAAGTTCCAACGTCGAACGTCAATCGCGAATTGTCCGGCGGCTGGTGGTTCGATGGAAGTGGCTTCGTGCGAAAGAAGTTTTACGTCGTAAATGGCACTTTTACAGAGAAGCGGCCTAAACGCATTGACAACGTTATTGAACTTCGCGACTTCTATGTGTTGCCTCCATTTGGAGAGGCGCACACACATGGTTTCGACAATCCAAGCGACGTCGAACGAGTTGTTGCGACCTACCTACGCGACGGTATCTTCTACGCCTTCTCACTTACAAATTCGATTCGTGGCAAGCGTAGCGCAGCCGCGTTTGTGAACAAACCGTCGAGCGTCGACGTGGCGTACGCGAACGCCGGGCTGACCGCTACTTTGGGTCACCCCATCTTGTCAGCTGAGGTCACAGCGAACAATATCCCCTGGGACCAACTGGGCCAACACTGGCAACAATTGCTCAAGAGTCACACAGCCGAGGGTGATGTCTATTTCGTAATCGATAACCAAGCTGACCTAAAACGCAAATGGCCCGCAATCATCGGGAACAAGCCTGACGTCATTAAGATCTTCCTGCTTGATACTGAGCACTTCGAGGAAAAGAAAAAAAGCACGAACACCATCGATGATAAAGGACTGGACCCTGCTCTCGTCCCGGCCATTGTGCGTCTGGCGCATGGCAGCGGCCTGCGCGTCGCGGCCCATGTGGAAACTGCCGCGGACGTGCGTGTCGCTGTCGCTGCCGGAGTTGACATCATCGCGCACCTTCCAGGTCTCGCGCCAAAGGCAGACGAGAGTCCGGCTAGATATGAGCTCACCGAAAGCGACGCTCGAGTCATGGCGCGGAAAGGAGTATCCATGATCGCAACTGCCTGGCTAGCCGAGCGACTCGCGGCTCCGAAACCGTGGCTGAAGGGAGCTGAAGCAATGGCAGATGTTGCGCAACTGGAACGTGCCCAGAAGATTCAGCGAGCAGGGCTGAACTTGCTGAAGTCTCATGGCGTGCGGATCACGGTTGGCGCCGACTTGTTCGAGACGGCATCACGGGAAGCTCAGTACCTCGAACAGCTCGGCGTATTTAGCCGGAGTGAAATTCTCGATATGTGGTCGCGAACTACGCCCCAGTTGATTTTTCCGGACCGTCGGATCGGCCGGCTAAGCGTGGGTTACGAAGCAAGCTTTGTTGCCCTTTCGTGTAATCCCCTCGGCCGGTTTGAATGTGTTCGTGAAATCACTGTTCGTATGAAAAATGGCGTGCTCTTGCCGGTTCCTCCGAGCGATGCTCGCTAGGGATCTCGGATTTAAGGCTAGAGGCAAAAAGGCGAGGTTCGAGTGATTTTCGTATGAGCGATAAATGTTACTTCGCTTGAACCATATGCGTAACGCGCAGCGAGTCTGAGCCCGGTGTTGGATCTCTCAGCAAGTTGTCAGAATAGAGGCAAGGGAAACGACGCCGTCTAACACCGAGAAAAGATTCGAAGGAACGACCTAAACTGCAAATAATTCAGAAACAAAACTAACCTGGCGGTGTCTAATAGTATGTTCCACCACATTACTCTGCTTGACTAGGAGGTTTAGTATGGCCATCGCCTTGTTCAGCATACTGATCGCGCTTTTGATAGGTTTCGGCGCTGTCCAGGATATTGTACGCGGTGCTCGCGGAGGCGAAGTGCGACCGCTGCTTATCGGCCTCGCTGGTATGATAGTCAGTGTTCTACTAACGACTTCCGGGATCGCCTTCTGGCAAGGCTGGGCGACGGCGCGTCGCCTCGTACTCGTTGCGGCCGTCTCGTCCGTGGCGTTCCATGTATACGCCGCCCTACCTCCTCATCGCAACATTGGAATTGTTGCGCTGCTAGTTGGAGTGGGATACGGCCTTGTGCTTCTGTGGGTTGCTTTAAGCTCGAGAGGTGGGAAGACGCAGACGGTCTAGCCGAGAGAGTTGCAACCGGATTATCGCTTGGCTACGGGAGAAAGAACGCTTCGAAGTGTGGCTGCGTCGAGTTAAATATATGCCTCGTAACCGGCCATGCCCGTGGTCAGAATCATCCAGTACCTGATTGGAACACGTTTCCTACGCTGGAATCCTCAAATAATGTTTGCGTGAAATTGAAGACGAACCTTTCCCTCGTTAATCGAAGACCAGGGTTCGACCCTCATGAACAATGATCTTCCGGTGTATATGACTCCGAATCGCTCGCGATAAAACCACTTTCTCCAAGTCCCTGCCAAAACGTATTAGGTCACGAACTGAGTGGCGATGAGTCACGCGCATCACGTCCTGCTCGATAATGGGCCCGGCATCAAGCGACTCTGTCACGTAGTGACTTGTCGCTCCGATGATTTTCACTCCACGCTGACGAGCAGAGTGATAGGGGCGAGCGCCGGGGAACGCTGGAAGAAACGCATGGTGAATGTTGATGATTTGATTTGGATAAGCCTGCACGAACTGGCCTGACAGAATTTGCATGTAGCGTGCGAGCACTACGAGATTGATCTGCCGGCTCTGGAGGAGTTCTAGCTGCTTTTTCTCGACTTCGTTCTTGTTCTCTTTCGTCACGGGGAAAGTACGGAACTCAATGCCGAACTTATTTGCTACGGGCTCGAGATCTGGATGGTTACTAATGATGATTGGTATATCGATGGTCCATTCTCCAGATTGCCAGCGCGCGAGGATGTCGTAAAGGCACCATGGATCCTTTGATACAAGGACAGCCATTCTGACGATCTCGTCCGAGTAGTGCAGTGACCACTCCGTGTCGGTCCCGCTACCGATTATGGCTTTGAGTCCTTCGACCATCGCCTCATTCGCAATGGAGAAGTTTGAGATGTCCCACTTTAGGCGTGTGTAGTAGTGGTTGCTTTCGCCATCTACGTATTGGTCGTGGTATTGGATTAGCCCACTATTGTTGTAGACGAACTGAGTAAGGTTGGCTGCAAGACCAAGACGCAACGGACAGCGAAGTAGGAGAATGACTGAACGAGGCTTAGTCGTTTTAACTTCGGGCGTTTTCATCCCCACTTCCTTCACGAGCAAGTCTTTCTATGCTAGCAGACTATTATTTTCTTCGGAAACAAACCTCGGTTCGAAGAAATCATCAAGGTTGGAGAATTTGTACTCACATCCTCCATCGCAATATAGGGTACTTTTCCGCAATTTTTAGAAAGAGTCTCCTATGCTCATGACTAAAAATCTCACTCATGAGTAACGCAGTAGAGTTTGCCGAACGTGTTCGCCTCAACCAGGCCAACCTTAGTTCTAATTTGAAGCCGCAATACGACTTTATCGTCTGCGGATCTGGCTCTTCCGGTTCGGTCGTGGCTGGCCGATTAGCGGAAAACTCAGATGTCAGTGTCCTGTTAATCGAGGCGGGCGGCGACGATGACCTGCCTGCGGTAAAGGAAGCAAACAAGTGGTTCCTTAACCTGGGAACCGAGCTTGACTGGGGATTCAAAGGTCAGCCCAACCCTCATATCAACGGACGCTCCATTCCTCTATCTATGGGAAAGGTTTTGGGCGGTGGATCCAGCATCAATGGCTTGGGCTGGGCGCGTGGTCACAAGAACGATTGGGATTTCTTCGCGCGGGAGGCCGACGACTCGCGATGGAACTATGAATCCGTTCTAAATCTTTACCGCCGAATTGAAGATTGGCATGGCGCTCCAGATCCAAAGTACCGAGGAACAGGAGGACCGATCTTTGTTCAACCGGCGCCTGATCCTAGCCCGATAGCCCCTGCCATGGTGGACGGGGCGCGTTCGGTGGGAATCCCAACTTTCGAGAATAACAACGGTCGCATGATGGAAGGCGATGGCGGTGCCGCCATTATCGATCTCCTGGTCCGCGATGGCCAACGTCTATCCGCATTCCGTTCTTATACCTTCCCGCTGATGGACCAACCCAATCTAACAGTGCTCACCCAAGCATTGGTCACACGCGTGACCTTTGACGGTAAGCAAGCTACTGGGGTGGAGGTTGCTTACGAAGGAAAGATTTATCGCATCGGTGCGCAGTCTGAAGTCGTGCTGTCGCTGGGCGCGATGCACACACCGAAGGTGCTAATGCTATCGGGAATTGGCGACCAGGCCGAGTTGCGACGCCTCGGAATTCCTCTCATCCAGCACCTTCCCGGCGTAGGTCAGAACTTTCAAGACCACTTCGCCATCGGTTGTGTCTGGGAGTATCAGGAGCCACTTGCTCCCCGTAACAACGCGGGCGAGGCGACCTACTTCTGGAAGAGTGATTCCAGCCTCGAAACTCCGGATTTACAAACTTGCCAGGTGGAAGTGCCGTTGTGCAGCGCCGAGACAGCAGCCAAATTTAACCCACCGCCTGATTCTTGGACTTTGTACGGAGGTGTTGTACGTCCCAAGAGTCGAGGTCGTATCCGTTTGAAGGGACCCAACGCTGACGACCCCATCCAGATAGAGGCCAATACGCTGTCTCATCCAGGCGATCTGAAGGCCGCGATAGCCGCTGTTAAATTTTGTCGCGAGGTTGGTAATTCGACTCCACTGCGGCCTTACGCAAAACGCGAAGTCATGCCGGGTAACCTGAAAGGAACTGCATTGGAAGACTTCATCCGCGACGCGGCTTCTACTTTCCATCATCAGACATGCACGGCAAGAATGGGGCGCGATTCAATGTCGGTGGTCGATGCCAACCTTAAGGTTTATGGAATCGAAAACCTTCGCATTGCGGATGGGTCCATCATGCCACGCGTGACCACCGGCAACACCATGGCTCCCTGCATCATCATCGGCGAGCGTGCAGCAGAGGCTTTGCGGGCTGAACACCAGTTAGGGACATCGTCTCCTACGTGATTGAGTTGTGTGCTCACAGAAACCTCGTTACGTGGAGAGATCCCGTTGAGCGATGTGAAAGGAAGATTGAGATGAGTGAAATTGAAATTGGAATAGGAACACCAGAAGGAGTCGCCCTGACTGTGCTGACGCACCTAAATGACGGAAAGGTCGACGATGCAATCGCTGGTTTTGCCGAAGAGTTCACGTACGAAGACCACGGTCTGAGGCTGGAGTTCAAAGACAAAGAGCGCTTGTCTGAGTTTTTCCGGAAGACACGAGAACTGTACCCTGACTCCTTCTTGGAGCCGGACACCGTCTTAGTCAGTGGGAATCACGTGACCATGAAATGGACACTTCAAACTACTGTGATGGAACGAATCTACGGCGGACTCTTCCGGAAGGTTCAAGTGTCAGTTCACGGTGTATCGATCATTCGGACGGAGAACGGCAAGACTACCGATTGGGCGGACTACTACGATGGAATGACCTCGCGGCGCACCGCTTTGGCAGAACACTTCAATGATTGGATCGAACTCTGATGCGTGCCGTCTGCGCACGTGAAGTAACAGAATGACTAGCGATGAAAACTGACTGAAGCAACAGGTCTCGTTCATATCGACTTCTGCGAAAGTCCGAAATCCCACCAACGGCAGAGGCCGTGTCAAAAGTCGGACACCACTGGCTTTAGCCAAGTGGAGCATCAACTTTGTGCTATTCGGTGTCAGTATTCCATTTGGAGATACCACCGACTTTAGTCGCGTGGAGTTTCAACTTCGACTACTACGACTGAAGTAAATGGCAGAAATTGAAACTCCACGCGACTAAAGTCGGTGGTGTCTCCCCAAGAATCTATCAGGCGTTGACTAGCGAAAAATTGAAGGTCCACGCGGCTGAAGCCGGTGGTGTCCGACTTTTGACAAGAGCCTCGGCAGTTGGTGGATGGTTCAAATCCTTTCTAGCAAAGGCTGTTTCTCTATCCTCCGGCGCGCTTGCGCGCGCGGCAGTGGGCGAACAAGTTGTTTGTAGATAGGATCTGAACAATCCACCAACTGCTGTTGGTGGGATTTCAGAGTGACCACCTAGAAAGGCGTTTCGTAGAAAGCCGATGATCATCAGCGGGCTTGCCAATGCTAAAAAGCCTGGGTGAAGATCAGATTGGCAAAGCAAGGGCGTCTCAACAGTCGGCAGGAGGTTCACCAACCATGCGCAAGCTCATCGTCTGCAACATCGTCTCGCTCGACGGTTTTTACTCTGGCCCAGGTGGGAACGTAATGGCCATGCCGTTCGACAACGGCTTCTCCGACTACAACGCGGAACGTCTCCGGGCGGCCGACACGCTTCTGCTCGGGCGTAAATCGTTCGAGGGCTTCCGCTCTTACTGGCCCGCGATCGCCGACGACATGAGCCAGCCCACCGTGGAACGCGAGATCGCGCGTCTCAACACCGCCGTCCCGAAGGTCGTGGTCTCCAACACCTTGAAGCCCGACGAGGTCGAGGGGTGGGGCCCGACCCGCGTCGTGCGGCGCGGGGACGCACACGCGGAGGTCGCCGCACTCAAGGAGAGTCCGGGTCAGGAGATCCTGATCTTCGGCAGTCACCTTCTCTGGAACGATCTGCTCGCCACCGGCTTGGTTGACGAGCTGCACCTCATGATAGGCGCCGGCGTGGTTGGCGAGGGTGTGCGGGCGTTCGAGACTCGTCCTCCCGGCTCGCTCCGCTTGCTGGACACCCGCACCTTTGAGGACTCGAGCCTGCTCCTGGCTCGTTATGCCGTCGAGCGCTGATCGCGGCGCCGCGCCCAAAGCCGTTATGCGGTCTGGACGGAGGTGTCAAAAAAACTAGGGCGCAGTTAACGTGCGGCTGCTAAGGTTGGGGTAACTTTCCACAGACAATTACCGAGGCGAGTTTTTATGAGCGACCCAAAGAGCACACAAACAACTTGCCGCGTATTAGCGGACTACCAAGCTGCGTATCCCGATCCAATCGTCGTTCATGCCGGAGAAGGACTGGTCGTTGGGAAGGAAGATCCAGAGTATCCAGGCTGGATTTGGTGCACGGACAGAAACGGCAAAGGCGGGTGGGTTCCCGACGATTGTATAGAGCGTATCGGAGGAAGTGCCAAAGCGCGATACTATTACGCGACCACTGAGTTATCAGCGAGTGCGGGAGAAGAGCTGATCATAACCAAAGAAAAAGGTGGCTGGGCATGGTGCATAAACGGGAGCGGTCAAAGCGGGTGGCTACCTGTCGCGAACCTGGAGAGGTAGAATACAAGTTGGCGAACTGCGCTAGTCTTTTACGTTTGAAGATCTCGATTTGAGGAGGTGACTCGTGGCTATTTGGTTTAAGTTGGCTATCGCTTCGAACTTGATCTACTGGACCATTTTCTTCTTGCTGCTTTCTCGACGCCGGTGGACCGTCGCAGGATTGATGGCCGGAGTTTTCCACATGCTTTTCGCCGCCATCGTTTCGGTCGCTCCTATTCGCTCGACCATGGATCCGCAATACACGAACTTTGCCCTAGGCTTTGTTCAAGCAAAAGGACAGGCAGCAGCTCTTCCAGCGACATTGCTCCTCGGCTGGGCCTTGTTGGCCGCATGGATTGCGGTAGGTAAAAGCAAAGGGCGGTGGCTGACAGTAATCGCGGTGGGAGACATCTTGTTGGCGTTGAACATGGGTGGATCGCTTCTGCTTGGCAACGCTGAGGATTGGACATTTCAGCTTGGCGAATACCTCACAGTCACTGGGAAGGCGGGGCTAGTCATTCTCTTATTTTTCTTCACTGGACCTTTTGTTGCGAGTGCGATCTGGGCAATCAGACGCAGTGGCCCAGGAGGGACGACAAAGCCTTTTGCACAAGACAGAGAAGGTAAGAATAGAGTTGCAGACGAGGAGACAAAGAAGACCAATGGCTTTAGATACATTCGGAGCCACGCATAACAACCGCTTGGAGCGGACTCGCCGTGAGCGGGCTTATTTGTTATGTTGCGTGGGCGAGCCAAGCCAGGTGTGAGCCAACCATATAAGCCTCAACGTAGATACTTAGGAATGGAGATATCCATCTCAGTTCTCTTTTCATTTCTCGCTCTCTTGTTTTCCTTTATGGGCTGCGCTCAAACAAAAGATCCTCACAGAACGGAATCCGTCGATCTGTATCCGATCATGCAGAATGGCAGGTTTGGTTATGTTAACGGCAAAGGCCGCGTCGTTATCAAGCCACAGTTTCTAAAAGTGGATCGTTTCAGCGAAGGTTTGGCAGTAGTTGTAATAGGTACTCCGGAGGATTATCGGTATGGGTTCATAGATACAACTGGAAGGATCGTGTTTGAGACTGATGCCTCGCCCTCAGAAAAGGGATTCTCAAGTGGAGTTGCTGTGCTGTTGGCAAAGAACAGCGCCAGTCACTACTACATCGATAGGTTGGGAAGGTTTATCACCGGTTATTACCTTTATGCCGAAGATTGTACGGAGGGTCTATGCGCGGTAAAGATGGAGTCGGGCCAATGGGGCTTCGTTGACACTTCAGGTGAAACAGTTATCAAAGGACAATATGATTGGGCAAAACCTTTCTCCAATGGAATAGCCCGGGTCGGCGTGTTGACTGCTTCGGCCGATATTCGTAATGACGGAGCGACTCGCGATTCAAAGATGGGCTTTATTGATCGTAACGGCAAAGCAATTACGCCAATGAAATTTGATACGGGTGCGGATTTTAGTGATGGGTTAGCCCAGGTTAAGCTCGACAACAAGTGGGGCTACATCAATCAGAGTGGCGAAATCGCAATTCCCCCACAATTTGAACAAACTTATTCTTTCAGGGATGGTTTGGCGCGAGTTAAAGTCAACGGCCTCTGGGGCTATATAGACAAGTCAGGCAAGATGACAATTCCTGCACAATTTGAATTCGCTGATGACTTCTATGAGTCTTGGGCGTCTGTTAGAAAAGCGGGGCGAGCGTTTTATGTGGACCGCGCTGGTCGAACGACATTAACGACACCGTTTCAGTACCTGGGAAGATTTCGCAACGGCAAAGCCGGTGTCAAGCTAAACAATAAAGTTGGTCTTATTAACAAATTCGGAAAGGTCATCGTTGCATTAAAGTTTGAGTCTCTTGAGATGATGTCAGACGAGCTCATTCTGGTGGAAGATGAGAATGGGTTCGGTTACATCAACTATGATGGAGTGTTCATTTGGAGGCCCACTCGTTAGTGAGAGTAAGGTTTAGTACAGTTGTGCGTCAGAGCAAAAAAACGAATGGCAAACACTGATTCTCAAGTAACGATTCACATGGTGGCGAGCCTCGACGGCTTCATCGCTCGAAAGGACGGGCGCGTCGACTGGCTCGAAACCTCAGATGAATTCTTAGACGGGGACACCTTGGACCCAGGGTTCGTCGAGGCGTTCCTCAAGACTATCGACTGCTACGTCATGGGTTCGCGAACCTATGAGACCGCGCTTCGTTTTGAAGCTCAAGGGTTGGGGTGGTCCTACGGCGATAAACCCACCTTCGTCCTCACTAGTCGCGAACTACCGCGGACCCGGGATACCGTCGAGTTCCACTCGGGAGATCTCGTGGAGTTCGTGAATGGGCGCCTACGGCCCACGTTCCGTAACATCTGGTTTGTTGGGGGCGGTGTGGTTTCCGGCGAATGCTTTCGTCTCGGGCTAGCCGACGAAGTTCGCTATTCAATCCTGCCGATCTTGATTGGTGATGGGATCTCATTCTTCGAGAAGCTTGACAGAGACATCGCCCTCCATCTTGCGGAGGTAAAAGCTTACAAGAACGGTATGGTGGAGCTTCGTTACGAGGTGCGAGGACGTCGCGACGAGTTACGCAACGCTAATTAACACGTTACGAGATTAATGAAGTACGAAGTCATAAAATAGTATTGATGAGTCAGGTATACGATTGCCGTTTTAACCTTTTGTCCAATCGCCGACAAGATATGTCGTCCACTCTCAAGTCGTGTAGAATCGAAGTGAATAGAGAATGAGTAATCCCCCACCTCTCGTCCGAAGTAATAACCTTGCACGAGTCCAACCCAAAAAGTCGCCACGCTATTTCTACAGCGTTGCCGCCGTCGTCATGCTCTTGATCATGCTCGCCGGATTTTACCCTTACTACCTGCGGGGCGAAGGAATGGGAGGACGGAAGATCTCGTCTCAGTTGGTGACACTGGTTCTCGTTCACGGTGCGGCGATGACTGCTTGGCTGGTTCTGTTCTTCGTCCAGTCGCTGCTGATCCCTGCCCGAAAGTTGCGCGTCCACATGAAACTCGGCTGGGTCGCCGTCGCGGTTGCGCTCGTTGTCTCTGTCAGTGGGTTTATGGTTGCGGTTCAATCCGTCCGCGTCGTACCTGCAATACCCTTCTGGGGAATGGCTTACCGGCAGTTCCTGATGGTCATGCTGGCCGAGGTGTCGCTCTTCACGCTCTTCGTGCTGGCGGGAGTATTATCACGGAAGAAACCGAAGATACATCGTGCGATGATGCTGCTGGCGAGCCTTAGTATTCTTGCCGGCGCAACGGTCCGTATGCCGGTTCTATTCCCCATCTTCGGAGAGGGTGGATGGGCAGGAATCTTCGGGCCCATCTTAACTCTAGGCGCCGTCTTCCTCCTCGCCCGCTCGCTCCTCGGTAGAGCGTTTGACCGATGGTTCGCCTCAGGTTATGCCATTATGATTGTGTTCTACATTGCTGCCTGTAAGTTCGCCGTCAGCGATGCCTGGGGCTACTTGGCTAAAGCAATATTAAACACCTGATTCGCGTGAATATCGGGCAGTAAAGAGTTGTTGAAGTAAAAGCATTGGCTCTGGCAGAATGTCGCCCAACAACAACATGTAGCGGACTCGCAGGTGAGTAATCTTTATTCGCAATTGCCTGGGCGAGCTGCTCAAGCGCATCGTTCGGTGCTTTAGTTCTCGAGATATGAAAGAAACACCTGTTGAGATCTCTCTAGCGCAGCGGTTCTTTGCGTCCGGCTGGCTGTTGTGGGTCTGGCTTGGAGTGTTCTCATTCGGCGTTCCTCTACTCGTGTTGTGGACGCTGAACTTGAAAATGCTATTTGCCGCAGCATGGTACATCTGGGTCCTCACTCTTGGCGTCTTACTGCTCTTCGCCTTTGCAGGTTTTCTCGTCGGCGCCGTCCTTTTCAGCGGGCTAGTCGCACCGCTCCTACACCTTCGAACTCATTTCAACGGTGGTCCATTCTCGGTTGGCGACATGGTCCTCGTCATAGGTGGAAAGTACAGAGGGCGTCGAGGGTTCGTCTATTCCCTCGGGCAAGGCAACAGTGTTGTCATAGAGTTCGATGGAGATGACAAATCTCGGTTTGACTTTGGTCAACAACAGCTTCTGAGGCTGTGACGCGACGAAGTGCGCGCTCGCCGCCGCGGCTATCCAGTTAGCGTTCTTGCTGAGAGTTGAAGCATCTTGGTAAATGTCGCGCCCTGAGAACCATCGAGATATGAAATATCACCTGTCATTTCTAATCGTTTTGATGCTGGTTCATTCGGGTTGCTCGTCCAAACACTCGGATCACTCTGGTCAGATTGTGCATCAGGTCAATGATGGCCCGACCCTCAGTTTGGGGATGAGCCACAAAGCAGCGTTAGAAATTATCCGAGAATGCGGTGGTCAAGACATCACATCAAAAATGGCGGTGGTTGGACCTCAAGGTGAGTGGCCTCTGAGCGGTCTATTCTGGAACTTGGAACAGTACAATTCGGTCTTAGAAATCGTCGCGGAGGACGGGCATGTAGTTCAGATCGGCTACTGGACAGTCGCAGATTTTTCTGACAGCAAAGTTCATCGGTTAGAAAGTAGGAGAAGCCTGAAATCATTAACATTCGAAAAGCAGGCTAAAATATTGAAGACACAAGTGCTCTGATTGTTATCATAACCTTCGGGCCGCCGCCTTCCGACAATCATGAGCATGCTTCTTTATGAGTTGGGGTGGCGAGCCGCTCAAGGCCAGCGTTCGACAGGAAACATGAAAACTCATACTACTCTATCCGTTGTGTTCTTGATCCTGGCATGTTGCTCGTGCAGCAGGTCGCCCGAAACGCTAGTCAAAGGCGGCTACGACGAGCAGGAAATGGACGCCGCAATTGCTCGGGCTCGGAGCGAAGTTGATTCATTCATAGCGGAGTTGTCAAAAGGCAACGGCACCGATTTCGCTGTAAAGGCGCCAATTGAAGACAAGGAAGAGACTGAACACTTTTGGCTGACGGATATCGTCTACCGCAATGGGAAATTCGAAGGGGTAATTGGTAACGACCCTGGGATCGTGACGAACGTGAAGAGCGGTCAAAAATGGACCATCAAAAAGTCCGAAATCTCAGACTGGATGTTCATGCGTGGTGGCAAGATGTACGGCAATTACACGTTGCGCCCACTGTTGAAGACCATGCCGGAAAAAGAGGCCGCAAGATTCAGATCCATGCTCGCGAATCCTTGACGCGCGAACAAACGGCTTGCAGCGGGAACCTCTAATTCGTCGGCGGGCTATAGACATTGCACTCATTACGGAGTGCGAAAGCCTCTATTCATCGGCGGGCTATAAACATCGGAGTCCTGCCGGAGTGCTGAGTGTCGTGCTGAAGACTAATTATTTCCATTCGCCTTGAATGGTAAACCCGGCCCAATAGTATGGTGAGGACCAACCTTTATCTTCGAGTAGTGAAATTTGAGCTGCCCTCATAGCAGCTGGCGGCCGTTTCTTTTCGGCCAGCATGGCATGATAGAAACGCTTCATCAACTCAGCCGTTGCGCGGTCGTTGACACTCCACAAACTCGCGACGACAGTCGGTGCACCGGCGTACATAAAGCCACGTGTCAACCCCATCAATCCTTCTCCACTAATGTCTTTTCCCAGTGCCGTCTGACATCCGGAAAGAACAACGAGATCAGCGTTTAGTTTGAAATTAAAGATTTGGTGAAAGCGCAGAAAGCCATCTTGCGGTTGGCCATTTTCATCAACCAGCGAAAGCACGAGTCCGGACAACTCGGGGTGTTTGCTGTTAAGAAATCCGTGTGTAGCAAAGTGCAGGATGCGGTAGTTGCCCAATTCAGGATTCTGAGCCAACTGTCTGTTGGCGGCGAAGTCCAGCGCCAACAGTTCTTCCTTTCTTGGCACCAGCGACGTGATGCTCTCGGCCTCCTGACGGCTAAAGCGCAAGCGTTGAAAGTCCCCAACACCGGAATCACGTGACGACCTTTGAATTTCGGCATAGGCCCGCGATGAATTCGCTGACTTGGCGTTCTTTGTCATGCTTAGTCGGGGATCGTCGTTGCGATAAACGGGATCCGCCAGTACCGCAACAGTCTTTGTCGGCCGTTTGCGCCCAGTTGCGCCAATTCGAAGTGCTGCAACCGCCGAAGCTGAAGCCATATTGATTACTTCATGCTCGAGGATTAACGGCTTGTAGTTCGCAGCTAACCCACCATTCCTGGAAGGCACATGCAAGACTCCAAAAGGCACGTACTGCAATGCCCCATCGCTAACTACCAATAGTCGCTTCTGGCCCAGGCGCTCAGCTACTGGACCAAGAAGAGTTTGACCCAGAGCGATCGCAGCTGCCTGAAGCTCATTTTCTGTTGTCGCGGAAACCGGACGCACATCCTTTTGTGCACGCACTGCTACTGACTGTGAATTAGTCGACAGCAATTCGTAAAAACGTCGCGCTTGATTATTGATCTCCGCTCGTCCTGGCAGGACAAACGTCGCGTGCGAGTCCTGAGTGACGAACCATAAATAACTACGTTCTTCTCCAAGAGCATATTCGAGAAGGGCCGTGTCCTGGTCCAGCACTCGAGTCTGAATCTCTTTCAACTCAAGTGGCTTTGGTTGAGTAAGTGCCGCATATTGCGGACTCTTGATGCGAATCTCGGCTTGCGTTTCGCTAAGCTGCGTCAACAATGAATTCAACTCGCGCTCGACTTCACCAAGTTGTTTTTCTTTTCCCTTCGCACGTAGCAAACCCATCCGGTAGCGCTCTTTCTCGTCGATTTGCTGCTGAAGTTTTCGTTCGCTTGCGAGCAGTGCCGGATCTCCACCCTGGCGAATATCGGCACGTGTCTCAGTTAAAAGGTCAAGTAAACTGCGTGCTCGAGCCAGCTCGTGAATCTGAAACGCTTTTGCATCGAAGTTGCGTGAGGGTTCGCGTTCGTGCAACTTCATTAATATGCTGACGTAGGTGTCGTAGAACTTTAATCGTTCAGCTAGCAGGGAAACACGCAACTCCTGGCTGGTGAACTTACCGCGTAGTGATTCAGCGAGGTCGATCGCTGCGGCAACTTGTTCGTGGGCGATTTCCAGGTTGCCGCGCTTCAACTCAGTGTCAGAGCTGCCATAGAGAGTCAACGCCTCTTTTTCGCGGCTTCCCATTTGGCGGTATATTTCCAAAGCTTGCTTGTACGCCGCGGCTGAGTCGTCCAGACGGCCCATAGCTGAATAAATAACTGCTAACTTTTGTAACGCTCCAGCCTCATCGTTGCGACTCTCAACCTGTCTCGCAATAGCAAGTGCCTGCTCGGTGTATTCGATGGCCCGCTCATAATTCTTCAGGTAGTAGTAAACAAATCCAAGCTCACGGAGCGAACCGCCTTCAGACCGCTTGTCTTTTCGCGCGCGATCGACGGCGAGGACTTGATCAGAGAGCTCAAGAGCTTTTTCCGCAGCACCTTCTCTGAGATAAACGCGCGCAAGGTTGCCGAGAGTCCGAGATTCGCCCGCCTTGTCTCCGATCGTGCGGAACATTGATAAGGATTGATTGTAGTAATCGAGGGCCTGATCATCTTCGCCGAGCTTGTAGTACGTAGATCCGATGTTACTCAGCGAGATTGCTTCGCCTCGTTTGTCACCAACACTTCGACGGACTGGCAGCGCGTCTGAGTAGTACTCGAGGGCTTTCTGTAATTCACCCAGATTGGACCAGATGTAACCGATATTGTTGAGTGTGAGTGCTTCCAGTCGCAGGTTTTTTTGTGCCCGAACCAGCGGCAGTGCTCCCGTGTAATATTCCAACGCTGACTGCAGTTCACCAAGACTGTCGTGGACCGAACCAATGTTAAGTAGAGTGGTGGCTTCTCCGTTCTGATCTCCCGCGGCACGTCTCAGAATGAGTGAGCGTTCCAGATAGGTCATGGCGGTACGTGATTCGCCAAGTTCGTCGTAAGCCATGCCAATATTATTCAGAGCGGCGGCTTGCTGTTTCTGATTATCTGTTTGTTGCCAGATATCGAAAGCTCGTTGAAAGTTCTGTAAAGAAATCGGTATATCACCCGAGTTCAAATTCACCTCGGCAATTGTGCTCAGCGCTTTGGCTTCTCCTTCGCGATCATTGATCCCTTGGAAAAGTTGAAGAGAACGGCCCGCGTTTTCGAGGGCTTTCTTGGAGTCGCCATTGAATTCGTAGATTTCCGCAATGTTGTTCAGCGCTTCCGCTTCACCCTTGTTGTCATTGAGTGATCGCCAGATAGTCAGTGCCTGCTGCAGTTTCTCAAGGGCCTGAGTACGCGACGCCGTAGTGTTTTCCGATGCAAGCTGCTCAGCCTCCGCCATTAGTTTCTCGGCAGTCCCGCGACTTACATCCTGGAATGGAGAACGCTCTAACGGTCCAGCTACTGATGCTGGTTGAAGTTGTGGCGCGCTTTGAGAAGTCGAAGTTGTAGCAAGAGGCGTAGCGAATAGAGGTAGCGCAACAAGGATAGGAGTAAACCACCGGGGAGCTTGAATCATACGCAGGTTCCACCTCTGGGCAACTAGTTAGACGTGAATGCGATCCTTGAGAAACAGATCGGGAACGCTTTGCACAAAAATTCCAAAATACCACCCACGGGGAGTGGGTGGTTCGTTCAGATCCTTTCTACCTGGCGGTCCGTCAACCTGTCGGCCCAATCCCACCAACGGCAGGTGGATGGTTCAGATCCTTTCTACCTGGCGGTCCGTCAACGTGTCGGCCCAATCCCACCAACGGCAGTTGGTGGATGGTTCAGATCCTTTCTACCTTGCGGTCCGCCAACGTGTCGGCCCAATCCCACCAACGGCAGTTGGTGGATGGTTCAGATCCTTTCTACCTTGCGGCCCGCCAACGTGTCGGCCCAATCCCACCAACGGCAGTTGGTGGATGGTTCAGATCCTTTCTACCTGGCGGTCCGCCAACGTGTCGGTCCAATCCCACCAACGGCAGTTGGTGGATGGTTCAAATCCTTTCTACCTGGCGGTCCGTCAACCTGTCGGCCCAATCCCACCAACGGCAGTTGGTGGATGGTTCAGATCCTTTCTACAGATTGGCCCGTTCTCTTTCCTCCGGCGCGCTACGCGCGCAGCACTGGATGGACACTCTCTCACTAGAAAGGATCTGAACAATCCACCAACTGCCGTTGGTGGCATTTCAACTTTTGGTGCAAAGCCCGTCCGGGGCCGAATCTGGATGTAGGAAAGAATTCTAGCAGCCGCAGCGACAGAGGCCAATGAATTACAATCGCGGCGTGTAGATTATTTTCAGACGGCCCCCCACTCTTGCCTGACTGTCGTTTTGCACTCTTACGATCCAACGTCCACCGCGATCAAGAGCCTGCTCCGTTACCTGATGTTCAACCCGAATTGGACTGGGACCCATGCGTCGCGCAAAGGTTCTCGACTCACCCGGATGGATCAAACTCACCACCAAAGCGACATCCGCGTCTTTTTTCAGAACGTCAAATTCCCAGCTGACCTCGACTTCAATCTTGCCCGGAGACGGCAGCTCAAAAGGAAACTCTTGCGCGTTTCCTGAACCAAGCAAAGTAAACAAGCTGTCTTCGAGTGTGCGTTCAGTGTCCGGTATCGTGATTCTTATCGAGCCTGACACTTCGCTGCGATTTGCATCAACATCGTTCACAATCTTTACGGTCCATTGCCCGGTACGCGGTTTCGCATATTTTTCTACTTCAAACGAGTCGGCATTATGGTCTAGTCGCAATACGCTCGAGCCAATACGCGCTGTCGCAGTCGTACCATCGGGCTCGATGAGTGACATTGCTAACGACACGTTTGGATGAGTTGAGGTCCAGTTCGCTTCGATGACGACTTTACCTGCGCTCAGAATTGGAAATCGCATACTAAACTCGCTTCTCGCATCTGCCGAGAGGGCGAAGTGGGTTTCCAGGGTGCGTGTGCTGGCCTGTACGGCAAAGCAACAGCAGAGTGCAAGCAGTATGACCTGGCTGATTTTCCTCATCAAACTGACCTCGCACCCCACCATCGAGTTTTGCCAATTGCTGTTACGCATCGTAGGAGAACCCACTTCGTTAACGAGCTCTTTATTTGATTTACCGGACAAAACTAAGCCAACGTCCGTCGTTCGATTTATTCAAGAGAACATTCATCGGACGCGGTCGCAACGAAGCACTGAATGATTTGGGTGAAAGCTCAAAGCTCGGAACAGGTGTACCGAGTTTTCCTGACAGGAAAACTCGTACGATTACCATTGTCGACGATTGAATAACCTGTCCAATCGCATTTTGATGTCGAGCCGTTATCATCGAGCAACCTGAAGAGATACCAGTAACTGTAAACGCGTTCCCGGTGGACCCAACCTGCAGTCTTACAGCACTCACACTGGGAGGATTGACCGAAGCAACGCTTGGATTACTGCTTGTCAACGTAGCTCCAAAGACCGTTCCTCCAAAACTCACTGTGCCATTGATAGAACCTCCCTGATTGATCACTGCGCCTGGCTGAATACTCAGACCCAGATTTGAGGAGGACGGTCCGGGTGTAACGCCGATGAACGCCGCCTGGCTGTTATTGAAATTCGCTGTTATCTGGGAACATTGCGGTGAGTTAACCCCGCCAGTTGTGACGGTGAAATTGGTTGGATTGCTAGTGACCATTTGAGCTGTAGGCACTGTTGCTGCACTGGTATTGCTACTAGTGAGCGACATGCTGCTGATATTCAAGCTTGGTCCACTAACTGTTCCGCCAATAGTGCCGCCACCACCGCTGAATGACGCAGACGGAGGTGGTCCGCTGAGAGTTGCGGTGCCGGTAACGCTCGCGCCAGCCACTACCTGCGAGGCCGACAAAGTAAGTGACTGAATCCTCGGTGCCTGCACACGGAACGTACCTGAGACAGTTTGGTTGGCAGCCATCGTGATAGTGGTGTCGGAGCCCACTGGCCGTGTGCCAACATCAAAGTTCGCTGAATTCTGGCCAGAGAAGGGAACTGCAAACGTTGCATCCTTGAGGGCGACGTTCGGATTACTGTTAGTTAAGTTGACGCTGAAGCCGGATGCGGGTGATGGTCCATTGAGTAGCACCTGACCGCTGAGTGAAGTGCCTCCCGTAACCTGACCCGGATTGAACGTGATTCGTGTGACTGTCGGTGGATTAACCTGGAGTGTTGCCGATCGACTGCTTTGTCCCAAGGTAGCAGTCACAGTAACGTTAGTAATCGTCGCGACAGGATTCGTTCGAACCTGGACCGTGCCCGAATTACCGGACGTCAAATGCAAAGGGTTTGAGGCAAATGTAACGATGGCGCCACCGTTATCACTTAAGGCGATGTCGGAACCGGAAGGTGGCACTGGTTTGTCGAGAGTGATCGTAGCGGTGACAGTTTGGCTGCCTTGCAAGGCTGCGTTTGCCAGTGTGAATGAAGTTATTTCTGGAGCGCTAACATCGGGCAGAGCACAGACGAGGCCTACGCGATCCACAAAATCTCCAGACTGACCGAAGAAGCCTTTTGCAGGGAGATTGTTGGGGCACTGGAGGTCGACCGGTGTCGAGAATCCAGCGCCGGCAGTCATGCCTGGTCCTACCGAAGATCCACCAGTTGTGCGTCCGTCAGGTCCAAGTGAGCGACAAAAGACATTGATTCCGCCAACCAGTGTTCCCGCAGTAACGACCGAAGGAAAGACTCGAATTCCGCTGACAACTTGGGTGTCGGAACATGTTCCAACAGCGCTGCCTCCGGGCGCACTTGCTACATTGGTATTTGAAATATTTCCGAAGCGAGCGCCACCTGGCTGCACCGAACTACATTGACCGAAGAGCGAATCGACAAAGTTACCGACCGCGAAAGTACTTCCACCTATACCGATCAACGCTTTGCCGTTTGGGCAATTGATCGTAAAAGGCGTTCCTCCATTTCCACCCGCCGTGCCGGTCTGTTGATCCTGGGCCTTTATAGTTAGAGCGCTCAACAATAGCGCCATCGACATGACAAATACAGGGACTACGCTTCGTAAAATTAATGAAGTGTTTATCCGGGAGCTAACACTAGAATTTTCGGGCGCGGAAGTCTTAGTCATTGCGATCTCCTTCTGTCTTACGACGGCAGCACGTGGTGCCTGGTTTTGAGCCCCTCTCGAAGCTCGCTCGTTCATACTGTCGTCAGTTGTCAAAACATTTCGCTCAATTGCCTGGGCTGGTTCTTCAGAGGATCAACATTGGGCTCTTCACAAACAGTCATGGCCTCTCTACAAAGAGTGACTGGGCTCAAACTGAATCCCACCAACTGCCGTTGGTGGGATTCGGGTGACGTGCTTCTTGTAGAAAGGATCTGAACCATCCACCCACTGCCGCTGGTGGAATTAGACCTTAGACCACGACGTACCGGCAGAACCTGCCGTTCACCGTTTCCTCTAGCACATACACTGGTCCACCACCCTCATCTGCTGTGTAGACCACCTTAAATACGTGTCGTCCCGCCGCTGATTTGCATGACGCGTAGACGGACGTCTCGAGAAACCCTAGAAGGGAATTCGCTGTTTCGATGAATCGCTGCTGGTAGTTTGCAGCGCTCGCGAGACACTTCTGGGCGTCGAGCGGAAGTTTCAGCTTGTCGACTTCCTTGAGGGCGCTGTTATTGAGAAACCACTCGGGTTCGGTCACTTGTACTCCGCCCTTGGTTGTCAGGCGAAATTCAAACGCTCCACGTGGAGTCTTTAAGCTCGCCAGTACATGGACGCCATCGCGAAACTTGGTCGTGGTCCAATCTTTTACTTCGATTGAATAGGCTTCGTTGGTGCTGCATTTGAACGTTGTGGTCGGGTTGATTGCTGCGAGCGAAACTCCAATTAAACCTAATGACAACGTTGTGCCAATAAATGCCAGACCGAGGAATATGCGGCGCACTGCCCGCGAGGGTGATATCAGCCGATGCTTTGAGGCTGGAATACTTGTCGAAATTCTCATCTCCTGTTCCTTTCTTTGGTAAACAAAAGTTCGTGTTGAGAGTTGCTTGATTCTCTGCACTCTACTGACGGCGGCGAACGAAACGTTTCAGATCTTGTCGTGATGAAATGCGTTGGTTTATCCAATGCGAAATGTTTTGCGGTCCGCTGTCAGTGAAGGCGGGTGCTGCGGAGTCGGTTTTTTTAGGCAGAGAGTTGAAACTGACCCGCGACCTGAAGACGAGAGTTGCTTGATGAGAATCAGAGCTGTGCGTGTGAGGCTCCAAAAGTCAGGCTGTCGCGCAATCGATCAATCCAGCCTGCGTCCACAAGCTACCTTAGGAGGTATGTATGAAGGTTCATAAAAGAGCCACAATCAAGATAAGCATCGTCGTTTTGTTGTGCCTGTTAGCCTCAATGGTTTATTCGCAGAAGGCCGCACTCCGCGATACCAATACTCTCGACGCTCTTGCAGGATAAGCGCTCCAAATATTCCTTAAACAAAGTTACAAAGGAAACGGCAAGCCGATCTCGGCCAGTGGGGTAAATGCATGGTTGACCAAGAACAAGGTTAGTCTTTCCAAACTTCCGAAGGACATTAGTGCAGGGATTCAGAAGGGGACGGTTGAAGGGCTGGTGATTCCCGACGTTTCAAACCCGGTAACTCCAGCGACGTTCGGCGAAGTGGTGTTTGTCCGATCCAAGTGTTTGCTAACGGATTTGGACTGCAGTCGCCGTGGAGTTTTGATCCAACCTGGAGACTTTTTCGGCAAAGCGGCTGACAGTGAATGCTGGTGTGAAAATTGTTCTGGATGTGAGGGAGGTGAACCACCTAACTGCGACATCTATCATACTTGCGTGTGCACAAGTCACCCCTGTTCGGCCGGTTGCAAGAGTTGTAAGAAGTGCGCCGGTTGTTGAGTTAGCTGATTCTGATTGTTGGTAAGTGGCCGGACGACGAGTATTCCCTTCGTCCGGCTTCCTTTTGCGATATTTTCGCGCGACTGCGGTTATCTTTAGTAGTGTCGTTGCGATCACCCTCCAAGCTCTTCTGTCGGACCGCGTACGTCTCGTGCGCTAACTTGCGCTGGAGACTTCTGTGAACCAATCAATGTACCTGGAGAATCCAACGAAGCGAGATGCGTACCAAGCGCACGAGGACGTACGCGGTCCGACAGAAGAGCTGGTCTTGTTTTCGCGAGGTAGTTACTGAAGGGTCACCTTGTTAACGCGATGATGTAGTAATACCCAATGGCTTCCACCGAGCCAGCTGACGAGCCCTTAAGTGCGATCTCATATTCACCGTTTGTGAGCAACGCCGCCGGTACGGCAACAACTACTGCGCCATAGTTGCTTCCCGACAATTTCAGCCCACGTCGACTCCAGACCAGATTACCGCGCGCAGTACGTATCTCAGCGACATACTCGCGGTAATTCTCCACTCGTTCCAGGTTGAGGTGCAGTTGAACTATTCTTGCTGCTGCTGGAATGATCAGTTTTTCTGGCTCGTCTTCTCCACGCGTTAGACCAGCCGATAACACAAAACTCGCCAATGTTCCGCTGCTCGTCCCCTTGTCGCGTCCCGGGTTGACCTTTAACTTGTCGAGCTCACGCTGTTTTTCATCGAGGGTTGCTTGCAAACTGCTGGCTTGTGCTCGTTGCGCCGCAACTTCATTTTGCAACTCGGTCTGCTTCGAGAGCGTTTCCGCCTGATTTGTACCAACTTGCTTAATCAAGGAATCATTTTGCTGACTGAGTTCATCTGTTCGTTGAGTTAATCGTCGATTCTGGAGCACCAACCAACCAAGAGCTGCCAGCAAAACAACAGCTAGTACTGAAGAAACGAGTGCAAACTGAAGATTTGGACGGAAGAAGGAGGAAAGCACTTCAGTCCATGAGGCACGCGATGGCGCCTCGACTGAGAGGTCATCCGGCGCCTCAAGTGCACGCGCAAATGCGGCCGCATAATCGACGCGTTCACGTCTCAAAGATGAACGAAGAAAATTTTGGACAAACAAATTGCGCTCACTTGACCGCAGGTGGTCTCGTACGTAGTCGTCTGCAAGTTCTTCCTGAATAGCCAGCATCTGCTTGTAAGCACTGTCGTCCTCGAAAAATCGTCTTTCGAGTTCCACTTGCTGACTGTCAGGCAATTCACCAAGCAGGAAGCGTCTTATTTGTTGTTCATCAATCTGTTTGCTCGCTGAGTTCATTTGCGCCCTCTAAATCTACTGCAGGTTCACAGAAAAGATTTCACGAGTAACTATCATTGAGATGTTTTTTGAGACAGAGCTCCAACTTCTCACGCAGCCGGCAGACTCTGATTCTCAATGCGTTGACTGGTAGACCAAGCCGGGACGCCAGCTCGCGTCGCTTCTTTATCTTCTCGGCGCCTTCACCAACTTCATAGTACTGGACCACCAGCTCTCTGCTGTTCTGCGCCAACTGGGCCAGACAGCCTTTTAGCGTCTCCACCTTTCGTTGCATCTCTTCAGAATCCATGTCAACAGTTGGCGCGGGCAAAAGACTCAAAGCAGAGCGTTCCTTTTCAGCTGCGCGGTTGATTTCCAGAAGCAACATACGTGCGATGCCAAAGACGTAGGTTGACGTGTCGCGGATGCATTCGCCCTCCGAGACTTTTCTGATAACACGATTCAAGGCTTCGTCCGCATGATCTTCAGGAGATGGGCAGTTACGCCAGTCGAAGTAGCTAATTAGTTTTGAGCGCAGAAGTTCATACCTCAGTCCAGCCTGGTTTCTGTCCGGATCGAGGGTAAGAAGGAATTTGTCGAATCCTTCAGGCGTCAATCTCCATTTGTGCTGGACAGCGCTCAACGATTTTTCCAGTTCTGATGGGATCTAGTAGTCACCAAAACGGCCCGCGCGAGTTATACCAAACGAGTCGACCCAATTACACTGACTGGAATCCAAAAAACATTTCGCTCGCTGAATGAAGTTTTTGACTGTTTTGCTGAATTTTCGTTAAAACCTCAAATAAAACCCGCTGGGAACCATTTGCCGGACGCGGTTACTTATTCGGGGCAGGGAGCGTTAAGACGAAGCCTTTTCTGGTTATTGACTTAACGCACGACCTATTCAAGCCGGACGTGGTCCCACTAGCGATAAAGCTCGTAATCAGATTGTCGACACAATCGAGGCCGTTCAGACCGTTGAAGCCGTGACCACCATGAGGCACGATGACGTGAAGACTGTGAGAAAGATATTTAGCAACAGTGTCGCCGTAGATTGGTGGAGTTACCGGATCCCATTCGCCGGTAAGGATCAGAACAGGTACATCAGAACGCGTTGGTTCGGAGTAGTTGCCGGGAAGGTTTGCTCGAGGCCAAAGCGCGCAGGCCGCGCGTTGTTGTCGCAGCCGATAGTCGCCCAGAAAAGTGTTCACTCCATTCTGCTCGCCTTCGCCCGCCTTGATCACGGGTATGTCTTCTGCACAGGTTACTGACAGATACATCCCGTTGCTGCCCGTTGCAACAATCTGTTGCCGATATGAGAGGGCTGCTTGTGCGAGTGGCGTGAAGTTGCCCTGCGCAGCCAGATAGATGAAGAGTGGGATACGACTCGCGGCGCCAGGTTGGTAGAGCATGTAGCGAATAGCTTCGGCTGCCAAATCGCGAGAGAGTGTGAGGCTCGTATTCTGACTCTTTAACTCAACAGTGACGGGGCCGCGTATTAGTCTTTCAAGCACACTCTTCACTTCGCTTTTCAGGTTGGGAAAGGCAGCGTGACATGCCTTGTCCACAGTACATTCGGCGATGATGCCGTTAAGGGCTCGTTCCGTATGTTGGGGAAAATCACGCGGCATAGCCTGGTTAGTTGGTGACACGCCGTGCAGAATGACCGCGCGAACTCGTTCTGGATGAAGTTTGAGATAGACCTGAGTGGCACGAGTTCCATAAGAGCCACCAATAATATTGATTTGGTTATAACCCAGCGCCGCACGCACATCGTCAAGGTCGTTCATGGCAATCGGAGTGGTGTACAGTTCGAGGTTGGCTTTTGGTTCTAACTGTTGGCGACACTTGCGCACGTCGTCGAGCGGAAAATAATCGCCCATGTAACTACTCAGATCAGTGGGTTTGAATAGATCACAATTGAGTGGATTTGAACCGCCGGTGCCACGTTGGTCCACAAAGACTAAATCACGGTGCTCGCGAATCTTCGCAAACTGAGGTGCAACGAAGGGTGCATCTTCCGTTGCTGAAGACCCTGGACCACCGGGGATGTAGAAGAGCGGATCAAGAGCCTTGTCCGGTCCTGTGGCGGGGAAGACAATGATCTTGAGAGCGATCTTGCGTCCGCTCATGCTGTTGCGGTCTTCATAGACTTCAAAGGTCCCGCAGCGCACCTGTTCCTTGGCGATTCCATTTGCGCCTCCTACATCGCAAGGCTTCATCGATGCTGCGGGAGGGGGACTTTGACGTGGTCCATTACGGGCAAAGAGCGCGGCAGTCAAAGCAATGACACAAGCGAGCATGAGGTAAATGTATTTGGTCATTTTACTAGGCCGCTTTGTATCATTTCGCCAATGATAATTGAAGCGAACTGACTGGCTTTGCCTCAAAAGTCAGAATAGAAACCAGCAGCGCCAAAGGCGCGAAATGTGAGAGCCGGGGCAAGCGCGTAACGGCAGCGGAGCGCAACGCCCAGGTGGGTAAGTCTCCATTACGCAGCTCTGAAAGTAGTTACTGACTTAGGACACTGATATTTCGCACTTTCAGTGCTGCCTAAATTGAATGCGAGCTGTCCAGGGACTCTTCAAGTTAACAAGAACTTAACGACTCATTTCATCCCATTCGACGTTCTTGTTGCCATGGATACGTTATTGCACTAATGTATGCGCCAACGCCCAGACTTGTTTGCTACGTTTGTTCTTTTTGCCAGAAAAACGTTGTAAACCTTGCTACGAACCTTGCTAGTTGACCGCCGAATATTTCGGAATCTGTCTTGAACAACCTGACAATTATCTAAAGGAGCTCCCTTGAAACATACTCCCACTCGCGATGCACGGTATCCTTTTCTCTCCTTATTAATAATCATCGCGTTTTTCGCAGTGGCGCATGCCCAAATCCCCGATCGCAATATCAATATGGTCTCGGGGAAGACATGGCCGGGCGGCGATCCCTTCCTGCAACGCCAAAATGAGCCTTCGATTGCTGTCTCTTCTCGAAATCCACTTCACCTGCTCGCAGGTGCCAACGACTACCGAACCGTTGATCTTCCCGGTCTGCCAGACGGGGAAGAGAATGGCGACGCCTGGCATGGCGTTTTTAAATCGTTTGACGGTGGTCTAACCTGGCGCAGCACATTGCTGCCCGGATATCCGCAAGATGCTTCCCCCCAAGGTCTTGCTTCGAAGAACAAGGGTTTTCAGGCTGGTGCGGATCCCACGGTGCGTGCTGGTACGAATGGGATGTTCTATTTCAGCGGCATCGTCTTTAACCGAGATGTCAAAGGACTGGGCCAGGTCTTCGTCTCACGCTTCATCGACAACAACAACAGTGAAACCGACGATAGCATTCAGTATCTCAGTACCTCGGTAATCACCGGCGGTACCTCTGGTCAATTTATTGATAAACCATGGCTCGCCGTTGACATTCCCAGACCGGGCGCAGGGCTGTGCCAGATTGGATCGCAGTCGTTTCCAGCTGGAAATGTCTATATGGCCTATAGCATTTTCCTGGGCGGCGATCCGGCTAATAATCCGCATACCGCGATCATTTTCGCCAAGTCCGTGGATTGTGGAGCTACCTGGGTCGTAACCAAACTCAGCGAAAGTTTTAAGCTCAACCAGGGCACGATCATGTCGCTCAATCCGGCAACTGGTGCGATTTATGTTGCCTGGCGACAAATCTCAACCACGAATGAACCAAATGCAATTGTCTTCGCAAAATCCACCGACGGCGGAAAATCATTTACCAAAGGCAGCGTAGTTTCAACAATTGTTCCCTTCGACCAGGGCAGCACATCCGTTTCCTTTCGCACAAATTCATTTCCGACGATGGCGGTAGATGGTACCGGTCGGATCTACATCGCGTGGGCACAGAAAGGTGTTGGACCATCGGGCGACGCACGCATCGTCGTGACGTCATCGCCAGATGGCAATAGCTGGACTACTCCAACCGCAGTCGATCCCTCGCCGAAACGAGGTCATCAGATCATGCCTGCCCTTACTTTTGCGGCTGGCAAACTAATGATGATTTTTTATGATTTGCGTGAAGACCACACAGTTGGGATTTTTGATCCTTTGGGCGACGGCTCATATCAAGAGTCTCGATCTCCGCGAGGAGATCTGGCACCGGCGCCCGGCGAGCCCGGCAAGGTCTTTACTGACTTCATAATGGACCAGGCGCCGCCCGGTTTCTCTCAGCTCCAGCGGAGACACACTATCGACGTGCGAGCTTCGCAGGCAACAGTAGTAACCAATGGCGCGCTAACATTCGATCCTTCACAACGCGTGTCGCAATATATTTTCGGCAGCCGGCCCGGTTCCTCTCTGGTCGAACAGCTTCAAGTAAATCCACCAAACTTGCCCATGTTTGCTCAGGGCACCAAGGCGTTTATTGGGGACTATATTGACGTAGGGGCAACGACCTTCCTGCCGACTGCTAATGGTGGCTGGCAATTTAATACAGCTCCTTCGAGTAGTGTCGTATTTCATGCGACCTGGACCGACAACCGCGATGTGCGTCCGCCCCTTGGCGCACCTCCGGATTGGACCAAGTACACGCCAACCGGACTTAACGGCGGAGCCAGCATCTTTGATCCAACGCAAACGGTCCCCCCATGTAATTCAGGTTTTACCGGGAGCCGAAATCAGAACATTTATACGGCTCGAATAACGGATGGCCTGTTTGTAGGATCGGCCGGCAATACCAAGTCTTTAGGCACTGTTCTTGTAAACGGGAATAACGTTTTACTGCAACGCGCTTTCTCTATTTTTCTGCAAAACACAACTGCGTTGACAAAGAGCTTCCGCCTGACGATCGCTGCTCCGCAACCGATGGGTGGCCAGGCTTCTTTTCAGCAGCTTGGATCAGCTCTAACAACCCTCGATGTCAGCATTGGACCACGCTCGACAATCTCGCGATCGGTGTTCGTGACTTCATCCGATCGCCGGGCAATGGTTGTTGTAAATGTCGCTGAAGTTTCTGCGGCGGGAGGAACTGTCGTTCCGGGCGGACTAACTGGTTCGGTAATCTTAAATCCTGACCGCACCAGTCCTGAACTTACCGATCCGAATAGTGGTGGTCAGAACATCGCTAACGCCGAGGTCTACAATCCCGACATCACGACTCTGCCGGTGGTCCTAAGTCAAGATATCGCCAACCAGGATATCGCCAATCAGGATATTGCTAATCAGGATATCGCTAATCAGGACATCGCCAATCCCGATATTGCCAATCAAGACATTGCCAATCAGGACATAGCAAATGTCGACATTGCCAACCAGGACATTGCGAATCAAGATATTGCAAATCAAGACATCGCTAACGCATCCATCTCTGACGCTACCTGGTCAGTAAAGAATGACGGCAATACGGTCACGTCTTACTCGGTGAAGCTGTTGCAGAACACGGCAACTCCTGCCGGCTTTAAGACGCAGTTGATACTTTTCAAGACAAACACACCGTCGGTAGCTCGCGATTGTAATCTCGGTTTCCAACGACAAAACATTGTCATTGCAAACGTCGTCAACCCTGTTTTTACGAGTCCTTCAGAACTCGCTTCGACGGCGATTACTAACTCGTCAAAGACCAATGCCACTATCATTCTTGCCCCAGGCGAACAGGCTAAACTTACGTTGCGGGTGTTTGATCCGGATCGTCGCGATACCGTTAAGTTTGATGTCGCCAAGGGGATATCACCGGTGCTTGTCGCTCATGGCGTGAACTCCGTAGACCTTCGAAACGGCATTAACCGTACGCCGATTACTCTCGTTATTACGACCACGACAAATGTGGTGCCGTCGGCGCCAAAGAGCCGGGCTTATTCGTTGACGTTGCAGGCGCTTGGTGGTTTTGGGTCGTATACGTGGCGCGTCGCAGAAGGTGCACTGCCGGCCGGTCTGGTTCTTAACTCAACAACGGGAGCAATCACTGGTAAGCCGAGTGACAGAGGTGTTTTTACATTTACAGTCGAAGTAAAGGATTCGGCTTCGCCGCAGCACGTCGCTCTGAGAACGTTGACTATAGTTGTGACGTAGATAAGCGGGAACTTACTTAGAGCAAGTTGGGAATCCGGGTGGCACGCGCTGAAACGCTCGCTTGCCTGGCTTCTCAACTTGTTCTAATTGATGACGAAAAGTGCTGGCTCGTGGTCCAACTGGTTTGTTGGATGAAATCCGAATCAGGCTAACGGGTGACGGGCGTCGAACGCCTTCGCTTCTGACCTATTCTCGTCCGACAGCGCGTATCCAATCGCATCTTCGAGAGACATGACGCGTCCTTCAGACCACGCGGCTTTCAGGTCCGCACGGCCCAACGCGTCGCGGGCCTCTTCTATATACCGTTGGAAGGTTTCTCGCTTCTCGGTTTGAAGCGGCGCTCCAATCGTTTCTCGCAACGCCTCCGCCGCTCCAAATAGTCGGGCGCCGCGTTCATAATCTTTTCTGCTGCACGCGACTTCAGCCAAATTATGGAGTGAGCTGACGATAAAGAATCGATCTCCTAGTTCATTTCTAATGGCCAGACTTTCGGCGAAAAGCATTGCCGCCCTTCCATAGTCCTGTTGCTGTTGCGCGATTTCTCCCATGTTATTAAGTGACATGCTGATGCCGCGCTTGTCCCCGAGAGTTCTACGCAAACTTAGACTTTCAGAATGGAGAGCCAGGGCTCGCTCGCACTCACCCTGCAAGAACGCTACTCCCCCAAGATTGTTCAACGAATTAGCCATACCCCACGAATCTGAAATAGTACGTCTTAGTTCCAGACTCTGTGTGTATAGGATTTGTGCCTGGGCATAGTCGCCCTGTGAATAAGCGATGCTCCCGAGGTTGTTGATTGACTGCGCGATGCCCGACTTGTCACCAAGCTCTTCATACAACTTTAAACTCTCCTGGAGGATGGTTGTCTGCCGCGCATGATCTCCCTGGTTACCCGCGAGCACACCTGCTCCGTTCAGTGCCTTTGCACGCACATTTGAAGCAACATCAGTAGCACCGGGTAACAGCAGCAACTGGTCCAACACACCGCGGCCCTCGCCAACGTGTCCACGAACCTCCCAAAATCTCCAAAGGGCCCCGGCCACTCGGAGGCCATCCTCAAGTCTACCGCTCTCACGACTATAGATAACGGCAGAGCGAAAATTGTCGTGCTCTTTTTCGAGACGCGAGAACCATGCAGCTTGCGATGCTCCAGTCAGTTCAGCCTCTGCCTCTTCCGCTAGCTGGAGATAAAACGTCAGGTGCTGTGCCCGAAGCGTATCTAACTCTCCGCTCTGGGCTAGTTGCTCCAAACCAAATTCCCTGATCGTTTGTAGCATTGAAAAACGTCCTTCGGTATCGTTCTCTTCCTTATGCCGTAATAGACTCTTGTCAACGAGGGAAGTCACTCCATCCAGAAAGTCTATTTCAAGATCACCATTCGAATTACACACCGCCTCAGCTTCTTCAAGAGCGCAACCACCTAGAAAGACCGCCAGGCGGTTGAAGAGTGTTTTTTCCTCGTGGTCCAACAAGTCATAGCTCCAGGCGATTGCACCGCGCATGGTTTGTTGCCGCGCAGGAAGATCTCGAGCTCCTCCAGTTAGAACCTTCAAGCTGCTTTCCATTCGCTTCAACATCGCGACGGGTGGAAGCAGCTTGATTCTGGCAGCGGCGAGTTCGATGGCTAGCGGAAGTCCATCCAGTCTGAAACAGATTTCGGCTACGGCGCTTGCGTTGCCTTCATTCAAAACAAAGTCAGGTTTGAGTGATTGAGCGCGGCTTACGAAAAGGGTAATTGAAGAATACTGCGCAAGTTGATCCAACGGCGGCAGCCGTTTGGGATCTGGCAGCGACAACGGAGCGACCGCAAACTCGTGTTCTCCGCGCAGATGGAGCGCGGCGCGACTTGTAACTATGAATTCCAGTTGCGGAGAACTAGACATGAGATCTGAGACCAACGGGGCAGCAGAAAGTATCTGTTCAAAATTGTCGAGCACGATCAGAATTCGTTTCTCTCGAAGAAATTTCTTTATCGTCTCGAGTAGTGGCACACCGCGTTCTTCCTTGACCCCCAGGACTTGAGCGATACTCGGCGCCACTAAGGCCGGTTCGTTGATTGAGGTAAGGGCAACAAAAAACACGCCGTGCTGAAACTCATCTAAGAGCTCGCGCGCTAATCGCAAACTGAGACTACTCTTGCCAGTTCCTCCCGGACCGGTCAGCGTCACCAACCGTACATCTTCGTTGAGCAGCAATTTCTTTATGGCAGCGACGTCGGCGTCGCGTCCAATGAGTGGATTGAGAAGAACTGAAAGATTGTTGGGACGTGCTTTTGGCGCCGTTGTTGAAGCGCTTATTTGCAGAGTGGGATGTTCGATGTCTTCTGACTTATCGAACCCGACACTGCCCAAACTCAAGGAACCCGAATCAGTTCCCTGAGACTTCCTTACCTTTTCTTCCACGGCAAGATCAAATTTAAGATCCCTCAGATCGTTCGCCAGTTCGCTGATCTTTTGATATCGGGCCTTCCGTTTTTTTTGCAGCGCCTTGCTGATGATGCGATCCAAACCAGAAGGCGCCTTTCCTCTTAACGCTTCAAGTGGCGGATCTTTTGGCCCAGCGATCAAAACAAGCAACTGTCCAAAGTCTTTCGACTTGAATGGCAGGCGTCCGGTCACCATCTCATAGAGCACAACACCAAGACTCCAGATGTCGCTGCGCGCGTCGAGATTCTCGGCGCCTCGGCATTGTTCGGGCGACATGTAACTTGGGGTGCCAAGGAGAGCACCAGCTTTCGTTCCATCGATACGATCGGGAATTACCGCGGTGCCCACCGGAATCGCGGGCTGTTCAGATAGCTTGGCTATTCCAAAATCAAGAACCTTAACGTAGCCGTCATGGCGAACCATGATATTTTCCGGCTTTAGATCACGATGAACGATGCCGGCTTCGTGAGCGGCCTCCAGCGCACGGGCGACCTGCTCGGCGATATCGATAATATCTTTCAGCAGAAGTTGTTCCTCGGCCAATCTCTCTCTAAGCGTCAAGCCTTTAACGAACTCGACCGCAATAAAGTGAGTTGAGTCGATATGAGCGACTTCATGAATGGTGATGATGTTTGGATGATTCAACGCTGAGATCGCTCTGGCTTCCTGACTGAAGCGAAGCATGCGACTCTCATCTGAGGCCACGTCATGAGGAAGTACTTTTAAGGCGACAGTGCGACTAAGGTTGGAGTCATGCGCCAGGTAAACATCTCCCATCGCACCGGCACCGAGCTTGGAAAGAACCTCATAGCGACCTAGATGGGTACCTGGGAGGATATTCATTGCTGAAACCCTGGTTTTAGTCAGGGCTAGGGAATTTTCAGAAGCAGTTAAGACTAACTCGCCCGAGATATTCTAACTGGATTTATCTAGTGTGCATAGTAAGACTTTGATCGGGCGTTGTTAGAAAGGATCGGGGAGGGAAAAATCATTGGTCATATATCATTTGAGATTTCTCATTTATCATTTGGTCTTTGGTCTTAGACCTCTTAGAAATTCTGGTAAAGATTAAGTGCCTAAAACCAAATGATAAATGATAAATTTCAAATGAGATGACCAATGATCCCGTCCCTTACCGGGCACTCATCGTTTAATCATTACAACGTCACTCGTGATAGCACCACGTGAGACACCGAGTTGCTTGCCATCGGGAGACCACTCGAACCAAAAGATCTGATCTGATTTGAAATCTGTCAGTTGTTTCGCAGGCCGCTCATCCAGCGGCTGGATCCAAACATTCGAGTTGCCATCTCTGTTCATTATGTACGCTAGCGCAGACCCGTCAGGTGTCCAACGCACCAACGATTGAAACAAGACCCCTGTTGGAACTTCAAAACTCTTGACCGGCAGTCCTCCGTTGAAGGGAATTATTCCGAGTCTCCAAGGTGCTTTTAGCTCTGATCTGTAATAGACGGAAATCCATTTACCATCTGGTGAGACCACCGGGGCGACCGAAGGATAATCAGTAAGTTGCTGCGGGCTGCCACCTTCTATCGGTACCCGCCACACAGTTCGTCGTCCTTGATTGCCTGAGTGGTATACAACCCATTGACCATCAGGCGAGCACCAGGACCACGAGTCATCCGGACCATTTGTTAACTGCTTGCGATTGCTGCCGTCGATGTTCATTCTCCAGACAGAGGACAAGCCGGAAGTTTCAGCTTCGAAAATGATGTAACGCGAATCGGGTGTCACTGAAGGAAATGAACTTTCACTTGTATCGCTTGTCATTTGCCTGGCATCAGAACCGGTTGCATTCATTACCCAGAGAGTCTGAGTACCATTAACTAGTGACGTGTACATTATCCTGCCGTCAGGCATCCAGGAGAAACGTGTCCTGTAGAAATATGAATTATTAAAACCGTCATCGTCCTTGTGAGACAGGATTTCAGTTGCATTATTTGCATCACCATTCGGCGCAATCCAAAGACTTGAGAGTGTTTCAGTCTGCTTGGTGACGAGAGTTTTGGCATCACTAGTTACACTGGCGCCATGATAGTCCTGCAAATCTTTGCTGATGCGTTGTGCATTACCACTTGAGTAATCCATATACCAGAGTTGCGACGTGGAGCCTGCGCGCTGTTCTGCTGCAGTGAACACAATTCCTTTACCGTCTTGAAGCCAGGTGACTTTACCGATAGCTTTCCACTTCTGGGAGGTCAGTTGTCTAATCGAGGCATCGCTGATATTTACCAGCACCAACGTCAAGAATCGCTCATTTTCCAAAGTGTAAGCCGCACCACAAATGATTCCTCTGCCGTCAGGTGACCAGGCTGGACCACCAAAAGAAAACGATTCGTACCCCATTCGCGTGGCTAGCTTTCGCTCGCCGGTCCCGTCTGCGTTCGCGATCATCAAGGCCCGTTCACCCGTGCTTGACCCACGAACAAATGCAAGTTGTTTTTCGTCAGGTGATAGTGTGATTGGACCATCTACGTCCCCAATCAGTTTGACAGGAACGCCGCCCTGTGAAGGTGTTCGATAGAGCGTACCGATAGTGTTGCGTCGTTCCTTATCGATGTAGTAGAGGAAATCGCCTTTTCGAGAAAAGGTTTCGCCGTAGAACATCGACTCAGTCGGTGGGACGATCTGCGTGTTATTAGAGTTGGCAACTTCTCTTAACCAGATACTTTGCTTTCCGCCGTTTTCGACAATGTAAGACACGTATTTGCCATCCGGCGAAATAGCGGAGTCGATTACTCTCCCCGAGTTAGTGAGCCGCAACAACTCTATCGCCTGAAAAGGAGTGGAAGGTACGAGAGAGGATTCCCTGCGACGGACCAATTCGTAGATGCCGAAGCCCACAGCCAGCATCAAAACGATCAGAACGGGTAGCTTCGCATAATTTGAAAACCGCTTCGCCGGTTTAGTGCTGGAAGTGGATATTGGCGAATCGAGGCGAACAGTAGGTGCCGAAGCATTCGTTGCCGTGCCGAATTCAGCATCCGACAGAGGGTCAATCCTTCTTCGCAGCTGTCGCACGGGTCTCTGTAAATGCTCTTGAGCCTCGACCTCGTGTTTCAGTTCTTTCATTTCAGCCACTAGATGGCCAGCACTCTGATACCGATGTTCTCGGTTTTTACGCAAAGCTTTCGTAACGATGTGCTCGAGTTCTTCCGGCACGTCCAAATAAGTTGAGAGCGCCACTGGAGCCTTTTCAAGAATAGAGACAATCACATGACTAGGGGTTTCGCCTCTGAAAGGAACTCGCCCCGTTAGCATTTCATAGAGCACCACACCGAGGGACCAGATGTCTGTGCGAGAGTCGACTTCTAGTCCACGCGCCTGCTCCGGCGACATGTAACGAACCGTTCCCATCACGACGCCCGGATTCGTGTTCACCATCGCCACTTCTGTTGTCACGATCTGCGGCGAGAGCTTGGCAAGACCGAAGTCCAAAACCTTCACAAATCCGTCCTCTCGCAACATGATATTTTCTGGCTTAATGTCCCGGTGCACGATCCCGGCTCCGTGAGCTGCGGCTAACGCGGAAGTAATCTGAATGGCGATGTCGAGCACCTGGGCAATGCTCATTCGGAACTCAGGCGGAAATGCCGCCATATACTGACGAAGGGTAAGACCATCTATATATTCGGTAGCAATGAAATGGGAGTTATCCGATTGTCCGATTTCATGGATAGTAATGATGTTGGGGTGATTCAATGCTGACGCGGCGCGGGCTTCCAGCTCAAATCGGCGAACGTGTTCACTTTGAGTTGTAAATTCGATGGGTAGAAGTTTAAGTGCAATCTGTCGGCCCAATCTCAAATCCTGCGCAAGATAGACCTCACCCATACCGCCGGATCCCAATTGGCGAACAATCTCGTAATTTTCAAGATGTTGTCCCGGCTCGAACCTGGAGTGATGACAACCAAGAAACTTTGCCGCGATGTCGCCGGCGGGCATCTCGATAAAGCTGTCACCCTTGTTATGAAAAGAGAGAAGGGATTCGATTTCAAAGCGTAAGGTGGAATCCCCCGCACACTCTTGCGTCAGAAAACGAGATCGCTGCGACGGATCGTAGGCTAACGAAGCATGAAACAATTGGTCGATCTTCTGCCAACGTTCGGGAGTCATTTTTCTCAACCGGTCTTCCCGGACAAGCCTCTGACGAGTAATCAAGTATTGCTGCGCACAACAAACATGGTGCGTCAGCTATAAACGCGGGAAATTTGTCGCGAACCTCTAATACCTTCAACCGTGGTTCGACATTTCCCGGCGCAGCCACGCTTTCGCAAGTGTCCAGTCGCGCATAATTGTTCCTGTGGACACCGCCAGAATGTCGGCTGTTTCCTCGATACTCAATCCAGCAAAGAAGCGTAATTCAACGATCTGACTTTTACGCTGGTCTATCTTTGCGAGCTCTTGAAGGGCGTCATCGAGCGCCACCACTTCGCCGCTACGGTCATCAGAAATCATTGCTTCGTCGAGCGAAATTTCGCGGGCTCCTCCACCTCGTTTTGCGTAGCGACGACTGCGGGCGTAATCAACCAAAATTCGCCGCATCATTCGGGCGGCGATTCCAAAGAAGTGTGATCGGTTTTGCCACTGGACATCTCTTTGGTCGACGAGTCTGAGGAACGCTTCGTTAACAAGGGCGGAGGTTTGCAGGGTGTGGTCTGGCGACTCCCGCCTCATATATTGATGAGCGAGGCGATGCAGTTCCTGGTAGACGACAGACATCAATTCGTCGCGAGCAACTTGATCACCATTGCTCCAGGCGACGAGCAATTGTGTCACTTCGTTCGGAGGGGGATCCATCTGGGCTCCAACTTAAGAGCACGTCAATTCCGTGAAGCTTTTGGGATTATACGCTTTGGCCAACTTTTTTACCTGTTTCTTGGAGCAAATTAATCCCGGGCCCGTTAGAGGTTTCCCAGGTTCTTCGCGCGTTTACCAGTAGAAGCTAGACCAGGCACTCCGAACCAGCACATTAAGGGCGAAAACTCAGCCCGAGTCTGTTTTCTTTACCGGAGCGCCAATCCACCAACGAAAGGACACATCATGAAACTCAAACCTCGATCCATCCTTATGATCACCCTCCTCACAACTCTAATTCTTGGTGCCAACGATGTGCGTGCTGACGCCGTGTCGGATTGGAACTTGATTGCTATACAGAGACTAAGCGCTGTCAGCCCAGCCCTTCCTGCCCCCGTCGTGGTTTTCGACATGGCCATCGTGCAAGCGGCGGTTTATGACGCGGTTCAGGCCATCGAAGGGGAGTACAAACCTTATCACGTCGAGATCCAGGGTGCTGCTGGCTCGTCATCGGCAGCAACCGCCAAGGCCGCACGTGATGTGCTGGTAAATCTTATTCCAGCTCAGACCATGACGATCGACGGTATTTACAATCAATATCTAATCGATCACAGCATCTCAACGATTGATCCTGGTCTAGCAGTCGGAACGGCGGCAGCAACCGGAATCATTGCGCTGCGAGCAAACGATGGACGCAATCCGCCGGGCCAGGTTCCATTCTTCGGTATTAATGAAATTGGTCAATGGCGAGCCACAGACTCGTTCCAGGGAACGCCGCCCGTTCCTGCACCATTTTCGCCTATGGCAGTTCCATGGGCTGCTAAGGTGACACCGTTCACTCTGAAAAGCGGTGACCAATTTCGTGCGTCTCCTCCACCTCCGTTAGATAGCAAGGAATACACGAGAGCCTATAACGAAGTGAAAGCGATGGGTGCGCGTTTCAACAGTAGCAGAACAACTGATGAAACTAACCTCGCCTTATTCTGGGCAAGTAACTACCCGGCACTCTGGAACCGCGTAGCTCGTGAGCTAGCAGCATCACAGAACCTCAGTATTGCCGAAAATGCGCGACTGTCTGCGTTGGTTAACTTCGCAATGGCCGATGCTGCGATTACCGCATGGGATACAAAAGTCACTTACAACTTCTGGAGACCACTTAACGCGATTCGGGAGGGTAATAACGACCCGAATCCTGATACTGTGGGTGATCCAACATGGGAGCCACTGATCAATACCCCCAACTATCCTGATCACACGTCTGGCGCAAACAATGTGACAGCTGCCGCGACCCGTAGCTTCGCCTTGTTCTTTGGCACAGATCATATGACCTTCACAGTGAATACGACGAACACTACTCCGGGCATACCTCAGACGAAGATCTATCACCGATTTACGGATGCAGCTGATGATGTCGTCACAGCGCGAATCTGGGAAGGTATTCATTTCCGCTTTGCTGATGAAGACGCGCGCAAGCAAGGGAGACATGTTGCTCAATGGATCTTCGGTCATTTTCTGAAGCCGGCGGGTAATTAAAGCGATACAGTAGCTCTAGGTTGAGCAAGGCCACTGGCTTGCCCAGTGGTTTCTTACGCTTGCTGCTAATCAATGGTTCTTGACCTGCCTCCAGCGCGCAAGCGCGCCGGAAGGAAAAAGCGCTCTCTTTGTAGCAACAAGCATAAGAACCACTGGGCAAGCCAGTGGTCTTAAGTCCCTTGCTACCAACCATATTGAAGGGAAATGAAACTAGAGCGGGCCGTTGCCCTTCCTGACTGCAATGAATTTCATGACTGCAATTTAGCTACAGTGCTCGGAAGAGACAAATGATAAATGAGAAATGTCAAATGATATATGACCAATGATTTTTGCCCCTGGACCATAGCTTCCAATCTTCTTTTGATTAAGGTTTCTTTAGGGTGATGGTCCAGTTGAGGACAATTATCATGGGCGACGATTCATCGGCTTCAACGGAGTTGCTGACGAGAAACCTTTGACCATCGGACGTTGCCGCGTACGAGTACCCCAAGTTGCTCTGCCTGATTGCCGGATTGAAGAGTTCGCGCGGGATGCTGCTCTCGACTTTACTCCCAAGCTTCACTTCTGCTGACATCAGCTTGTCGTCATGGAGGAAAAATATTTCTTTGCCGTCTTTGCGCCACAATGGACACTCGCCGCCGCCCGATGAAATGGTCCACTTCTCATCAGTGGTCGGAAAACGTTGCAGGTATACCTCTTCTCGTCCCGACTCGTCTGAAGTGTAGGCTACGTACTGGCCATCAGGTGAAATCATTCCCTGAAATTGGTTGAAAGACGCACTCTGTAATAACGGTTTGGCCTGACCGTCAGCAACGCTCAACAACCAGATCGCGCCCTTTGACTGCGGCACCCAATTTTCGAAAAGTATGAACTTACCATCACGCGACCAACTGCTTGGATACTTGCCCCCATCCGATCGCAGCAGAAGCCGATCATCTCCAGCCCCACTCGCGGGCTTCTCGTAAAGATCGACTTGGCGGGCACTTCCTCTACTTGAGTCAAAAACGATTCTGGTGCCATCGGGCGACCATATTGGATTTCCATCACCAGCTGGATCGAAGGTCAAACGCGAAGTAGTGTTCCTTGTAAGGTCCATCAGCCAAACATCGCTCTGTCGTCCGTCCGCATCGAGCAGTCCAACCGCTGCAATTCGATCGTCAGGAGACAATGAGATGTGATCACGGCCAGTGACCTCGCCCACTGTGCTCAGCTTTTTGCCGCTTCGATCAAACCAGGTGAGTTGCGAATTGACACTACCCGACTGATAAGCCAACGTTCCTTCTTCAGAAACCGAAAAATCAAACTCGTGATTGTCGCCAACGTCCCTAATGCGTTCCGCAATGGTCGTCGGGTCACCAGTGACTTTGAAAGAAGCAGCGTCGAAGGGAACTGCGATCAAAGCACCTTGGTTTACGTACAGAAGATAACCGGGAAGTGCATAGGCTACTCGCGAGATTGCTCCAAACAATATTTGACTGTCGCGAGAATCCAGCGAGCCCACTCTGATGTGATGTTCGTCACTCGTACTTGCATCTCCGAGAAAAACAAAGTGCTTACCATCAGGCAGAAAGTAGGGCCAGCGATGTGCTTCCTCTTTCTGAGAAACTGCCGTTGCGAGTGTGGGCGCGCCTCCTTGTGCGGAAACACGATAGAGACCTTCCGACCCGCCAAACAGGATCACGCCATCACGATTCCATGTGCCGCCGGTGTGTTCTCCAGCATCACACAAAGCTTGCGGGCGACCACCTGACACATCGATTCGAAGAAGTTTCCGGTTTGCAAAATAGCCGACAAAGCGACTGTCGGCTGACCAAAAAGGTGAAACGGCCCCGTCAGTGGCTGGTAAGGGCTCAGCATTCGTCGAATCGATCGAACGTAGCCAGAGCAGATTCTTGCCGTCAGAATTAGTAGCTACAAAGACGACGCGTCGACCATCCGGCGAGATAGTGATGTTAGACGCGTGCGTAGCATTCTCCGGCAGCTCAAGAGCTAGCCGTGCTGAGCGCGGACTGACTGGTTGGCGCCAAAAGTAGGACCATGCAAGGACCGCAGCTGTCACAAAAAGCACACCGCAAACGCTGGCCCAAATCAGTCGTTCTAAATTCCATGTTCGTTTTGCGGGTAAAGCACTCGCAATTATAGTTTGCTGACTCGGATGACTAGTCACTCCCGAAAGTGACTCAAGTGCAAAAGCTACATCGCTGGCTGATTGAAAACGACGCTCGGGACTCTTTTCCAAACAGTGCCAGACTACGCGCTCGAGTGCGGGAGCAATATTGGCGTTGCTGGCAGTGAGCTCAGATGGTTCCTGTTTCAGGATTGCGTTGAGTGTTTCGATCGCCGACTCGCCGTGAAACGCACGTTGACCGGAAAGCATTTCGTAGAGCACGGCCCCAAATGAAAAGATGTCCGAACGATGATCAATCGCGCCGGCTCTGACCTGTTCGGGCGACATGTAACCAACGGTTCCCATCACGGTGCCAGGATTTGTATGGACCTTGCGAGTGGCGATGTCAGTCTGGCCAACGTCCGAGGCGGCTGGTTGGCTCAACTTGGCAAGACCAAAGTCGAGAATCTTTACGCGAGCGCCGTTGGTGAGAAAGAGATTGTCGGGTTTCAGGTCGCGGTGGATAATTCCTTTTTCGTGAGCAGCGGCAAGGCCATGAGCAATTTGAATTGCGTAGTCTGTAGCTTTGCGCGTTGGTACTGGTCCATCGGAGAACAGGTCTCGGAAGTTTTCACCTTCGAGTAGTTCTGAGACGACGTACGGCGAGTTGTCGTGCATGCCGAAGTCGTAGACGGCGAGGATGTTTGGGTGATTAAGAGTCCCGACCGCTTGTGCTTCCTGTTCAAAGCGTGACAGGCGATCCTGGTTCTCTGATAACGAAGCCGGCAGGACTTTTATTGCCACGTCGCGATTGAGTTTTTCATCGCGAGCGCGGTAGACCTCACCCATGCCGCCTTCGCCGATCTTTGAGCGGATTTCATAGCGGCCAAGTTTGGTCCCGGGCTGAAGAGACATTGAGAAAGTGGCGAGTGCCTCCGGTATTTTAGCATGAAGAGAGGCACAGGATATGGTAGGCATGATTGACAGCGTTGGGCCACACGCTGCCGCGTCGTGTTATTGGCTACCAGAATGTCGAATACCACCAACGGCAGTTGGTGGTTAGGTTCAGATCCTCTCTACCAACGGCAGTTTTTTTAGCCACAGCGCGCTACTCGAGCAGCATTGATACACACATTCTGGCTAGAAAGGATCTGAACCCACTGCCGTGGGTGGGATTTTCGATTCCTTGTGCAAGGTGGACTTCGTTTCGAGTTGACCGAAGGATATGCGGTGTTAGTGGGATGCGCGGCAGGTGGACGTTGTTCCGCGGGTAGTTGCGACGGAACAGTTGTGGACATTCGGTAATTCGCGTTGACTATCTTGAAGGCATTCGTTTACCCCAACGCGCAGTCTGATTCATTAAGGAGAACTGTTGGGCCGAACTCCAATTTAGCGTTGGGAAGACTCTTTGCTGAGGAATACCGACCCTTGCGGTTATCCGCCTAATTCTCGAACGCCAAATAATCGTTACCAACGTAAGAACTAAACTCTCAAGCACAGTGATGAAGATGATAACTCTCATGGTCTATTCTTGCCCGGCCGAATTGAGACTTGATTTCGGCAAAGCACTCTCGAATATCCTCTTACACAACAAAGAATGGCTGAGCGTCTAAAACTTTTAGCCCGCTGCCTTCAAAGCTGGCCAGGGCTTCCGGCTCGTCGTCATAAATATCGAAGAAGGTCAAAAGGTTTGTGCTTGTCAACAGTTCACGAACACTCTCTGTCAGATGCATTAGTTTTAACGCCCCACCTTTGTTATTGAGAGTTATCTGACTTGAAGTAAGCTCGCCCAGCCCCTCCGAATCAATGTACGTTACCCAAGCGAGGTTCAAAAGAATCTGAGTCTTTCCTTCGTCAATAAGGCAGCGAATTGCCTTGTGCAATTGTAAAGAGTTACCACTGATTCTTATCCTGCCTTTTAGATCCAGGACAACCACATCATCGACCTTGTGCTGATTGATATAAAGATTGATCACTTGAATTCACCCTATGGTTTTCGAAGCTTCAGACCAACTTGGCGGAAGCAGCCCTATGGAACGTGGAATTTGCGAACTCGAAAGTCTTTACTGTCGGCACTCCGTCGATCACATTCGAAAGGGTCTTCAGCACTTCGGTGTATCCCGTGAGACTGTAGGCCTCTGCATCTTCCTTGGTGTCCCAGAAGCTGTTGGCGATCGCTTCCGATCGGTCGGGAGCGATAAACGTAGTCTCATCACGAAATCCTTTTTGCTTGCGCAGGATGGGGATAATCTCGTCCTCGGCAATTCGCGTAAGCTCTGTAGCAGAATTGGCCTTGAGCTTCAAAGTCACTTGTCGTCCAAACATTTTTGCCCCTCGACGGTCTAGCTGTTGACTTCAGATGATCTGGGTGATTCCAGAGGAGCTGAGAAGGGAGTAAGCGAGTCTCGGTTCGCAGGCACCTTATGCCAACCACTGATATATGTCAAGTGTAGAATATATTTCACATAGACAATAGTTAGCGTATGTGGTAAATAGTGGGACAGGCAGATATCATGATCGAGATTCAAGTTGAAGGATTGCTGGAAACCCGCGGTAGGTCTTTCTATTGGCTTGCCAAACAGACGGGCATCAGTCACACGACGCTGTGGCGCTTGAAGAAGGACAAGGCACTCGGAATCAATTTCGACACGCTGGATAAGTTATGCCAGGTGCTTGAGTGTCAACCCGGCGACCTGCTCTCTCATGCGAATGGGAAAAAGCCAGGTAAAAAGCGAAGCGCAAAAAGACCATCACGAAAGTAGTATTGTCGTATCCGGATTTCTGACGACCCACCTTCAGCAGGGGACAGGCTGCCCTAACGCCATGGGAACTACGCCAGACGGAACATTCTCCATAGTCATTTCGATCAAGCGATCTACGACCGCTTTAGCGTCTCCGGTCTCACGCCATACTCGAAGCTGATCGTCGGCCGAAGTGCCTCGCTCCAGAATTCTATGGATATGGCTGATCTCTCTGCGAGAGCGGAGGTCGTCAGTGACATCGTCGACAAACTCCAGAAGTTCATGAATGAGATCTCGAACTGGCACCTCCTCGCCCTTCCCAAAATCAATCATCTTGCCGTCAAGGCCATAACGCACCGCGCGCCACTTATTTTCCTCGATCAGCATTCTGTGATGGAGCCGGAACGTTAGATTCTGATCTAGAAGTTTACTAACCTTCGCGACCAGCGCCTGGAACAAGGCGGCGATGGCGATTGTGTCATCAACACGCGTGGGAATGTCGCAGATACGAAACTCCAGTGTTGGGAAGAATGGGTGCGGCCGGACATCCCAATAGATTTTTTTAGCATTGTCGATGCAGAGGGTTTTGATAAGCAGTTCGACGTAGCGTTGATACGAGCTGTACGACTCGAAATGGTCAGGGATGCCCGTGCGTGGAAACCTTGCGAAGACTTCCGAGCGGTAAGACTTCAACCCTGTGTGTACTCCCAGCCAGAAAGGAGACGAAGTAGATAGGGCGAGCACATGGGGCAGGAAATAACGTATGGCATTCATGATGTGGAGCGCGCGCTCAGGATCCTTGACACCAACATGGACATGGAGGCCGAAAGTTAGCAACGAGCGCGCGATCATCTGATTCTCTTCTACGATCAACTCGTATCTTGGATTTTCGAAGATCTTCTGATCCTGCCAGCACGAGAAAGGATGTGTGCCGGCAGCGACAATCTCCAACCCCCTATTGCGCACAATGGTGGAGACTATACCTCGGAGGTTCGTGATATCGATGCGAGCTGCTGCTATGTCTTTGCAAATTCCAGTTCCCACTTCGACCATCGACTGGATCATTTCCGGTTTGACTTGCTCCCCCAACAACATCCTGCCTTCCTCGAGAATTTCCGAGACGTGCGAACGCAACTCACGCGTGTGCGGATCGACAATCTGAAACTCTTCTTCAATGCCGAGGGTGAATTGATCGTAGTCACTCGAAGCAGTTCTCATCTCTGTCCATTCCCGGGGTGCCGTTCAGTTTTTTCTGCGACTTCGAGCACGTTCTGCGTACTTGCCTCCTTCATGCGCGAACTCTTTCGTTGCTTGCGCTTTCAATTTGAGGAAGCGTTCAAAAGAGTTACTCCAGAGGTATTTGCCTTCCACACGATGCTCTGGTGGGGGCCGGCACTACCCATTAGCGAGGCAAGCTGTGAGCGTGTCATGGGTCTACCACGGTTTAGACTTACAAACGGATCATCTACCATGCAAAAGTCCGCCTCATCTTCGCCGCGCAAAGGTGCTATTTCTTTCAGAAAGAGAGTATCGAGCACGACCGGCTTGAACAGCAGCAATCCAAGGTTACGCAAACGGGCCATCATGGCGTCGTGAACGCTGTGGAACAGCGGTACTCGAAGACGTCCTTCATCGTCAAATGCAAACCAATCGCCGTTCGCTCTTTGCATGGCAAAGATCTCGTTCATAAGAGGTGTTTCTTCATTCTCTAACTGATTACCAAAGAGACGTTAGGTGACGCAAACTCAACCGTCTGTGCGCCAGGTCACATAGGCTTCACGGCTTGCTAGTCGGATTTGCAGCTTGGCCCGGAAAGCCTATGGCTTCCGATACGTCGGTTTGCAAGGTTGCGCCTGTTTTCATGAAGAGGGCGGAGCCTTAGATTCTTACCATAGTTCCAGTAAACCAAAGGCTCACCGCACTGAGCGCGGCCAATTCTTGTGCGAAAGCCTTAGCATATGTGTGTTCTCGCACGGACATCTTGCACTTGCAGGTGTATAGTGCCCTTTCAGCTCCGAATAATAAGAAGCGCAAACAATATCGGAGCTTTCTGATAGTCGAGGACGCAGCGGAGCTAGTGAGAGTTTATGAGCACGAATAGGAACGCACAGAAGTCTTTTACATTTAGATTCATAGATGCAAAACCGAAATTCCTCCTGGAGTTGACCAACATTACTAAGGATGCGCTCAAGTCCGTCGAGATTCTGACTGTCTTTCTCAAGGAAGAAGGAATTCCCGGAGGAGAACTTTCGCAAGTTCATATCCGCTTCGATGCCGTAAAGTCGATGTCACCAGGAGCTTCAGCCGTTCTTTCTCATAGAACCTGGATCAATGGAAAGCCAGCGGAGCCAGAACGTGATCAACTCGAACGACTTCTAGTTAACCCAGGCGAAGTTAGCCCTTATGTGCTGGATCTCTCATGGGAGGATCCAGAAGGTAAGTCGCGTTTTCAACGGATACCGCTCGGCCATTGATTTGGTCCATTGTGATTTATCCACATTTAGAACAGCAACTCTCCCACGCAAAGCACGCGTTGAACTGTGCGACAAGCGAAGACATTGTCGAGCTCAGCAAACAATACCTCGCACTCCTCGCCGAATACCGCAACAAACTTTACGACCTGCAGGGTACACCTGGCATAGATCAACAATCTTCATCTTCCGCATTGCCTAACGACGTTGGCAATACCAGGAAAGCAGTCCGAATAGCGATAGAGAACACCACCAGGGAACGCAATGGAACTGAGAAGCTCCTGCTTTCGATTACAACGGTTAGCGGTTATGAAGCTGTAGAAATATTCAACAGACGAAAGCATAAAGGTCATAGCGATTGGGAAATAAGATCGGGCGGAGTGAAATTCAGCGGCGGCTCTGATCACGATCTGTTGACGATTCAGGAAGCCGTTGATACTGCAGGTCTGATTCGACGCGAAGAATACGTCGCGGCGCAAGCGTTCAGAGAAGATTCAAATCTAAAGACATCTTAGAGAAAGTTCTTGATAGAGCGTACGAAGGTCGTCACTCCTGCATCTTGAAGTACGTTATTCCAACGACGATCCACGGTTCAAGAGATGCGCAAAGTAGTTGCGTGCTTCGTCCTGTAAATGAACGCGAAGGTTGGACAACTCGCCAAAGGTCAGACGCGACACTTCTTCAGCAGTGGGGTGTCGGAAGCGCTCTTTTGCGTCTCGCCCATATGCATTGTCGAGTTCTGTTCCGTTGTTTTTCGTTTCGATTTGATAAGAGGGTGAAATAGAGTTTCTAATTTGAGTGTCCTGACTGAGAGGCTGAGGAGAGTTATAGCACTCGAAGAAAGGAATGTCTGTGCGTTAGCACGCATAAATGGACGCGTGTGGTTCGGGATCTTTTTTGCGGCCTCTCATGAACTCCTCCGAGAAGCCTATAGATTTGAATAGGACGAAAAGCTTCAACATCCCGGATTGGACTCCATCCTCCACTACCTCTGGTGACTGTCCAAGTTCTTCAGCAATTTCAAGGTTAGTCATTCCAGAAAAGAATGCTAGTTCTATCATTCGGTACTGCAGGGGGGCGATAGCATCCAGCGTGAGGCAGACGAGTCGTCGCTGTTCTGCGATGTGGATTGAGTCGCAAACGCTTGGTAGTTCGGCTTTGCCATCTCTGTCGGCCCAGGTCGCGCTCTGACTGGTTGCTTGCCAACAAAGACGTACGATTGCACGGCGATGTGCAATAAGAATTAGCCAGGTCAAAGGCCTTTCCTTCTGTATGTCGAAACCGGCGGCCCTTTGTCTTACTTCTTCATAGAGTTCAGACAACACTTCTTCCGCCGTCTGCGTGTGTCCCAGGATACGTAACAGCAGCCCGAAGAGCAGCCCATTCGTAGCCTCAAAAAAGAGTCGGAAGGCAGCTTCATCTGCTCTAGCTATCCGCGAAATCAGGATAGCCTCAAAGTCATCCTGATGGGGCTTTGCCCTAAAAAATTCTGGTTTTCGCGATAATTGCATAGCGTTACGCATGAGCTACGAAGAGTCTCTCTTTATAGATATGAGTGGGCGTTCAGACACCCCGCAACCACAGGACTAGCTCCCCGGTGAATGAGCTATTCAAAGGCTCGAAACACACTGCTACTCAGCTGTGAAGGGATTGAGGTTAAGAGAATCGAAAAACTATGTATGTGCGCTACCACACATAAAGGGAGATGGAATCTTAGAGTTTAGGATAAGTGTTCAGGAGTATTAATTCAGATACTCATCGCTTTCAGCCTTGATAATCGCGTAACACTCGCAGGAAGTGGCTTCAAGACCTCGATGGTTGAGTATGGTAATGAGGCCTCGACTATAACGAATTAGCTTGTTGGTTTGCAGAGAGCCTGCCGCCCTGTTCACGCCTTCGCGTCGCACACCTAACATGTTGGACATGAATTCCTGTGTCAGCCGAAACTCCTCAATGCCCAACCGGTCACTAGTCATCAATAGCCAGCGAGCGAGCCGAGAATCTACTGAATGAAAACGGTTGCACGCAGCAGATTGAGAGACCTGCGTTAGCAGCGAGTGGGCGTAGCGATGCAGCAGGAGATGCAGCGCACTGAGACGGTGTGCCTCGTCGCGCACGGCCGTCGCCGTCATTCTCATTGCAGATCCGGAGCCTTGGACAAGTGCGCGGTTTCGCGAAGTGTTGACGCCCATAAAAATGGGGAGACCGGCCATTCCCTCATTCCCTACCATACCGACCTCTAGTGAGGACCTCGCTGACAGCGCTGAGAGCAACGATACGATTGAGTCATTCGGAAAATAGACGTACTTAATCTTGTCACCGGGTTCGTACAATACCTCGCCGAAAGTCAGAGTAATACGTTTCAACAAAGGCAACAGACGCTCGTACTCCTCTTTGGGAAGCGTGGCCAATAGTCGGTTAGCAGGTGCAGGTTGAATGGTTTGTGTTGGCATCTAAGCTGGTTTTCTTGAACAGAGCCTGACCAGACTCGAGGTTAGGCATCAGAAGAATCACTGAAAGATTCGTATTTGTAACAGAACCTGGACCAGTGCGTCTGTGCGCGGCCACACATACGAAGTCAATTAGTGCTCCACTTTGAGGCATAGCCTTGTCACGAAGAAGCGTGCTCATCCTTCTGTGGGTTGCCGCACAGACAGCCTAGCGTTTGAGTCGTAAACTCCAAATAAGGAGAAATATGGAACAAAAAGAAATCTTCGCAATCGGAGATCGAGTCGACCAAATGTGTGTGTCGTGTGGCAAAACGCGTGGTCACATTGTCGCTTCAATCAGCAAAAAAGGAAAAATCACTCGCGTTAGTTGTCCGATGTGCAACTCGCGGGCTCCATACAAGAGTGGCTCAACGCATGTCGTTTTGGCGAACGCTTCACCATATGATCGAGGGCGCACTTATCGTCGCGGACAATCGATGATGCACCCTATGTTTGGTGAAGGAGAGGTCACGGCGATCATCGAGCCTGGCAAAATGGATGTTTTATTTGCCGACCGTATGCGGCGTCTGATTCACGCTCTTAGTTAGAGGAACTAAGGAACCGAAGTCCGGATTCGAGCTGTCATCCGAGTAACCGATCAAATTCATCTCGGACCACTCGATAACACTCGCAAACGGTTTGCTCTAGTTTCTGGCGGTTCAGGATCTTGATGTGACCACGGACGTAACTAATTGCTCCCTCATCCTGCAGCCGACCAGCAGCTACCGTAACGCCTTCTCGACGGACGCCTAACATGTCGGCAATCAGTTCCTGGGTCATGATCAACTCGTCTGCTTTTACCCGGTCGTGGCTTAACAAAAGCCAGCGGCAGAGTTGTTGCTCAACCGTGTGAAGCCGGTTGCAAACGGCCGTCTGTGAGATCTGTGTAATTAACGCCTGGGTATAACGCAGCAGTATCTGTTGGAATTTTCCGCCCCGCGCGAACTCATCTTGAAGCACCTTAGCTTTCATCCTGACGGCGTCGCCAGCGCTCTGTACGACGGCTCGATTGGGCATGGTTTCACCACCCATGAAGAGAGCAATCCCAACTACACCATCGTTACCGGTCAAACCCATCTCGGCGCTCGCGCCGTTTTCCATGGTATAGAGCAACGAGACGATCGACGTCGTAGGGAAATAGACGTGATCCAGACGTCCGCCGAATTCATAAACAACCTCACCGAGCGAAAATGAGACTTGCTGTAGTTCCGGGAGCAGACGTTCATATTCGTCAGCCGGAAGCGCGGCAAGAAGGCGGTTGTCCGTGTGAGTGGTAGGTCTTACAGATAAAGACATGAGTATCTCCACAGCGTGGTTGCGCCATAACGCAAAGCGTTAAGAGAAATCCTGATTCCCTCGCTATCAGAAGGTGAGGCTTCAATAGCAACCACAACCTGAATGCTCATAAGAGAGCATAGCACATATGTGATCTACCACACAGACGGCTTAGTTTGCTTCAGTGCAACCTCAGAACTAACGAACTGGATTGAGAGTTCAACGCGTTCCATATGGTTGAAATGAGGAAGAGCAGGAACATATGTGGTGGACAATTCTTGTGGTTTTGTTGCTGCTTAAGGAAGGTTCGTAATCAATATGGCATCGCCTTGCTGTTTGCCACGAGCAACGACCAGACTCTTGGCATCAGGCGACCAGGCGAAGTTGAAAATGCGATCAGGCAAATCAAGTAGCTTTCGCGATTTGCCCCCAGCTAACGGTTGGCGGACAAGGCTCGAAGAATTGAATGTCCCAGCCGAATAATCAAATGAAGCAGAATCGGGTGCCCAATGAACAATCGGGCGACGCATTGGTAAATCGAATAGCTTAGGATCGGCGTTGCCCTGTGTTGGCAGCACACCGATTCGCATTGTGGGCACTTCGCTTCTGGCTTCCGGCTCTGTTGATACATGACGATAGGCGAGCCACCTGCCATCAGGCGAGACCGATACGAAACCTTCGGTTGACGCGCCCGTCAAATTTGAAACTGGCACGATGGATCCGCCTTCAATTGAAACTTTCCAAATCGCCGCTGGACCAGTCCCTCGTTTGATGAAGAAAACTTCCTTGCCATCCGGCGATAAAGCTGCGGATTGCGCCCTCTCTGTCTGTTGTTCGGCGAACGTCAGTTGTTTTTGATTGCGCCCGTCAATGTCCATTCGCCATATTTGCCCTGTGCCTGAGCGATTTGAGATGAAGACAATATAACGTCCGTCGCCTGAAGCCGTAGGGTATGTGTTGTCTTGTCCTGCGTTTGCGGTCATCTCGACTCGATTCTCGCCATTTGCATCCATTGAGTGCAGGTCTGTTGTATGACCTGCAAGGGCGCTAAACAAAATCTTGCCGTCCGGCATCCAAGTCAGTCCAACATAACCATCAAGGTTACGCCCACCGAAAGTAAGCTGCCTGGCGTTCTTGATGTTCCCATTCGTCAGCAACCACAAATGTGAAATGATTCTCTGCTGTCTTGTGACCAACATGCGGCCGTCAGCCGATAGACTAATCCAGAAATAAGCCTCGAGGTCATTGGTCAGACGACGTACTTCACCATCAGGATAAGCAATCATCCAAAGTTGGGAAGTCGACTCGTTCATTTCACGCCCTGCAACTATTAGGTGCTTGCCGCTGGGCGTCCACAAAAGGCGTGAGACGGCGCGCCATTGCGGACTCTTCAGCTCGCTTTCCTTTCCAGTGGAGACTTCAATTATCAGGAGTTTGGGGGAAAGTTGCTGCTCCCTTCCACCGGCAACAACCAGTGTTGCGCCGTCGGGGGACCACGAGGGATTCCCTCTGTAATCCAGTGGCGATTGTCTTAAGCTCAACTCACGTTCACCACTGCCATCAGTGTTTGCGAGAATCAGCAAATGTGCGTTGCGACCGGCATCGCGGCGAACGAAAGCGAATTGCTTGCCATCGGGCGAGAAGGTGAACGGGCTCCAGACATTGTCCGCGACTTTTTTCGGTGTACCGCCAAAAACGGATGTTTGATATATCGCACGGCCGTCGGGTTCTTCGCGGAAAAACAAGTAGCTGCCGTCCGGTGAAAACGCCAACGACCCGTAGCCTTTGCTCGATGGTGGCAAAGTTTGAACGGAACTGCCCGTCGCAATTTGTTTTACCCAAAGGCTTCCTTGTGCTTCTTCGAGCCGCACATAAGCCAACCACTTGCCATCGGGCGAGATAGTGGGGTAAATGACGTCACCGCTGTCCGTCAATCTTTGAAAACGAAGTTGCTCGATCGGCGCAACTTTAGATTCACTCTGTTTGACGCGGCGAATGGCGAATTGATACACGCCAAAGCTAAGAGCTAAAAAAATCAAAACTCCCACACCAGCCCAAAACCCGTAAAACCAAGCCGAGCGGGTGCGAGCTTTCTCTTTGAGAGCTGATGACGACCCAAAAGTTTGGGTGCTGGCTTGAGGCAGTGGGTCAACTCTGGTGTGAGCGAACGAGGGTGAGTTCAGACTGAGCTCGGAGGCTTTCGGAGATACGTTCTTTGCTGCATCGGTGAAGAGAATCTCCTTTTCATTATCAGTTGCAACTGCACTTGCACTTAAAGCTTTGATTGGAGCGGCAAAACGATAGCCTCTGCGTGGAACTGTTTCAATAAACTGCCGGCCTTGTTCGTCGCTGCCTAATGTGCGCCGCAATGTGTAGATGTTTTGCGACAGATTGCTCTCTTCGACAAAAGCATCCGCCCAAACCGCCTCCATCAATTCCGACTTAGAGACAACGCCACCTTCCTTCTTAACTAACATCAACAGCGTGTCAAAGACCTTGGGCGGCAGTACGAGTAGTTCTTCGCCACGCCACAACACGCGCTCAATAGTATCCAAACGAAAAGCTCCGAATTCATATAACTTGATGTTTGAATGCGACATACCTCAATTGATAACTACTTGAAAACTAATTGAAGGCATAATTGAAGAGCTCTTGAAGACTCTTCCAACTCGCTTCGTCTAGTTTCTCCGCCGTTGAATCACGGCATTTTAAGTTCCAACTCAGCGACAGGCAATTACGATTTTTCCAGTTTTGGTCGAGGACTAAATGAAACAGGACAATGCGTTGGCGATTTCAGCTTTGCTTGGCTTGTCGGTTTTGGTGGGGGCTTGCAGCAATAACCATCGCAACATCGTTACAGAGTCTGAAAAAAGGACCAGCGATTCCAAGTTGGCGATGCAAAGCAAAGAGATTGTCGCTCAAAACGTTCTCGCCGCACAACTCGCAAGACACAATGAGATTGAATCAAAGAATGCTTTCGCGCAGAACGAAACGATTTATGCCAGCGTCTATTTGACGAATCCGCAGCATATAGAACCGCGCCGTGTCTCTGCCTTCCTGGTACGCGATGAGGAAGTCGTTGAAGAACAAAGCATTGCTGTGGGCGCAAATGAACAACGACAGGAGTTTGATTTTAGTTTTACCGAAACGCCGCGCCCGCCCGGGGCATACAAAATCCGGTTTGTCGAAATAACGCGCTCCAGCGGAAAGCCCGTGTTGTTAGCGCGGCTCTTCTTAGATGTCTACCCGGCTGACCGATGAGGTCAATACCGCGTAACGGTACTGACTTTCATTGCCAGAATATTGTCGCACTGAAAATGGAGAAGATTATGTTGAGCTTACCCTTCAATCGTCGCAACTGGCTCCTGCCATTATTTGTCCTGGTTGTCTTCGCCCCCACAGCAACAGCACAGTCAACTGGATTCACCTATCAGGGTCGACTGAATGACAATAATCAAGTCGCTAATGGAAACTATGATTTCGAGTTCAAGTTGTTCACTGCTTTGACCGGTGGCACCCAGGATGGAACACCGCGAGAGGTGCTGAATGTGGTAGTCAACAACGGCGTCTTCACCGTGTTGTTAGATTTCGGCGCTGGTGCATTCCCCGGTGCCGATCGCTTTCTTGAAATCGGCGTCAGATCAGCGGGCGGAGGGGCGTTTACGACATTGACGCCACGTCAGCAAATCACGCAGACACCTTATGCAATTAAGAGCACTTCAGCGACCACCGCAGACTCTGCGATCAATGCGACCAACGCTACGAACGCGACGACTGCTACCAATGCGTTACAGCTTGGTAATGTGTTGGCAAATCAGTATGTGCAGACAACTGATTCGCGTTTGTCGGACGCAAGAATTCCTCTGCCGAACAGTCAGAACTACATTCAAAACAGCAGCACGCTACAAGGAATAAGCAATTTCAATATCAGTGGAAACGGCGTGGCTGGTGGCACGCTGACAGCTAATGTCGTTAGTGCGACAACCCAATACAATATTGGACTTGCCCGCGTGTTGAGTAGTCCAGGGTCATTCAACTTCTTTGCCGGCAACGGAGCAGGACAACTCAACTCAACCGGTACATCCAACTCTTTCTTTGGAGTCAACGCCGGCATCTTTAACACTACGGGTGGAAGCAATGCCTTCTTCGGATTTGAGGCCGGACGAAACAACAATGCGGGGGCAAACAATTCCTATTTTGGAAAAGATGCCGGTCGGAGCAGTACCACAGGAAACGACAATGCTTTCTTTGGCAATGACGCGGGGCAGAGCAACACCACCGGCGGCAGCAATTCGTTTTTCGGCAAGGGAGCCGGAGCGGACAATTCGACAGCCACCGGTAATTCCTTCTTTGGAGCACTGTCTGGAAACTCAAACACTACGGGCGCCAATAACTCTTTCTTCGGCTTTGAATCAGGCAGACTCACCGAAGACGCCTTCAACAACTCTTTCTTCGGTTTTGAGGCAGGAGAAAGTAACGTAATTGGACTCAACAATTCCTTCTTTGGGTTTACGGCTGGCAAACTCAACACTGGCAGCCGCAATTCTTTTTTTGGAAGCGGTGCTGGTCAAGTCTCAACGGGAGGGTTTCATAACTCTTTCTTCGGAGGCCAAGCAGGTGGTGCGAATACAAGTGGCGATGACAATTCCTTTTTTGGACTCGATTCAGGTATCACCAATACAACCGGGAGCCTCAACTCTACATTCGGTGCAAACGCAGATGTCGGCGCTGCTAATCTGACAAACGCCACAGCCATCGGTGCTAAAGCCTTTGTGTCAGCTAGTAACGCAATTGTGTTGGGCCAGGTCAATGGCGTCAACGGCGCCAGTGCCAACACAAATGTTGGCATTGGCACAAATGCGCCCCTGGACAGACTGCACGTCAACGGAATTATTCGAGTCATTACTTTAGGTGCAGCCGGCAGTACTAGCCTCTGTCAGAACAGCAACAATCAAATCTCTACCTGCTCATCGAGTTTGCGTTACAAAACCAACATCTCACCGTTTTCATCGGGCTTGAATCTCGTCAAGCGGCTGCAGCCGATTACCTTCAATTGGAAAGACGGCGGCAAGCGTGATTTAGGATTGGGTGCGGAAGGTGTCGAAAAGGTCGAGCCTTTGCTGGTGACCTACAACGAGAAGGGTGAAGTTGAAGGTGTCAAGTATGACCGCGTGGCTGTCGTTCTGCTCAACGCCGTCAATGAACAACAAGAAGAAATCGAGAAACAACAGACCGAGAACCAAAACTTGAAAGCGCAAATTGAAGCACAGAAAAAACAACTCTCAATTCTCCAAGCGCATTTTGATGAACAGAAGCAAAAGGATGCAGGGTGGCAAGCACAACTTGATAAGCAACAGGCCGTGATTACGAAATTGGCAGAAGCACTTAGACAAGCTTTGTCTGTAAAACGAATACCAAGCCGAGCAAAGTAACCGGATGCGTACTGAGACTGATGGAAACTGCGGTCTGAACGACAGGATCAATCGAGATGAAGCATTCAATACGCAAGTCGGCTATCCTTTTTGCAAGTTTGACTCTTGTGTTTGCCCTCGCCGTTGTAACGGTGCGTCTTGAAACCGGGGCGCCCGCGAACTCGAAAGCATCAGAGGGAAAACCACGGGAAAAGAAGCCTGACATTGACGACTCAACACCGGCTACCACGCAAGTCAGTGGTCCAATAGACCGCAGCGCAATTGCCGGTGGCGGTGGTACGAGCACGGGCGGGACTTTTAGACTCGACGCCACACTGGGTGAGACTAGTGCTTCTAATACCTTGAGTGGCGGTTCTTACTCCGTAAATGGAGGCTTCTGGAATACGCTAGGAACTCTGGCTGCGACACCGACTCCGACGGCGACACCAACGCCAACGCCAACGCCAACTCCCACCGTAACTCCAACTCCAACGCCGACGGTAACACCAACTCCAAGTCCTACTCCCACACCAACGCCTGCTACGAACACGATTCAGTTTAGCGTTTCGAATTATCCGGTGGGTGAAGGCGATCCGAGCGTGAATATCAACATTAGTCGATCCGGAACCACTACTGGTACGGCGAGCGTGAACCTTTTGACCAGCGATCTTGCTGGTGCACAAAACTGCAACGTCGTCACTGGTGTGGCCTCATCGCGCTGTGACTACGAGACTAGCATCAGCACTATTCAGTTCGCGGCCGGAGAAACTTCCAAGTCCGTTTTGATCTTCATCATCGATGATTCGTACATGGAAGGTACTGAGACCTTCACCGTCAATCTTAGCAGCCCTTCTGGCGCAACGTTAGGTTCGCTGGCAACGGCGTCCGTAACCATCGCTGACAATGATCTCGCCACCGGTCTTAACCCGATCGACACAGCCGGCTTCTTCGTGCGACTCCACTATCTCGATTTTCTCAACCGCGAACCAGACCAGGGCGGCTTTGGGTTCTGGACTAACGAAATCAGCTCCTGTGGCGCTGACCCGTTATGCATTGAACTTAAACGCATCAACGTATCGGCGGCTTTCTATCTTTCCATCGAATTCCAGGAGACTGGCTACCTCGTCCATCGCATTTACAAAATCTCTTTCGGCGACGCCACCGGTACATCAACCCTTGGCGGGTCGCATCAACTCGCTGTGCCGGTCGTCCGGCTCAATGAATTCCTTCCCGACGCGCAGAGGATTGCAAAGGGTGTGGTTGTGGGACAGCCCGGTTGGGAGCTGGTGCTGGAAAACAACAAGCAAGCGTTTACCTCGGAGTTTGTCCAACGCTCGCGTTTCGCTTCAGCATTTCCGGTTACGATGACGCCGGCCCAGTTTGTGGATGCGCTATTCACTAATGCTGCAGTCACCCCGTCCTCGACAGACCGACAGACTGCCATCGATGAGTTCGGCGGCGTGGCCACTTCGGCAGACCTGGCAGCGCGTGGCCGGGTCCTGCGGCGCGTGGCTGATAATGGTGTGCTCTCACAACAGGAGTTCAACCGCGCCTTCGTGCTGATGCAGTTCTTTGGCTACTTGAGGCGCAACCCGAACGACCCTCAGGACTCCGACTACACTGGTTTCGACTTTTGGCTGACCAAGCTCAACCAGTTCAACGGTAACTTCGTCAACGCCGAGATGGTGAAGGCCTTCATTACTTCCGGCGAATACCGCCAGCGTTTTGGGCCATAAGGAGTTCTCGTCTCTTTGGGCAATTGGAAAGCTCGTGTCAGCGTCACCATTGGGGCACTCGTCACCCTCAAATCCCACCAACGGCAGTTGGTGGATGGTTCAGATCCTGTCTACATAGGACATGTCCATTCAATCCTGCCGCGCGTAGCGCGCCCAGAGCAAAGAGAAAGATCGGGTTGTAGAAAGGATCTGAACTATCCACCAACTGCCGTTGGTGGGATTATCGATCTCAAGTGCTACAAGCTTGATAGAAAGGATTTGAAAGTATCCACCCACTCCGGTGGGGTGGTATTTGGTTGTGGCTATGCTGCGCGGCGTTTCATGGTCGTAGATGTTGGTTCAGGAACTTTATGAATTGATCCCAGTCGGAGGGGATGGTCCCATGACCGCCGGAGTGCATGTAATAACCGAGCGTATGCATGATTGACTGTCCCGCAGCTGGCATCTGATCGGTGTCCAATGCCTGTTGGCTCAACAACCGGTACACAGGTCCCGCGGCGACGGCGGCAAGGAACTCACCCTTTGGATCGGACCAAAAATCAGTATCGCCTGTTTGTAGTAGCAAAGGACGAGGTGCGATCAGGGATATCAGCATATGCGAATCAACAGGAAGCTGGTCCACATGATCGCCATACTTCTGGTAATTCGCCGCGAACTGATACGGATATCGAGTTGGCGCAACCAGATGTTTCACCAGCTCACCGTAGTTGCGCCGGCTTATAGCCGCACCTCCTTCACCTGAGCAACTCGCAATCACCAAAGCGAAACGTGGATCGTGAGCGCCAGCCCAGAGTACAGTCTTGCCGAGTCGTGATACGCCGAAGATTGCGACGCGCTTTGCATCGACACCTTTATCTGTTTCCAGATAATCGAGCGCACGACTTAATCCCCAGGCCCAAGCTGAAATCGCACCCCATTCATTCGGCGCCGGCTCTTTCTGCCCGGGTTTGAGATACAACGCTCGGACGCCATAAGCAATGCCGCCTTCAAAATCCGGATCGATGTCACCATAGTAAACCGTCGCGACGCCGATGCCCTGGGCCAACAGCGGAGCGACATTTAAGCGACCAAAAGTTGCGGGCTTGGGAGCCGGCACTTTTTTCTTGTCGCGGTTCCAGACTTCGCCAGGTTTGATTCCCGGATCGTCCACCGTACTCGAGTTCGCGGTAAAACTCAGATTCAAAAGCAGCGGTACCGGCTTTCGCGCAGCTGCAGGTAGATAGACCAACAGATCCATCTTCGGGCCGTTCTTATCCGACGAGAAGTAAACTGTCACCTGCCGGCGCACCGCCTTGCCGTCCAGTGCAGGTGTGCCTTTGTCGAATACGTCGAAGCTCATTTTTGCTGGATGACCAGGGCTGCGACCGAATTGGTTCTCTTCGAATAGACGTACGATCTCGGGTCGTCGTTTTTGTGTCCACGTCTTTGGATCGCGTACTTGTTTGCCGTTAGCAAGTAAGAGTGGATCAGGTAGGGTATAGCTACCGACGAGTGCTTCGTCGTAATTGACCGGAATGCCGGCAACGACTTTGGGTGGCGCATTCTGTGTCTGACCACTGGCAACAAAAGTGGACAAAACGAGAGCACTTGCAAGCGACATTATGAGACAGCAATTTTTGAGTGACATAGAGTAGGCTCTACTTCTGATTCAAGTCCAAGGTCTTGACCCGTGCGCGACAGCTATCCACAAGAAGTTGAATCCACCCACGGCAGTGGGTGGATACTTTCAGATCCTTTCTAAGAAACGTGTTCTTGGTCGGCCTCTGAAATCCCACCAACGGCAGTTGGTGGATGGTTCAGATCCTTTCTACAAACGGGGCTTTCCTAACCTCCGGCGCGCTGCGCGCGCAGCATTGATTTGGACACGCTCTTTGTAGAAATAATTTAAACCATCCACCCACTACCGTGGGTGGGATTCGCCTTTTTTCGCAGAGCCGTTCGCCACCGACACAAACGTCACAGGACCAAGTAACCCGGAGTCTCTCAAAGTCGGCGGCGGGCCGAAAGGAGGAGGACTCTCGGCGAGCACTCTCTTGGCTGGTGCCAACCGATCACCGATCAAACGATTGGTCCACTCGTTAGTAACTCTGATCTCTAGTTTGTTCGGCCCGGGTTTCAACGCATTTGTGACATCCAACTCGTATGGCGCCTTCCATAGAATCCCTAGTGCTTTGCCGTTGACTGAGACCTCGACGAGATCATTGGCTGTACCCAGATTCAGTAAGATTTTCTCACCCGAACGAAACCAGCGACGATCGACTTGCACTGTCTTTATGTAAGTCGCAGTTCCTGAGAAGTACTTCACGCCTTCGTCTGCGTTTGCAGTCCAGGGTTCCAGCTTCGCCAATGTAATACTCGCGGGCGCACCCAGGTTCGGCGGAAAGCTTACTGTCCATGGTCCATCAATCGTCGAGAGCGTCGTTACAGTGGCTCGCGGTAACGTTCGAGACAGGGAAGAAGTTGCACGGCGAAAGACCACGAACACAGACTCGCGCTCCGCCAGATACAACGGCACCGTCGTGCGACCATCTGCGATGCTGAACTCGGCCGGCTCAATTTCACCCGTATCCGCGTGCCAGAGTTCAGCTTCTTTGCCGCTCACTCGGAATCGAGTGTTGATCTGCTGATTACTATCCGTGTTGTTGGCTACAAAGTAGATGTCCGCATCACCAGCGCGCCGATGAATCCAGGACACTTTTGCATCCAACGCGCGGCTGTAATCTACATCCTTAGGAATGCGCAACGACGTGAGCACGTCCGCAGGCGAGAGTCCCCATACAATCGTGCCCTTACCGTACTTCCGTTTAGTACGACTTACACCATCAAGATCGCCCCAAAGCTCTTCTGTCAACGTCTGCACTTCGCGATCAGCGTTTGGGTAGCCCGCAAGACTTGGTGACTGTAAAGGCTTCGGACCTAACACGGTCGCGCCGTTTTGTACTAGCTCGCGAATCTTTCTCAACACAGGTACGGTCATGCGATCTATCTCCGGCAGCACGAGCACGCTATAGCTCATCCCGTCAGGCAAAACAATCCTTCCAGCAGCGTTCACGGACATTCGATTTAGCACCACGTCTGTGTTTACGTAGTCATAGTCGTAACCGTCGGGCGGTGCTGGTTTTAGTCCGTCGCCCCAAAACGGCATGGTAGACGGCGCGCCCTCATTCAGCAGATACGCGAGGTCTGCGACGAACAGTCCCTGCTGTAACATGAAACAGTTTCGCGCCAGGTAAGTCATGAACGGTTGGCCCTGTTCGGCCCAGGTGATGTTGCGATTGATGTGCGTGCCCACCATCGTATTGCCGGGTTTGGTGTCGAGCGGCTGGTGAGCTGAAGTATGAAAGATGATTCGATTGACGCCTTGCGCAAACCAGTAGTCAACGATCTTCTTCAGTGAGTAGGGCGACTCATAACCGCCGCCAGTGAACGACTCGGTAGCGACTAAAGTCTTGCCATAAACATGCGCCGCAGAGGCGGCGCCGCGCACGTCTTCGTAATACATCGCTGACGGATGCAGGTCGCGCGCCCAGAACTCGCCCATCGGAATATCCAGATGTTTCTTGTTCAGCAGTGTGTCTTCAGGAATCTCAAGTGACACTCCCGCTGCTTCGCCATAAGTGCTAATCCCGCGTTGACGAAGATAGTCCGACGCAACCTTGTAGTGGTTATCGGCAAACATGTCGGCGAGCGTGCGGCGAAAGTCCCAAAGAAAACGGTCGCTCACCTCGGCACTCGTTACCACACGCCCTGTTAGTGCGGGTAGATAAGGAGTCGGGTCGTAGCCACGTCGCTGGCGGAACTCGTTAAGCATCTCCTCAGTCCAGTTCTGCATGCCCGCTTCCCAACTATCCAGCAGCACATACTTCAAGCTCTTTCCATAGAGTGGACCAAGCGACTGTGCGAGCGGGTCGGTGTAACCACGAAGATAACTTTCGGTGTGGTTGCGGCTGAGCTTATCGACTTCGTAACCAAGGCCCGCAGGCACCGCCGGCCGATTCTTCGCACCCGTGAGCGAGTAGCCAAGTCTCAGTATGGTCCAACTTCCGGCCGGCACCTCCCAGTTGAGCGTCCCGTCTTTCTTCATCTTTGCAGTCAGATCAACGATCTCTGAACTTCGAATGGTCGAACTTGAAGGAGTCGGTGGTGTTGGCACTGACTCGTACTCAAAGAGGAAGCTGAAGCCTGCTTTTTCCTCCCAGCGATGGACACGCGCATCTGAATGGAGTACTGCTTCCAACAGCGTGTACTCGCGGGCTGGTGAAGATGGTGATTGGTTCATTACTGCCGCGGGACTAAGCGGTGCGCCCGTCAACTCAATGCGGTAAAACTTCGCAGTAGTCTCTGCGAGTGCAAATGTTCGCACCCAACCGCCGCGATAAAGTTGTGGGCCAGGCAAGGTCACTAAGGTTCGAAAGTCGACACCGTTGTCGCTCGCCAGGATTCGTCCGACCGGAATGCCACCGCGTCCAGCAATCGAGATTGCGCGCGCCGTGAATGGCTGTGGAAATTCGTATTGTACCCACGTTGGCCCACCGTCCGCGGGAGCAGCGATAGTTACTGCGGAGTTTAGATCGTCGTCCCAGAGTGCTGTCCCATCGATTGCCCCGGCGTTCGTCGATGCTCTCGGACGTGACTGGGCCATGTTGCTTTCGTCCGGCGGTGTGCGAAACGCGATAACGGCACTGTCGCCGTAGTAAGTAGGATCTGGTGGTGGAGGTGTACTGCCGGGACGCCCACTCCCCGGTACTAGATTACGTATTGGTCCATTGTTTGTAGGCGGTTGCAGAAGTTTGTTTGCGAACGATTGCGGGCCTTTCACTGTGGTCTCGCTCCAGACCAGTTTCTTCATTGCCTGTTCAGGCTTTACCCATGGCCCGCCGGTCTCACTCCACCCTGCCGAACTAAAGATCGTCATCTCGAGTCCGAGCCTGTCGGCTTCGGACGCAGCATAACGGACAGCGTCAAACCATTCCGGGGTGCCGAACTCGATCTTCTTGGCGACCGACTGGCCGCCGCCTGCGTTGACGTCGGCCAACTGAAAGCCTGCAGTGCCGACACGCTTCATCCACTCGAGGTCTTTAGTAATACCTTCTTTGGTAACGTTACTCCTGGTCCAATGCCACCAGGTTCTTGGTTTAGCTGAGTCGAGCGGTTGCTTGAAGCCCTGTTCGAGAGAATCAGCTGAACGTTGAGCCGAAGCCACGGCACCGAAGCTCAACAACGCCGTTAAGGTGATGGTGATCAATAAAAGAGTCAGTTTGTTCGGCATTCGATTCGGTCGCAGACTCTGCGTAGTGAAAACTGAAATTAGGTTCGCTTGGCCCTTGATCGATTTTGCTTTGATAATACCATCGCATTTAGATAGGCGAGACATTGTTCTCGAGAGAGAGAATTGATTCGTGGGTGCCAAGTGCAAGAAGCGTTCTGATTGCTCGCAACGATGGCCACACTTTTTACCGGCAGTCACTCTGCTGCCAGTTTGGACCATGACCGCGAATCACCGTTAGTGAGTAGGGAGAAAAGCGAACTGTTTTGATGGTGTCCTTGTCGAGGATTTGGTGCGTTGGCGGACCAGACCTGATGGGATAGGGATCGGATTTCTTCGCACTCAATTGGTAGTTCTCTCTCGAGAATTGGTAGAAATCAATCGGGGTCTGTAGAGTCGTAGTTATTCCCGTCAATGTGTTGAAGAACTTGAGGTTTATGCGATATGCGCGGCTGGAATCCTTGTTGATTATCAGCAAACTCCATAAACCGTCAGGACGATAAACCGCATAAGCGGTCAGAAGAGACTCACCTCGGTGCTGTCGTGGATTGAGAGTCACCGCAAACAGATCGTGAGACGCATGTGGTGCACCTAACCAGTCTTGAGTAAGTAAGCTTGCGCCATAGTAAGGGGCGAAGCGGTGCGTGATCTTCCCGTCGTTGTCCATTGAGAAAAGCATGTTGCCACCGGTCGGACAGTACATCTCCGCAGCTGGTTGACCCGGCGTATATCCGAAAAGGAACGTCTGGTCGCCACCCAGTGTGAGAAAGCGTCCGACGATATCCGCGTTAAGTAGAGCGCCTTCGATTCCAATTGCAGCACGACTTGCAAACGCGGAATAACCATACTCCGATATGATCCAGGGCAGTTGTCGCGAAAGTCCTTGCCGGCGCATGTCTGCCAGTGCCCAATCCATCATGCCCGTGGCCTGGGCCAACTGGGCATCCGGGCTAGCACAGACGTCGTCAAAGGGATACCACTCAAAAGAAAAGAACGAGTACTCTTTCAGACCATCGTGTCGTTTTAGATACTCCAGGAATCGTCTGAGCCAGGCACTGTTGCCCCAACTTCCAGACCTTCTTTCCTGGTTGGGTAGAATCTCCTGGAAACTTGGACCACCTAATTGCAATTCCGGATCGACGCGGTGAATTGCTCGAGCGAACTCGAGATACAGAGCGCCGTAATCTTCAGGCGTGACAAACTGCCCGTCCGGCTCTTCTCCAAGCTCCGCTCGACTAATGGGATAGCCCCGCGATTTCAGATATTGAATCTCCGCGGCAGCGTTCTCAGGAGTGTCGTAAAGCAAACCGGTTGCCGCGAGCACTGGCAAACCATTGGTTAAGCCGCTCTGGAACAATCCGTCAAAGCCTGGTTGCTCAACGTTGTCGTCTAAATCAGATTCGCTATGCCAGGGATCTGTTGAGGAGACGTAGATTACCGTTTGCGTGTCATGGTGAGTTGAGTGATGAATGAAGTCGTTGAAATTGTGGTGGTCATCCGTAAGTCCCGCGTAGATCTCCCTCATTGCATAACCGAGACGATCGCGAACGTCGTTGGGCCCCGGTGAATATGTTCCTGAGTTTTCATCCATCGCAATGCGGATAAACCTCGTTTTCAGGGGATGTTCTGCCACGTGCAGCGAAACATCACCTCCCGTGCCGCCAACAACCATTCCTTTCGGAAACGATCGCCACATCCCTGGTGGGTTAAAACTGATATCACTAATGTCTTCGAAGTCGGCAAACTGAATTTCGTACTTCGTCGCAAACGGAACACCCCAACTCAGGCGCACAGTGTTGACGTATTTAGGTGTACCAAAGTCGACGACGATCCACTGTGCATGAAGTCTGTTGGCATCGCCGGTGAAATGCTGGTCCAGATAAGGATTACTTTTCCAGAACGTGTTCGAGTCACCATCATCGAGGCGCGAGTAGCCGTCATTTTCTGCCTGGTCGATAGTGCTGCCACGCCGCGGGAGGTGGTAACCGTAGGAGAGCATTATGGGCTTAGTTGAATCGCTATCTGAGATCCAGTAGCCCTGCTTTCTTGTCGGGTCGCTCCATGTCCCTTGCGGATTCCAATGCCACGCATCGACAGCTAATTCTGTGCGCAGCCGGTAATCGAGAGATTGGAGACCGGCAGATAACATAGCCTGGATATTAACTGGCGTTAGTTTTCTGTCCTGTGTTCCGCTTTCGTCTCCGTCAATGGCTCCGCCCAGAGCATGCGAGGGAATAAAGCGATGCAGTGGACTGCACGGTCTGAAACGAACAGTCAACGTTATTGATTCTGTTGCGCTAATAGAATCAAGGGCGGGGATAGTCCAAATGAGGAATATTGCAATCAGGCGGAAGATTCTTCTCATGGCTTATTCCGAAACGCCGTACAGGTCAGAAAATCGCGAGCCGTTGGCCCTCCAAATGACGTTGGTGTCACTTTATGATAAGTTTAACTACCCCAAGCTTGACCATTCAACGTAGATGAATTCTTCTCATTCTGAGTCAGAGCGAAAGCTGCGAACAGTAATTGGAGTTGCAGTGTTGCGGAGCTTGATAGTTGTCGCAACTGCACTCCCTGGCTTGTTCTCGCTGCCAGTCTGTGCACAGCAGTCTGCTTCGCCGCCGCCGGTCGTGGTGCAGCCGGGTGCGCCGGGCGAGCCAACGCGGACTCTGCCGCCATCGACAAGGGCCACGCTACCACCAAGTTCTCCAGCAGATGTGAAGTTTATGCAGGGAATGATCATGCACCATGCGCAAGCGGTTGAGATGACAGCTCTCATTGAATCGCACACGCAGAACAAGGATTTGCAGTTGTTAGGTGCGCGAATCAGCCATTCGCAGTCTGACGAAATAAAGTTTATGAAACGATGGCTGGCAACCAGGGGCGAGCCGATTTCTCCGGCGATGCCTGAGATGCAACAGATGCCAGGCATGGATATGTCGAGCCATTCGATGCCCATGACTGGAATGCTTATGCCGGGGATGCTTACGCCAAAGCAGATGGAGGCGCTGAGAGAAGCAAAGGGCGCGGAGTTCGACCGTCTGTTCTTGACCGGGATGATTCAGCACCACAAGGGCGCCTTAGTTATGGTGAAGGAGATGTTCGACACTGCTGGCGCAGGGCAGGATGCCGAACTGTTCAATTTCGCGACCGATGTCGATAGTGGCCAACGAGCTGAAATTAGGATTATGCAAAATATGCTGGGGGAAAAACCTTTAGAGGAGAAACGATGAATCGAGTACATATCACGGCTTTCCGTTTATTCATAGCTTCCGTACTTTTCTGTTCGTGTCTTGCAGCGGGGACGCAGGCGCAAACTCCAGCGCCGTCGCCAGGTGTTACGAAGACCCCGGAAACCAAAGAGGAAGCAAATCCACTTGCTCCTGAACCGGCGGCACCCCTTCCAGCAGGAATGACAGGCTCAGATGCGAATGACCCACGTGCGAAGCTCGCCCCGGGAATGTATGACGCAGCAGAGACATCGATGGGTATTAAGCACGTCATGCTGCTAAAAAAACCGGACGCTTTCCAATTGGGGTCCTCCGATCCAAACGATCCGAAAGTGCAGAAGACTCTTGGTCTACTCGGGATCGGCGACTCTGCAAAAATGTCCAAGCCGATGCAAATAGTGATAGCTCAGCTGGCTTTTGCAAACTCAGATCTTGCGTTCCAGGGCAATCACCTGTTTCAGGGCAACTTCTATGGTTTCAATATCTATGACATCTCCAATCCGGCTAAGTCTTCGTTGTTGACTTCGGTCATATGTCCAGGTGGACAGGGTGATCTGTCGGTATACAAGAACTTGCTCTTTATGTCGGTGGAGATGCCCAACGGTCGACTGGATTGCGGTACGCAAGGATTTCCGCCGGAACCAAAGCCGCCAGCTGAACAAGCGGGTCAAGCAGAACAAGAGAAAAAACCAACCCCTCCAGCAGCGCAAAAAGATAGGTTCCGAGGTGTGAGGATTTTCGATATTACCGACATCAAGAGTCCAAAGCAGATTGCTGCGGTGCAAACTTGTCGCGGCTCACACACGCATACCCTCGTCGTCGATCCGAATGATAAGAAAAACGTCTACATCTACGTCTCCGGTACTTCTTTCGTACGCCAATCTGAAGAGTTGGCTGGGTGTTCTGGCGCGGCAGCAGACAAGGATCCGAATACCGCTCTCTTTCGTATTGATGTTATCAAAGTACCGCTGGATGCGCCGCAGGACGCGAAAGTCGTGTCGAGTCCTCGAATCTTTATCGATCCACGGACGGGTGCCCTGAACGGTTTGAATAATGGTGGCACCCATGGCAAGAACGGTCAGGAAAAGCCGGAAGACACCAATCAGTGCCACGACATTACGGTGTACTCACAGCTTGGTTTGGCGGCGGGCGCTTGCTCTGGCAATGGAATCCTGCTGGACATCAAAGATCCCGCGAATCCAAAGCGTCTCGACGCGGTAAATGATCCGAACTATTCGTACTGGCACTCGGCCTCGTTTTCAAACGACGGGACGAAAGTCGTTTTCACCGATGAATGGGGCGGGGGAATGGGCGCGCGATGCCGTCCAAACGATCCGAACAAGTGGGGAGCTGATGCGGTTTTCAATTTGAAGGACAACAAGCTGAGCTTCGCGAGCTACTACAAATTGCCGGCGGCCCAGGGTGACAGTGAAAACTGTGTGGCGCACAACGGCTCGCTCGTTCCGGTTCCCGGCCGCGACATTGAAGTGCAGTCATGGTACCAGGGCGGCATTTCAGTCATGGACTTCACAGACGCAGAGCATCCGGTTGAAATCGCATATTTTGATCGGGGACCAATTGATCCAAAAATGTTAGTACTCGGCGGTGACTGGTCCGCCTACTGGTACAACGGTCGCATTTACGCGTCGGAGATCGCCCGCGGTCTGGACATCTTTGAGCTCACGCCAACTAGGTTTCTGACCCAGAATGAACTCGACGCCGCCAATGCTGTGCGAGTGGCTGCGCTGAATGTGCAGAACCAGGAAAAAATTGAATGGCCGCGACAGTTGAGCGTGGCAAAAGCCTATGTTGATCAGTTGGAACGATCGCAGGCGCTGCCGGCTGATCAAATTGCAGCTTTGCGGCAGACGATTGGAAGTGCTGAGACTTCAAAGATGAATAAGAAAGATCTCGCCAAACTCAAGAGCCTCGCTCCGTCGTTGGAAAAGACTGCAGCCGAGACTAAGAGTGCTGCCGACTCAACCCGATTGAAGGCTTTGGCGGAAATTCTGAAGCGTCCAGTCAGTTGATCTTCAACTCTGCTGTTCTTGTGGAGTTCCTTTGCCCCAACGGGGCAATGCCTCAGAGCCCAGGGTTTGCCGCTTCGGCTACCCTGGGAAACTAAGGCAAGAGGTTCAACCCCGAAGCGGGGTTGTGTCAGTGATTGGATATGGGCTCAACCGCGTTGCTAATGGAGGGTTCGCGTATTGCCTTCTCTCCAAGGTTACCGAAGCGGCAACCCTGGGCTTTGAGGCATTCCCCGTTGGGGCAAAGAAAGCCCTTCCAAGTTCACTCTGTGTTTGCACAAGCTGCGGGGTTACGTCGACAAATATCCTGCATCGCTTCAGCAGCCATGTTGAATGCGAGATTTATCGAGCCGCCCTTCCTTCCCGCACTCAGATCCCCAATCAGATATAGACCTGCGACACTAGTCTCGTAACCTTCTTTAAGAACGGGTGAGTTGCCATCAAAAGCGATCCCAATCGCTTTGAGAAAGTTTGTAGGGGTTGTTCCGCCGAGAGCATAAATTACGTGTTCGATGAGAAGCGGTGGGAGGGCAGTCTCTTCAAACACCACGCGTGCCAGTCCCTCCTCATTCTCTTCTACTTGTTTGATATTGCTTCCCCGAAGGATCGTCACCTGCTTGCGGCTTTCCAACGCCATCAAACTCTCGTAGTTCACGCGATTCAAACGAGTGAAGTCGTTTTGCCTGTATGAGAGTGTGACGCGATTCCCTTGTTGGACCAGGTACTGACAGTATTCGCTTGCAGTATCGCCTCCACCCACGACGAGACACTCTTCGTCTCCCATAATAGGAGCTGACGTCAGGTCATAGTGAATGCGCTTGTTGAGACCGACAGGTATCCGGTAAGACGGCTTGTTTGGTTTATCAAGAATGCCAATTGCGATCACGCAGCGCCGACCCTCGTAACTACCCTTCGAAGTTTCTATCGTGAATCCACCTTCTGGTAGGGGTCGTATTGTGTTGACGGCTTCGTTGTATTGAACGGTTAGTTTGTGTTCCTGGATTGCCCGGTCGATATACGTCAGCGCCTCGTCCTTTGACATATCAGTGATACACATCACTCCGGTACAGACGGCGTCGATTCCTTTGTAATTTGCAGTGACAACTTTTGCGGCAGGATAAAACTTACGAATGGCCCATGAGTGCGTTTCACCTTTTTCCAGGATTAGAAGTTGTTCCGGAGGAATGCCAGCCGAGCGCGCCTCTGCCGCCATGCTAATGCCGGCCGGGCCAGCTCCCACGATTATCATTTCATACATCGGTTTGCCCCCTGCGCCAAACTCATGTATGAAGACTTTAAGTCGCGAAGTTGTGCAAAGCAAACGGTGGTCTCAGTGCCGATGTAGTCGCGAATGCGCAGGGTCTGCAAAGCGCGTTGCCGTCGCCTGCTCTGATCTCGCGACCGTCGTTCACTCCTTCACCGCAATTGGTACAGATCGTGCGACCATGTGGGTGTCCCGGGGTATCTAACTCGCTTAGCTTTATGTCGACTTCCTCTACAGCAAAGAGTTCTTCGTTTCTCGCTTCACGATAGACAGTCATCTGTCGAAGGAACTTTACCTCAATTTCCGGATGGAGTTGATCGGCTAACCCACGCGACGATTCAAGCGCCACAATGCGCACTGCTTTTCCTGTGTCTACATTCAGGAAAGTCGCTGCCAACTTGCCGTAGTCAAGAAACTTCAATGTGCGCTTGCCTAACCTCGCGCCGGTAACAGCCTCCACGGCATCGACAAGCCAACGATCTATCTCAACCCACACAATCAACTTCCTTTGCTTATGACCCAGCGGCTCTTCATAGCCGACGAGGTTACAACCCAGCATGGCCATACGAATTGCTAGTACCTGCCCGGGACAAAGATCGCCGTAGACCATTTCGTATTCGTTCAACAGGTCATCAAGTGAGTTCATGGTTGTTCCTCGCCGTTAAGTGAAGTCGGATCTTCAGTACAACTTCAGAAGTTGAATATCGTCGCAAACTCTGACCGTACGTTGTGTGTTGTGTAACTTGGTATTCCGCGAAAGAGTGGTAGTCCGCCGAAGTCGAATTCGGACCGATTCGCTGCCCGCGTTCGGTAGTATCCTTCTTCAAACCCGAAGGTTACCCACGAATTCAATTTGTATTGAATGTTGGCGGAAAAGAGGTCACTTCGGCCACGAACAGGAGCGAACCGTCTCGCGTCCCTTTGCAGCGCCTCGTCGAAACCATAGTAGACATACGCACTCCAGCCGGCGTTTTGGCCCGATGGTTTGGCGTCGGCGAGGCGTGAAAGCGGGATTCCCAACTGTACAAATCCGCCTTGACCGCGAACAGGTCTTTGCGGCGCAACAGTAGGCACTCCGTTCAACAGGCCGAACGCCACTGTCGATGCGCCATCGATCGAGGGAACGCTGACGGTGGAAGTTAGTCCAGCAGTGTCATTGAAATTGGATAAGAGTTGGCTGCCCAGAAAAAATCGCAAGTCTGATCCTGAGTAGTATTTTCCGACGAGCGTTGCGTATCGGGTCGGCAGTTGAAACTCAGCACTGTATCCGTTGCTGTTGCTACTGACCTCCGCACCTGACGGAAAAGCGGAGAGGAATTGCGCCGGAACACTTGCTGCAGTAACAATCGCTGTCCGCCGCGCGTGTTCGAAACTGAAAATGAGTTCGGCGGGAGCAACGCCGTCAGCGCGATCCAATTGCCACTGAAGAACAACTCGTCCTTGCACTCCCGGTTGATCCGAGTCGGCGCCCTGTCTTTCGCCAAAGCCCAACTGGTCGGCAACATTTGTTGGCAAATTACCAAACGCAGGAAACACCAATGCTAACTCGGGTTGAATCTTCCATGAGCGCGCGCCACCGAAGTTGTAGTTGAATCCACCGCGTATCTGCGGCAGTCGTTCATAGATCGCTCCATAGCCGATGCCGCCAAAATTTGTGTTCTCGATCATGTTTGGAAGAGTCGATGACGCAAAGGGCGCCCAGTCCTGGCCAAACAATGCAAAGGCACTGAAGTTTTCACCGAAACGTCGATCAATTCGGCCCCACGCGAGTCGAATTGATGGTTGGCTCGAACGGATTGAGGAGATATTCCGATTGTTTACTCTCGTGAAATCGCCTTCAAAATCCAATTCGATGCGTCCAGTAATCACAGTCTTTGGAGCTGGATCGACCCACTCGAAGTTGGCGCCAAGGCGCAAAGCTCTGGCCTTCAAGTGAAACTCCGGTGAGCTATTTGGGCCGGTGTCAGCCGCGAGGAGGGGAAGTGGAAAATCATTACCCTGCGGTGACGACGAATCATGAATCAGGCTGGTTTTGAAATATCCGTACGGTTTGATTCTTGCTCCCGATCCGAGCTTGATGTCTGGGATCAGTCCCTCGCGCTGTGGAACGTCAATTGGCAACAAGCGAGTTGGCGCAATTGCGGCGATGACTGAAGGCGCCTGCGGTTTCGGCGACGTCGGGGCGGGCACCGAGTTGGCAACGACCGGTGCTGCTGAAGAAGGCCATGGTCCAACTGTTTCATTTTGAGCTCCCGGAGCAGAGGAGTGCAACGCAGTAAATTCGGCACCTGAGATCAGCCCTTTGTCTCTCAACAGAGTTGCAAGACGATCGCGCTGGTCCACTGAATTCCCCACTGAGGTGATGGACTTTGCTTCCTCATTTGTTAACAAACCCTTATCAACGAGTAGAGTTAGCAGGGGATCCGCGGTTGAAGATTTATCAGGGGTCGAGGCTTCAGTAGTAGCGGCTGGCGTATCCGTCTTTTTGTTTTCCTGTTCACGTCGTTGTTGATCTGAATTGCCAGAATCGCTTGTACGAGTTTGAACTGTGGACTGAGTTATTGGAGTTACGAGAAGAGTTGCCAGAAGAACATTGCAAATTACCTGAAACATCATTTTGGACCCCCTTGATTTGTTTTACCGTCGCGGGTTCGGGCTGAATGAATGCGGTTGATGCGAGTCACGAGTGTGGATAAGTCGCCAGCCACGTGGTTTGGTACATCGAGCTGGGCGAACCTTGTTTTTAGCTGAGCTACGATTTCGTCTGACTGGCCGGTCCAGCCATTATGGTCAACGACGTAGAGCACTGGATCCTTTTGAATGGCCCAGCGGGTCGAGGCTTTGATTTTTGTTTTTGTGTTGGCAGGATCTGATCGCGCCACAAGGACTGCGAGGTCAACGTCTGTGAATTGAAGAAAGCTGTTTCCTTCGATCAGTACTCCAGGCGACTTAATGCGTTCGAGGGCCAGTCTAAGGCCACGCTCGACCTGGTCGTCTGTAACCACCACCCAATGGACGTTAGCTGCACCAGCATCCCAGTAACGGCCGGTGTCCTTTCCGGTGGCGTAGGTCTCGCGAAAACCCGATCGAATTAATGGTTGATCGCCCAGCAAATAACTGACACAACACGCATGTGGATCCTTGCCGCACGAACGATAGTGTCCGCGCGTCATCTTGATTGCTTCCCAGCCTGGAAACTGTTCTAACAAAGAGCACATTAGAGTTGTCTTACCGACTTCGGATGAGAGGCCCGCAATTGCAACCTTTGTGCAGGCCAGGCTCGCATCAGTGCTATTGATCTCAGACGTCCACATGTACTTGGAAATTTAGCGATGAGGAGGATCAACCTCTTTCACCTACTTGCCCGAAATTGCATTATCTTGCGGCGTTAAGCGGAGGATGAGACTTGGTGTGAAGCGTAGGTAACCTTACAACCCCGACTCGTCGGGGTTGCGCCTGTTTCTAGTTACTGACACAACCCCGACTCGTCGGGGCTGAAACTCCTTGAACTTTAAGTTTTCCAGGCTAGCCGAAGCGGCAACCCTGGGCTTTGAGGCATTGCCCCTTCGGGGCAAAAAAAGATCTAAATTGGTAAGGGATTGCGACCGCTAAATTGACGTTGATGCCAGTACGGATAGATTGGAACTATGTTGCTGGCGGCATCAAGCTTCACCACCTGTTCGGCGGTTAGATTCCAATCTGCTGCGCCCAGATTCTGACGCAGTTGAGGTTCGTCACGGGCGCCAATTATCACGCTCGCTACGGTTGGTCGCTGTAATAACCAGTTCAACGCGACCTGTGGCACTGTCTTACCAGTTTCTTCCGCGACTTCGTCCAAAGCGTCGACCACTTTGTAAAGATATTCGTCATCGACCGGTGGTCCGAGTTCGGCAGTTTTGTGCAGTCTGCTATTTGCAGGGAGTGGACTACTGCGACGGATTTTTCCCGTAAGCCGACCCCAACCAAGAGGACTCCAAACAATTGTGCCGACCTTTTGGTCAAGTGCGAGTGGCATCAACTCCCATTCGTATTCACGACCGATGAGAGAGTAGTACGCTTGATGGGCCACGTATCGACTCCATCCATACTTGTCAGCCACTGCGAGTGATTTCATCAAATGCCAACCCGAGAAATTCGAACACGCAACATAACGAACCTTGCCTGACTGGACCAGTTGATCAAGTGTCTTGATAGCTTCTTCAACCGGAGTGAGGGCGTCGAAACCATGCAGCGTATAGATATCAATGTAGTCCGTGTTCAGGCGACGAAGGCTTGCTTCACAGGAGCGCAGGAGATGGTAACGAGAAGAACCGACATCGTTCGGTTCATCACTCATCGGGAACGTTGCTTTCGTGGAGATAAGCAAACGGTCTCTCTTACCGGATATCGCCTGGCCCAAAATTTCTTCAGAGAGACCATAAGAGTAGATGTTCGCTGTATCAAACAAATTAACCCCGGCGTCCAGGCAGACATCAATTAGTCGCCGTGCTTCCTGAACGTCGCTATTTCCCCACGCGCTGAAGAACTCATTTCCACCGCCAAAAGTAGCGGCACCAAAACTGAGCGCCGAAACCTTTAAACCCGATCCACCTAATAGTCTGTAATCCACTGCTTCACTCCTTTTCTATCCGGCCAAGATTTCCGCGCCGGTCCACGAAAAGCAATAGGTCTTCCTTGTATGCACACGTCACCGCATTTCACAAAGCCGATTACTAGTTTCCTTTCCTAATAGACAAACTACTCTGTCGCAATCATCACATCGCTGGCCTTAACAACTGCATAGACCACTTTGCCGACAGTTATTCCCAACTGTTCGGCCGACTGCTTGGTAATGATTGAGACAACCTCAATCCCATTCGAAAGGTCGACGGTTACTTCAGTATTTACGGCACCCTCTTCTACTCTCTTGACGGTTCCTCTTAATTGGTTTCGCGCACTTAGTTGCATTCGGGTTTTTCCTTTCAGCTGAGAGTTATTTGTAACTTTCTAAACCAGAGTGTTCGGAAACGCAATCACCCGACCAAGCTAGTCATCCCCCAACCTTTGATAGCCCTGACTGCGATAACCGGAATCACAGCTGACTGCCTCCAGCCGCTGGTCCGAATATCGGTCAGTCCTACTCTCCCGATCCTGGGGTTCTGGCCCGGATCCTCGTGAGTTGTTAACTATCCGGATCTCTAGACGCGTGTGGACGCTGCAGCCGAACTGAAACGTAGTTTCTCTGTCATCCTAACTAACTCAGCGAGTGAGTCAGCGCGCATTTTCTGCATCACTTGACTGCGATGAACGTTCACCGTCTTCTCACTGATACCGAGTTCAGCGGCGATTTGTTTATTAAGCGATCCGGCGACGACTAATTGCATCACCTCTCGCTCGCGTGGAGTCAACGCTTCCGCTCGCTCGCTTAATTGAATCAGTTCGCGTCGCTGGCATCGCGCCAGTCGATCGCCCTCGGTCGCTTGTTCAATTGCGTCAAGCAGATCCTGGTCTCTAAAAGGCTTCGTCAGAAACTCCACTGCTCCTGCTTTCATGGCTTGCACTGACATCGGGATATCGCCATGTCCCGTAATGAAGATGATTGGAATCTGTGTTCCTCGCTCATTTAACTCTCGTTGGATGTGTAAACCACTCAGGCCTGGCAGTCGTACGTCGAGTACCAAACAACCTGGTACATCTGGTAGGGTCACATCCAATAGTTCCTGCCCTGATCCGAAGGTTTGACAATTGAGTCCTACAGCTTCGATCAGCTCCTTGATAGCAGTGCGCATCGATAGGTCATCATCGATCACGTACACAATTTGATCGGCCTTCTTCATGATCTACTCCTCGCACCCTGGAAGGCTAAATGTAAATGTTGCTCCTTTGTCTTTGTTCCGCTCGGCCCAAAGCGCACCACCATGGGCCTCGATGATGGTTCTGCTAATCGAGAGTCCCAGACCCATACCCTCTGCTTTGGTGGTGAAGAAAGGCTCAAAAATGCGCTCGACTTCCTGCGGATTTAACCCGGGGCCGGAGTCTCGCACTGCAACTACAACCTCACCCTTCTCATCAATGGAAGACTTGATTGTTAGCTCCCGAGGCGACGCATTCAGGTCGCTCATCGCGTCTTTACCATTGAGGATCAGATTCAGCATGACTTGTTGTAGCTGAATCCGGTCTCCCACCACTGAAGGAAGATCTGCTTCGAGCTCACTGCGCAACTCGACTTGACCATTGCGAACATCGTTCGCGACCAGAGCGATTACTTCACGAATGGCGCTATTGATGTCTAATTGCGTCTTTTCAGCTGGAGTCTTGTGTGAGAGATTTCGAATCCGCTTGATCACTTCGCTCGCACGCAAGCCGTCGTCGATCATGTGTTCAATGACGGCGCGTGAGTTTTCAAGATCAGGTGTCGCACGTGATAGAAGACGTATACAGGCATGACCATTTGTGACTATCGCGCCGAGTGGTTGATTGACCTCATGTGCAATAGAGGCGACGAGTTCTCCCATGGTTGTCACTCTCGAAACATGGGCCAACTCGAATTGTGTCTTTCTTAAAGCCTCTTCGGCATTTCTTCGATCGTCAATGTCAACAATCAAGCTGTACCAACGAATGATGCGTCCTTCGCTATTTCTTAGCGGCTCGGAGTGCGATTGGAACCAGCGATATACGCCATCCCATCGGCGCAAACGGAATTCGAAGGTGTGGGCTTCACCACTGGCGACAGACTGGAACCATGTAATTAGCACCCGGTCCACATCGTCGGGATGAAAAACAGAGGTCCAACCCTCATTCACCATCTCTTCTCGGGTCTTCCCGGTGTAATCCAAGACACGTTGATTTGTATATTCGTTTTGACCATCTGCGGAGTGAATTCCAACCATCCCCGGAATTGCCTCGACCAACATGCGAAGGTTTCGCTCGCTCTCACGAAGTTCTTCCTGAGCACGTTGGCGCTCAGTAACATCCATTACTGCTCCGACAAAATCTATGTTGTCGTTTCCATCATTTAGTGCATGAGCCACTACGTGCACATACTTGAGAGAGCCATCTGGCATCAGTAATCGATGTTCAAAATCAAAATCTCTTTCAAATAGAGATTTCTGTTTAATAGTCTGTCTAACGAAGTTCGCATCCGCCGGATGTACCCTTTGCAGCACCAGATCCAACGTTGGCTTAAGAGAGCGGGGGTATTGAAGAATTCGGAAGGTTTCGTCTGACCAGATCACCTCTCCTGTGGATACTTTCCAGCCAAAGCTTCCAGTGCGACTCAATCGCTGTGCTTCTGCCAAATAGGCTTCACTTCGCTGCAGTTTCACTTCCTGCTGCTCAAGTGTCTTAGTGGCAAATCGTTTATCTAGACGTGAGCTCAACAGGGCAAGCCCAAGGACTGCGGAGGTGGCCGCAGCAACTCCGTTTGTTCCGAGAGTGGAAATACTTACCAGGATGCTTGAGTCACCGAGGAGCCAGGTTCTCCAGTCCTCTGAGACAGCGAACTGAGCGATGAGATCTACAGCGGTATACCATGCGAGCAACGCAATCAATACTGAAATGATTGCGAAAGCATATTTACGCGAACTGTAGGGAAAATTGCGCGTCTGCGATAAGCCGTTTTTCCACGAGCTGGGACGAACTACAACAGGAGTCATCGAACTGGGCCAGTCCTTGTAGTTCGAAGCATTGACACTTTGTAACATGGCCGCCCTCTTGGTTGATCGAACCGATTCTTCCTGGTTTGCGATCGTCAACTCCGAGTGGTGTAGCAAGCGCAGCCTTTGATCTGAAATCCGTTTGAACACCGGAGCTCTTTCTCGACGATGGAGGGATGTTACGCAGGTTCAGGATTTTAAGGATCACTAGGAACCACAGAATTCAACCTAGATTTTTCTTCAGGTGGGAACTAACAGGTTAAGGGAATTAGTTGCGTTTGAGGGGGCGACCTAACATCTCAAGTTTTGACTTTAGCCATTTAATTCGAGAATTGGTGGGTTTTCGATAGACAAACGCTGCGGGAACGACAACCGTGATTTCGGTACCGGAGGTTGGGGAGCTAACAATGTTGAGCTTGCCATCGATGCTCGCATTCGAGTGCATACAAATCACGACTTAGGTGTCTTTCTGAAGACAATATTTCCGGGCACAACTAAAGTCATCTCAGTTCCAGAGGTGACAGCGCTGACGAGCTTGAACTTGCCGCCAATGCGGGCAGACCGCTCGCGCATTCCGGGTAATCCGAAATGTCCCTCTTTTCCCTTATCCAGGACAACCGAGTCTATGCCTTTGCCGTTGTCACTCACCCGAACAGAGAGATTGTCGTCGTATCTAAGTTCTACTTCCAATCGACTTCCATGTGAATGCACGTAGGCATTTCGAATAGCTTCATATCCGATGCGGTAAATCTCATCACGAACGATGGGGTGCATCTCTCTGGCATTTCCGATCACGGAAAAATCAACCGCCATTGAGCTGGGGATCGGGCCCTCTTCAGTCGCCCGTTCGAGAGCTTCGGCAAGATCGTTTTCCTCGGTGGTTGACGTCCGCAGAGAGTTCAAAGCAGTCCGCCCTTCGTGCATCGCCTGGCCAAGCCATTTGGAAAGTTGTTCCATCGATCGACGCATGCGTGAGGCGTCTGTGGCCCGCTCCAACGCGTCATCTGCGACCATCTTGCTAGCTTGGATTGTTTGCAGGAAGGTATCGTGAAGTTCGCGCGCCAGACGAGTGCGTTCTGCCAGCCGCTCGTCAAACCTGACACTAATGGCTCTAGCGACCTGTCGGACCCGGAACCAATAGATGGCCCATAGAAGAAAAAGACCGGTGATGACACTCGCAACTCGGAACCAAATTGTTTGATACCAGGCGGGCGCAATGTTGAAATTCAAGGTCGCACCCACATCGTTCCAAACACCATCGTTGTTGCTCGCGATCACCCGAAAGCGATAGTTTCCCGGGCCTAAATCACTGTAAAAGGCCTGCCGGCGAGTGCCCGGCTCCTGCCAAACAACATCGTGACCTTCAAGCATGTATTTGAAGTGCACCTTCTGCGGTACCGAAAAGCTGAGCGCTGTGTAGTCAATTTCAAGATCTCGCGTCAGAGCTGGGAGTCGTAGATTCTCTAGCACCGAATAGCTTTTCCGGTCGGCCACAACTTCTTCAACATGAACCGGTGGCGGCGTGACGTTGCTATACAGATGTTTGGGATCAATCATCTGTAAAACTAAAGCATTCGAAAACCAAAGTCGCCCGTCGGCGGACTTGCTAGCCTTTGGTTGGGCAGCGATGCTTCCGGCTCGCACACCTTCTGAAGCACCAAACGTTGTGGTGACTATTTGAGCCTCTGGGTGCTCCCACCATCTCTGCAGTTCCGATGCGTCGATTTTTATGAGACCGCATTTTGTGTATAGCCACAGGGAACCTTGATCATCCTTGACCAAACTGAAAACCAAAGTACAGGGAAGTCCATTTTGAGAACTCATGGCCTTCAGTTGTCCATCATTCCATTTGAATACAGCATTGTTGGTCGCCACCCAAACTGAATTGCCCGAGTCAACAAGTAAGTTGTTGACGATCAGTGGGCTTTCCCCTTGCTGCAATGAAATCACTTCAACGCGATCGTCGTGATAGCGGGCAATTTTGTTGTCGCTGTAAGAACCCAGCCAGACGCCACCAGCTTCACTCGCTGCGAGCCATCCAGCATATGGGACCTCGTTGACGGGAATTTCGCTGACTTTCTGGTCTCTGATCCTATAGAGACGACGGGGGACCGTATAGGCTATGGCCCAAATGGTTTTTTCCACGTCCTCGGTGATCGAGATAATGTGTCCGCCGAGCGCCATCGCGCTGCCATCCGCTTTGGGTACCTCGCGAAATTTCCCCTGTTCGTAGATCATTAGCTTTTCGTCAATGCCGAGCCACAATCGACCGGCGTGGTCTTCAAACATCGCGGAAACTTGCTCACCTGGCAGACCTTGCTCGCGCTTAATGGCTGAGAACTCGTTCTCTCGAAACAAATTCAGGCCTCCCTCGGTACCAACCCATAATGAGCCGTCGCGTGTTCCCAGGACGGATCGAATCGTCGGAGAAGATAAACCTTCTCGGGTCGAGAAGCTGATCATTGGTGTATTTCTGAAGACATCAACTCCGCCGTCCGTGGTGACCCACAGATTACCTTCCCGATCCTGAAAGAAACTGACTACGGAATCGCCTGATAGACCATTGACGCTGCCAAAGTGGTCAGCTACCCCGTTGTGAATCCGATAAAGCCCGTCGGAGCTTGTTCCAACCCATAACGCATTGTCACGGTCGATGAACAGACTCTGGGCGTTAACGCTTGCACCGTCGAATCCTTTGGCCACGTAACTGGCCCACTTTCCGTCTGCGTAATAGCGAACGCCTAGCTTTGGACCAGCTCTTTCCAATGCCACCCAAACACTGCCAGATGGTCCAGCAACGATATCAAATACACCAGGATTCCCTTTGAGGTGTTTCAACTCCTGCTCGAAAAAAGTCTGTGTGGATCCCGGCCGCCAACGACAGAGCATATATGAACCAATCCATAAGTTTCCGAGGCTGTCCTCAGCTAGTCCCACGCCGTACCCGACCGGAATACCATCGGACTTTCCGTAACACTCAAGGCCCTTATCGGCCACGCGGCAAAGAGGTCCCTTTCCATCCGTGACTCGATACCGAGTGACCCAAATCGTTCCTTCGTGGTCTTCAATTATCGTGCTAATTCCGATGGGTGCGGTGGTATAGCTGGTCAATTCACCATCCTTCAGACGACTCAAACCATAGGGTGTACCAATCCATAGGCTGCTATCGCGCGCGCTTCTCAGCGAGGTAATTCTAATGTCTGGTAAAGGCTGACCTTTAGAAGTTGTTCCGGGAACAAATCGTGCGCCATCAAAGCGGACCAGACCAGCCTGTGTGCCGATCCAGATGTATCCATCGGGAGTTTGCGTAATAACATTCGGCGTGCCGGTAAAAATTCCATCCTGCATTCTCCAGGCAGTGTGCCCGTACTGCGAGATATGTCTGTTTGGATCGACCGCGAAAACGGAATTGACTGTAAGTAGGAGTTGCAGGCAGAGAGCTACCGCAAAAAGGAAGATCACATTCCTCACTCTCGCAGAGAATGTTTTCATGTTGAGACCAGTTGTCGGGTGATTATTGTGAGACGCTTCCCGATCACCGACATTCATCACCCGAGAATGCGCAAACTGCAATGAAGACAAAGCGCAAACAAACACGGGGAAGCACTACTGCCACTGCCTACCTAGGATATTCGCGTTATCACTTTGCGGGAATACCAAAAACACCAGTAGCGATCCTGTAGTTATCTATAGGTTTGACGACGGGAGTCAGATTTGTAGCAATCCACGTCGAAGCGCGATCGTAACCGCGTGTGTTCGATCGTTGGCCCCGAGCTTGTCCACAAGATTCTTGATGTGGAAGTTAACAGTAGTCTCTGCAATTGCCAGATGATCGGCAATTTGTTTATTACGATAGCCGTCTCTGATTAGTTTGAGGACTTCCAATTCCCGGGTAGTAAGGTCCTCTTCGCCAAGATGCTCAGCAAGGCGAGCTGCTACTTCAGGTGGAATATGACGTCCGCCGGCATGCACCGACCGGATCGTGTTGATCAGATCGTTTTTCGGCATGCTCTTGAGAACGTAGGCCGCAGCACCTGCCCGCAACGCTTGCTGGATCTCACCGTCACTGTCCGAGCTTGAGAGCATGATCACGCGCGCGTCTGGAAACTCACCGCGTATAGCAATTAGAGTGTCAGTACCATTGGTACCTGGAAGGCGGAGGTCCATTAGAGTGATGTCTGGTCGATGGCGTCGAAATTCAGCCATCGCCTCGACTGCATTTTCAGCCTGCGCAACCATAAGCATATCCGGCTGCGAACCAATGATCATGCTCAGCCCTTCACGAAAGACCGGATGGTCTTCAACGCTGAGGATACGAATAGGTTCTACGGAAACCACTCCCAAACGGCCTCCTTCTTTTTAGATTCTATTGGTTTATCCGACTCGCCCCACAAGGTCAAGCCTAGCAGTCACTGGATTACGCTTTTCGCAAATACAATTTTTCGCAGCGACGATAAGTTTGAGCAATATCAAAAATTATTGGCTCGATCTCGTGACGCCGGCTATCCGTCCTCAATAAATTCGACGGACGTTTTTTTGGATGTGAATTTTATAGTTACATTGCAAACCTGAATTCCACCAACAGTATTCACACAAAGCGACCTCTACACATCTCCGAGTAGCAAGTTAGAGTCGATTTTCGCAAAAGACAGAAAGAACGACCTATGGACCAACCTTAAGATCCCGCAGATTCAAAAGGCCAGGTGCTTGAAATCAAACGCTGAACGATAACTCTGGTGTTTCGAAGAATCAGGGACTAGAAGGTCGATCATTTTGACGATATTGATTTTTAGCGAGTGGCCCACGAGGGAAAGTAAATGATGGAAGACTTACCTATCACTTCGGCCGCCGCCCGGACGAAAGGATTAAAACGTCGAGCGTTTCTTAAACGATCAGCACTGGTTGGAGGTAGTTTAATCCTTGCAGAGCGTTTACTCACCGATGGCTCCTCAAGAGCTGGTGAAGTGGCGCTGGCAACAGTTCCTCAGAAAGCCAGTGACAAGATTGCTATCCGACTGCGTATTAACGGCTCCAACTATGGTCTCCGCGTCGATCCTCGAGTGTCGATACTCGACCTACTACGCGAACAGCTCGATCTTACAGGTACAAAGAAAGGCTGCAATCATGGTCAGTGCGGTGCGTGCACAGTGCTGGTAAACGGCAGACGCATCAATTCCTGCCTGGCTCTCGCGGTGATTTACGATGGCGGCGAAATCACAACTATCGAAGGTTTAGCCAAAGGTGATGAATTGCATCCACTGCAGACTGCATTCATTCGTCATGAAGGTTTTCAATGTGGCTACTGCACCTCGGGTCAGATTTGTTCTGCGTTTGCGATGCTCGAGGAAGTAGAGCAGGGCACGGCTAGTCATGTAACCACGGACGTGCGTCGACAGGGACGTGTCGAGCTGTCCGACGAAGAGATTCGAGAACGTATGTCAGGCAATATCTGCCGCTGCGGCGCTTATCCAGGCATTGTGGCCGCGGTACGCGAAGTGAGCGGGAATAAAGATAGGAGCGTGACCTCGAGATGAAAGTACTAAGAGGCATTTCAATTTTTTGCAATTCTAATAGGAGTAATAACAACAATGAGCCAATCAGCATCAGCGATTGATCCAGCAGCATCAGACCCCAACATCGATCCGAAGATTCGGTCCTTCCTCGAACAGTTGAACAAGGACAGCAGCCCGTTCTGGGAAAAGCCTGGTCCAGAGGTTCGTGCCACGTTGACCGGGCTACAAGAGAAGACTTCAGTCGACATGTCAAAAGTGATCATATCGACCAAAACCATTTCCGAGGCAGGCCGAACCGTTAAGCTCTACATCGTAAAGCCCGAGAATGTGCAGGGTACACCCCCTGTGATCTTGTTCATCCATGGTGGTGTCTGGATCGCCGGAGATTTCGAGAACCACAAGCGACTCGTCCGCGACCTCGTGGTTGGCACTGGCGCGGTTGCCGTGTTTCCCGAATACACGCCGATTCCCGATGCAATCTATCCAACTCAGATTGAGGAGAGTTACGCAGCAGCCAAATGGGTGGCGGCCTATGGAGCCGAGATTGGAGTTGACGGGAGCCGCATGGCTGTTGTGGGAAACTCAGTCGGTGGCGACATGTCAACAGTTGTCGCGATGATGGCGAAAGATCGAGGCGGCCCCAAGATCAGTCTGCAAGTGCTTCTAATTCCTGCAACAGATACTAACTTCGAAACTGAGTCTTACCGCAGATTCGATACCGGCCGCTTCCTATCACGAGCATTCATGCAGTTCGGTTGGAACATCTATGCGCCTGACGCAAAGACACGCAAGGATCCGTATGCTGCGCCTCTACAGGCCAGTATCGATCAACTGCGTGGACTGCCCGCAGCACTAGTCATAACAGCAGAAAACGATCCATTGCGGGACGAGGGTGAGGCCTATGCCCGCAAGCTCAAAGAGGCAGGCGTCGAAGTAACTGCCACTCGATACAACGGCATGATTCACGACTTCGTTCTGCTCAATGGTATCCACGACGTCGCGGGTGTTCAGGCAGCACTCCGTCAGACATGTGAGGAAATAAGAAGGCGATTGAATTCCTGATCGCACAGAAGAAAACTCGCGAAGGATGGCCAGCGGGTCCACAACATTGACGGAAGGCATTTCCCAATCGTTGCGCGGCAACGATTGGGAAATAGCAAGAGGATCATAAATGAAACCGTTTGCCTACACTCGTGTGTCAGACAGCAAGGCTGCCGTCCAAGCTGTAATGCGCGATCAGACTGCGAAGTTTATCGCTGGCGGAACAAACCTCGTCGACCTGATGAAGGAAGATGTCGAACAGCCAACTAACCTCGTTGATATTAATCGTCTTGAACTGACTCGTATCGAGGAACGCGATGGCAACCTACGACTCGGTGCTTTGGCCCGCAACAGCGACACAGCGAATCATCGATTAGTGCGTGAACGCTATCCGTTAGTAACGCAGGCAATACTTGCAGGTGCAAGTGCGCAATTAAGGAATGTAGCTACCAACGGTGGCAATCTAATGCAACGAACGCGATGTTACTACTTCTATGACATTGCGATGCCGTGTAACAAACGCCAGCCGGGTTCAGGTTGTGGCGCTCTCGAAGGCTTCAATCGCATGCACGCAATCTTCGGTGCGAGCGAAGAATGTATTGCTACCCATCCTTCTGATATGTGCGTTGCACTCATTGCACTTGAGGCAGTTGTGCAGGTCGAAGGACCACAAGGTCGGCGTAGCATTCCTTTTGCCGATTTTCACCGTCTTCCTGGTGATACACCAAACCTGGACACAAACCTGAGGCGCGACGAACTGATTACAGGTATTGACTTACCAGGTGCCTCGGCTCTGTTTGCACCGCACTCCTACTATCTAAAAGTGCGTGACCGCGCTTCTTATGCGTTCGCACTCGTCTCAGTTGCGGCCGCGCTTCAAATCCAAAACGGGACAATCAATCAGGCCCGTGTGGCGATGGGTGGAGTTGCTCACAAGCCATGGCGTACCAGGGAAGCGGAACAGGTTCTCGTTGGAAATCGCCCGGATGAGAAAACATTTCGGTTGGCCGCTGACGCTGCAATGCAAAACGCGCGCGGCTATCAATACAACAACTTCAAAATTGAACTGGGCAAGCGCGCGATCGTTCGCGCTCTCACTTTTGCAGCGAGCGAAGGGAGATCGGCATGAGCCAACACATGAGTAATGCTCCTCTCATTGGAAGACCTGTCGAACGTGTCGATGGTCGTTTGAAGGTGACAGGTGGGGCTCGTTATGCGGCGGAATTCAAGCACGCGGGTGTGACGCATGGCGTGCTAGTGATGAGCACGATTGCAAACGGACGTATCACCGCAATCGACTCAAAAGCAGCAGAAGAACTTCCAGGCGTCATTGCTGTGATATCCCACTTGAACTCACCTCGTTTGCCTTTTCCTGAGAAGCGTTTGGGAACTGATCCGATTTTCGGCCGCACTTTGCGTGTGTTGCAGGAAGACACGATCTATTTCAACTCCCAGCCTGTGGCGGTTGTGGTTGCTGAAACTTTAGAGCAGGCCGAATATGCCGCGGCATTGGTTCGAGTCACTTACGATGAACGAAAACCCGTGACGAGTCTGGAAGCTGAGATAGCTCATGCCTTTCCACCCCAGGAAGGAGGAAAGGATTCTCCCACCGGACGGTTCGCAGACGTTGTACGAGGTGACCCGCAAGCCTTGAGTAAAGCAGAAGTGGTAATTGACGAGACTTACACAATTCCTATCGAGCATCACAACCCGATGGAACTGCTCTCGACAGTTGCCGAGTGGTCAGGAAACAAGCTAACGGTGCACGACAAGACGCAATGGGTTCCCAATGTACAAGAGCACTTGTCGATCGTGTTCGGAATTCCGGTGGGAGATGTACACGTTATCAACCCGTTCACCGGTGGCGCGTTCGGCTCTTCGCTACGTCCATGGTCCCACCCTGTCGTTGCGGCAATTGCGGCGCAGATGGTCAAGCGTCCGGTCAAGCTGGTGCTGACGCGCAAACAGATGTTTAGTTCGCACGGTCATCGTCCTTACACAGTGCAGCGGGTGGCGCTCGGAGCCGGCAAGGATGGGCGCCTGACGGCGATTGTTCATGAAGGCTACGCGCAAACGTCCCTTTACGAAGAGAACACAGAGAATCTGGTGAATGCCACGCGGATGCTTTATGCGAGTCCAAACTGCATCACAAAGTATCGACTGGTGCGCGGCAATATTCAGACACCGCTCTACATGCGTGGACCTGGCGAATCCTCGGGAGTCTTTGCGCTGGATAGCGCGATGGATGAGTTGGCGTACAAGCTGAAGATTGACCCGCTGGAATTTCGTATCCGTAACCACGCTGATATCGATCCTTCCAACGGACAGCCCTGGTCCAGCAAATCTTTGCTGGAGTGTTACAAGGTTGGTGCGGAGAAGTTTGGTTGGGTCAAGCGTCCAATAGAACCGCGTTCAATGCGCGACGGGCGTTACCTGATTGGCTGGGGCATGGCCACAGGAACTTATCCGACGTGGCGAGCGCCCTCCAGCGCCCGGGCACGCATTTTTAGTGATGGAACGGCGGTGGTCCAATCGTCGGCCAGTGACATGGGGCCAGGAACTTGGACCACAATGAAGATCATTGGCGCTGAAGCCTTGGCCCTCAATTTGGAAAGGGTGCGATCTGAATTGGGCGACTCGACCTTGCCGAAGGCAGCAGTTCATGGTGGATCCATGACAACTGCCAGCGTTGGATCGGCGGTTTACGAGGCTGGACTCGCAGCGCGAGCAAAAATCCTCGCCCTCGCAAGCAAAGACTCCCGTTCACCTTTGCAGACCGCAACCGAAGAGCAAGTAATCTTTGCGGATGGTCGTATCTCGCTCAAGAGTGATTCCTCGCGTGGCGAGACGTACAGCGAAATTTTGCGTCGCAACGGGCTGGACTCAATTGAAGCCACGGTTGATTCGATGCCTGGAGACGAGGGAAAGAAGTTTTCCATGAGTGCTTTTACGGCCCACTTTGCCGAAGTGCGAATCGATTCCGAACTGGGTATATGGCGCGTGAGCCGGTTTGTTACGGGATGTGGTGCAGGCAGAATCGTGAACGCCCAGACTGCCATTACGCAATTGACAGGTGCAGTTGTCGGAGGACTTGGTATGGCCCTAACCGAGGAGACTGTTATGGACCACCGTATGGGTCGGATCGTCAATTCGAGTCTGGCTGAGTATCACGTCCCAGTCAATGCCGATACCCCCACTATTGAAGCATTCTTTGTCGAAGAGCGTGACGACAAAGTCAATCCACTCGGTGCCAAAGGAATCGGTGAGGTTGGTTACGTTGGCGTTGCTGCGGCTGTTGCTAATGCGGTGTTTCACGCAACAGGCAAGCGCATTCGCCAGTTGCCTATTACTCTCGACAAGTTGATGTGAAGAACAACTCAGTTAACGTCGAATGTTATGACAGAGACTCAAGCAATAATTGATGCATACAAACGTGCGAGTCTGCAGAATCAACGGGGCGCGTTGGCTACAGTAGTGCGTGTCGAGGGATCTGCTTATAGAAGGCCCGGCGTTCGAATGTTCATAACTGAAACGGGAGAAACAACTGGCTTTCTTAGTGGTGGGTGTTTGGAGCGAGATGTGTCGGAGCGTGCAGCGAAAGTGATACGAACGGGGGAGCCTGCTGTTGTGACTTACGACACGACGTCAGATGAAGACATTGTGTTTGGTTTGGGATTGGGTTGCCACGGCATCGTTCAAGTACTGATTGAGCCAACTGATCATTTTCGTTTGCAAGGTCTCATAGAGTTGCTTGCAGAATGTTCCGAGAGTGCTCGCAGCGGTGCTGTCGCAACGGTAATTTATCGTGAAGGTACGGAAGTGAGCCTTGGTTCGCGAGCGCAGCTGTACCCAGACGATTCGTTAGAGTCGGATCTTTTTCTCAGCGAAATGTTTTTGGGCCCAATCTTAGTCGATGACATGCGGATGGCGTTGCAAAGCGGGGTTTCAACGGTCCAGCATTATGACGTTGATGAAGGCAGTATTGTAGTTTTTCTCGAGGTGATTGAACCGGCAGTAAGATTAGTGATCTTCGGTGCCGGTGATGATGCATTACATGTCGTAGCTCTGGCACGTGAGTTAGGTTGGCACACTACTGTCGTTGACACTCGCGCGCGGCCAAAAAAGATCGAGGTTTTTGCTGGCGTTGATTTGATGATGTTGTGCCGGCCAGAAGAAGTTAGCGAAAGAATATCCTTAACGGAGCGAACTGCCGTCGTACTAATGACGCACAACTACCTTCAAGATCTCGAACTCCTGAAGACACTCTTGAGCAGCGAACTATCCTATGTAGGATGTTTAGGGCCAAAACGACGAGCTGAGAGTCTGATATCGGAAATGGCAGATGGAGACGAAAATCTGGCGGCTGCTTACGCAAGTCAATTGCATGCCCCTGTCGGATTGGACATTGGCGCGGAGACGCCGGTCGAGATTGCGCTTTCAATAGTTGCGGAAATCAAAGCGGTGTTGACGAGTCGCGAGGGTGGAAGACTGCGGAATCGTATAGGCGCGATTCACTCGAGAAAAAGTAAGCAGCGGATGCATGCAAGATGGCCGGTTGAGGTTGTGGCCAACAGCGTCGTTAGCGAGCTGCAAAACGCGTGAAGGCCGCAATACCGGACTATATGGATTACCAATCGAAGATCGCCGTAATAATTCTCGCGGCGGGCGCGTCAACCCGCATGGGTAAACCAAAACAGCTCCTTCCTCTCCGCGGACGAAGCTTGTTTCGCAACGCCGTGGAGGCAGCACTTGGCTCTGTGTGTCGCCCGGTGGTCGTAGTGATTGGACCACATGCTGATATATTGAGGCATGAAGTTGCAGACCTAACTGTTTCAGTTACGGAGAACCGCGAATGGAAAAGTGGGATGAGTTCTTCCCTTAGAACCGGGCTGCGGACCCTCTCGGCTACGAACGAAGACTTAGACGGCACGATAATCATGCTATGCGACCAACCTTACGTCAGTAGCGAAGTCATTAACAGTCTGGTCGATGCTCGACGTATGACGGGTAAGAACATTGTTGCCTCCGCTTATGGAGAGGCGAAGGGTGTACCCGCTTTCTTCAGCCGCCAGTTGTTCGGCGAGATAGCTTCTCTTGTAGGCGAAGGCGGAGCGAAGCAACTTATCGCAGACCATCCGGATCATGTCGCTGCGGTGTTCTTCGCTCAAGGCATCGTTGATGTCGATACGCCCCAAGACTATGAACTGCTGCTAGCACAGGACGCCTTGCCTAAAAGGTCTGATTAGTGAGACGAGGAGCGCCAAAGGCGCGGAATATGAAAGCCAGGGGCAATCCCGATTCATCGGGAGTCGCCCCTGGAGACGTGGCATCAATTTAGGCAGCGCTGAAAGTGCGAAATATCAGTACCTTTGAGCCCGGTTATTACGCTCTTTCAGAGCTAAGCAATGGACACTTAAGTACCCAGGGGCGACTCCCGATGAATCGGGATTGCCCCTGGCTCTCATATTTCGCGCCTTTGGCGCTGTTGGTTTCTATTCTGACTTTTGAAGCAAAGCTAGCACAGGACCATTCCTGTCTCTCACGCTAAAACTGCTAAAGGCGCTGCGGTGGCGACAAAAGGTACCGGTAAGGCGATCCACCCTCTTGGATTCACCAAAAACCACTGGGTGCAACGTAGATTTCCGACAATTTGAGTATCATATGGCGAGATCAGGAAAACTATGAAGCTTGTTCTCGACGCGAGTACGGTGCACTCGTGTTCATCGATCGGCAGCGGGGCATTGTCGCAAGGCATTCGCCCCGCACTTAACCGAAGTACCCTACTCCGCAGGTCGCAAGTATCAACGCTGAGGAGCTATAGCTCAAAACTACCTGATCCCCGCTGGCGACGGCGTAGCCGCCGGATGTGAGGCGGCGGCGAAGCCCCGCCGTTAGGTCTTTAATCTTTTAGGGGCGAAGCCCTTGGTATGGACCGAGTCCCGATCTCGTTGTTTCGATTCTAGTTTTAGGCCAGAGGCCGAAACCTTGGGCTCCGCCAAGCCTAATGGGTAGCAAGTACGGCGGGGCTTCGCCGCCGCCACACATCCGGCGGCTACGCCGTCGCGCAGGTGGGATCAGATACTCTTGAGGCAAGCCCGCGCTGAGCCAACAGCTTAGCTGAACAAGGTCTTCTTTCAGACAGGACGAGTGCGAAGATTTATCGCTTCGTTGCAATGTAATTCAAGGAAGGAAAAGTAATGGAATACAAAACACTAGGGAACACCGGGCTGCTCGTTTCAACGCTGTGCCTGGGCACAATGACATTCGGTAGTGGCAAAGGCATTTTTGGAACCATTGGAGCCGTTGATCAGGCTGGCGCCGACGAACTTGTAAAAGCCTCCATCGATGCAGGTATCAACTTCTTTGACACAGCTGATATCTATTCGTATGGAGAAAGCGAAACCACTCTTGGCCAGTCACTAAAGAATCTGGGTATCGCCCGTGAAGATGTAGTAGTCGCGACCAAAGTCGCGGCGCGTATTGGGCCAGGCCGCAACGCTGTGGGCGCCTCTCGTGGACACATCATGGATTCTGTCGAAGGGAGCTTACGTCGACTGCAAACTGATCACATCGATCTTTACCAGATTCATACAAACGATTCGATTACGCCGATTGAGGAAACACTCTCGGCTCTCAATACGCTAGTCAACCAGGGAAAGGTTCGCTACATCGGCTGCTCAAACTGGCAAGCGTGGAAAATTGCGAAAGCACTTGGTATTTCTGAGGCCAGGAACCTAGCGCGCTTTGACGCCGTGCAGGCTTACTACTCTATCGCTGGTCGCGACCTCGAACGTGAAATAGCGCCTTTGCTCGAAGTCGAGAAGACCGGGCTGCTCGTGTGGAGTCCTCTCGCTGGTGGTCTACTCTCTGGAAAATTTAACCGCGAAAATCAAACACCGGAAGGTTCACGCCGTTCAGAGTTTGACTTCCCGCTTGTCGACAAGGAACGCGCTTGGAGGATCCTCGACGCGATGGCTCCGATCGCCAAGGCACATAATTGTGGTGCGGCACGGATCTCACTTGCATGGTTGCTGACAAAGCCCTTTGTAACTTCGGTCATTTTGGGAGCGAAGCGTCTCGATCAACTTAAAGATAATCTCGCGACTGTTGACGTAAAGCTCAACGATGACGAAATCAAGCAGCTTGACGATGTCAGCGCTCTACCACCTGAGTATCCAGGATGGATGTTGGCTACCCAAGCCCTAGATCGTTTGCAACAGGTCGATCGCTTTTCTGCATATGCAAAGAGCAATAGTTCGAAGTGAAACGCTGAACTAGTTGTCCGACATGCTTTAGCTTGTCGTGGACACTGATTGTCTGGGCCATAAATTTTTAGAACATGATCCGGCGTGAGGACGACAAGCTAAAGCTGTCGGACATTAATGTTGGACATTAAGGTAAGTGCCGGCGGACTTAAACGAGAAGTCTGCCGGCACAATTTTTTGCCAACTCCGCAAGGTACTTACGAGTTCATTCCGAATGGTCCCGGCCACACCCACCTCAACCCGGCATTTTGAAAGCCCCAGGGCGCGGGCGAGGTAAATTCAAGAATATTAGTGTCGACTTCGGCTCGATCGTCGTCTGTCTCATTCGAGTCATTTGGAGCAGAAGGTGGTTTCGAAGACAGCGCACCGTCGCCACCTTTTCTGAAGGTCAGCGTGCCCGCGTCAGAGTTCAAGTCAACCGAGAGCAGATCGCCAAACCTTACTTGATTTGTAGCAACCAGGTTCGACAACGGGTAAACAAGGAGTCGTTCGATAGCTCGTTTCAAGTGCCGAGCACCATATCGCGGATCGAGGCCTTCGTTAAGCATCAGATCCTTGGCCCGTTCAGAACACTCGAAGAGGAATTTTGTTTGGGCTGAACTAATAATGCGATCCTGCACTGCCTGTAACTCAAGATCGAGAATCTGGCGCAAGTGATGCTCCTTGAGAGATTGAAACACAACCACCTTGTCGATCCTGTTCATGAATTCAGGTGAGAACTTTCGCCTCGCCGCCTCAACTCCTGTTCGTTCTATCTTCTGATCGAGCTTCTGGGCTGATTGGCATTGTGACTTTCCTGACGAGAAACCGATGCCGGTGGAAACCGTCGCGGCCATCTCCGCCGCACCCAGATTGGACGTCATGATAATCACGGCGCGTGAGAAGTCAGTCCGTCTATTGTCGCCCAAAGTGAGCACACCTTTATCGAGGATGCCGAGTAGTAGTTGCCACAAACTGTCCGAGGCCTTTTCGATCTCGTCAAACAATACAAACGAAATCTTTGTATCTTCAGTGTGGTGACGATCAAGATTTTCCTGAGTCAAAATTCCCGAGGTTTCACGATGACCGAGATATCCTGGAGGCGAACCAATCAGCTTTGATATCTCGTGCGAGTGTTGGAATTCGGCGCAGTCAATCTTGATGATCGCGTTGGGATTGCCGAATAAGACTTCGGCCGCGGCCTCAACGACGCGCGTCTTGCCTGTCCCGGTTGGACCGAGAAAGAGCATGGTTCCAATCGGGCGATTGAGTGGGTTCATGCCTGCCAAAAATACCTGATATAGACCGCTCAAACGCCGCACAGCCTGATCCTGCCCGACTACTCGACGTGATAGTCCCTCCTCAAACTCCTCAGCAAGATGTCCCTTCTGGTTTGGGTCAAGGACGATATCGGTGAAATTGATCTGTTTACTCATTTCCGCAGCAATCATGACTGGCCTCCGTGCTTACAATTTCGATCCACTGCAAGACTAGGCCGTTTGCGGCGGGATAACTATTGGAAAGTAAGGTAACGGCATTGGTAGTTTAGGTAGTCGTATTGGAGATTGACGCAATCAGATTGGCTCAATGCCAAATGCGGTCGACAATTCCGCAACCTGTTCGCCTTAGCAGCTAACTTCTCATTCTCTTTTACCTATTTCATCGACACTTAACTTCTCATTCTCCCTAACCTTTAGGGACCAGTGGCAGTGTGCAACTCAACCTCTCATTCTCCCCAAACCTTTAGGTTGGGGTTAGGCGGTAATGTCGATACGGTTGGAAACCATTTCAATGGTTTCCAAACTCAACCTCAGGTCGCGCTCGAAAGGGAAACCATCAAAATGGTTACCTGATCACTTGATGCCGCTTTAACCCCAACCTAAAGGTTGGGGAAAATGAGAGGGGATTGAGCCACATTTGTTGGACCAGACTTAAGGGTGGGCAGCGCAAGTTGCGGAGATCGACGCGGCGCTATTTATCGCGAAGTAATACGACTTCAGGCACTGCGAGTAGTACACCACACCCGCTGCCGTGAGGTGGTATTGACCTAGGGCACGACTTCGAAGCTAATCTTGTCGGACTGAATCATTGGCCCATCGCAGCAGGCGAGGCGGCGCTGAATTGAGAGTTCATATTTACCGGGTGACAACACGTCGTACCAGGCGTCGGCGCCTGATGATATGCGGCTATCGACAAGCACAAACCAGTCAGCCAATGTTGGTTTATTCGGGTCGAGTAATACCGGCTCCGGCAAATTCTCTTCGGCGCAAGTGTTATTACGTTGCGAATACTGACGTATATTCGATTGCCACGGGAGGTACGGAACGACTTCCCCATTTTTGGTTAGCTTCGGAAGGTTTTGGTACAAACTGGAGGAAACGCAAGTATAGATTGGTAATTTGGTCGTATTTGTCATGGTGATGGTGATCGGAATTTGATCACCAACTTTGTAGCGACTTGTGGCTGGACCTAAAAAGCTACTTACGCTAGTGAGTTCCACTTTAATGTTACTGTTTTGCGAAGGCGAAGCCTTTTCATTTGTTTGCTCCTGCGATTTATCCGGGCGTGGTCCAAATGAACTCGCCACTGTCGTACTTAAGATTGCTGCGAACGCTATTAAGATAAAAGAAACTTTTGCCATCTGAACCTCCACAAGCCGGGAACGGTCAATTATTTTGCTAATTACTTTCGTACCTTGCTTTATGCGGGACCTTCAAAGCATTCAGGCTGGGGTTCAGTTGTTACGAGAGGAAAGCTTGCGAACGATCGGACCTGAGTACGCTTTCGTCTTTCCATCTCCGCGATCCAACCTTTGATGGTGTTGGCTATATCGCGGCTACTGAGCGCAACTCCTTTATCGTTTTCCTTGCTCGGTAACTCTTCTGACTCCTCATCTCGCCTGCGCTTTATGACTCTAATTGTCGACTTCATATTTCGTTTGCCTCGTATCTGACTTTCTTTAGTCGAGGAGACGATAGTCGCGTCTCACTCTTTTGGTCTTGCGTCCAGTTGCTGTGAAATGCGGCCATTTGCCTGAGTCTCGATTCAACAATCACTTATCTCAAGCAAAAATATTCAGTCCAACCGTGGACAGTTGAATCTCGAGGTGTCGCAACCGACTGATAAATGCAGCAAAAGCTGAAAAGAAGGTAGAGGTCTGTTCGTTGCTTAATGAGCGTAGCGATAAGGAGTGTTAGTTATGGAACCAAAGATAAATGAGCTAGTTGAGCTATTGAAAGCTTACACCGTTAGGCTGCCGCAGCGAGCTCTGATCACGATTGTAGTCGTATTGGTAGTCTCATTTTGCTTTACAACAGTTTCGGCTCAGCAGGACGCTCAATCAATGCCACTGACTCCCGATTCGCTGCAGAGATTAGTTGCCCCAATAGCGCTATATCCTGATGAACTCATTGCTCAAATACTCGCAGCCTCCACGTATCCAGACGAAATCGTTGAGGCAGATCGTTGGTTGCAGAGTCAATCAAACACGCAAGCGGAAAAGCTAGCGGAGGAAGCTGATAAGCAGTCGTGGGATCCAAGTGTCAAGGCGCTCACGGCCTTTCCATCCGTGCTGGCAAACCTCGATAGCAATCTGTCATGGACGTCGTCACTCGGTGATGCTTACTTCAATCAACAGCAAGATGTGCTCGATGCTATTCAGGTTCTGCGGGCGCGAGCGAAGGACGCTGGGAATCTTCAGAGTACACCACAACAGACAGTGACGAGTCAGGGACCAACAATTGTCATTGAACCAACTGACCCGAATATTTGTTACGTCCCAACTTACAATCCGCTCCTCATTTATGGGGCTCCGATCGGAGTCTATCCCGGTTACCTCTACGATTCAGCGATTGGCGCGCCATACATCTCGTTTGGTATCGGTTTTGGAATTGGCGGAGGATTTTGGCGGAGGTTTGGCTGGGGCTTTCACTCATGGGACTGTAATTGGAGAGATCGAAATGTTGTTTATAACCACAACATCTATTTCTCACACAGCCCAACATTTTTCCGTCGTTTCCCCGGTGGAGTAGGTGGCAGTTTCCGAGGTGGACCTTCGTTTCCTGGCAACAACCGGTTCAATCCTGGTGGAAGTTTTCCGAGCCGCGACCCAAGACTTCCGCCCGGAGTTCACGATCGCGATCCCAGGCTACCTCCAGGAGTCAGTGACCGAGATCCAACTCTGCCACCAGGCGGTTTCAATGATGGCCGAGGCTTTCGTGGATTTGGACAATCCAATGGCAATCAAGGTCTAAGATCTGGAGCATTCAGCAATATTGGACCAGGTGGAATCGATCAAGGCGCTGCTTCACGAGGGAGGTCTAGTGTCGGTGAAGGAAGCTTTGGTGGAGGCCGTGGTTTCGGCGGCGGCGGAGGTGGCTTCAGAGGTGGTGGCGGGCACGGTGGTGGCGGTCACCATTGAGGTTGTCGGGGGTTGTCAAAAGATCCTTATCAAATGAATTGTTAGTAACTGGAGTTCAGAGTAATGGTTCGAATCAATCGCCAACAGAAATGGCACGCTGCAAGTTTCTTGATCCTCACAACGTTCACAATGATTCTCGGTGTCTACCATGTAGACGCACGACGGCCTGTGCAAAAGATGTTCGTCTCATCTCAGGAAGCGTGTGCGGCACTACTAAAGGCACTCGAACAGGAAGACCCGTCTGGGTTGCTCGAAATCCTTGGACCAAACGCAGAGGATCTCATCTCTACCGGGGACGATGTCGAAGATCGAACCAGTCGGCAACGGTTTGTGGAGAAGTATAAACAGATGCATCGTCTGGTCCGTGAGCCAAATGGTGCGATCACGTTGTACGTCGGAGCGGAAAATTGGCCCATGCCAATTCTACTCGCGCACAAAGGAAACAAATGGTACTTCGATCCCACCGCCAGCAGGTCGGAGATCCTTTTCCGACGCATCGGCAGAAACGAACTGAGCACAATTGAGGTTTGTCGCGAGCTGGTGAAAGCTCAGAACGAGTTTTACGCTCGACAAGATGAAAAGCAGTTTGCGTCGACCTTCATGAGCGATGAAGGAAAGCACAATGGTCTTTATTGGAAGATCTCAAATCGGGAACCCGCGAGTCCGGTAGGCGAGTTGCTGGTGCTCGCAAGCCCAAAAGACTACGCAACGTTAACGACAAAGCCACTCCCATTTCACGGTTACTATTACCGCATCCTTGATCGCCAGGGGCGGCACGCAGCTGGAGGTGCAAAGAGCTACATGGTCAACGGCAAGATGACTCGCGGTTTTGCGTTCGTGGCTTATCCCGCGGAGTACCGATCTTCGGGCGTGATGACCTTCATAGTCAATCGAGATGGCATCGTTTATCAAAAAGATCTGGGTCCACAAACAGTCAACCGAGCCGAACGACTTGCGAATTACGATCCGGACGTGACCTGGCAGAAGGTCAAGTGAATTTCGAGTCAGCGTCCAATAAGTACTGTCGCATTAAGACAACAGCCTTGCGCTTGACCTTCTGGAAGGATCAGTAGTTTGCCTTTATGATTATGAATCATTTCCTCTTGAAAGCCTGGTGGATTTGAGCATTAACCGTTTGATCGTCCGCCATTCTTTCGAGCAAGGACCGAGGTGCTTCTTTTGATCCTTCCCGGAGGAACAGTGTCGAAAGCTCACGCACTCATGCAGCCAAAGTCATCCGCTTTTTACCGTTACGGACTGGCGATTCTAACTGTCGGTTTAGCTCTGGCAATAAAACTTGTCTTTCTTCAATTCAAAGTAACGTTTCCGCTGAGCTCTTCTTTCCTTGCAGCCATTGCCATCACGTTTTGGTTTGCTGGATCAGGACCTGGGATTTTGGCGGTAGTGCTTTCATCGATTGCGTTTGGCTACATCGTTGTGCCGTATCAGGTTCGACTCTTAGGCGGTGCGCCAGCTGCAAGCTTATCGGACAGTATTATCACCACGCTTCCATACCTGGTCTATTTTGGCCTAGTCGCATTATTGATGAGTTGGTTCAGTTCATCGCGACGTAGCGCCGAGCGTTTACTGAATCAGGCGCGCAACGATCTAGAAGATAAGATTGAAGAGCGTACGTCGGAGCTGCGCGATGCGAACATTGAATTGCAAGCCGAGATCGTCGAGCGTAGACGCGTCGAAGAGAATTTGAGAGAGAACGCCAGTCTTTTGGACCTAACCCACGATAGTGTCTTCGTGCGTGACATGCAAAACGTGATCACCTATTGGAATCGAGGTGCTGAGGAGCGTTACGGTTGGAGTAGCGAAGAGGCGGTCGGTCGAGTATCGCATGATCTTTTACGGACAGTTTTTCCTGCTCCTCTCGAACAGATCACGCAAGAGTTCACAACTAATGGCCGTTGGGAAGGAGAGCTGGTCCATAGTCGGCGCGATCTGAGACAGGTAATAGTTGCAAGCAGATGGGCGTTGCAGTGCGATAAAGATGGAAACGCGCTCGCGATTCTAGAGACTAATAACGACATCACTGAGCGCAGACGAGCCGAAGATGAACTTCACAAAGCCCAGTCAGATCTGGCGCACGTCACACGAGTGATGACTATGGGCGAACTGGTGGCCTCGATCGCGCACGAAGTTAATCAACCGCTCGGCGCGATCGTTACTAATGGTCATGCGTGCGTCCGGCTTCTTTCTCGTGACGTTCCGGACCTGAATAAGTCGCTCGAGGTCATCCGCCGCATGATTGGAGATGGCATGCGTGCTAGTGAGGTAATAAAGCGCATTCGCGATCTCTTGCACAAAGCTCCTCCAGAAAAGGCTGCGCTGGATATTAACGAGACCATCGAGGAAATGACGGCACTCGTGAGTCGCGATATCGCCGTCAGTAAGGTTAGGTTACGGACAGAACTGACGCCGGCTCTTCCACCGGTTACGGCCGACAGAATTCAATTGCAGCAGGTAATCTTGAATCTGATCCTAAATGCGAAAGATGCTATGAGCGACGTTCATGATCGCCCGCGTGAGTTGTTGATTACGTCCAGAGTGGGGGACTCAGGTGAGATCCTCGTTGCGGTTCGTGACTCAGGCAAAGGACTCGACCCGGAGACGGTGGGACGAATATTCGATCCTTTCTTCAGCACAAAACGGGAGGGAATGGGTTTAGGTCTTTCGATAAGTCGAACGATCTTAGAGGCACACGGAGGTAAGCTGTGGGCTACCCAAAATGAAGGCTACGGAGCAACAATCCAATTTAGCCTTCCACCCAGCAATATGGGTCAATCATGAAGCAACCTGAACAAGTCGAGTTGTGATCGACGATGACCCGTCGATGCGGTTACCTGTCAAGGAGGTAATCGAAGCCAGGTCATGCAAAAAATGCAGGCCCGACTCGTTGGCCGACTTGGTCAGAATGGTAGAAAAATTGCGCCTTTCCACGTCGACCGGACAATCGCATTAGGGTTTTCTCCAATACGCCCTCACCTAAATCCCAATACTGCTACCTCACGTTCCAATAGTTATCCGATCCATTAAAGAATAATTTGTACGTGTAGCGACGGTCAGTCGGACGGCAACGCTAATCAGGCGACAGTGTTCAGCATGACCCGCTTCGTTGAGAGTGAATATGAGTAAAAACGAACCCGTGGGGGCACCAACAATAGCAATCGTGGACGATGACGAATCGATGCGAGAGGCCGTTAAAACATTAATCGGATCAATTGGATTCAGCGTGGAAGAATTTTCATCAGCCGAAGGGTTTCTGAAGTCTGGTCGCTGGAGCAGTTTCGGCTGTCTCATTTTGGACGTCAGAATGCCAGGTTTGAGTGGGTTCGAGCTTCATCGTCAATTGATAGCTGACAAGAAGGCCGTTCCCATCGTCTTCATAACTGCCCATTACAGCGAAGAAGATCGAATCAGAGCCTTGAAGCGCGGCGCAGTTGCTTTCTTGAGCAAGCCATTCACAGAAGAAGAATTGCTTGATGCCATTGATGCCTCCTTAGCGATGAACCGGAAGCCTGATGTTACCGCTGAGGAAGAGCGCATTAGTTAACACATAAGGAACAGAGGAATACTATGTTACAGAGTGTCAATACTCAGGGTCATCCAGGTTGGCCCAACCCAATCGTAAATCCAATCGTGATTAAGCAGGGAGTAGGAATTGGAAGTATTCGCCTCAACCAGAGAACGAATCTACCGGTACCGCCAATAAGTGATGTTGCAGCCCTGTATCCGGATGCTGTTGCGCTTTCCAGTGATACGTTCGCGTGGCAAGACGTCAGAGTCGTACAACTACGGCATGGCTTAAACGAGATGATCGTTCCTCGATCCGACAGCCACTGCATCGTTTTGAACTTGAGTGCACCTCTTCATTTAACAGCTCGTTACGGCGAGCGTGGTTATTCAGGAAAAGTACGAGCAGGTGAGGTCGCTATCATTCCGGCAGGAACGGACTGGCGCTACAAATCCAGTAGTTCGCACTTGAGTAACATTCTGCTGTTGCATCTTCGACCGTTGTTTGTAAGAAACGCGATCCAGCAGATCGATTACTCATACAGAGAGTTGGCGCTTACACCACAAATTGGATTTCGCAGCAGACATATCCGCCACATTGCGATGTCGTTACTAGGCGAGTTAAACGAAGCGAATGTTATGGGGCGCTTGTACGCAGATTCCCTGGCAGTTGGACTGGCGATGCAATTGATCAGACGCTATAGCTCGCTCAGGGACGTCAAGACCGGTAGTGGAGGAATGGCTCCCCAGAAATTGAGAAAGGCAATCGGGCTGATCGATCGTCACGTGGAAGGCGAAGAAGAAGGAAGAGTGGCACTCCGCTTTGTTGCGAAGGAAGTGCAGATGAGTTACTTCCACTTTTCGCGAGCGTTCAAGCAATCTATGGGTATGACTCCGACAAACTATATCGCTGAGCGCCGAATTGAACGTGCCAAGAAGTACATGCAGGAAACTGATCTACCGATATCTGAAATTGCTCTCCGGTCGGGATTCTCGAGTCAGAGCCACTTTACGACCTGCTTTCGCCGCCTTGCCGGGGTAACCCCCCGATCCTTCCGACAAGGAATGTAAGTTTGTTGGGCGGCCATCTTGGTGGCCGCCCTTCTTTACGTTTCCAGCAAGGTATGCATAAACAATTCATCTCTACAAAGAATCTCCTTTTGGAGTCTGGGGATTCTGACTCTCTATCTCGGAATGTACTTGGCAATTCCCCGCAGACTCTGGTGCAACGCCGTGTTGCTCCACGTTCCACAGCAAACCTGCGCAGTTCCAAGCAACTGCAAGCAAGACCCACCGGTCACTTGCAGTTAATTTGTTGTTAGAAGAATTTGTGAAAGCGTTAAGAGGAGAAGATGAAGTCTTCATTAAAGTCACATCGTTTAAGGGCGAGAATCGAACTTCGAATAAGGAGAAAGGAAACAATGGCAATAAGCAATGCAAGTAAACCAGCAGAATCTGAGGGAGTTTCATTGACGCTTACAGGCCTTGCGCCGGAAGGCGTTTTGGAAATATCCAGCGCTCTTCGTCCATTGCTTGCTGATGTATTTGCTCTTTACGTAAAGACCAAGAACTTCCACTGGCACATGAGTGGACCACACTTTCGTGATTTCCACCTGCTTCTGGATGAGCAGGCAGAACAAATCTTTGCGATGACGGACGTCATTGCGGAACGGGCTCGCAAGATCGGAGCAACAACGCTGCACTCGATTGGTGATATTTCTCGGCACCAGCGTCTACGCGATAACAACGAAGAGTTTGTCACTCCGCACAATATGTTGACGGAACTCCGTACTGATAACCAGGAATTAATCCGCCACTTGCGTTCTATCCATGAACTTTGTTCGCGGTATGACGATGTTGCCACTACCAGCTTGATTGAGGTCTGGATCGATGAGTCAGAGCGCCGGCAATGGTTTTTGAGCGAAGTATTGCGAGGATTATGAAACCATCCGCTTGGTCGCAAGATGTTTTTGATTTCCCAGGTATTTCAGGAGATAGCTATGAGCGATGCAATCGTCAGGGCGAAGGAAGCAGCTGAATCACGACCGCCGTTTCCTCCATTTACTCGTGAAACAGCAATACAGAAAGTCCGGCTTGCAGAAGATGGTTGGAATTCGCGGAATCCGGAAAAAGTATCTTTGGCTTATTCCCCCGATTCTCGCTGGAGAAATCGCGCGGAGTTTGCTAATGGAAGAGAGGAGATAGTCGCTTTTCTAACACGTAAGTGGGCAAGGGAACTCGATTATCGATTGATCAAGGAGCTCTGGGCATATGACGGTAATCGGATTGCAGTACGCTTTGCTTACGAATGGCATGATGATTCGGGCAATTGGTATCGATCTTACGGCAACGAGAATTGGGAGTTTGAAGAAAACGGCTTGATGCGTTTGCGGTTTGCCTGCATCAACGATCTCCCAATAAAAGAATCAGAGCGCAAGTATCATTGGCCACTGGGCCGTCGACCTGATGATCATCCAGGTCTGAGTGATCTGGGACTATGAAATTTCGCTTGAGTGTGCTTTCCTTAGCCACCAAGACAAGTGCTCAAGAGGCTGGATCTGAACATCCACTACACTGTTTGTGGGTGAGATTCAGCCTTTGTCATGCCAGTTCAGAGGGCCAAATAGAAGATTCTAAACAGGTTTCTTGCGGTCGGACGTTTAATTCTGGCGAAATTGGAAACATACAACAGTTGAGTTCGTATCTAGCTGGGTTAGGGTAATGGTTCTTTCCGAAAAGTTAATGAAGTCTAATAAAAATTACGTTCAGATCCTCGTTTTAACAATATTGTTGGCAATCGTTGGCACCGCTCAGGCACAGAAGCGGTCGACTGGATCTCGTTTGGATACCAAGTCGGCCAGGCAGACTGAGGTAGTCGACGATTTCAAACAGAGTTTCATCAAGGCGAGTGAAGAGTATCAGGCGAGTCTGAAGAAGCTACTTGTCTTGTATGAAGCCGATGTTCGAAAGGCGAGTGAGCAATCGGCGAAATGGAAAGAGCTTTACACCGACGGCTTGATCTCTCGCCATGAATACGAGACGTCTTCGAACGGCATAATTGAGGCACAGGCCAAAGTAGATGAAGTACGCAAGCAGCTTGCTAATTCAGAGATGATACTGGCTGAAGCCAGGCGACCACTGAGACCTGACGAATTGCAAAATGCTCAAATGACGTTTCTGGCCCAGAACGCGCCGGCATGGACCACTGGCAGTGCCAGAATCGATGCGTTGATTCGCGAGAATGGTATGCGGTTCGGTGTTGACCCTTACTTTATTTTTTGTGTGATTCAGCAAGAGTCAAGTTTTAGTTCTAGTGCAGTAAGTGTAAAAGGCGCTCAAGGGTTGATGCAGCTAATGCCGGCCACGGCGGCACGGTATGGTGTTTCGAATGCAAGCGATCCAGCGCAAAATATCAAAGGTGGTACTCGCTACCTGAAGGACTTGTTGAAACTATTTAATGGCCGTGTGGATTTGGTTCTCGCTGGTTACAATGCCGGAGAAGGAGCCGTGATCAAGTACGGTCAAACAGTTCCACCTTACAAGGAGACGCAGGATTACGTGCGTCTAATCAGCAAGCGGTATCTTGGAAAGTCAAAAGCCGCTCCCGCCAAGAAAACTGATTCCACTAAAAAGCTCGATTGATCTAGTCTTTCGCAATCTGTTGTAAGTCAACGCAAATTGCGGGAAGCGCCCTGCCGAATCGAAGGCTATCATTGTGCCTATGAATGAAGGTCCAGATGCAGCCAACCTGTTTGCCTGCATGGCCATCCATTTAGATGGAGTGAACGAATATTTGAACAAGGGGGATCAACAAATGATCGGGGTTTTAGGAAAAAAACGTATGTTAGCCACGCTGCTGTCGGTCGCTATCGTACTGGCATCGTTCGGTAGTTTGAATGTATCAGCTCAGCGACGGTATTCGAGACATTATTATCGTCCACATCATAGCCGGGCTAAGGGAGCAATAATCGGAGGCGCAATTGGTGGAATTGGTGGTGCGCTGCTCGGCGGTGGGAAAGGCGCGTTGATTGGAGCAGGCGCAGGTGCAGGTACTGGATATTTGATCCAGCGGCATAGAAATCAGAAGCGATATCGACACTACAGGCACTATTAAGCCGAAGAGGAGGTCGGTCCTTTGATCAAGGACCGAGCTGAAACTCAACCAAAAGGTTGGGAGAATGAGAGGTTGAGTTTTCATAAACTCTATGTAGCGAATTGATCAACCGATAGCTATCGCTCAACAACAGTGGGCCTCCGTCAGTACCGCCATGCGGTAGCGTCGGGGCCCACTTTCGTTACCAACAACACAGTGGGCCTCACTCAGTACCGTCACGCGGTATCGTCGGGTGCCACTCTCGTAACCCTCAATAAAGTGGGTCCTAATCATTTCGGTTCTCGGTGAATACACTGGGATTAGTGGTAGATAATCAGCGATAGCAAATTAACGTCATTCCGAGCAAAGCTAAAAAAGACGCTCACAAGTTGAACTCCTAAACTCTAAACTCTAAACACGGACACGGGATAAGTGTCACGCCTTCGGGATGTTCTAAACGAACAAACTTTGAGGGGAAGATGCTTGGAGGAGGAGTTCACGGATGCTTGGTATTACAGTCAATGGTCTCGCACAGGATGCAAAAACCGATGAACGCCTGATCGAGGTCATCAATCGGAGCGGCATTAAAGTCCCACAGGTTTGTTACCACCCACAGCTTGGTCCAATTCAGACGTGCGATACCTGCATGGTTGAAGTTGACGGCCAACTTGTCAGGGCTTGTGCTACCAACGCTTCAGCTGGAATGAGTGTGACGACCAACTCGACTGCGGCTAGTGAAGCGCAACGAGAAGCTTTCGATCGTATTCTCAGTAATCATCTCCTCTACTGCACCGTCTGTGACAACAGTAACGGCAATTGCACGGTCCACAACACAACAAAACTGTTAGCAATTGAACATCAGAGTATCCCATTTCGGACCAAACCTTACGAAGTAGACAATACAAATCCCTTCTATCGTTACGATCCTGACCAGTGCATTTTGTGCGGTCGCTGTGTGGAGGCGTGTCAGAACCTCGAGGTTAACGAGACGCTCTCGATTAACTGGGAGGATCCTCATCCGCGTGTGTTGTGGGATGGTGGCTCTACGATCGGCGAATCGAGCTGCGTTTCGTGTGGGCACTGCGTAACCGTGTGTCCCTGCAACGCATTGATGGAAAAGTCGATGCTGGGTCACGCAGGTTTCTTCACGGGACTGCCAAAGTCCACGCTGGACAGCATGATTGATGTAGTCAAAGGAATCGAGCCCGAAACGGGTTACGGAAGCATCATGCGTGTGTCAGAAGCGGAAGAGGCGATGCGCGAATCGCGGATCCGTCGCACCAAGACCGTTTGCACATACTGTGGCGTCGGTTGCAGTTTTGATGTTTGGTCCAAGGATCGTCACATCCTCAAGATCGAACCTTTGGAAGGACCAGTAAATGGCATCTCTACTTGTATCAAAGGAAAGTTTGCGTGGGACCATATCAACAGTGACGACCGGTTGACGAAACCCCTCATTAGAGAGGGCGATAGTTTTCGCGAAGCCACCTGGGAGGAAGCACTGAGCCTTGTTGCTCGTCGCCTGAGTGAGATCAAAGCTAAGAATGGTCCCGATTCAATAGGTCTAATCTCAAGTTCCAAGTGTACCAATGAAGAAAGTTATCTGATGCAGAAGTTGGCCCGGGCTGTGGTCGGCACCAACAACATCGACAACTGTTCTCGCTACTGCCAATCACCAGCAACAACAGGCCTGTTTCGCACTGTCGGTTATGGCGGTGACTCGGGTTCATTCACTGACATTGCCCAGGCAGACCTTGTGATCATTATCGGCAGCAACACTGCCGAAAGTCACCCGGTGCTGGCGACGCGAATCAAACGAGCTCACAAACTGCATGGACAAAAGTTGATTGTTTCCGATCTGCGCGAAAATGAAATGGCGCGTCGTGCCGATCTCTTCCTGCACGCTAAACCAGGAACAGACCTGATCTGGCTATCGGCCATTAGTCGCTACTTGATCGACAACGGCTTCGCGAAGACTGAGTTCATCAATCGTTGGGTTAATGGATTCGATGAGTATCGAAAGAGTCTTGAGCCATTCACGATGGAGTTCGCCGCAGAACATACCGGGCTTTCAATAGAAACATTGAAGCAAGTGGCCCAGATGATTGTTGACGCCAAGAGTGTGTGCATGCTCTGGGCGATGGGCGTTACACAACATAGTCAAGGTTCCGACACTTCCACCGCTATCTCTAACCTGTTGCTGGTCACTGGCAACTACATGCGTCCCGGCACCGGAGCTTATCCGTTGCGCGGTCACAACAATGTGCAGGGCGCCAGTGATTACGGATCAATGCCCAATAACCTGCCGGGTTATCAATCAGTGGACGATCCGGAAGTACGTGCTCGTTTCGAAGAGGCATGGAAGGTCAAGTTGCCTGCGACGAAAGGGCTGGATAACCACCAGATGGTGGACGCAATTCAGCAAGGCAAGGTCAAGGCGATGTACCTGATTGGTGAAGAGATGAGCATCGTCGATTCAAACGCGAACTATGTTGACGACGCATTTTCAAAACTGGAGTTCTTTGTGGTCCAGGAGATCTTCTTTGGCGATGTTTGCCAGTACGCCGACGTGGTATTGCCGGCTACTCCGAGTTTGGAAAAAGAAGGAACGTTTACCAGCAGTGAACGCAGAATTCAAAGACTCTATGAAGTGTTTGAGCCGCTCGAAGGATGTCGTCCCGATTGGCAGATCATTCGAGATGTTGCGAACCACATGGGAGCAAATTGGAATTACCACGATCCGTCAGAAGTGATGGCCGAAATCGCCGCACTGACTCCGATGTTCGCCGGTGTTAGCTACGACAAGCTCGAGGGATACAAATCGTTGCAATGGCCCGTTGCCGCGGACGGCAGTGACCAACCTTTGCTTTACACGAAAGAGTTTTTCTTTCCGGACGGAAAAGCACGGCTGTTCCCTTTGCGCTGGCAGGAATATCCGGAGCAACCGAACGCTGAGTTCGACCTACATCTGAATAATGGGCGGTTACTGGAGCATTTCCACGAAGGCAATCTGACCTATCGCACTGCCGGCATTGCGGAAAAAACACCAGACACGTTCGTCGAAGTATCACCAGAGTTGGCGCAGGAGCGCGAGATTGAAACGGGTACCTGGGTCAACCTCACTTCACGCTATGGGCGAGTTCGTGTGCGCGCAGTTGTCACTGATCGGGTGAGTGGCAAGGAACTCTACATGCCGATGAACTCGGTTGAGACTCCAGTCAACCGTTTGACGAGCAGCATCACTGATACGGTCACTCATACACCGGCCTTTAAAGAGACTTCCGTAAAGATGACGGTCCTGGCTAAGAAAGGGGAAAGCCCATTGCCCCGGACGAATTCACGCTGGGGGACGCCAACGCCACAACGCGGAGTCGAGGTCGAGCGCAAATGGAAGCGCGCGGACTATAGCCTCCCAGGGCCCAACCTTGTGCAGATTCAGCCGCGACGGGCGAGGGACTAAGGAGAAAGATACATGGCTCAACCAATTCATTTGCATCTGGCGCAGCGCGATCCGCAACGCGAGCTCAATGTGCGACTTCAGGAAGCTCCAGCGAAACACGCTGAAGCAGTGTTGGCTGCTTACGAAGTTCTACAGGTCATGCACGACAAAGGTGTCCTCGAAGTAATGCGAGGAACGTTGGGTGGTGGTGAAAAGATTCTCGAGCAGGTTGTGGCCGTTACGAGTGGACCAGATGGTATCCGTGCGTCACGGAATCTTCTGCTAATTGTCAAGGCACTTGCTGAAATTGAGCCGATGCTACTCTCCGATCTAACACGCGCAATTCCGCGAGCCCTGGAACAGGCCAATGCGGAAGAAAACAAACCACCCGGACTAATCAAACTCATTAGCACTTTCTGGAACAGAGATTTCCGGCGGGGACTCGCTGCATTCAACGACCTGCTTATGATTTTTGGTCGAAATCTTACGTACAAGGGAAGGTAATCATGGCTGTTCAAAATCGCTGGGTTATTGCTATAGCTGGGGTATTCATGCAAATCGCTTTAGGTGCGGTTTACGCGTGGAGTGTGTTTCGCGCCCCACTAGTCACACAGTTTGGCTGGACCATCTCCGAAGTCACACTGACTTTTACGATCAGTATTTTCATGCTGGGCATTTCAGCGTTCTTTGGTGGTCTTTGGCTAAATCGAAAAGGACCAACCATCGTGGCGCTGGCCGGCGGCATACTGTATGGACTCGGAGTATTTCTCGCGAGTTTTTCAGCCTACAAGCTTTGGTGGTTATACCTAAGTTTTGGATTCATTGGTGGAATTGGTTTGGGTCTTGGCTACATCGTCCCAGTCGCTGTCCTTGTTAAATGGTTCCCTGATCGCAGGGGTTTGATTACAGGAATCGCGGTCGGCGGGTTTGGTGCCGGTGCTCTCATCACCGCACCAGTTGCGACTGAACTTATTCAAAGCGTGGGTGTACTGAGTACTTTCGCTTACCTCGGTGTTGCCTATCTCATCGTGACAGTAATCGCCGCACTATTCATGAAAAATCCGCCCGACGGTTGGAAACCCGAAGGCTGGAAGCAAACTGCGGCTGAGACCAGGCAACGGGCCGGACACGATTACACGCTTGGAGAAGCACTCAGCACGTGGCAGTGGTACGCGCTTTGGCTCCTGCTATTCCTAAATACCTTTGCTGGCATATCGGTCATCTCCCAGGAGGCTCCCATTTTTCAAGAGCTGGTCGGCGTGAGCGCGGTGGTTGCGGCCAGCATGGTCGGCGTTGCGAGTATTGGCAATGCATTCGGCCGAGTGTTTTGGGCTTGGGTCTCCGACCTCTTAACGCGGCGAGCGACCTTCGTCGTGATGTTCCTTCTTCAGATCATCTTGTTCTGGGTGTTGCCAGGTGTCGCTGCGGTGTCTGTGATGACGTTTCTCACATTCGTAGTGCTGATGTGTTACGGCGGTGGGTTTGGCACGATGCCGGCTTTTGCTGCTGACTACTTTGGTTCGAAAAATGTTGGTCCAATTTACGGATTGATGTTGACGGCATGGGGCGTTGCGAGTGCGGTTGGCCCGCTACTCATCGCATACATGAGACAAACAACAGGATCTTATCGTGGTGCCCTTCATGTGATCGCAATAGTGATGGCGGTTTCGACTTTGTTGCCAATTCTTGTGAAGCGACCGCAATCAGCTTCGCCAACACCTGACGTCAAAGTGGATCAAGCGAGCCATGACATTGGGTCGAAGGCAGCATGAGGGGAGCATCCGCAGATTACATCGATTACATGGATTTAGAGCATTCAGCTAGGGGCATTCAAGTTGTCCTTAGCCCAGCTCTAAATCTGTGTTCTCTGCGTAATCGGTGGATGTTTTTTATTGTTATGACTCGCGGTGCGTTGGCCAGCTCGTTTGCGGTGTTGGGAATTATTGCTTGTACTGGAATGGCAACAGTCACAGCACAGCAGAGCGACGGTTCAGTACAAGTTGGAACTACGCGCCAGATTCCCGGAGCCGCCAGGGTTACTACCGGAAGACCCGAGCAGTTGAGTTTTGAACAGGCCATCCAGTTGGCGATTCAAAACAATCTGTCGACACTCCTCGCAAATGAACAACGCAACGAAGCACGTGGGGTCAAACAACAATCTCTTTCGGCTCTCCTTCCGAATGTTTCCAGCGTTACTTATCAAGCCAGTTTGACTGAGAATTTGGTGGCGTTGGGTTTCGAGCCAGGCACTATTTCCGGAATCACTTCGACCTTCCTTGGTCCATTTAGGAATTTTGATTCGCGCGTTTTGCTGACCCAAAAAGTTTTTGATCTAAGTGCTATTCGAAATTATCAAGCGGGCCGCGCGGGTGAGCGGGTCGCCGAGTTGCAGCAAGGCCTGGCACGTGAGCAAGTCGCAAGTGCAGCAGGTTTGATCTATCTCGAGGCACTACGTGCTGAAGCGTCGGTAGTTGCGGCAAAAGCAAATGTTGATCTCGCCCAGGCCTTATTAACCCTGGCACAGGACCAACGCAATGCTGGAGTGGCGACGGGCGTGGATGTGATCCGGGCGCAAACGCGACTGGCAGAGCAACAAGTCGTGTTGGCCCAGTCTCAAACAACCTCCGAACAGGCCCGCCTGAACGTGCAACGCGTAGTTGGATTGCCCCTGGGCAGCTCTTTAACGTTGAGTGACCAGTTGCGTTTCAATGACGACCCGTTGCCGGCGGTTGAGGCCGCCGTTGCCCAGGCAGATCAAAGTCGCCGCGAGATACAAGTAGCTCGAGAACAGAACCGCGTGAGTGAACTCGAGCGCAAAGCGGCGCAGGCTGAGTACCTGCCGTCCGTCGAATTCATTGGCGACTATGGGGTCAGCGGAATCACGCCAAACAGTTCTGATCTTCCGACCCGCAGTGTGGCAATTCAGCTCAACGTACCAATCTTCAATGGAGGCATGACTCGTGGACGAGTGACTGTGGCTACCAGTCGTCAGCGTCAGTCGGAATTGGAACTGTCCAATATTCGCGGGCAAGTCGAAGAAGACGTGCGGCTAGCAATAGCGACATTGAGGAGCACCACGATCCAGGTGCGCGCGGCGGATGAAAGTGTGACATTGGCCCAACGAGAGTTGCAGATGGCGAGCGATCGTTTCAAAGCCGGCGTGGCAAACAATCTGGAGGTGGTTACAGCGCAGACTTCTCTTGCAAACGCGCGCGATGCACAGGTGACCGCATTGGCCCAACACAACGCTGCGCGTCTAAACCTGGCTGCCGCATTGGGACGCGCGGAAGCATTTCGCTGGTGAAAAGGCACGATAATGCAGGAAATACTCGAGGAAGAAGAAACTGAGAAAGAAAAGAAAGCGGCTTCAAAACAAGCGAATGTCGCCACAAGTGTTGACGACGTTAACTCGCCTGGGACCGTGCCACCCGGAGACTCGGTTGAGCTCGAGACTCCAAGCGTTTCTGCGCCACCAGCATCGAGCGCGTCCGAACTCAACGAGGTTCCCTCAGATACGCGGACTACTCGACCCCTTTATCGACGACCGGCAGTTCTCATCGCGGCAGCCATTGTCTTTGTGGTTGGTGCGACTCTTGGGTTGCGCTACTGGAGTTACGCAATGTCGCATGAATCCACTGACGACGCCTTCATCGACGGCCACATCATCCAGATTAGCCCAAAGGCTTCGGGCTATGTAGCGAGAGTTTACGTTGACGACAACCAGCAAGTTAAGGCGGGAGATCTTATTGTTGAGCTTGACGCGCGCGACTATGTGGTTCGGCTCGCACAAGCTAAGGCCGCTCTTGAAGCCGGACTCGCCAGACAGAACGAAAGTCAGCGAACCGTCTCGCTTACGCAGGCCTCAACCGCGGCAACGGTGCAACAGGCGCAGGCGACGGTGCGACGGGCGCGTTCGAGTGTCGACTCTTCTCGAGCAGGCGCCGCCGGATTTGCGAGTCGAGCCAGTCAGGCAGGTTCAGCGGTATCGACCGCCGAAGCAAATCTCGAACAAGCACGGGCACAAGTGGCGGCGGCTGAGGCTGAAGCGACTCGCGCAAGAGCCGACGTAGACCGTTATCGTGTGCTCTACGAAAAAGATGAGGTGTCCAAACAGCAATTGGATCAGGCAGTGGCGTCGACTGACAAGGCTAGCGCTCAAGTAGATGCGGCACGTCAAAGAGTTGCCGCTGCCACCGCGCAGGTTAATGAGGCACTTTCCGCCCGGACAGCGGCAATCGAAAATGCGCGACAAGCACAGGTGCAAATTGTCGGTGCGCAGGATGGTGTTGGGGAAGCAGTCGGACGTCTGGCTCTGGCGAATACAGCACCCCAGCAGGTTGCAGTTAGCATGGCTCAATCACAGACGGCAGCGGCAACGACCGATCAATTGCGCGCAGCAGTCGCGCAAGCCGAACTCGAATTGTCTTACACAAAGATTTACGCGACCGAGGACGGCCGGGTAACGCGCAAACTCGTTGAACAGGGCGCACTCGTCCAGATCGGCCAACCGTTGCTGGCCATCGTTCCGGCAAACGTTTGGGTCACGGCAAATTTCAAAGAGAGCCAGATCGGCAGAATGGCAGTGGGCCAACCGGTTGACATCAAAGTGGATGCATATCCGGACAAAGTTTTCCGTGGCCACGTCGATAGTCTCCAGGCCGGCACAGGGGCGAGATTCAGTTTGATACCGCCTGAAAACGCGACTGGTAACTACGTCAAGGTGGTCCAGCGTGTACCTGTCAAAATCGTGTTTGACGAGCCTCCGGATCCAAAACACTTGCTTGCGCCAGGCATGTCGGTTGTTCCTGAGGTGTCCATTCGATGAGTCGTTCGATTTCGGATGGGGTGTCGCGGTTGCCGTTCCAACAGGGACGTGGCTCCAAACCAATACCGCATGGCCCAGCGGAAGCATGGAAGCCGAGCTTTAATCCATGGCTCATCGCAGCGTCAGTGATGCTGGCGACTTTCATGGAAGTGCTCGACACTTCAGTTGCCAATGTCGCACTGCCACACATCGCGGGAAATCTTTCAGCGAGTACCGACGAGTCAACCTGGGTTCTGACCAGTTACCTCGTCTCAAACGCCATTATCCTGCCGGCCACGAACTGGCTGGGTCATTACTTTGGGCGCAAACGTTTCCTGATATTCTGCATCATTATCTTCACTCTATCGTCGGCGCTGTGCGGTGCGGCCGCGAGCCTGGGTATGTTGCTTTTTGCACGAGTATTGCAAGGTGCGGGCGGTGGTGCGCTGCAACCGATCGCTCAGGCGGTACTACTCGAAAGTTTCCCGGCGGAGAAACGCGGTTCAGCGATGGCAGTCTATGGACTTGGCGTTGTCGTTGCTCCGATTATTGGACCAACACTTGGAGGTTGGATCACTGACAACTATTCCTGGCGCTGGATCTTTTACATCAACGTGCCCATCGGCATCCTGGCAATATTGATGACCAGGACATTCCTTGAGGATCCGCCGTACATCAAAAGTCAGAGGCCTGGACGCATCGATTATGTCGGCTTCGGTTTGATGGCCATTGGTCTCGCGACACTTCAGATTGTTTTGGATAAGGGCCAGGAAGATGATTGGTTCTCGTCTACTTTTATTACCCGGGCGGCAATTCTGGCCCTGGCGGCTATCCTCGCTTTCATAATCTGGGAGTTGCGTGCAAAGGAGCCAATCGTCAATCTCCGAGTACTTGCGAACCGAAATTTTGCGGTTGGGACGGCACTCATCACCGCGATGGGTGTAGTGCTCTACGGGACAATTGCACTTTTGCCCCTCTTCTTGCAGACGCTCTTGGATTATCCCGCCTTACAAAGCGGGTTGGCGGTCAGTCCGCGTGGCATTGGAGCAGTTATTTCAATGTTGGTGGTGGGTCGTTTGATCGCAAGAGTCGACGGACGTTTTCTGGTCATGGTTGGATTTAGCGTACTGGCGTTTTCTACCTGGCTCTTGAGTGATATCAATCTGCAAATCTCGATGGGGAGTATTGTCTGGCCTCAGATCATCAGCGGTCTTGCAATGGGTTTTGTTTTTGTCCCTCTGACGACAATGGCGACCGGCACACTAACTAACGAGCAGATCGGCAACGCCACTGGCATCTTTAATTTGATGAGAAACCTTGGTGGGAGCTTTGGTATTGCTGGCGTCACTACCATGTTGGCGCGGGGAGCACAGATCCATCAGGCGAACATGGTCTCGCACCTTACACCTTATGATCCGGCCTATCAGCAACGGTTGAATGACGTGACTGCTGCGCTCAGTGCACAGGGCAATCCGATGACCGCGCCGGAACAAGCAGTTGGTGCGGTCTATCAGACGCTTGCGAATCAGGCAACACTGCTTGCTTACATCGATAACTTTCGGCTACTGGTTTTCTTGTGTCTCATATGTGTACCAGCGGCGTTGCTTTTTAGAAGAGTTCGAGCAGGGAAGCAAACGGTAGCAATGCACTAGTGGTTAGTTCGAGTCGCTGTACGATCTTGGATTAGCTTTGCACAAAAAGTTCAGAATCCCACCCACGGATGGGGTGGGATAGTTCAGATCCTTTCTACCAAGAAGTCCGACAACGTGTCGCCCCAATCCCACCAACGGCAGTTGGTGGTCGGTTCAGATCCTTTCTACAAATGGCTCGTTCTCTCTCCTCCGTCGCGCTTCGCGCGCAGCATTAAGGGGACACACTCTCAGTAGAAAAGATCTGAACCAATCCACCAACTGCCGTTGGTGGGATTTGAGAGTGAGGACCATGAAAGGCATTTCGTATAAAGGATCTGAACGAACCACCCACTTCCGTGGGTGGGATTTTGAACTTTTGTGCAAAGCCTCATGGATAAGGTCAGTACCACCGAGTTCCGTTCCGAGGGTAAGTGGCCCTACTTAACCCCAACCTAAAAACGCGGGGAGTATGAGCGGTCGAGTTTTTCATACCGTCTCGGCGTTGCGGGCAGTCTCATGGTCCTATCTGTGTGGCTTCCGACGAAGAACCGAATCGGCATTCGCGAAGCACCGCAATTTATTGGAAAAATTGACAAGAATTTGAAAGAAGTTGTGAGCCTCTTCGTTTAGTCTGTCACTGTGAAGAGCCGGACTTGAACTAGACTCTTTATATCAAGGACACAGGGTTTTGAGGGATCAAGGGGGCACCCTGTGTTTTGAGAGTGGGTGGGCAGGGCTGAAATAACATGCCGGTCCACCCACACTTTTGTCTGACATCTTGGAATGCCGATCGACCTTCGAGCTAGGTGGGGTGATCGATCTGTTCCAATAGCTTGTGGGCATCGTCGGATGCCTCTTTATACTCTGGTAAGTAGTCTTGATCGGGTTTCATAGTGAGGATTGCGTTTAGTTGTTTGCGCGCGTCGTCGTCGCGTCCCACCTTCACGTATGCTTCCGCCAAATGTAGATGGAGGAAAGCGTTGGGTTCCCCGAACGGCAAACCCTTTTCCATCAATTCGACTGCTTTCTTTGGATCGCCGCCGACGATGGCAGGAGCGTTAAGATAGACGAGGCCAAGCACCATGTAAGCGCTCCCGTTCTGGTAGCCTTCGTTCAAACGTAACACCGTCTCCATTTCGTTACGGATGTCATCGATAGTTGCGAGACCCTGCACTGTGGAGTGTTGGGCAGCGCCGCCGTAATTGGCGCCGAGCCAAAAGTGACCGTCCGGTTTTCCGTCCTGCAGTTGGACCGCGATTTTTCCTGCCGCAATACCATCGCGAAATGCTTTGTCGCGCTCACTCTGGTCGTCACTATGAGTTGCCAGGTAATAGTCAAACTTCGAGAGTTGCCACGCAGCGTCGTAGTTACCAGGATCTTTGGTCATCGCTTGTCGCAAGGACACAATCCCTTCACGAAGCTGCATGAGATCTTGTCGTTGGCTATAGAGTTGCAGCGCTTTAGCAACATCTTCTGATGCCGAGGTTGGGCTTGGTGCAAGTGCTGATGTTTCTGAATCAGAACCGCAAGAGGTGACTAGAAATAGCAAACCCATGAAAACGGCACACATCATTCCCCGATATAAGTTAGACATGCTAACTCAGATGCGAATGCGAGCCGCAAAGTTGAAACAGATCGGTGGCAGAGATATTGAGAGTTCTTGTTCGAGGAAAGTCGATTTGCGGCTGTGTTTGAAATAGAAAGAATTATCCGATTGTAGAGACTGTGTCAGTAACAAAGCGCGCAAGGCGTACGCACTCCAGAAGGGCTTTCGTGATGCAGTCTGAAGGAATGCTGTGTTTACAAAAGGGATGCAGAGGTGAACCTCTCGCATCCCTTTTCTATTTACTTAACGCGTGTGGTCCTAGTTGGCTCCAAACCTCTGTCGGTATTCGGAGGACGTGATAAACGACTTCACCATCTCGGCGTCAACAAAATTGCCGTTGAAGGAATTCAATTTGTTCAACCAAAAGTTGAAGCCCGGCGCATCGGGATCACGACGGAGATAGCCGAAGTATTCCATCGTCACAAACATGCGATTAAACTCCGCCGCTGCGAAGGTAGCATTTTCCGCCACTCGATCCAGCACGTTTGCACGTGCTGTTCGGTCCGCACTCGTCTGCGCACCGAAAAATAAACTAATAAGGCTGTCCCGCTCCGCAGCAGTAAACGCGACACCAGTGTTGGCGATGAGCGCATCCACATATTGCGCCGGTGTCAGCGTCACCGGGAATGCTACCTGAAACTCTGGCCGCACGACGAAGTCGGTGAAGAAATTGAACTTGTTAACTCCCAGGGTCAGATCAAAGTTTGGTTGACCAAAAACGAGACCCTGCTGCAATGCATCGGTATCGTGTTTGAATTGTTGATACAGAACTGGTACGGGCGCTGGGCCAGGAAAGTTTGAGCCGACCGCTGCCTTGTGCGTTAGATAAACCAGAGCACCAGTTTTCTGGAATTCGATCGAAAGGAAGAACGCCGCGCTGACATTGATGCGTTTGACCTCGATGCACTGCACGTTTGAACCGCACGACGTAATCTCGTTAGTCCAGAAATCAAGACCTGAGGTGTCAGGCTCACGATTGAGGAAGTCAACGTACTGCTGACGGACGAAGAAACCTGCTCGGTCGATCGGATTCAGCAACGCATTCACAACATCGTTGTCGGTAATGGTCACGGTCGCGCTGGTGATGCCGCCGATCTGGAAACCGCCTTGCGGGTTATTCAACGAGATGGTGAAGGTTTCGGGCGATTCCATAAAGCCATCGTCCGTGATGAGCACATCGAAGGTCTTAGTGGATTCGCCGGGTGCAAACATGACCGTTCCAAAACTGATGTTGTAATCCGTCGTCTGTACCGCCGTGCCGTCGCCAGTAGCAAACTCAGCTGAAGCCGCGCCTGACAGATCTCCTGTGCGGTTCAAAGTGATTTGGACTTTGCCCGCCCCTTCGGAAACACTGGCAGTCGCCGATGCAAATTCGATACTCCCATTCGATTTCACCGCCATCGCCCGCAATGGCTGAATCAGCGTTTGTCCGCCGATGAACGGGGCGTTGAAGGTGTTACTCACCTCTGTGGCTACGCCCGTCGTTAGATTGATGGTGTGAAGGATTGAAAAAGGAGCTCCCTGAGGTGTTAAAGCGGCTAGCGCAGTGTCGCCTCCTGGAAGGATGTCAAAATTGGTGTTGACTCCAGTGTTGAAGCCGAGTGCTCCGATCGTGAACAACTGACCTGAGTTGGGCGACGTCGGTGAGCCATCGGGTGAACCAACCCGGATCAGAGTGTCAAGAGTCGAGTCGATTCCATATAGAGTCGTCGAAGTTGCACCCACTGTGTTGTTTGTGTAAGCAAGGCCAACTACGTTTGGATTAGCTGAGGTGTTTGGATCCGAGCTGTCGTAAGCCAGCGTCGCGTCTGAGGCCTCCACTACTCCGGTGTCGGGATCAAGCCGAAAGTTTTGATCGGTATTACTAACGACACGAATACGATCTACCACTGGATTCAAGTCGAAGCCGAAATCTGTTCCTGAGAGGGCGGGGCTGAAAGGACCGGAGCCGACCTCCGTGGCCACGGCTGTTGCGGTATCGATCGTGTAGAGACGGCTGCTGTTGCCGAGGCCGTACAGGAGTCCATTCGAGGGACGAAAATCGATGCCTACGATCTGCTCACCCGATTGCAGACCTGTGATTGGAGCCTTGGTATACACGGTGGCGGGGTTCGCCCTTTCAAAAGAGATCAGGGTATTGGTATTGGTCACGCCGTAGATGGTCTGCTCGCGATCATTGATAAACACTTGAACATCGCTTATTGGGCCAAGCACAGTGCCGAGTGAAGGATTGCTCAAAAACACTACGAAGAACTCATCGCCTTCGATTTGAACGTCATCGATGATCGGAACCGTAAAAGTCTTGCTGGTTTCTGCGACGCCAAACGTGAGCGTGCCCGAGACGCGTGTGAAATCAAGACCCTCGAGAGCCAATGCGGGAACTGCGCTGTAGTTTACTGAAGGTGTTCCGCCAACACCGTTCACACGTGTGACCGTGACGGTAGCGACGCCTCCGTTTTCGCTGACGTTGAATTGAGGCTGTGAGAATTGGAAAGTCTCGGTTCCGTTGACTTGTACACCCTGGGAAAATTCCGAGGTGTCATTGGTTGAGTTGTTGGTGGCCGTCGCGGTGATGAATTGTCCGCTCGGGATCGTGCTCCCTGTATTGACTACGAAACTTGTGATTCCCGTGCCATCGGTTGTCACAGTCGTTGAGCCGATCAAGGTCTCGCCCTGGCCAAAGCCCAAACGATCAACGACGGAGTTGGCAAAGAGTTCGATTCGGAAAGAGGTATTAGGCGTGCTGTTGAGCGTGCCGCCGACATTCGTGTTTCCGCCAGTGCTAATCGCAGAAGTCACTGTAGGATAGTTTTGTAGATTGTTGGCGCCAGTGTCGGCGTCACCCGGATCATTTGACGTCGCAGACCCGTCCTGCCCAAGATCAATTCCTTGCCCGTTTGAGAAGATCAGATTGGAGAGAATGGGATTGCCTGAGGCGGGTGTGTCTACGAAGACACCGACATTATTAAAAGCAATTATGTTGCCCGCTCCGGCCGCAGTGCCGCCAGTAATATTGGAGGAACCTGTCGCATAATCTATTCCGCCTTGGTTTGGAATACCCGCAGTTCCCGCCGCGTTGGTGCCAATAAAATTGCCTTCGACACGATTGTTGACACCGGAGGTGGTGGCGAAGAAAACGCCAAAGCCGTTGCCGGAGATGATATTGCGAGCGGCGGGAACGGTTCCGCCGATCAAGTTGTTCGTCGCGCCAATCTGAATAAGAACGCCGCGGCCGTTTAGTAATGCCGCAGCACCAGCAGTGTCAACGCCGATGTAATTGCCCTGCACGGTATTCGTTTGCGCTCCTGTGGTGAGGGATATTCCTGTGCCGCTGTTGCCTGAAATGATGTTGCGCGCCGCGACTGTAGTCCCACCAATCGTGTTGCTCGGAGCAGAGATGCTTACTCCTGTACTGTTGGGCACAGCAGCAGAACCGGCCGGATTCGTGCCGATGAAGTTACCTGCGACAACATTGCCTGTTGAGCCTGAAAGGGAAATGGAAATGCCGGTTGAGTTACCGGAGATAACATTGCGTAATCCGGGCGTAGTTCCACCAATAGTGTTACCTGGAGCATCGGAGATCGACACGCCCATACTATTGTTCAAAGCAGCATTACCCGCCGCATTGGTGCCGATCAGGTTACCTGAGACAACATTGCCTGTTGATAAGGAGAACTGAATAAGAATGCCCTGGCCGGAGTTGTTGCCGGAAATTAAGTTGCGTGCAGCCGGCGTGTTTCCACCAATGGTATTAGTCGGCGAATTGGTTATGTGCACGCTGGTAACATTAGCGCGCCTGATCGTGCCTGTCGGATCCGTACCAAAGAAATTGCCCTGAATAGTATTTCCGCCTGCGGTGTCCAGTCGGATTCCGACACGACAGCGGTTTATTATGAGACCTCGCACAGTGCTGCCACCACCGTTGATTGTCAGGCACGGATCCGCTGGTCCTACGTTGGTGCCGTCGATCTCGACTAAGAGGTTCGCATTATCGCCCTCGGCTTGAGTGTTCTGGCTGCTTCCTATTTGCGAATAGCCATCGATGATCACGGGATCTGTGATCGTTGGTAGCGCAGAGCCCGGACTGATCGTCTGAACCCCTCCGGCGGGAAGATTGAAATTAATAGTATCTACCCCGGGACTGGAATTAGCATTAACAATGGCCTGTCGCAACGATCCTGCGCCGCCATCGTTCGTATTGAAGACTATGAAAGTTGTCGCAGCTGCGGCAGGCGAAATAAGCCGGCTCCAGGAATACCCAAGGAAGATGGTCAAAGTGGCAAGGCTCAAGACGGAGATGTAGACAAGGCTTCGATCTCTTAGGGTTTGCTTCATGATTTTATTTTCTGAAAGGCGAGCGTTTTTGTTGTTCCGAAAGCCAGAGTTCTATTTTTTCGCAAGCGAGAATGTCAATTGTTTGAAAGCGAGAATTCTATTTTTTCTGAAGGAGTGAGTCCGAGGGCATTTCTAAACCGCACTCAATGAGATTTTGCGGCTACAGCCAATCTTAGTTGTCTCATCGGTTGCGCGTCAATCATTATCGATTTTGGGTAGTGGTACCTGATGCGGCTGGTGACGGCCTAGCCGCCGGATATGAGGCGCCGGCGAAGCCCCGCCCTTAAGTCTGTTAATCTTTTTTTAGGAGTGAAGCCCTTGGTGTGGGCCTCGTGGAGTCGTTTCTAGTTTAGGCCGGAGGACAAACCAAGTTCTCCTCCAACTTAATGGGGAGCAAGTAACGGCGGG
>Ga0209215_1000037_pt1 | contig 122524 bp, 88 predicted proteins | sample TexAe_OM2H0_M2_FD_187938 | JGI IMG/M metagenome (GOLD analysis project Ga0209215, IMG submission 187938) | Forest soil microbial communities from Davy Crockett National Forest, Groveton, Texas, USA - Texas A ecozone_OM2H0_M2 (SPAdes) (version 2) | ecosystem: Environmental > Terrestrial > Soil >... | reverse complement strand
TGAGCCTTCCTGACCGGCGATCTTGGAACCTTCCTGGCCCGCGATCTTGGAACCTTCCTGGCCCGCGATCTTGGAACCTTCCTGCCCGGCGATCTTGGAACCTTCCTGGCCCGCGATCTTGGAACCTTCCTGGCCGGCGATCTTGGAGCCTTCCTGGCCCGCGATCTTGGAACCCTCCTGGCCGGCGATCTTTGAACCCTCCTGACCGGCGATCTTTGAACCTTCCTGGCCCGCGATCTTGGAACCCTCCTGACCAGCGATCTTGGAACCCTCCTGGCCGGCGATCTTGGTCCGCGAACTTCCGTTACTTCCACTCAAAGCTCGGATGGGTCGTTCGTCGAGTGGTACGCCTGAGGTGTATCGATATCTCGCGCCAACGGGAATATTTTCCACGGGCGGCTCAAACTTTCGGAGACTAATCTCATTGAGGTACTTCTTGAGAAAGCCAGTCCACGAAAGCTTTTGTTTTGCTTCTTTCGCAAAACCAAGACTCTCGTAGTTTTTCTTTGACACGTCATACGCCTCGCGTGACCACGGAAAAAATACTGAAACACCATTCGAATACTGATATCCGCCGCCACTGAAACCGCTGAGGATCACCGCGTTCTTCAGTTCTTCCAGCACACACCGGCAGCAGTCTTGTAAGAGTTTTAACTGCTCCAAATCGTCGCCGCTGCCTAGTTCCTTCACGACTCGATCGCATTCTCGCGCCAGCAGTTCGCAGAAGTCTCCGAGATCGACGTTCTGATCATACATGTATGACTGACACCTCCAATGTACCTGAAGGATTACTCTTTCGAGCTGCCTGTAGATGCGGCTCTTCGGATCACTGAAACAGGCAAGCAACGCAATGGAGAGTGCGTCAAAAGCTCCGGCCAGTTCGTCAAGCCGGCTCAGGTCCCATGCAGCCATGTCGACTGAAACGCCGCCAACAGTGTATTCATCCTGAGTACGAATGAACTTTTTAACGAAGAGCTCTGCGACGTCGCGAGTGCCTAAATTGCGGTTTTGCTCCTGAGCCAGGCAACCAAGTATTTTCGCGTAAGTCCAACCAGCACTCGGAACGCTGCCTTCAGACGCAATCATTGTTTTAGCCACACTATTAAACTGATAACCAACCTCGAGCATACCCATGACGCAGCTGTCAAAACCCAGGATGTCGAGTTTTTGACCAAGTAATTCTGTCGTCATGCTACGGCGCGTTTCATCGTCCAGGTTCAATTTTGACTCCTCAACGCGTTGTTCTAGTACTTCCCTGGGATTGACGACTGCCTTGAGCGCCGTGTGAAAATCCTTCATGTTCATCGATTTGCCTGACGACTCGTCTTTGAATAAACCGATGTCCTGGAAGCCGAGTGAGTGACCGGAAAATATCAGCGCATACTTTTGTGCTTTCCGCCCGAATGAGATCTCGCCGTTGTCGTCCTCGACCTCTACCTTGTGGATGCACCAGTCGATAAAATTGAGGATGGCCCGCGTATCTGCGGCATTTTCATTGTGCTTTGGTATTACCGAATACAGCTTGTTGGGAACTTTGTAGGAACGTACATATCTGGGTTTGCCCGGTTCTGAAAAATCACAATACAGAGTCGGGATCGCGGGTGAGTTACCATCGTAGTAAACAAATAGATTGGGGCTGTTGTCGCCTGCTTCTGCTACGCTCTTTATCTGCTCCATGGCATAGGCCATGTCGACGGCGAGATTGTTGTCACCCGCCATGTAAATCATGATGGTCCATTCTTTTTGCTTCATCTGGGGCCTCCTTCATGAGAGAAGCAATCCACAGATTTCACAGATAAGCATCGGTGTAATCTGTGGATGGTTTGGGAGTTATCTATTGAATTCCTTGATCAGCACGATATCTCTCGTGGCTGACCAGCGGTATGTCGCGACCTTGCCGTCGCGCGAAATTGCGAAGCTGGTTACGAATTCGGATTTGTAATTAGTTAGTTGTTTTGGTGCGCTACTGTCGAGCGGCTGACTCCAAACGTTCAGAATTCCGGAACTATTATCGAGGAAAGCGATCGAGCGCCCGTCTGGCATCCACGCAAAGGCGAGCGGTTGAACCGAACGCGGCAAATCGATTGTCTTCGTGACTGCGCCGCCTTCGAACGGGATAATTGCCAGCTTTGGTTGGTTGTTTGCCTGCGCGTCCGCGTAGAAATAAGAGATCGACTTGCCGTCCGGTGAAATCGACGGAAATTCAGAACTGCGCTCTGTCAGTTGCACCGGAGCACCGCCATCAATTCCCACCTTCCAGATGGTCCATGTACCGGAACGCGACGACATGAAAACGACAAATCGTCCGTCAGGAGAACTGACCGGATACGCGTCCACATAGTTACCTTCAGTTAGCTGTTTTGGGTTACTACCGTCAACATCGACTCGCCAGATATTGCGCGCGCCCGATCGATTGGATTGAAAAACAATGTACCGATCATCGGCAGAAACTGTTGGCTGGTGATCGATGAACGCATCGGCGGTCAATTGCTTGCCGTCTGAGCCGTCCGCGTTAACCATCCAGAGGTCCCATGTTTCTCCGGTACGACTGGCATAGACAATCCTTCCGTCAGGGGCCCAGGCGACACTTTCAGGAAGATTGGTTTTCACAATCTGTCGTGCATGGCTTTCTTCTTCGTTAGGAGTGCTGATCCAAATGCTGCTCGCGTTGACTTGTTGGATCGTTGCGATAGTGTTTGCATCTGCCGTGAGCCCGAGACTAACTTCGCCATAACCATTCAAGTCGTTTGTGATTCGTTGCGCTCGGCCACCGGAATAAGGAAGAAACCAAACTTGTGTACCGATCGATGAAGACTCAGGCTGAGCAGTCATGATTAAGCCGCTGCCGTCTCCAAGCCAGAGTAGCCGTCCGACAGTGGCCCATTTCTCTGAACCGATCGAACGCGGTTCTCCACCTTCAACCGGAACTTCCATTACAGTCGAATAGCCGGCGCCCGTCGCATTGAACGTACCGCATGCGATCCGCTTTCCGTCAGGAGACCATGACGGTCCGGAGGTGGAGAAGCCGTTGGGTTGTTTAAGACTGGCAATGCTTTTTGGTTCGCCGCTGCCGTCAGTATTTGCGATCATTAACGCAGTGGCGTCCTGGTTCTTGCGGACAAATGCGAACTGTTTGCCGTCACGAGAAAACGCGATCGCGCTGAAAACGCGATCGAGTACTTTGGAGGGAGTGCCTCCAAGCGCGGGAACCCGATAAAGGGTTGGTACGAACTTGTTTTTTTCGAGCGTGGCAACGTAGTAGATCAATTCGCCGTCAGGTGAGAACGTTGTCGCAAGATAACCACCATTCTCAGGCTGGACGATGCGCACCAGGCTGTTGGTTGATACTTGCCTGAGCCACAGACTGGCTTGTTGTTTCGCATCATTCGCGGCACAAACGACGTACTTGCCATCGGGCGAGATTGAAACCTGTCCGTTTATGTCCTCGCCGTTTACCTTCCCGCCGGTTGTGAGGGCTATCATTCGTGCCGGAGCATACTCCTTTGTGCGATTGAAGAATTTGTAGAGTCCAAATCCGATCGCACTCATCACGATCAAACCGAGAGCGAGACCTGCAATATAGATCTTACGGCTCCCGGTCGAGCGCGAAGTTATACCGCTCGAGATCGCTTGCGTCGCGCTTAGATCATCTGATTGTGCAGTTGCTCTTGCCGTTTCACTCAACGTAGCGGCTTCGGCAGGAAGTAGAGTTATTTCCGGCGCGATTGAAGGCTGAGGCGGTATTGAACGATTGAACTCCGAAGGCGACGTTGGCAGTACACCGGCTTCCACGCGCTGTTTCAGTCGTTTCAACTTGCCGAGCATTTCTCTTGCGGTTTGACAGCGGTCGTCGGGATCTTTGGTCAGTGCTTCTGCAATGATCCACTCGAGCGCGTCAGGTACCTCGGGTGCAAATTGAGTTATTGGTGTGGGATCGTGATCGATGATCGCGACGATGATGTGACTCTTGGACGCACCCTCGAACGGTGGATGTGCTGCGACCATTTCGTAAAGCACAACACCCAGACTCCAAATATCCGAACGCGCGTCTACCTCGCGTCCCGCAGCCTGTTCCGGCGACATGTAAGTCGCAGTCCCGAGCACTGAGCCTGGTTCAGTATTAACGAGAGCGATCGTCGTTGCCTCGAGACCGCTCACGGATTCCTGTCTTTCCGTGAGTTTTGCGAGACCAAAGTCGAGCAGCTTCACGATGCCGTCTTTGCGCACCATGATATTTTCAGGCTTGATGTCGCGGTGGACGATACCTGCGGCGTGTGCAGCAACCAGGGCGGAAGCAATTTGGATTGCGATGTCGAGCACCTCAACCAGCTTCAAACGCTGTTGGCGCATGTGCTGTCGCAGCGTGACGCCTTCGACGAACTCCGTCGCGATAAAAGTGTCCTCGCCGGCGCGACCTATTTCATAAACGGTTAGGATATTTGGATGATTGAGTGCCGATGCGGCTTTCGCTTCCTGGATAAAGCGTTTAAGCCGGTTTTGATGATGGGCTACCTCGCTCGAAAGAAACTTCAGAGCGACCATGCGGCCGAGTTCGGTGTCCTGGGCACGGTACACCTCACCCATTCCACCTGCACCGATCTTGTCGATGACGCGATAACGGGCCAGCGTAGCTCCGGGGGATAGTTCAGCCACGAATGCCTTTTTACGTTACTGTGGTGCATTGCGCAAGCGTTTTGGGTATCTTCTCGAACCCCCGTGCTCATTGCATCAGTGAGGTAGAATAACCCTACCGATTAGAAGGAGAAAAAATGAAGAAGCGCAAACTGGGAAATAGTGGTCTGGAAGTGTCAGCTCTTGGACTAGGGTGCATGGGAATGAGCTACGGTTACGGTCCTGTCGGCGACAGGCAGGAGATGATCGCACTGCTTAGAACCGCAGTTGAACGCGGCGTAACGTTCTTCGACACCGCTGAAGTCTACGGGCCGTTCAAGAATGAAGAGCTGGTTGGCGAAGCGCTCGGTCCGGTGCGTGACCAGGTCGTCATAGCGACAAAATTTGGTTTCAAACTTGGTTCGAAGGGTGAGCAGATTGGTGTGGACAGCCGTCCGGAACATATCAGGGAGGTTGCCGATGCATCTTTGAAGAGACTGGGAATTGAGACAATCGATTTGTTGTATCAACATCGTGTTGACCCCGAAGTACCGATCGAAGATGTTGCGGGGGCGGTGAAGGAGTTGATTCAGCAAGGGAAAGTGAAGCACTTCGGACTTTCCGAAGCAGGCGTGCAGACGATTCGACGCGCGCATGCCGTTCAGCCGGTGACGGCACTGCAAAGTGAATACTCGTTATGGTGGCGAAGGCCGGAAGAGGAAACGTTAACGGTGCTCGAAGAGCTCGGCATCGGCTTTGTGCCGTTCAGTCCGTTGGGAAGGGGATTTCTAACGGGAAAGATCGACGAGAACACGACGTTCGACAAATCCGATTTTCGTAATACCGTGCCGCGGTTTACGGCGGACGCGCGAAAAGCGAATCAGGCTGTGGTTGATCTCCTGCGCGAGATTGCAGTGCGGAAGAATGCGACGCCCGCGCAGATTGCGCTGGCTTGGTTGTTGGCCCAGAAGCCATGGATCGTGCCGATTCCAGGCACACGCAAACTCGAGCGCCTCGACGAGAATCTCGGCGCGGTTGATGTCGAATTGGCTGCTGAAGATCTTCGTGAGATTGAAGACGCCGCCGCAAGCATCAATATTCAAGGCGCCCGTTACTCCGAAGAAAACGAACGCCGCACGAACCTGTAAGGTTGAATTAAGATCATCCACAGACTACACGGATTACACAGAGAAGTCTGTGTAATCTGTGGATTGATTTGTCCAAAGCTATCTTGTAGCCGGAGCGAGGTGGGCGGCCCAGCCGCCACCGCCCATCAGATGAACCTTGAGTTTTGACGTTTTATCTACTCGCTGCACGGACTTCTTGTAATCGGTGCCATAGCGATCCGCGTTGACACCATCTTGAAACGAAGTCATCCGGAAACTTCCCGCCGGCAGAAACGAAAGATCGATATCAAGGTCGCGCGCCGTCCAATCCGTCATTGCACCAACGTACCAATCGCGCCCATTTCTCCTCGCGACGATCACGAAATCACCCATCTGCGCGCCGAGCACCTTCGTCTCATCCCAAACTGTCGGCACGGGACCAAGGAATTCCATCACTTCAGGTTCTTTCAAGTAGTGTGATGGACTATCAGCCAGCATCTGCAAAGGACCCTCGTAAACAACGTACATCGCCAGTTGATGACAACGCGTTCCGAGACTCATCGGACGCTCAAAGATCGCCGCAAAATTTCTTTCACTGCCGCTGTTGACCATTGCTCCCGGTGTGTAGTCCATTGGCCCCAGAAACATTCTCGTGAAAGGCAACGTCACATTGTGCTCAGGGTTCGCATACTTGCTCCACTTGGTCTGTTCGAGCCCGCGCACGCCTTCAGTATTGATGAGATTGGGCCAGGTGCGAATCATCGTGGCCGGTCTGATGGCCCCATGATAGTCAACGAGCATCTTGCGCTTTGCCGCTTCCCGATTGAGCTTCTGATAGAAGTTGATCACCTTCTGATCATCGCGTTGCATGAAATCGACCTTCAGCCCTTTCACGCCCCACTTCTCAAACTGATCCAGCGCCGGTATGAACTGATCGTCGAGCGTTTTCCAGATCACCCAGAGAATAATGCCGACATTCTTCTGCTTTCCGTAAGCAACAAGTTCTTCAACGTTCATCGCGGGAACAACTTCAAGTACATTCCCGAGTTTGTACCAGCCTTCGTCGAGAATGATGTACTCGATCCCATATTTCGACGCGAAGTCGATGTAATACTTGTACGTGCGCGTGTCGATGCCTGATTTAAAATCGACACCGTAGATATTGTTTGCGTTGTACCAGTCCCAGGCGACTTTCCCCGGTTTGATCCACGATGTGTCCGTCACTTCAGAGGGCTTTGCGAGGAGATAGACCAACTCATTCGTGATCAGATTGCCATCGTTCGTTGCGACGCCAATGATGCGCCACGGGAAGGTGCGCGTTCCTTTTGTGGCGGCGATGTAATCAGCCGCTTCGGTGACGCGGATATCACGATCGCGATTTCGATCGGTGGCCGTTTCTTTGAGCGGCACGGGCGGAAAAATTGCCGTGAGAGCATTGTTTGAATTACCACGGAGCCAGAGCCCCGGATAGTCGTCAACATCCGATTCCGCAATGACCAACTTGACGCCTCCGGGCGCAGAGACAACCGCCGGCAGACTTGCAATCGAGCTGGCTGCGATTTGATTCAGCGGCAATTGAATGAATTCGCGTTCGTTGTGGGAAAAGAAACTGTCTTCTTTCGGATAGTAGACATTGTAATTGCCGGCGAAGCTGAATGTTGACTCTTCGCTATAGACTTTGACTTCAGTTTGCGTGAGAGACGTTTCGAAGCGATAAGCGACGCCTTCGTTGTAAGCACGGAAAGTGATCGCGAAATTTGTGAACGAGAGTTTTAACTCATTGTAATGCTCTCGAATCTTCGCAAACTTTACTTTTACCGGCGCCTCGAATGTTCGGTCGACGGCGTTGGTCTTAGCACTATCCAGCTTCGCGTTCAGCCCCAGTTTCTGATGATCGACGTCTAGAGAGAGCGTCGAATTTTGCATCACCGCGCTGCCGTTCACTCGAACGTCGTAGCTGATACGTTCGTCAACGCGAACCGTAACTACGATTTTACTGTCCGGCGAACGAAGCTCGTGAGTTGTGGCTGAAACAGAAGATGCGAGACTTAAGAGCAATGCGGCGAGCGCGAGCGAAGTTTTCATATTGAAGAGCCGCGGATGAACGCGGATGAACGCTGATCGGCGAAAATCCGCGTTCATCTGCGGCTAGATTTGGTCTGGATTACAAGAGCGTTAGAACGCCTCCAGTATGCCAGAACAGGACCCTGTCAGTCTCTTTAAACCTTCCCTCGCGACTATACGCAATTAGGCCCGCCGCCGCTTTGGCTGAATACACAGGATCGAGCAGGATTCCTTCCGTGCCGGCAAAGAGCTGGAATGCTTCGCGCGATTCTTTGGTCGGCACCGCATAGCCTTCGCCGATAAAATGATCGTCGACCTGTAATTCGGCCCAGGTCGGTGCGTCGGACTTGCCCAACAACGAAAGCATTGGTCCAACTGCCTTGAAGACGTTCTCTTTGATTACGTCCGAAGGATCGTCGGCACTGACTCCCAGCAAACGCAGATCACGATAATTGAATACTCTCTTTCCGACTTCGAGTCCCGCCTGGGTGCCTCCGGACGAGGTTGCGAAGACGATCGCATCAAAATGCAGTCCGAGTTCGAGTTGTTGAATGCCAAGCTCTTCGAAGGCCGCCACCATTCCAAACGAGCCGATCTCATTCGATGCGCCCAGCGGGATCTGATAAACGCGTTCTCCTCGTTGCTCCAACGCTCTTGCGACTTCCTGCATTCTGGTCGCGCGCTCGCTGCTGGTGGCGACGCGATGCAGTTTCACATCGAGTAGCTCCGCTACGCGCCAGTTCGCGCGTGCCGTTTCCGGATCGCCGCCACTCAGAATGAGTTCGGTCTTCAAGCCAAATCGTCTGGCGACAAGGGCGGTTGTTCGTGCCAGATTGGAAGTGATCGAACCGGTGGTGACAATAGTCGTGGCTCCAAGCGATAGAGCATGAGCGATGACATACTCGAGTTTCCGCAGTTTGTTACCGCCGCCGAGATAACCTGTCAGGTCGTCTCGTTTTATCCAGAGTTGCGGCGCGCCTGGTATCGACTCGCGCAAGCGGTCCAGCGGTTCGATCGGCGTGTTGAGGTTAAGCAAACGTCGTCGTGGAATGCTGGTAAATATCTCGAGCGCCGAGTCTTTATTAGGCCTGGTGCCATTTCTTATTAATCGATTGGTACTCATGTCTGGTCCTTCCGTGTCATTTGTTTTCATGATTGGGGAAACTGTGAAGAACAGGCCAACACCACGCAGGGTTGGCCTGGCTACAGGCGCATGACGCGGAAAGGGAATTAATGAGAGTAAGATTGCGTATATTCACGTTCACTTAACTCACTGCATAGTAGTTTCCGAAGTTAGGATTTCTCTGTGAAACTCTGTGTTCTCTGTGCCTCTGTGGTTATAGGAATGTGCGACCCAACAACCACAGAGGCACAGAGAACACAGAGGTAGCACAGAGAAGGCCCACTTAACTCACTGCAAAGTAGTTTTCGAAGTTAGGATTTCTCTGTGAAACTCTGTGTTCTCCGTGCCTCTGTGGTTATAGGAATGGCGACCCAACAACCACAGAGACACAGAGACCACAGAGGTAGCACAGAGAAGGCTCACTTAACTCACTGCATGTCTGGCCTGGTTCGTAACAATCGGCGAAGCAACAGGCACCCTTGCTTGAATCACTGTCTCGGCGAATCGCTCCATCTCTTCGAGTTGCGGGCTACACTGCAACAACAAAAGATCGACTCCAGCGGCTTCAAACTCCTCCACTCGTTCCACAACCTGATCTGGCGTGCCCACCAGTCCGGAACGTAAACCACGATTCGAGACGCTGTAATCCTCGAGCGAAACCTTTTGTTCCAGTTTCGTTCCGGCCAGCCACTGCTGATAGTTCTCATAACCGGCCGCAAATTGTTTGACGTTTGTAATTCGTTCCAGTTCGCGCCTGGCCTCTGCCTCGGTGTTACGCACAATCGCATACGCTGCCACCCCAAACTTCATCGGAGGCAAGCCGAGACGATCGCGACGCTCAGACATGTCCTTAATCTTCTCGTGCACGCGTGCGGGCTCGTCGCCATGCATCACATACGCGTCGCACCAGCGCGAGATTAGTTCCTTGGCCGCCTCCGATTCACCACCGGCATAGATTGTCGGCCGTGGTCGCGTCCTCGGTTTCGGTTGCAGGATGGCATCGTCAACTCGATAGTACTTTCCTGAAAACGTGAAATGATCTTCTTCCCAGAGACGCTCGACGATCTCCAACCACTCACGTGTGCGTCCGTAACGATCGTCGTGTTGTTCAAACTCAACGCCGTATTTCTTCGCTTCATCGGCCCACCATGAAGAAACGACATTGAGCGAAAGTCTGCCGTTTCCTCCGATGTGATCGATGTTTGCAGCCTGTTTTGCCAGCTGCGCCGGCTGGTGAAAGGTTGGCCGAACAGCCACCATCAGTTCGAGCGAGCTGGTCACGGCCGCAAGTGCAGCGGCAGTGGACCACGCGTCGAGCGAAGGAGCTTCAACTCCCTTGATGTCGTTGAGATTAAGTTCCGCAATCAACGTCAGGTCGTAGCCGATTTGTTCACTGCGACGAGCCAGACGGCTCACGTAGTTCCAACTCGCTTCCATTCCTTCGTCTTCAATATTTCTCAGCCAACCGCCGAAAACCGGGAGCCAGTAACCGTAGCGCATCGCGTAACCTCCTTTTCCAGAAAGTCGACCAGCCGAGCATGCGGGTCAAACCCGACCACACGTGGCGCATCGGCAACAAAATTTGAGAGTGCATTGATGTCGTAATAGAGCAATGAGCCGTCGCGATCGTCGATGATGTATTCAACTCCGCCGACGTCGATTTGAGCCGCCTGGACAATTCGTTCTACCGATCTGATCACGTCCAGAGACGGTTCAAACGCTTCGACACGCAGGCCGGACCGCGGCGCGTCTACAGGACAAGCCACCCGCGCCAGCTCAACACCATCCGTCGTTTGGCAGATGTCTGCCGGGCAGAGATTGAAAGTCTCGCCGGTGGTGTAGACGTTGATTGCGTAGAGATACTTTCCTCCCAGTGTTTCAACCCTCGTGATGTGTCCGTCGCGAGGCGGAATAAATTCCTGCACGAGGGCCGTCTCGTCGATGCCGAGATTGATCTGGTTATTTTCGACAGCGTGGGCAAGCGATTCTTTTGAATCGAAACGCACGATTCCGGCGCCGCTGCCACCGATGTTTGCCTTCACGACAATCGGAAATCGAAGACCTTTCGACGCGCCGACTGCCAGTGACGGAGAGTTGATTACTCGTGACTTTGGATAGGGAAGATTGAGTGATTCGAGTAGAGAGAGTTGACGTGCTTTGGAGATCTCGATTGCGAAGGCTTGCTGGTTGTTGATGACTCTTGTTCCGAGGCGTTCGAGATGATCGAGATATTGGAGTGTGTAAAAGATTCCGTGACCGTGACCGCGCAGGTACGCTGAAGGGCTCATTCGGTTGAAAACAACGGCGTAAGAATCCTCCTCTTCGCCCGGAGTGTAGCTGTGACGTGTTGCGTCAATAGTCGCGTATGGGATGGCCCTTCGATCGAGTTCTGCGAAAAGTGGTCGAAACCAATCGGGGTGTTCGTAGTAGATACCCAGCGGTTCTGCATCGCGCATCTGTTTTCTCCTCGCCTGTGTTCCGGTTCAGTTACCAAAGACAAAAAAAGGGCCGCTCGAAAGGAGCGGCCCTGGTGAATGCTTATGATTACGATGAATCTACGTCACATACACGTCAGTCCGCTCCGTCGTCGGCATACAACAACAGATACAAGCGCAGATGGTTACTTCGTGGAACGTGACTGACATTATTACTCTCTGAAGTGCCTAAAATACCTTGAGGTGCCTGGACTGTCAACGTAAATGGGGACAGGATTTGCAGGATGCGGCAAGATAATCATATAAATCCTTTCGACTTTACTCAGATCATGGTGACTCCAGGGCGTTAAAACAGATGAGAATCAAAATTACAACTCTAATCCTTAGTCTTGTCCTTGCCGGCTTTGGTACTTCGAACCTGAGACAGGATTCGAAACAGGTGACGAGCATCTCAGGAAATTGGGAAGGGGTATTAAACGTGGGTGCGCAGAAGCTGCGCCTGGTGTTGAAGATCACCAGTGGTCCAAACGGCCAGTTACAGGCTGTGGTTGATAGTGTCGATCAGCCGAACGGCAATGACCTGGAGGTGGACTCCATCACGCTACAGGAAAACGTACTCCGCTTTGAGATGAAGGCGCTGTCGATCAGTTACGAAGGCACTCTCAATCCGAGCGCTACGGAGATTGTCGGCACTTTTACTCAGGGAGCGTCTGTTCCACTCATTTTTCGCAAGCAGGGAGCGGTTCAGTCGACTGCGCCGGTAAAACGTGGCAACGTGCAATTGAAACCTTGTAACAACCCGTCACTTACGAGTGATGCGCTGTGTGTGAAGTACGAAGTTTTTGAAAACCGCGCGACACGCACCGGGCGACGCATCCCACTAAACATAATTCTGCTTCCCGCGAAGAGTTCGAAGCCTGCGCCGGACGCCCTTTTCTATTTGGCTGGTGGTCCGGGAGCAGCAGCCACCGGCTACGCGGAGGCAGGGTTCATCAACGGCTTGCGCCGGAATCGTGATGTAGTGTTAGTCGATCAGAGAGGTACGGGAGAGTCAAATCCTCTGAAGTGTGCTCCGTCGGGTAGTCGCGAAGACATGCGTGGCTACTTTGGTGAGCCGTTTCCGGTTGAGAAAATTCGCGCGTGCCGCACGGAGCTCGAGAAGATAGCCGATCTCAAGCTCTATACGACGGCAATTGCAATGGACGATCTGGATGAAGTCAGAGCAGCGCTGGGCTACGACCGCATCAATGTTTACGGTGGCTCCTATGGCTCGACCACCTCACTGGTCTACCTGCGGCAACACGGGGCTCACGTGCGTGCCGTAGCAATCTTCGGAGTAGCTCCGCCGGCTGCGAAGATTCCTCTTTCGTTCTCGAGAGGCGTGCAGGATGCTGTTAATCGACTCTTCGCTGATTGCGCAGCAGATCAAACCTGCAAGACTGCCTATCCGGATGTTGAAGCGGAGTTCAAAAAGGTCCTGGCACGTTTCGACAATGGACCAGTCGAGGTGGACGTGCCCAACGTGTACACTCAGAGTACGCAGAAAGTGACGGTGACGCGCGATGCGTTTGTGGATGGAATTCGTCAAATGCTTTACATTCCAAACGCTAGTGCAGCTTTACCGGCGTTGATTCACCTTGGCGCGAACGGAGATCTCGGCGGTCTGATTGGAACAGCGTTCCAGGTCGTGTCGCAGATCGACGCAAAAATTTCACGCGGCATGCAGCTGTCCGTGATTTGTGCCGAAGACACTCCTTTCATTACTGAAGACGATATCAAGACAACGAGTGCGAACAGTTTCTATGGAGACGCGCGCGTGCGACCTACCATGAAAGCATGCGCCGAGTGGCCGCAGGCTAAAGTCGACGCCGCTTTTCTGGATCCGGTAAAGAGTGATGTTCCTGTGTTACTGGTATCGGGTGAGCTGGATCCAGTAACGCCGCCGTGGTTAGCAAAGATAGTTGCAAAGACGCTTTCACACAGCCGGCTGGTGCTTATTCCTAATGCGACTCACAACAGCTACGACTGCATCGAAAACATTGTCGCTGATTTTATCGATAAAGGGACTACCGAGGGATTGGATATCTCGTGCGTTGAGAAGGTTCGTCGGCCGCCGTTTACAGTTCTGAAAGAGGCGAAATAGGTCCTATAAACCATATAGGACCTATTTCGTCGGTGTATTTAGGCAGCGCGGACGACGCGCTCGGGTACGTTCTGCGGCACGGCAGGTTTCAGCGGCACCGCCACGTTGCGCAGCTCTTTCCAGTTGAGCGCAATATCAGCAAGTGGAACTGAGAGCGCCAAACATCCCCAAATGATCGCCTGAACGATCTCGATTCCCAGCAACTCCCAGCCGGTAATTCCCATCACAAAACGACCGGCGATAAAGACAAGCGCGATTGCATAGCTGCGCGTGGCCCACTGTCGATGCAGCGCGATCTTGCGTTTGAATGCGAAGACGAATGCCAGCGTCGTGGCGCCCATCAACATGGCCGCGTCCACAATTGCCAGAATCGTGAACGAGCGCGGCGCTCCCGTGCGTTCCTGGTAATACTGTATGTAGGCACCGAGTGGTGCGAGCCCTATGGCACCGGCGACGTACAGCCGGCCCATGATGCGATGCGCTCTGGTAAAGCGTTTTCGCAGGCGCTCGGAAAATTGTAGCGGCGCGAAGAGCAGCACGATGGCGCCGAAGACACCGTGGGGCAGCAGCCACCACTTAAAGGGCCCATAATGTTGCCAGGCCGGGTGCGATGAATCCACTAGAAAGCGTTCATTGTGATAGAGAACATAAGTGCTTGCCAGGGCGATTGCGGAAAAGACGACGTACTTCGCGTTGATCTTCATCGGAACTCCTTGTTAGCTCCTTGAGTTATCAATACCCATCAACTCATAACGCGATTTTCAAATAGATTTCGGTCCACCCTTGAGCTGGAGGTTGGCTTCAAATCCTGTAAATCGTGTGCAGCAGATCCTGGCAATAACGCTCTTTGTCCTTGACACGAACTTAAATGTAAATAAAATACGGACGTTCGTTTTTATAGGTGGAATGCCTAAACTCAGTCCCAGCGCGATAGAAAAGAACAAAGGTCGGATCGAGGAAGCGGCTAAGAAACTCTTCATCAAGCAGGGCTTTCACGCCACCTCGATGCGCAATATTGCCGCCCGCGCCGGCACTTCGCTGGGCAATGTTTACAATTACTACCGCACCAAAGAAGAGATCCTTGAGTCAATCATCGGTAAATACCAGACGACCATCGACAGCCGTCTGCGTATGATCTTCGATGAGATTGACGAACCGCTGAAGCCCGAGTCCCTGATTCGGTTCGGCCAGCAGATCAAGAAGATGGTGAACGATCATCACGACTTCTGGCTGCTGATGTACATCGATGTACTGGAATTCGAGAACCGCCACTTTCGCAAGATGTTTGAAGGGCTGGTTCACAACCTGCGGCGACGTTTCGCCACCCAGTTTGCCGATTTGAAGAGTTGCGGGGCAGTGCACGGCGATGTGGACCCGGCAGTTGGATTCACAGCCGTCTACATGCAGTTCTTCAATTATTTTCTGGTTGAGAAACTGTTTGGCGGCAACCGCCACTTCGGATTGACGGACGAGCAGGTCATTACACAGTTGACCGAAATATATTGTCGCGGTCTGTTGCAGAACCACAACAGTGGTTCGCCTGCGACCCCAGTTAAGAAAACGCGCAAAGCCGTAAATTAATTTCTTCTCTGTGCAGAGAAGGTCAAAACCTTCTTCCAGATTTTGGAAGAGGTTTTAAAAAGCTCAAAAAGAAAAACGAACGTTCGTGTTTTTCGTGATGCGATTTTTCCCAGTCCGCAGCAGTAGTTCAGACTTGTAGGAGGAAGATTATGTTTAGCTCGACTCGAGTGGTTCTCACGTCTCTCTTTATCCTTTTGGCCCTGTCGAGTGCGCTTGCTCAGGGCGGCAGCGGCCAGTTGAGCGGCAATGTGGTTGACGCCAACGGCGCAGTCATCGGCGGCGCAAGCGTGAAACTGACCAGCCTCGTCACCGCGCAGCAACGCGAGGCTGTCACAAACGACGCCGGCGACTTCGTGTTTACCCTTCTGCCGGCCGGCGCTTACAAGCTGGAAATAACTGCAAGCGGATTCCGCACCGTCGTGGTGGACGAAGTGCGAATCAACGTCACGCAGACCACGACGCTGCCAATCCGTCTCGATGCCGCGGCAGTATCAGGAATGGTGACGATCAATGCCGAACCTCCGCTCGTCCAACAGGAAACTTCGCAGGTAGGTCGCACGATCGAACAGCAGACGATCCGGCAACTGCCGTTGCCGACAAGAAACTTCCAACAACTGCTGACGCTTTCACCAGGCACTTCGGCTTCAGTCGCCAACAACACTGAACTTGGTCGAGGCGACTCGATCATCTCGGTGAACGGTCAACGCACTACGAGCAACAACGTTCGTATCAACGGTATCGATGCAAACTCGATCGGCACCAACTCAACGCCGAACATTGCCGTTCCCGCAACTGACTCGATTCAGGAATTTATCGTGCAAACAAGTCTCTACGACGCTTCGCAAGGACGTAACGCTGGTGGAAACGTCGAAGCGATCACCAAATCGGGCGAGAACTCCTTTCACGGAAACGCCTATTACTTCCTGCGTAACAATGCCCTGAATGCGAATGACTTTTTCCTGAATGCCGCCGGTCGACCGCGTCCGACGCTTACGCGCAATCAGTTTGGCGGAACTCTCGGCGGTCCAATCGTCAGGGACCGTCTCTTCTTCTTTGGTTCCTACCAGGGCACGCGGGAACGCAACGGCGCCTCGTTGAATAATAGCCTGATGTTCCCGTTTATTCCGCCGCAGTTGCGCAATGACAATCGCACTGCTGCGGGACTGGCTGCGGCTTTTGGTCTGCCACAAGCATCAATCAATCCAGTGATCGTCAACGTTCTCAATGCGAAGCTGCCGAACGGTGATTTTGCGATTCCTTCGGCGGCGACCGCGAGTGGCTTGACGCCGATTTCCGGTCTATCTCGTTTTCGTGAGAACCAGTTCAACGCTAATCTCGACTGGCGATTAAACGACAAACACACCATCAGTTCGAAAAACTTCTTTGCGAGTAATCCAACCTTCCAGGCGAATTACAACTTCGCTGGTCTCGGCAACGGGGTCACACAACTTCCTGGAACAGGTGGTTCGCTCGACATCATTCAGGATCTCAACTCGATTACTGACACTTACGTCTTCAGCCCGAATGTGGTTAACCAGGCGCGTTTTGGTTTCAGTCGCTTGCGAGTGACTTCAGTGGCAGAAGAGCCTTTTACGGCGGCACAGTTTGGTATCAACAGTCCCCTGAAGAACCTGTTCCCCGGCATGCCGACACTGACTGTGACAGGTTTATTTACACTCGGGTCGTCGCCTTTTGCCGATCAGTCGTCGCGCATCAACGCGTTCACGTACGGCGATACGTTGTCTGTCGTCCGAGGCAGTCATCGTCTGCGATTCGGTGGTGAGTATCGTCGTTCGCAGGTCAATTTTTACTTCAACGCGTTTTCGCGCGGACAGGTAATCTTTTCGAGCTTCAACAACTTCCTGATCGGTAACGGTGTTTCGATCATCGGCTCCGGCGTCTTTGACCGCGCTCTACGTGTGAATGACTGGAGCGGATTTGCTCAGGACGACTGGAAGGTCAACTCACGACTGACGTTGAATCTCGGCGTGCGTTATGACTTCTATGGTTACCCGGTCGACACTCGCGGCCGTCTCGTAAACTTCCTGCCGGATCAGTTTCGCCAGGGAACAATCGCATCACCTGCTGGTCCACCCAACGGTTTTGTGCAGGCAGGTAACGGTGGGCTTTCGGGTGTTCCTACAGTCGAAAACACGCTTATTCCGACTGATAAGAACAACTTTGCACCGCGTGTCGGACTTGCTTATCGCTTGAATGATTCGGGCTCACTCGTGGCGCGTGGTGGTTACGGCATTTATTACGATCGCTTCTCGACTCGCTACGCAAACACCCAGTTGCTCAACTATCCATATCTCGCGCTGGCTGTTGGATTGCCCGGTATTCTGCGAACGATGGCGGATCCGTTCATTCCTGTACCGCAACCCGGACAGTTTCCCGTTAATCCCACGATTCCATCGCCGCTTGCGCCTTTGGCGCCGATTGTGGGAGTCCCAATCAGCGGCATCTTCATCGATCCGAATTTGCGAACGCCGTACATTCACCAGTACAACGCAAACGTGCAGTGGGAGTTTGCCAAAGACTACCTGCTTGAAGTCGGTTATGTCGGTTCAAAGGGCACCAAGCTGCTGCAGGTCATCACGCTCAATCAGCCGGTTTACAATCGGGCTGCAAACGTATTCGTGGCGCCTTTTGGCACGGCACTCTCGACGCAGAAGAACGTTGCCGGTGGCATTCAACAGGTCCAGTCGAGCTCCAACTCAAACTACAACTCACTGCAACTCAGCGTAACCAAGCGCTTCAGTCGTGGTCTTCAGTTTCTCAGTGCTTACACTTACGGGAAGTCGAACGACTACTACTCGGGCGGCACCATCAACGAGTTGTTTGCGGTTGCCGGCGATCAGTTCAACTGGAAGACAAACTATGGTCCATCCGATTTCGATCGACGTCATCGCTTCGTCACCAGTTTCGTCTATGACTTGCCGAAACCGGTTTCCGAATCGAGTTCCGCTCGTTGGGTACTCAATAACTGGCAGTTAAACGGCATTCTGACATTGCAAACTGGAACTCCGTTCTCCGTTGTCGACGTCGTTGGCAACAACATTATTCAGCGGGCGAATTTCGCATCCGGATTTACTGGTAGTGTCGAGACGAGCGGCAGCACGCAGTCGCGCCTGAACGGATTCTTCAACACGTCTGCGTTTGTGATCTCGAGACCGATCGTCGCCGGGACGAATCTCGGTACGCCGAACAACCCGGCGTTCGATCGCAACAATCCTTTTGGAAACACTCGTCGTAACTTCCTCTATGGTCCGGGACAGAAGAACATGGACTTCTCGATCGTGAAGTTCATTCCCATCACGGAGCAGGTAAAGGGCGAGTTCCGCACCGAGTTTTTCAATCTTTTCAACTGGGCCAACTTTGCGAACCCGAACAACAACATCGCCGTGCCGGCAACATTCGGACGGATTACAGCGACGAGTGCCGGACCGAGAGTGATACAGTTTGCATTCAAGGTGAACTTTTAGGTAACGATGCCCAAAGCAGCTGTAAACGGTCTCGAGCTTTACTACGAGATCAAGGGTGATGGCGAGCCGGTTGTTTTGATCCCAGGATTTGCGGCTGGTCGTTGGATCTGGTTCAAGCAGACTGACGATCTCTCTCGCAACTTCCGTGTCATCATTTTCGATCCGAGAGGTGTATCTGCCTCTGACAAGCCGGAAGGTTCGCAGACGATCGCCTTGCTGGCTGACGACGTGGCGCACTTGTTACAGACGATCGGAATTTCGAGTGCGCACATCGTTGGTGCTTCGTTTGGTGGCTTTGTGGCCCAGGAGTTCGCGCTCAGGTATCCATGGATGACGCGCAAGCTGGTACTCTGTTGCACCAGTTCTGGTGGTCCAAACCACATCGTACCGGCGCCGGAAACACTGCTGGCGCTGGCCTCGACGAAGGGGCTCAATAGCGAAGAGCGCATGAGAGCCAATCTGTTGCTTGCGTTCACGCCGGAGTTTGTAAAGTCGCAAGAGGCTGAAGTCGATCATATCGTTCGTCTGCGAGCGACGAATGATGTACCCGAGCATATTTACCTGAGTCAGTTGCAAGCGGCAATGAATTTCAATGTGGAGTCGAACCTGGCAGAGATCAATAGTCCGACGCTCGTTTTGAGTGGCGACGCCGACGTGATAGTCCCGGTGCAGAACTCCCGCAATCTCGCAGCCAGGATTCCGGGCGCAATGCTGCACATCGTCAAAGGCGGCAGTCACACCTTCTTTATCGAACAAGCGGGGGAGTTCAATCAACTCGTAACGAAGTTTCTTTTAGCCGCATAAATCCGCGGCAAAAATAAGATGCCTTTTGCAAATATTATCAGTACGGGTATCTATGTTCCTGAAAAGATCGTAACGAACGACGATCTAAGTCGCATTCTCGGCGAGGATATAGACGAGTTTGTGACCAACGTGCTCGGTATTCAGGAACGACACGTTTGTGCCGAGAACGAAAGCACAGCCGATCTCGCGACCAACGCCAGCCGCCAGGCGCTTGAAACTGCGAAACTCGACGCGCGCGAATTGGATCTGATCATCCTCGCAACCGACACACCCGAACAACTTTCCCCGGCAACTTCCGTCGTCGTTCAGCATCGACTCGGTGCACTTAATGCCGGCACATTCGACGTCAACAGCGCGTGCGCGGGATTTGTGACCGCTCTCGACACCGCGTCCAAGTTCATCATCGCCGATCCATCCTATCGAAACATACTCGTCGTGGGCGCGTATGCGATAAGTAAGTATCTCGATTTGCACGATAAAAAGACCGCCACCATTTTTGCCGACGGTGCGGGCGCGCTCGTGCTTCAGGCAAGAGACGATCGCCCGGGCTTTCTCGCGGGAAAGCTTCGCGCTGACGGCAGTTTTCACGATCACATGGGAATCTATGCTGGTGGAACGCACCTGCCGATTACGAAACAGGTGCTCGACGAAGGAATCTGGACCAGGGTGCGCTTCGCGAAGAAGTATCCTGCCGAAGTCAATACCGAGGGTTGGCCGGCTATTGTGAAACAGGTGCTCGAAAAGGCACGACTCACAATCAATGCTGTGAAGCTCTTTCTTTTCACGCAGGTGAACCTGAGCACGATTAAGGAAGTGATGAAGAATCTCGAACTGCCGATGGACCGCACTCACGCAATCATGCAGAAGTGGGGCTACACGGGTTCGGCTTGTATTCCGATGGTGCTCCACGATGCTGTCTGTGCCGGCAAACTGGAACGTGGAGACAATGTGGTGATGTGTGCTTCGGGCGGCGGGCTCAATATGGCTTGTGTAGCCTTTGAATGGTAGCCATAAAAAGGCACAAACGTCACAAATGAATCATTCGATCGTTCTTGTGCATTTTGTGTTTCTTTGTAGCTGAAATAGGTATGAAGTATCCGACGGTCTACTCCTTGTTTAAAGATCGCATTCAAGAGTATGCGACGGATGGTGTTGAGCCGAAGGATGTTTTTTACTTTCGCGCGCACGATCGGTGGCAGGGGATTTCGTGGCAACGTTTTGAGGAGGAGGCGTTTGACTTCGCCACGGCGCTGTTGTCGCTCGGATTAAAGCGTGGTGGATCGGTTTGCATTTTGATGGGAAATGTTCCCGAGTGGCCCATCAGCGACATTGGGACGATCATGGCCGGTGGAGTTGGCGTAGGGCTTTATCCGACGAGCTCCGCGGAACAGATTGCCTACATCATCAACCACTCCGATGCCGAGTTTGTTCTTGTCGATTCGCAAGAGCAGTTGCAGAAAGTCCTCAGCATTCGCGATCGGCTTGCGAAAGTCCGCCACATCATCGCACTCGATGCAGTCTCTGACGGTGAGGTAACAAAGTACCGCGATCTGATCGCGCGCGGACATGGGGAACGCGCGCGACTCGCGTCGTTGTTAAGAGAACGTGCTGAAGGCGCCAGCTCCGACGACATCGCGATCATGGTCTATACGTCGGGGACGACTGGACCACCAAAAGGCGCCTGCCTGAGTCATCGATACATCATCAACAGCGTCGAATCGTTGCGGCAGACGATTCCGATTTACGACACTGACGTTTCGTTTTCTTATCTTCCGTTCTGTCACGTGGCAGAAAGGATTTCGGGTCTCTACAACCGACTCTACGCCGGCGCTTCGGCTTACTTCGTAGACGATCTCGGGCGTCTTGGTGAGTACATGCTCGAGGTCAAGCCTACTGTTTTTGCGAGTCTTCCGCGTTTCTTTGAAAAGATTTACGCGCGCGCTGTCGGCGACATGCAGCAACTCCCCGAAGCACAGTGGACAGAATTCAAGGCCACACGTGTGAAAGCTTACTTTGGTGGTCGCATTCGTCTTGCGACTTCCGGAGGCGCGCCTTTGCCTCTCGAAGTTGGCGAGTTCTTTGCGGAGGCGGGGTTGCCAATCCTACAGGCGTACGGGCTCACCGAAAACGTCTGCGTCGCATTCAATCGTCCGGATAACTACAAGTTCGGCACTGTTGGACCACCGATGCCTGGCTGCGAAGTTCGCCTTGCAGACGATAAAGAAATCCTCGTACGCAGCGAGATGATGTTTAGCGGCTATTACATGGCACCGGATGAGACGGCAAAAGTATTTTCGGATGGCTGGTTGCTTACCGGTGACCTCGGTGAATTCGATGAAGAAGGCTTTCTGAAAATCGTCGGTCGCAAGAAGGAATTGATCGTCACTTCGACGGGAAAGAAAGTCTCACCTGCGCTGCTGGAAAACATGTTGAAAGAGCACCATGCGATCAGTCAGGCTATGGTCTACGGCGAAGGGCGAAGCTATCTCGTAGCGCTGATCACTTTGAATACGCCCCAGTCACGCGAGACCATTCAGTCGATCGTCGACAATGTGAACCGGCGTGTCTCATCGACGGAAGCGATTAAGCGGTTTGATATTCTCGACCGTGACTTCGAGATTGGGCGCGATGAGATCACCCCGACTGGGAAATTAAAGCGTGATGTGATTACGAAGCAATTTCGGGACGTGATTGACCGACTCTATTTAGCCACGGATGAACACCGATGAAAGCACGGATTACACTTCTTATCGCCATCATATTTTGTCTTGCGACCCTGGCCAATGCGCAGGCATCAAAAGAAGTCCTGGTCTTTGGTCAGAAGATCAATTACGTGGAAGCCGGCTCGGGGCCGACAGTGATTTTGTTGCATGGCCTCGGTGGTTCAACGGTGGCGTGGCAGTTCAACATTGCGCCGCTCGCTGAAAAGTATCACGTGATCGTGCCGGACCAGATCGGCTTCGGAAAATCTGACAAGCCGCTCGTCAATTATCGTATTCGCACGTATGTCGATTTCCTCGATCAGTTTTGCAAACAACTGAAGATTGAGCGCGCATCGCTGGTCGGCAATTCGATGGGTGGCTGGATTGCCGCGGCATTTACGGCTGCGTTTCCGGATCGCGTGGACAAGCTTGTCCTCGTTGATGCCGCAGGCTACACACCGCCGAAAGATCTGGATACACGCACCTTTTACGGTCTGAACCCGACGACGAGAGAAGGAATGAAAGTGCTGGTGGCGAAGGTCTTTTATAACAAAGCATTTCTTACTGACGCCGCTATCGATCAGGCGATTGCGGCTCGTCTTGCCGCGGGCGACGGCTACACCATCAACAGCATCACTGAGTCGATCATTCGCGGTGAAGACTTTCTTGACGACACAGTCAAATCGATCAAGCGACCTACGCTGATCATCTGGGGTCGACAGGATGGTCTGGTGCCGCTCGCCGAGGGCGAACGCTTCAATAAAGACATTGCCGGGTCAAAGCTGGTCGTCTTCGATCAATGCGGACACGTTCCGAATATCGAAAAAGCCGGCGAGTTTAATGCGGCAGTGCTCAAATTCCTCAGCGAAGGCGCGCAATGAAATTCAAAGTTGGCGATAGCGCCGAAATAACGAAGACGATCGAACAAGCCGACATACACGCATTTGCAGAAGTGACGGGCGACCACAATCCCGTTCACGTCGATGAAGCTTTTGCGCAGACGACTCGCTTCGGACGAACTATCGCTCATGGAATGTTGACTGCTTCGCTTATTTCCGCGGTGCTGGCCAACAAACTGCCGGGTGAGGGAAGTGTCTATCTCGGACAGACGCTGAAGTTTGTTGCTCCTGTGTTTCCGGGCGATCGGGTTACAGCGCGAGTGACTGTGAAAGAGATCCGTGAAGACAAGCCGATCCTCAAACTCGAAACAATCTGTATCAACCAGCGCGGTGAACTTGTGATCCGTGGAGAGGCAACTGTTTTAAGCCACGGATAAACGCAGATGACGACGGATACGGTAGTAAAAGAAGAGAGAAGCGTGAGTGAGTACTCGTGGTATGCGCTCGGGCTGCTGACGCTTGTTTACATCTTCAATTATCTCGACCGCACGATCATCTACATTCTGCTGCCGCTGATCAAAAAAGAGATGGCGTTCACTGATTTGCAGCTCGCGCTACTCGGCAGCATGTCGTTTGTCATCTTCTTCACTGTGCTTGGAATTCCGTTTGGCCGCCTCGCCGATCGCGTCGTCAGAAAAAACATGATTGCAGTGGGACTCGCCGTGTGGAGTCTCTTTTCCGGTCTGACTGGATTTGCGAATGGTTTCTGGTCGTTGTTGCTCTGCCGCATGATGGTTGGCGTCGGCGAGGCGACTCTTGGACCAGCAGCTCTGTCGTTATTGAGCGACTACTTTCCGCCACGCGTGAGAGCGACCGTTCAGGCGATCTATTCTTCCGGTATTGCGATTGGCGCAGGCCTCGCGTTCTTTCTCGGCGGCTGGTTGGGACAGTACCACGGTTGGCGCATTGCGTTTTACGCCCTGGGTTTTCCGGGCCTGGTAATCGCCATACTTGTTTATCTACTGCGCGAGGAACCACGCGGTCGCACAGAGGTCGCAACTACGAAATATACAGCGCGTGATTGGAAGATCCTGTTCAAGTCAGTGCCGCTGCGTTATCACTATCTTGGATACGGGTGTTTTGGTCTTGCGGCAAACAATCTTTCATTTTGGGGCGCTACGTTTGTCACACGAGTTTATAAGCTCGATCTGCTGACTATCGGTAAATGGGGCGGACTGCTGACGTTAATCGCAGGTGTGCCGGGAACAATCCTCGGTGGCTATCTCGCAGACAGGTTCAAGAGATTTGGACGCGGTGGGAGAATGTTGTTTGGCGCAGCGGCGGCCCTCGTCGCAGTACCATTCTGGTTTTTGTTTATCTTCTCAGGAAGCCTTTGGCTGTTGTTGGTTGCGAATCTGGTTTTGTTGGCGCTGTCGCTCGTATGGCTTGGCCCAGCCGCGGCTGATGTTCACGACATTGCCGGGCCTGAGTTACGTGGTCTCGGAATCGGTGTCTACTTCTTCGCAGTGATCATTGCCTACGGCATCGGTTCACTCGTCATCGGGCAACTAAACGACTGGCTCGGAGCCACCATCAGTCCTCTCAACATGCGCTATTCGATGTTGCTCTGCCCGCTCGCGTGCGTGGTGGCAACGCTCAGTCTCTACCTCGGATATAGATCGATGGTCAGGCCACAGATGAACGCGGATTAACGCTGATCGTATTTACTCGGCTTTCAACGTGATGAGCGGATCAACTTTCGTCGCGCGACGTGCCGGAATACGAACGCCGTAACGGATGTCTTTGATCAGTGTTTCCATGGCCTTCTCCATCGACCACACAAACCACAAAAGGACTCAGTAGTCCGTCATTTTCTTTTGTGTTTCTTGTGCCTTTTTGTGGCTAAAGAGAGACGGTTTGTTCGGCCCAGAATTGGAATTCGCGGTGTTTGTGGATTTCGGCTTTGGCTTGCGTGCCCCTGGCTACTTCGACTACATGTTCGCGAAGACACGTTTTCCAGGGCATCCTGGGTAAAGACGTGAAGACGATTCAACAGCTCGTCTTGATTGTGGTCCTGGCTAAGACACCCAGGAGTCGGTGCAACGCCTGACCGCCGCGGCCACCCAGAATCACAATCACGAGCGGTCTGTTTTTGGCAGCCGCAGCGTTTACAATTCGTCGAACATCGCCCGCCCCACCGCTTCTTCGGACGGGAGCACCTCGTATCTGATATCGTTGACGGGCAACTTCGCCAGATACTCGTGATCTACCGGGCAGCGGGAGGGCCTGGATCAAACTTCTATGACTTATTCACAACTGGAACTCAATGGCAAAGTAGCCGTCGTTGTCGGTGGTACTTCCGGGATTGGACGCGCCATCGCGCACGGTTTTGCGCAGGCCGGAGCCGACGTCATTCCCACTTCGAGACGCGCAGAACAGGTCGAAAGCACGGCACGAGAAATTGAAGAACTTGGTCGCCGATCGCTGCGCCTGACTTCTGACGTGTCTGACCGCGCTTCTTTAGAGCGTGTCTTGAGTGAAGCCGTCAAGGCTTTTGGAAAACTTGACATCCTGGTGAACTCAGCCGGCCGGACAAAGCGCGGGCCAACGATCGATTTTTCGGAAGACGACTGGAACGACATTATCGACACTAATCTGACGGGAACGTTGCGCGCCTGCCAGGTATTCGGCAAACACATGCTTGAAAGAGAGTCAGGGAGCATTATCAACATTGCTTCGCTGTCGACATTCGTCGCTTTGAACGAAGTCGCCGCGTATTCGGCGAGCAAGGCCGCAGTCGGCTCGCTTACAAAATCGTTAGCCGTCGAGTGGTCCAAACGAGGCGTGCGTGTGAATGCGATTGCTCCGGGCGTTTTCCGTACCGCGCTGAATACGAAATTGCTGGATGAGACCGAACGTGGTCGTGAGTTTCTTGTGCGCACGCCGATGAAGCGCTTTGGCAACGTTGAGGAACTTGCGGGCGCTGCGATTTTTCTCGCATCCGATGCGGCGAGTTTCGTAAGTGGCGAGATCATCGCCGTCGATGGCGGCTTCCTGGCGAGTGGTGTGAATCAATAATCAGTTCATCCGTCTGCCGCAGCTCGTTTAGACTGTCAATAAAAATCCATTTCTATTCGAGCCAGGTGAGCAGTGCGGCAAGACCAATTGTTTACTTCAAAAAGCCACAAAGCAACAAGAGGCACATCAAGCACAAATCATTCTGTGCTTTTTGTGCCTCTTTGTGGCTGGTCGTGCTTGTGGCCTACTTAGCCTTCACCATCACGTTGCCACCGCCGAGCGGCAGGGGCGCGAGGTTTGTCCCCACGCGACGCCAGATCACTCCATTGTTATCAAGGATCGTAATCGCATAGGCATCGAACGACCGCGGTGATAATAAGTCGCCATCGCGTGTGTCGACGATGTAACTGAAGTTGCCAAAGGATTGGACAACCGCGCCGGTGTTCGGATCGACTTTCTGCACCACGCACTTGCCCTTGAACGACGAGCGATTTGAAATGCCCGTCCCCGGCTCGGTAGAGAAGTTAAGAAATCCACCAGCCCAACTGTTGCTCTTGACGATGTAATTGAAACCATCAAGTCCGCGGAAGATGAAGATCGAATTGCCCTTCGGATTGCCATTTCCGCCTTTCACAGTAAAGCCAAAATTCGCCTTACCGTTGGCGCTGGCTGTATCAGGGACCCAGCCACCACCGCTCGTCTGCTGATCGTTGGTTCCGACAGCGACGTTAACGGTGCCGAGCCCGACGGGACTTGCGGTCCAGTAGCCATTGGTCGCATCGATCTTGACCTTCACGACGTAAGTATCAGCCGTCACGCCTGACAGGAACGTGATTGCGTCGCCGTTGCTGTCAACTGGCACGCCCGTTACGGTCACATCTGGTGTGCTGCCCATGTTGCCTGACTTGAAGATCTCAAATGTCACACTGGCGAGAGAAATGTCGCCGGGTGCTCCATCCGGATCCTGCGTGAGATGGGCCGCCAGCCGCACGGTTGCGGTCGTGACGCCTGGACCAGCGGTTATCACGCCCATGTCACCCGTGTAGGAAGTTTCGGCTGTTTCCTTGTTCACCGTAATGGTGATCGTCGCAGTTGAAGAGGCGCCATGCGGGTCAGTCACCTTGAGATCGATCGTGTAGACCCCGGCGACGACAAGCGGATTTCCGGAGATTGTTAATGAACCGACGCCCGGTGTAACTGTCAGTCCCGCCGGTATTGAAGACAAAACCTGCAGTGTTAGATCCGCAGTCGCGTCGTCGGCGTCAGAGACTGAAACGTTTACCGGCGTGATCGGATCGCTGTACTGCACCGTCTGCGACAACAGGTTGATCGTGAACACTGGCTTGTCGTTTACGGCATTGACCGTCACGTTCACGGTGGCAGTCGCGGTGCCGCCGTGTCCGTCGTCTATGGTGTAAGTGAATGAATCGTTACCGAAGAAATCTGACGCGGGTGCATAGTGCAACGTCTTGTCAGGATTGATCGAGACAGCGCCGTTTGCGCCCTGTGTGACCGAGTTGATGTTCAACGTATCACTGTCAGGCTCCGTGTCGTTGGCCAAAACGTTGATGTCGACGGGAGTGTCTTCATCGGTCGTGGCCGAATCGTTATTTGCGATTGGCGCCGCGTCCTGCGTTATGGTCACGTTGCGACCGGCTACGGTTAGCGAACCGCTACGGGCAGAGCCGGAGGTGTTTGGCGCGACTGTGAAATTCACGGTGCCGTTGTTGCTACCACTCGTTCCGGAGTCGATGGTGATGAATGAGCTGTTGCTCACCGCGTTCCAATCGCACGGAGCGGTTGCAGACAGGTTTCTCGTCACCGTTACGCTGCCGCTGTTTCCCGGTGAGAAGAATTGTTGATTCAATGGAGACACCGTCGCGCATGATGTCGGAACAGTGACCTTGAAAGCTCCTCGACCATGAGTGAAGGCAAACAGCGTCGTCACGCCATTGTTGTTTACTGCTGAGAGCGACTCGACGACTGTATTTGAGAAGCCTGTCGTTTCCCGCGCCCAGTTTGCGCCACCGTCGAGCGAAACAAACACGCCGAGATCCGTGCCCACGTAGATGCGCTGGTTGTCATTTGGATCGATAACGACGCTGTGTGCTGGAATGTCCGGAATCGCGTTCACGTTTCCAGGTGTTTGGGTTCCATCAGCAAGCGCCCAGGTGGCGCCACCGTCAGTGCTCTTGAAGACGTGGCCCGCGCTGGTGCCCTGTGCGTTTGGCGTGCCGTTGAAGTTTGAAATCGTAGCCCAAACGTTGTTTGCATTCGACGGATCGTATTCAACCCACGAGATGGTGCCGTTGCCGTTACCGCGTGGCGTGAACGTTTGCAGCCATGTGGAGGCAAGCACACTCGCAGCATTGGCTGTGAGACCAATAGTCGTCCGACGAAACTGTCCTGAAGCCGCACCACTGATCACGATGTTGGAGTTGCCGGGAGCTATTGCCATAGCCGTGATCGAACCGCCGGTCTGTTGCGCATTGCTGGTTCTGGTCCAGTTGGTCGCGCTGTTGTCGGTGCGCCACATGAAGCGTCCGCCGATCCACAAACGTGTTGGCGTGTTCGGATCCATTCGGAAAACGGTAATGAAAGGAAAGACGTCGCCGGAGATACCGGTGATGACGGAGGCAGAGCTCGCGCCACCATTCGTCGATCGCCGCAACGAGAGTCCGGTTGTTTCAAAGAAGATTGTGTTGGTGTTAGCTGGATTAACGGCCACGTAACCGCCGTCGCCGCCGTTGATGCGTGCCCATGCATTTGGACCAGTGGCGTCAGTGCCACGATTAGTACCGTTGTCTTGTGTGCCGCCGAAGTAAGTCTGCCCGTTTGGATACGGCTGGCCGTGATAAAACTGTGTGACGGCGTAATTGTTATTCAAAGGACCCCAGATAACAGGCGAGGGAACTGTAAAGAAGCCGCCCGGCGTGAATTCGTTTCCGCAGATCGGACTTGACGGTGTAATGGCGCCACCGCCGGGTGTTATGCCGGTGGCGTAGCCGACGTTGCCGTCTTTTGCGTTGTTGGTTCTGTAGATGCCGCCGTCGTTTCCGGCAAACATCGTTTGATTGGTGGCGCCGTTGTAGTTTGGATGAAAAGCAATGACGTGGTTATCTGCGTGAACCAGTTGTGGATCTCCGTTGTTGGGTGGAGTCCCATTACCCTGGAACCACCAGTACGACGCAACGGCCCAATTGACGCCACCATTATCTGAACGGAACAGATCGACACCACCGACCCAAACCTTGTTTGAATCCGTAGGATCGACGGCAATCACGTTGTCATACCAGCCCTGATTCAAAAACTGACTTGTTCCCAGCCCACACTGTGTCAACGCTCCGTTGACTGGGTTGCTAAGCAGGAGAGTGTCCTGGAGGTTCGCGCTGTTATTACGCACCTGCGTGGTCCATGTCCCAGTTGCTCCTGCGGCCGTGGAACGGAATACGCCGAGCAGGCCGTCGGTATAATTCGCTGCCGGAAAGTTTGGATTGGTTCCAGCGCCGCACGAAAAACACGATGCCATTGCGTACACCACGTTTTGATTCGAGGTGGCAATCGCGAGTGCGGTGCGACCCTGGTTAATTTCAGAGAAGACATCTTCCCATGTTCCTGAGCCACCGGCATCGACGTTACGGAAGATGTGTGAGCGCGCAAAAGTACCGACGGCAGCGAAGACGTAATCCGTTGCCTGATCGGTTCGCATTACGAGATCCATCGCGCCATTTGCGCCGTTCGCAACGTTTGACGCAATTTGCAGATCCCACGATGTGCCGCCGTCAAGACTGCGAAGAACACCGTTGCGTGTGGCTGCATAGAGATGCTGAGTGTTTGCAGGACTAACAACGATATCGTTCACGAAGAAGAAGTTTGCGTTATTGATTGTGGCAGGCAAGCGCGTCCAATGTGCGCCTGCGTCTGTAGTTTTGAATATGCCGGCTCCGCGAACGCCATCGGCGTTGAAGAAACCTTCGCCGGTACCTGCATAGAGAATACCTGGATTTGATGGATCAATAGCCATGCAGGTGACGGCGATGTTTGCCAGAAAATCGTCGAGTGGCGCCCAGGAGGTGCCGCCATTAGTTGTTTTCCAAATTCCGCCTGCAACTGCCGCTGCATACATCACGTCGGGGTTGACCGGATCAATGATCAATGAGCGTGTACGGCCGCCGACGTTGCCTGGTCCTAACGACTGCCAGGTGCCGAGTGCGCCGCTGGTCGAAGCACTGCCGTCACCGGCGCCGGCTCCACCGGTGCCACCCGGAAATTGTGGGTCTTCAAAAATTTCTTCCGCATCATTGCTTTCGGCTTGTGAAGGGGCGTTTTTTCCATGCGCGGTAGAGAAACGCTTCATGCGTTTGACCTTCTCTTTCGCCTGGAAGTAGCGTTCAACCGGAAGCACTTTCTCACCCTTCGGCAGGCGCTTCTGCAGATACCATTCGAGCGCCTCACGTGGCTGATCGAAGCGTTCACCATCAAGGTCCTCTTCACCATTAAATAAAGCGGCGAGCCGAGGACTGCGTTTGATGAGTGCACGCCGGGCTGCCAGCTCTCTACGTGATTCACGTCTTTCGCGGGCCTCTCGCTTGTGTTCGGTGGTGATGGATTCTTTTTGCTCTACACGCGACTTTTGTCGCCTGGGCTTACTAGTGCGCGTCACTGCGAAGACGCCGTTGATAAAAAGCAGACAGATCAAGGTCAGGGATGTAATCAGGCGATTCATCTTGAAGTTTATCCTTTCGGGAGTGCCAGGAAGATTTTCTTAATGGACCACTACTCTCCTATGTGGATTCGTATCCAGAAGACTATCTGAGTTCGTAATCGGTCTTCTGTCGGAGTTCGTATTAAGAGCAAAAGGGTCTTAATTAGAACTTCTCGTTAACGCTGGATTTCTTTCGTGAAGGAAGGGGCTGGGCCATTATGCCATAGGCAAGCACTGGCCGCGCAAGCAAAGGTTCTCTGGAAGTCGAAGTGGTCCATTCCTGAAAAATGAACTGATTCCTTCCAGATATTTCCTGAAGCGCCAACGGCGAAATTTGTGCGCCTTTGACGCTCTGAGAACTTTAGTTTTGGGGTCTGGCCGCTAGATCCGATGTTGTCGTGCCACTCGGTTCGTCAAGATATTTTTTGAACCACGCGTAGAGTTCCTGATACCAGTAACGACTATTCTCGCCCTTCAGTATCCAATGGTTTTCGTCGGGCCAGACTATCAATCGACTCGGTATGCGCAGCCGTTGTAACACACTCCAGTTCTCGAGTGTTTGATTTAGCGGTACGCGAAAATCATTCTCACCAACTGACAGTAAAATCGGCGTGCGGAAGTTTTTTGCAAACCGGATCGGGTTCTGCTCCCGCCAGACTGCTCCCTGTTCCCAAACTGGTCCGCCATTATTGACCTCGCGCGAGTAGATTGTGTCGCTCGTCCCCCACTGCGATTCGAGATTGATCAATCCTGCGTGACTGATCAGCGCTTTGTAACGCGTGGTAGTTGCCTGCATCCAGTTTGCCATGTGTCCGCCGTAACTTGCGCCTGCTGCAATCTGTCGCGAGCCATCGACGAATGGATAAAGTTTGATTGCCTCGTCGGCGCCTTCGTTGATTTCGTTTCCCGGTCCTTTGAATGGATCCCCTTGAATACTCTGCGAGAAGGCTTCGCCGAAGCCCGTCGAGCCGGAATAGTTTGTCAACAGCACCACGTAGCCCGGCCGCGACAGCATGAAGTAGTTCCAGCGCAGTCCCCAGTTATCGCGCCACATGCTGTGTGGTCCACCGTGCATTACCACGAAGAGCGGATATTTCTTGTGCTCATCAAAACTGGAGGGCAACGCGATCATGTTGTGGATCCGTTTGCCGGCTTTGCTGGTAAACCAGAAATGACGCAGCGGTAACCAATCGATCTTCGCAACCTGTTCCGCGTTGAATGTCGTGAGCGGCGCCTGAGTTTTTGAATTCAGATCGAGCCGGAAGATTTCAGGCGGGTTGATTGCGCTCTCCCACGTTGCAATCAGAATCGTTGACGACGCACTCGCGGGAATTTTGAGATTAGTGTAGACGCCGCGCGTCATGTCCATCGCGAGTGTCACCTGCCCGCCATTCGCAGGCATCGTGTAAAGTTTTTCGTTTCCTGCTTCTTCGGCTGTCAGGTAGATCGATTTGCTGTCAGGGGTGAAAGCGAAACTGCCAATTGAACGATCGAATGCGGCAGTGATGATCTCCGGCTGACCCACGTTGGGCCATGAAAACTTCGCCAGCCGTTCGAGATGATAGGTTTTGTTATCGGTCTCGATTTCAGTGCCGGCGTAGAGTGCTTTTCCATCGGGTCGAAACGCAGGACGGCCGAAGAAGTCACCGCTTGTTGTAAGGCGGACCGGCTCGCCGCCGCTTGCTGATACTTTGAAAAGTGACGCGTTTGTATTTGCGTAAGCCGCGGTGTCGCGGTTCGTGGATGCGACGAAGACGATTTCATTTCCATCCGGCGTCCAAACGCCATCGAGCTCTTCACCGGAATCGCTGACTCGAGCTGAAAACCCACGTTCACTGACAAGCTTACTTCCCGCCAGCAAATCTTTTGCTTTGGCGCCCGGTTGCGCGTTTTGCACGAACAGGTGGGTCTGCATGTCGTCGAGCCACTTATCCCAGTTGCGAACCGGAAACTTTTCATACACGCGCACGCGATACTTTTGTGCTTTGCGTTCGGCGGCGATCTTCTTGTTGGCATCGTCATCAACGGCGCCGGGATAGACGGCGCTAACGAAGAGCAGCGCCTGTCCGTCTGGTCGCCACTGTGGTGAGCGCGCGCCAGTCGAAAGGGAAGTGACGCGAACTGCTTCTCCGCCGTCAGCAATGTCGAGGATATAAATCTGACTTGCTTCGTCGCCTTCACGTCGTGCGGAAAACGCAATCCTCCGACTGTCCGGACTCCAGGCCACACCACTCTCTCCGCCTTTGCTGAAAGTCAGACGCCTCGGTTTTGCACTCGCATCCGTCGGCACGATCCACAAGTCTGAAACCTGATCTTTCTCGTCATAAGCCGGCTCGACGAGTGAAAAGACAACCCATTTCCCATCCGGACTCGGTACCGGCGCGCCTACACGCTTCATCATCCACATCAGCTCGTGGGTCAGCGGAACTTTGTTTTGCGCGAAGGCGGTTCCTGCACTCAACAGGGTGGCGACGGCGATAAGAAGCAAAACAGGTCTGGCTTTGCTGAACATTAGAATTTCTCCTGCGAAGTGGCGTGGTAAGCACGGAGATAATAGGACGATCCGTGCAAATCTGAAAACAATTCCGCGTAATTCGCGGCCAACCCTGAACAAACTTTGGAACATCGTAACCGGCCACCTCGTTCGGGTGTCTAGCTTGTTGTGGAGGATTACCGGTTGAGTTTTAGCGTGATTTTTAGTCGTTTCTCGAAAGCCGTGCTTTTGCTCGGCTTTGTCATGATCGGCGCATTTTCTGCCGCTTCAGTGCAGGCCCAGGAAGTTGCCAAAGACCCCAAAGCAGCAATTACAAGTAGTCTTACAGACTTATCGAACATATACAAAAAAGAGGTTGAGAGACTCGAAAAACGCCAGCAACAGTCGAAACAACTGTATAACGATGGCCTCATCTCGCGTGTGGAATTCGAGAAGGGCGAGCAAGAACTCGCTGACGCACGCGCGAAAGTCGAACGAGTCACAAACGAAATAGCCTTGGCAAACCAGCCCGCGCCGGTGTCGGAGGTTGTGGCGGAAATGGTTGCTGCCGGTAATCAGGTCTGGTCGACAGGAAACAATAAGATCGATAGCCTGATTCGCCAGTACGGTAAGCAGTACGGCGTTGACCCTTTCCTGATTTATTGCACGATGGCGCAGGAGTCGAGTTTCAGTGGAAATGCGACGAGCCCCAAGGGCGCGCAGGGCTTGATGCAACTTATGCCTGGCACTGCAGCTCGTTACGGAGTGAGGAATCCTTACGACGCCGCACAGAGCATCATGGGTGGCACGCGCTATTTAAAGGATCTGCTCGAGATGTTTAATGGCCGCGTGGATCTGGCACTGGCTGGTTACAACGCAGGCGAGGGCGCGGTAATGAAGTACGGCAAAACGATTCCGCCGTACAGCGAAACTCGCAACTACGTGAAGCTGATTCTCAAACGCTACACAAAGAAACCAACATCTTAAGCCACTATAAGAATTAGCCACAAAAAAGCACAAAAGGCACATAACATGAATTCCTTTTGTGCTTTTTGTGGCTAGATTTCCAACAGATCCTTGCCCACCACGATCCGTCCTTTGAAGGTTTTGCGCACACCTTCAGCCCACATCTCGTCGGTAATCGAGGCGTCATCACCAGGAACAAAATGTGAGAGCACAAGAGTTTTCACCTCGGCCTGGGTCGCAATCTTGCCCACGTCTTCCGGAAGAGTATGAGCAGCCATAAGGTGTTCGCGTAATCGCTTTGCATTTGGTAAGCGGTTTACGAGAGCCTCGATCGCCGGCAGGTACATGACTTCGTGCACGAGAACGTCGGCGCCTTTTGCAAAGGTCGCCAGTTCGGGCGCGTATGCTGTATCTCCGGAAATGACCACGGAGCGATCCCGCGCGTCGAATCGATACGCGTAAGAGTGCTTGATTGGTGGGTGACGCACCAGACACGTACTTACCTTCACATCGTCATTAACTAAAACCACGCCAGGCTTATCAAACTCATGTGCGGTGAGCAGATTGCGAGGGTCTGCGCGGCCTTCGTCCACGATGCGCGTGTCGATATCAAACTTCTGATAATTGAAGAAGTCGCGCATCATGTTTGTTAATCCTGGTGGACCGTAAGCATCGACTTTTACGGGCAGACCCGTTATCCACGCGTTGTAGAAGAGTGGGCCGAACTCGAGATTATGATCGGAATGGTGATGCGTGATGAAAATGTAGCGGAGCTTGTTGAGTGGAACACCAGTTGTCAGCAACTGTTTTGAGGTTCCGTAACCGCAGTCAACCACATAAGGGACATCGTCGATCAGCAGCAACGTTGAAGGATTGCTGCGACCTGTTTCACCGACGCGTGGCCCACCTTTTGTGCCGAGTAGAATAATTCGTGTCGATTGCTTCTGTTGACTAAAAGCTATGCGGCTGAGAAACGCCTGCGAAACAACAAAACCGGTCGCGTCTGTAAGAAACTGTCTACGGTTTATGCTCATTTTGATCTCAGGAACCTCGGCACATTTAGGTTAAACTGCTTTGCCCGAAAAGTCCTTATCGGAGTTCTTCTCTGTGCAATCTCTGTGTCCTCTGTGCCTCTGTGGTTAAGGAATTGTTCGAACAAACAACCACAGAGACACATCAAAGGACACAGAGACTGCACAGAGAAATCAGACTTTTCGTGCAAAGCTGGTTCAACTCCAAAGCGTTTTCCAGTTTTATGAAGTGTGTGTACCATGCCACGGATGTTGTGGCTCATATTCATACCGAGGAGCTGAAGATGAAGCGAATCTACGTTGTGATCTTTGTTCTGCTCGTCACTGGATTTGTGCGTGGCGACGCGAGTGTAACACGTGAACAGGACCCGCTAACGGTTAATGCGAAGACGATCGCGTTGAAGCTTGAGAACCCGCGTGTACGAGTTCTCGAGGCAACACTTAAACCCGGCGATAAGGAACAGACTCACTCGCATCCTGCATATGTGATCTATGTCATCGCGGGCGGCAAATTCCGCAACCACGCGACGGATGGGACTGTCACTGACGGAGAGTTCAAAACCGGAGACGTAATCTATCGCGATCCGATCACACACTGGGCCGAGAACACTGGCAACACGACGATCCGTTTAATACTGGTGGAGCTCAAGAGCTGAGCTTAGCGAGTTTCGGCTGAGATCCTTTAATCCAGGCATTTATTACCAGTGACCGGAGATCAAAAACGTGAAGAACGCGAAGATCGCTGCGGACTTCGTGTGCCGTTCAGTTGTTTCCCAACTTCCGCCAGCAGTTTCTTCGCCTCTCTCGCCTGCCACTGAGCGTTGTTGAGGCGCTCGCGGGCCTGTCCCATATTTAACTGGCTGAGAGATGCCTGCGCATCTTTGATCGCGCGGATAGTGAAGTTCAAGCGTTTGCAGGCTTCGCGCAGCTTGTCGAGTTCGTCATTTTCGGAGGACCCGGGCGCGAAGCCGATTGCGTTCATCTGCGCAACTTAGCGGCCCGATTTTCGTTTGGCAATGGCTTCTGAGGATTTGACGGCTCCTCCCCACATCCACAGATTACACAGATTGCACAGAATAGAATCGGCGTAATCTGTGGATGGCTTCATTCGTAGCGCAGAGCTGGACCATCAAACCGGCGCCGACGAGTAACACCAGCGATTGCAGAAGTCCTCACGCATCTCGTAACACGAGAGCGATGGCATCTGAGAATCGTTCCCATTGCCGGCGTTGCGACTCGAGTTGTTTGCGGCCGCGCGTGGTGAGGCCATAGAACTTCGCCCTGCGGTTGTTGTCCGACGGCCGCCAGACAGCAGAGATAAGGCCGCGTGATTCGAGGCGATGGAGTGCGGGATAAAGTGCGCCTGGTGTGACGGTGAGCACTTCACCCGACAGGAGTTCGATCCGCTGCATGACGTCCCAGCCGTTGAGGCTTCCGGAACTCAGCAGACGCAGGATCAAGAGTTCGAGCGTGCCCTGCTTGAACAGGTCAGATTGTTTTTTGTTCATCGGCTTCCTCTAGTCAGTCGATAGGAAGAGGGAGTCTAACCAGTCGTCCTATCGACCGTCAATAGGAGCCATCCACAGATTGCACAGACTAAGTTAGACCCACGAGAGACCCTCGCGGGCGACATCCGGAGGGATTTCGTGATCGCCGTCGAATTCGCGGAAGGTGACGTCGTAGCCTTTAGCTTTCAGTTCGCCTGCGATGCGACGACCGCAGCGATCGATCGGAAGAATGTGATCGCTAGTGCCGTGCGAGATGAAAATGCGAGGCTTTCCGTGGCTGTCGCCGTCGATAACAAATCCAGGCGAGAAGGCGACGATACTTTTGAAGAAGTCGCCATTGATCAATCCCAGCGAGAGCGCGTAAGTCGCGCCGTCGGAAAAGCCGCCCAACGACACACGCGCCGGATCGATTGCAGTTGTTGCAAAAACGCGTTCCAGCATTTGGTCGAGGTAATAGATGTCTTCACCAAATGCTCGACGGCCGATTGCATCCCATGTCGTGTCGATAGAGTTGGGTGCGAATACTGCAACACCTGCTTCTTCATGTGCAGAACCGAGATACCAGAACATGTCATCTGCGCGTTGCGTCGCACCGTGCAACATAATCAGCAGCGGCAGTGGCTTATCGTTCACGTTTTTAGGGATCTGAAGGATGGCGTCACGTTCCAGTTTGATCTGTCCGGTAGCAGTTGTTTTCACGCCCGCACGCGGACGTGCGCTGAGCCGTCCATCGCTCGGCATGACGGCGCCACCAAAACGACGGCACGCACCGCCAATCGCAAGCGACACGATCGTAGTTCCCGTGATCACGCCGAAGTCGCGTCTATTGAGAATTGTGCGTGAATTTGCTCTGTGCAATTCGTTTCGCTTTCGGTCCAAGATTAAACCACAGCGAACGCGTGGTTTGAATAGCGAAGATATTTAGATGTCTTTAACTTTTTTTGTGCTACCTTGCGGCCTATGAATAAGAGTGCCTTTAGTGCTTCTCTGTGGCTAATTCTGATGCTATTCCTGGTGGCGCCGGTTGAGGCGAAACAGTGGCGCGCTGTTCATCTTCTCGACTACGGCACTGACAGCGCGCTCGATGCGCTGGGACAGAATCTCGAGGCGCTCGCGAAGCAGGGAATTAACGTCATCATTCTCGAAGTCGACTACAACTTCGAATTCAAGTCGCACCCGGAACTGCGACTCGGCAAAAACCCAATCACGCGCGATGGCGCACGACGCTTCGCGGCGTTGTGCAAAAAGTTCAACATTCGACTCATTCCGGAGTTTCAGTCGCTTGGCCATCAATCGTGGAAGGCCGAAACTTTTCCGCTCTTGACCGTGTATCCAAAGTTTGACCTCACACCGGGGGCGTTTCCAAACAACGAGGGCATCTATTGCCGCGAATGGGATCCAACCAACCCGGAAGTCTGGCGCATTGTCTTTCAATTGATGGACGAAATCATTGACGGCTTTCGTGCAGATGCGGTGCACGTCGGAATGGATGAGGTGTTTCTGCTTGGTTCCGAACAATCACCTTCGACGAAGGGGCAAGATCCGGGAGTGCTTTTTGCCAAAGCGGTAAACGAGCTTTACGCGCATCTCGTGCGCAAGCGAAAAGTTGAAATGTTGATGTGGGGCGATCGTTTGATCGACGCTAACAAATACGGCCTGGGTGAATGGGATGCGTCGAAGAATGGCACCGCCACTGCCATCGATAAGATTCCGAAAGACATCATCATCTGCCCTTGGCACTACGACACGCGCAGCAGTTACCCGGCGCTGCCGATGTTCATCGAGAAGGGGTTCCGTATCCTACCCGCTGGCTGGAATGATGTTGAGGCAACGAAGGCGTTAATTCAGTTCAGTAAGACTCAGGCTAATCCAAAACTGCTCGGCTACATGTTCACTACCTGGGGAGTTAAGAAGGAAGCGCTGCTCGAATTCCCAGCACTCGTTGAGGGATTAAAGATTTTAGCTGGACAGCATTCACAAGATTAAACAGATTTCATAATCCTGTATATCCTGAGAAATCCTGTCTACTTCTTTTGTCGACCATTCGTACTTCTGGTGGTTTTACTTCGGCGCAGCGGTTCCTGGTACCAGCGCGAGCCGGTTCGGTATTCCTGCTCGGTGCGGCTCAACATCGCGAGGGCGCGCTTCGGTCGCAGGTGAGCACAGGCGACGATGATCGTATTCAACAGTGCCATTGGTGCGACGTAGGAACCCGTGAACGAAGGACTACTGGTTGATGCGACAAGATAGGCGTCGCATTGGTGAGCGATCGGCGTGGTATCGCTATCAGTGATGCCAAAAGTCGGAACACCGCGTCCGTGCGCGCGCTGCACGGCTTCCACTGTCTCTCTGAGACACCGGCCAAAACTGATCGCAACCAGTAGATCTTTTTCTGTCAACAGATCGATCTTGTGTTGCAAGTTGCCTGTGCTTCCCACCGGCGCATGAGCATCGAAGCCGAGTGGTGTCAAACCATACGCAAGAAACCAGGCGAGTGATGCCGCCAGGTCAACACCCACAACTAAAATCCGTCGCGCGCCATGAATCCGTTTCGCCAGCTCAACTGCGCGACTCATTTCCAAACTCGATCTCAGTATGCTCATGCTCTCAACGTCTCTTTCGAGACAATGCTGTACCTGATCGGTGACACTGCGCTTCTCTTGCGTCGCTGCTTTCAGAACCGTGTAGGGCGTGATGTGATTGACAAAGTGCTGGCGCAGGTCGGCGGCAAAATCTGCAAAACGTTCGTAGCCCAGAGCCTGAACCGTGCGAACGATCGTCGCTGCGTCCACGTTGTAACGCTTCGCCATCTCGCGCGACGACAGAAAGAAAGTCTGTTCGTGATTGTCGAGAATCTCTCTAATCAAGCGACGCCGGCTGCCGCTGAGCGGCGATTGGGCGAAACGCACTTCGAGCGAGGTGAGGGAAGTCTTGGAGCCGTTGCTGCCACGGCTGTTGAGCGTGTTTCCCGCTCCCATATTTTGCTCCTTCGTGTGTGGACCGAGCTAAAGCTCTTTTCGCGAGATATGCACCCGAGTTTCAGTCAGACGCTTAATAAAATCCAAATCGATTTCGAACCCTAAACCGGGAAGGTCGGGAACACTCACTGTGCCGTCGGCCGCCACTGTAACTGCCGGCGAAATGACGTCGCGTTCAAAATAACGCGAACTGGCGGAAATATCACCAGGCAAAGTGAAACCTTTGAGACTGGCGAGCGCAATATTGTGAGCGCGACCAATGCCGGATTCAAGCATGCCACCGCACCAGACGGGAATCTTCCGCGTCCCGCATAGATCGTGAATGGCAAGGGCCTCTGAGTAGCCGCCGACTCGACCCACCTTGATGTTGATGATTCTACAACTATCCAGCTCGAGGGCGAGTTTCGCCTGCCGCTGATTGGTAATGCTTTCATCGAGGCAGATCCGTGTATTCATGAGCTCCTGCAATCGCGCATGGTCCATGAGGTCGTCATTCTGAAGTGGTTGTTCGATCATCAACAGATTGAAATCGTCGAGTTTCTTCAGGTGATCGCGATCGTTGATGGTGTAAGCAGAATTCGCATCAACTGAGAGGAGGATTTCAGGATAGTGGCGACGTACTTCCGCCACTACGTCCAGATCCCATCCGGGTTTGATCTTCAACTTGATGCGTTGATAACCGAGACTGAGGTAACGCTCGACTCTTTCGAGCAGGCTCGGCACAGTTGATTGAATTCCCAGACTCACACCGACGGCCACGCGTTTCAGTTCACCGCCAATTAATGAGGATAGCGACTTCCCGTTTGCCTGGGCGAGCAGATCCATGAACGCGAGTTCGATTCCCGCCTTGGCCATGTTGTGTCCGCGAAATGGCGACAGACGCTTCGCGAGATCGTCGAGGTCTGTGATTGGCGCATCGACAATGGCGGGCGCCAGGAAGTCTCGAATGACGTGAAGGGCTGTACCGGTAGTCTCGTAGCTGTAGAGCGGCTCTTCTGATGCGACGACCTCACCCCAACCGGTTAAGCCGTTGGCTTCCAGACATAACAGAAAGATGAGACGCGAGTCGACCTTTCCGAAACTTGTTTCAAAAGGCTCGATGAGGGGCAAGCGAATCAGACGAATCTCAACGCCATCGATTTTGATCGCGGTTGCCATGCCCGTTTGCTGCTCGAAAATTCTGGCCTGCATGGCGCGCGAAAATAGCACACCGATTTATTTCGTGCAACAAATGTTGTACATGAATTGACACGATGCAACGGACGATGTTATATACCGGCCACAGGCTTACACGGATTTACACGGATCAGAACGGGGTTTCGATCAATTCTCTTCTTAAGGAGCGGAATCATGAAAGGCTATCGAGGCGGCTCGTTGTTACTGGTCCTTTGTCTTTTGCTGGCGGCTTCCAATGCTCTGGCCCAGACAACAGTTTCCACAATTGAAGGCACGATAAAGGATGCGCAGGGAAGCGTAGTGGCGGGCGCACAGGTCGTAGTGAAGTCTGCCGCACTCGGCATCGAACGCACCACAACCAGTGATGCAAATGGTTTCTACAGAGTGACAGCGCTGCCCGCAGGAAATTACTCGATGTCGGTTTCGCACGCCGGTTTTGCTACACGCGACTTCGCCAACATCGAGTTGACCGTCAATAGAACCTTATCGCTGGACATTCCGCTCGAAGTCGGGGCCGTGGCAGGCCAGGTAGATATTGTCGGTTATGCGCAGTTGCTGAATCCCACCAGTTCCGCCACTGGCGCAACCGTGACGCCGCAGCAGATCAAAGAGATGCCGACCAACGGTCGCAACTATCTTGACTTGATGCAGCTCGTTCCGGGTGTGGTGATTAATCGACAGGCCAATCCCGGCAGTGACAATTCGACCCCGGTTCTGGGAGAAAGAGCCGGCAACAACAATTTCATGATCGATGGCCAGCCGAACAAAGACAATGTGAACGGTGGCGCTGCGGCGCAGTTCAATCAGGAGACGATTGCCGAGTTTCAGGTGCTGACCGCAGGCTTTCGGGCCGAGTTTGGTCAGGCATCCGGCGCGATCGTCAACGTCATCACTCGCAGTGGCGGGAACGATTACCACGGTCTTGCTTCAATCTTTTTTCGCAATAACGTCTTCGATTCCTCGAACTCTCTCAGTTCGTCTACAACTGAAGCGCCGTTTCTGCAGCGGTGGGATGGCAGCTTCGCGCTTGGCGGCCCAATCGTTAAGGACAAGGTGTTCTTCTTCGGCTCAGCCGAGCGCATCAGGGAAAATCGCGATCTGAATTTTACTTTTCCAGCGGGCACACCGCAGATCGCCAGAGACTTTGAAAACCAGTTTGACAAACCGTCAAGAATCTTCGATACGCGTGGTTTCTTCAAACTCGATGAACAACTCGGACGACATAGTCTGAGCCAGTCAGTCAATTACACGAATGGAAACATTCGCGAGTTTCTGCCTCTCTCGAATGCGACAGATTTGCCTTCCAGACGAAACAACCTCGGCGCCCGGCACTTGTTGCTGGCTTTCAGCGATACCCTTCTCGTGGGAAGTCAAAGCAATCCGTGGGTGCTGACCTTACGTGGTGGCTATCGCGGCGACACGTCGGAAACGTTTCCCGCTCATCCGGATGCAGGAGTGGGCACCACGTTTCAGATGTTCAGCAATAACAACACCGGTGGTCTCTTCGGCAATCTCGGTTCATTCTCTTTTGGCAACAACACGACTCGCACAGCGTTGGAGCAGAAGTACACGACTCTTTCGGCACACGCCAACAAGCTCTTCGGCGATCACAACGTTAAGTTTGGCTGGAATTTCCTGCGCACGAGAGTTGATGGAATTGAATCCCAGATTCTGAACTTGCAGCTCTTTGCGACAGTGCCGGACTTCACCACGTTTGGACCAATTAATGCAGGATTCTTCACGGTGACCACTGCGGGTGGTCTAACGCCGGCGGCGAATGAGATTCACCTGCGCAACAACTACAACGCGCTGTTTCTTCAGGATGACTGGAGGTTCCATCCGAAGCTCACCCTCAATCTTGGTATGCGTTGGGACTACGACTCGGAATTTGTGACAAAGAGAAATCTCTCGCCACGCGTTGGGTTTGCATGGAACGCGGCTCGCCGAACCGTGATTCGCGGGCACTACGGAATTTTTTACGATCAATTTCGACTCGGACTCGTTCGCGATGTGCCGGCCTTTGGCGGTGCCGATCGACGTGTGGTCCAACCGTTTTCGTACCCGCGCGGATTCTTCGGGAATCCCAGTTTAGCTCCTGCGGTAATCAATTCGACGCTGTTTCCCGGCGGTCTTTGCGTTTCACCGAATCTGACTGACGCGCAAATCACAGCCGGGAACGTTGCCTGTCCATTTTCGCCGGGACTGTTTATCGGAATTGACCGGCTCAATGGCGTGGTTGCGTCCGGACATGCTTTGATTCCGGCGAATGCCGTGATCAATCTGAGCAACATTCAGTCGTTATCAGGATTGACTCCGGATCAATATCTAATTCAGGCGGCCGCGGCAGTTGGAAAGGCGCCGGGTTTCTTTTTCTGGGGACCGTTTGGTGCAATTTCCCACGCAGCCATACCAGCACAACTGTTTCCTACCGATATCGATCGATCGTTCAAGACGCCATTTACAGAAGGCTTAAGCATCGGTGTGCAGCACGAGATCAAGAATGTCGTGATCGAGGCTGATTACTATCACCGAACTATGAAGAATCTGCTTGGCCTCCGCGAAACCAATATTTCGTTTGCTTCACGTGCTGCAAGCCGGCAGTTTCTGGCGCCGTTCACAGCTGGACCAATCCGAACGTTTGGTCCATGGTATAAGGGCGAGTACGATGGATTTATCGTTAGTTTCACCAGACGTTTTGCGAGACGGTTCACCCTCGGTGGAAACTACGCTTTTGCGGACGAAACTGATAATCAGCTCGGAATTGATTCCTTACCCTCAGACAGCTTCGTCGGTATAGCTCCGGTCGTGACCGAAACAGGGACCGGCAGGACAAATCAGAACGGCTCATTTGTGCGCGCTAACGGACGATTCGTGGCGCAGGCAGGAACGTTCGTTAACGGTCCGGATCTCGATAAAGGCCCATCGGATTTATCAGTGACCCATACTTTCCAACTCAACGGGTTGTTGGAACTGCCCTGGCAGTTTCAAGTTAGTGGTATCTTTCGCACGCAGAGTGGTTTTCATTTCAGCCGTTCGGCTGTCACGGCTGAAGATCCTGACGGAGATGGAACGTTTAATCTCATCGATCACGGACCAGGACGCAATGCGTTTACTGCTCCCTCCTTCGTCAATCTCGATCTGCGCCTGACCAAGCGCTTCAACATCACCGAACGCGTGAAGATTCACGCGTTATTTGAGTTCTTTAACGTGCTCAATCGACAGAATCCAGCGGCTGTTGAGACGCGCACGAATATCTCGACGCCCTTCCGCACCATTACCCAGGTACAGCCAGGACGCGAGGGGCAGGTTGGATTAAGGCTGGAGTTCTAAAACTTAAGAAGCCGCGGATTGACGCCGATTAACGCAGATCTGCGTTAGTCAGCGTCAATCTGCGGCTATATAAATCTCAACTATGTACATCCAGAAAATTCTTGTTCTCTTTCTACTATTGTTCGGTATTTCCGCGTCGGTCCATGCTCAAGGTACGCGTTTACTGCGCCATCCGACTGTTAGTCGCGACTCGGTCGCATTCGAATACGCCGGTGACTTGTGGGTCGTCTCACGCAGTGGTGGTACTGCACGTCGCCTCACCTCTACGCCGTCCCTCGAGATCGATCCGTATTTTTCTCCAGACGGTTCGCAGATCGCTTTCACTGCCACAGTCGCGGGAAACACCGATGTTTATATGATGTCTGCCAGTGGAGGGGATCCAAGACGACTGACTTATCACCCCGGTATCGATCGCCTTCGCGGCTGGAAGCCGGATGGCAAAAGCATCATCTTTGGTTCAAACAGAACGGGGGCGCCGCAACAGTCTTACATGCAACTCTGGACGGTCAGTGTTGATGGCGGGCTGCCTGAGATGCTGCCGGTCCCGCGTGCATTCTTTGGAACGTACTCCCCCGATGGCACACGCGTCGCATATGAAGAGTTCTCGACGGCTTTTATTCCTGAATGGCATGAAACCAGTATGTGGCGTCACTACCGTGGCGGCCGCACACACCCGATCTCAGTCATTAATCTTGCCGATCATTCGGTTCAAAAACTTCCCTGGACCAACAGCAACGACACCTTTCCGATGTGGATCGGCAACACGATCTACTTCATCTCCGATCGCAGTCACACCGCGAATCTGTTTGCCTACCGCACCGATACAAAACAAGTAGCGCAAATTTCGCATCACGAAGATTTCGACGTGATGACTGCATCGGCCGGAGCTGACGCAGTTGTTTATGAGCAGGCGGGCTACATCTATCTGGTCGATGCCAAGTCGGGTAAGCCGACGAAACTCAACATCGAAGTAACCGGAGATTTGCCGTGGGCTCGTCCGCAGTTCAAAAAAGTTGCCAGCATGATTCGCAACGCGACCCTTTCCCCAACTGGAACTCGCGCTGCGTTTGAAGCTCGCGGTGAAATCTTTACTGTACCGTCAGAGAAAGGCGACTTCCGCAACCTGACGCAAAGCGCGGCGGCACACGATCGCGATCCGGTGTGGTCCCCTGACGGTGCGCAGATAGCATGGCTATCTGATGCCAGTGGCGAATATCAGTTGATGATTGGTGAGCCAACCGGCGTCACTCCCGCGCGCACGGTTGCGTTACCGTCCACTGCCTTCTTCAGTGGCACGAGATGGTCGCCTGATGGAAAACAGATCCTACTGGAAGATAACCATAACAATCTCTGGGCTATCGAAGTTGCGAGCGGAGCTGCAACGAAGATCGACAGCGATTCATATCCGGATCCCATCAGAGACTTCAACGCGTCCTGGTCACCCGATTCAAAGTGGATCACGTATTCGAAAAATCTCGCCAGCCACTTACGCGCGATCTTTGTCTACTCGTGGGCCGAAAAGAAGTCGTATCAAGTCACAGACGGACTGGCCGACTCTATCTCTCCGACCTTTGACGCCGGCGGGAAGTATCTCTACTTCATGGCCAGCACGAACTATGGACCAAGCACTGGTTGGTTGGAGATGAGCTCGCTCGATCGACCTGTGCGCCGTGCTATCTACCTGGTCGTGCTCAGTGCTACTGATCCTTCACCATTATTACCGGAAACAGGAGACGAGCCGAAACCACCAAGCCCTGATGCACAGCAGCCGAAACCCGATCCAAATGCTAGACCGACCGTTCGCATCGATCCCGACGGCATCAATCAACGTGTATTAGCAGTCAATATTCCCGCGGGCGATTACAACAATCTCAACGCAGGTGCAGCAGGAATATTCTTTTACACCGAACCAATTGTTGGTGGCGCACCCGGAACACTTCGCCTGCAGCGATATCAGTTGAAAGAACGAGCGGCGGCGCCGTTTCTCGAAGGCAGCGTCCGTTCGTATTCCATTTCAGCCGACAAGAAAAAGCTGCTCTATCAGGCCGGCGACGGCGCGAACCGTTGGGGAGTGGTCGCGACCGAACGGCCTGCGAAAGTCGGTGATGGACCACTAAACGTCGCGCAATTGGAGATGCGCGTCGATCCGCGAGCCGAGTGGTCGCAGATTTATCGCGAAACGTGGCGCATTCAGCGAGAGTATTTCTACGACGCGAAGATGCATGGCGCGGATTGGCAGGCGATTTACGATAAGTACAAACCGCTACTCGCATTCGTGGGCCATCGGGCGGATCTCGGTTACCTGATCGCGACGATCGGCGGCGAACTCACCGTGGGTCATTCGTATCTGCTCGGCACTGGAGATCTTCCCGCTGAAGAAACCGTGTCAGTAGGTCTACTCGGCGCCGATTTCAGCGTTGAGAATGGCCACTATCGTATCAAACGTATCTACACCGGAGAGAATTGGAATCCTGATCTGAGAGCGCCGCTCAGTGCGCCCGGTATTCAAGTCTCGGAAGGCGATTACCTGTTAGAAGTAAACGGGCGTCCGCTGGCGCCGCCGACGAATCCATACAGTGTGTTTGAAGGAACAGCAAACCGCCAGACGCTGATACGCGTAAATAAAACACCAACCACTGAAGGTTCACGACTCATTACAGTCGTACCCGTTGCCAGTGAAGACACGTTGCGCACGCGCGCATGGATCGAGAACAATCGTCGTCTGGTAGACAAACTCTCGAACGGTAAACTTGCGTACGTGTGGTTACCGAACACGGCGAACCCCGGTTACACGTATTTCACGCGCTACTACTACGCGCAACAGGACAAGGAAGGTGCGATCATTGACGAGCGTTACAACCACGGTGGTATGGTTGCCGATTACATCGTCAATGAACTTGATCGAAAACTAATGGGATACTTTGCGTTGCGTGATGGGACGCCGAGTACGTCTCCAATAGCGGGCATCTATGGTCCAAAAGTGATGCTCATCAACGAGTCGGCAGGTTCTGGGGGCGACGCCTTGCCTTACATGTTTCGCATGCGCAAAGTGGGGCCATTAGTCGGAACACGCACGTGGGGCGGACTTGTCGGTACGCTCGGTTTTCCCGCGACGATCGATGGTGGTGGTATCACAGCACCTAACCTCGCGTTCTACAATTTGAAGGGTGAGTGGGACGTGGAGAACATCGGCGTGGCGCCGGATATCGAGGTCGATTACACGCCGGCTGAAGTAAACAAAGGGCGCGATCCGCAGCTTGAGAGGGCCGTGCAGGAAGCTTTGCGGTTGCTCGAACAGAGTCCGGTGCGACGCGTGCCACGGCCGGCGCCGATCGATCGCGTGTCGAAGGGACGTGAAAGGTAAGATGAAAGTTACTCCTGCAACGGCGCAACGGCGCAACGTTCAGAGATTCTCTTTTCATTTGTTGTTGCGACGTTACGCCGTTGCAGGAGTAACCCTCCTTCTCGCTCTCACCGCCGCACACGCCCAATACAAACCCGCAGACTATGCGCGCACGGAAGCGATGATCCCGATGCGCGATGGCGTTCGTCTCTACACACAGATCGACGCTCCGGCGAACGCCACCGAACAACTTCCAATACTGCTGCTTCGCACTCCATACGGTCTTGGCACAACCACCGCAGAGCAACTGGCAACGGCGCTCACGGAACTCTCTACGGACGGCTACATCTTCGTTCGTCAGGACATTCGCGGCCGGTTCAAATCCGAAGGCGAGTTTGTAATGCTCCGCCAGCCACGCGATCCGAAAGTCAAGAACGCAATCGACGAAAGCACTGATACCTACGACACGATCGCGTACCTGCTTACAAAAGCGCCTAACAACAACGGACGCGTCGGAATGGCTGGAACGAGTTATGGCGCCTGGTTGTCGGTGATGGGAATGCTCGATCCTCATCCCGCACTAAAGGCAGTCGTGCAGCAAGCTTCGCCGGCGGACATGTGGCTTGGTGACGACTTTCATCACAATGGCGCTTTTCGTTTGAGTTATGGTTTTGAATATTCCTACATGATGGAGTCGTCGAAGGAGATATCAGACGTCACTAAAATCATCGATAAGCTCGATGCCTACGAGTGGTATCTCAATCTCGGCCCCCTTTCAAACGCCGATCAGAAGTATTTCAACGGCAAGCTTCCCACCTGGACCGACTTCGTTAACGAGCCGGATTACAGTGCATTCTGGAAACGACAGGGCTTCGCGCCGTGGCTGAATCGCGTCACTGTGCCGATACTGAATGTCGCCGGTTGGTGGGACCAGGAAGACTTCTACGGTCCGATCAAGATCTACGAATTACTCGAGCGCCACGACACTGCCAGGCAAAACTTTCTGGTTGTTGGACCATGGAATCATGGTGGCTGGTCTCGAGGTGATGGGAACAAGCTGGGCCGTATAGATTTCGGCAGTCCGACGGCGGCTTATTACCGCCGCAATATACTCGCGCCATTCTTTGCTCATTATTTAAAAGAAAAAGGAACTAGCAAACGTCCGGAAGCTGTCACGTTCCGCACCGGCGCGAATGAGTGGGTCGAACACAACGAATGGCCGCCTCAGCGCAACATTGCTGAACGCCGGCTCTATTTTCAGGCAAACCGAAAGTTGTCGTTCCAGACGCCGCCTGCCGGCGAAGCCTTTGATAGTTACGTGTCGGACCCGGCAAATCCGGTTCCTTATCGTCCTCGCCCGATCCAGGTGCGTTCGGGTTGGCCCGTGTGGTTAGTCGAGGATCAACGATTTGTCGATCGACGTCCTGACGTGTTGACGTGGGAGAGCGACACGCTGACAGAGGACCTCACCGTGTCGGGAAAGATTATCGCCAACCTGTTCGCTTCAACTTCGGGGACGGACAGCGATTGGATCGTGAAGCTGATCGACGTCTATCCCGACAAATACGATGCGGACCCGAGTATGAGCGGGTACCAGTTGATGATCGCAGGCGATGTATTTCGTGGACGTTATCTGAAGAGTTTTGAGAAGCCGGAACCGCTCGCTGCCGGCAGAGTTTATCACTACCAGATCGGATTTCCTGCCAACGATCATACTTTTAAGAAGGGTCACCGTATTATGGTGCAAGTGCAGAGCACGTGGTTTCCGGTGATCGATCGCAATCCGCAGACGTTTGTTTCAAACATTTTCAAGGCGAAGGAGTCTGACTTTCAGTCGGCCACGCAGAAGGTATTTCGTTCCGGCCAGCACGCCTCCTACATCGCCGTGCCAATCGAGACCAAGTAAAAATGAAAAGGATCGTTATCAACCGGCGCGAGATGATAAAGAGCGCCGGTCTCGCCACGGCCGCGGTGGTTGCAGCGCCGATGATTAACCGCGGTCGCTTTCGTCTGTTTGCGGGGTTGGCTACAGAATACTCACGCCAGGCTATTGATCTGATTGGAAGAACGACTGTGATCGACATGCTCAGCGTGTTGACCCTCGACTTCAACAAGTCGACGAAGTGGTTCAAAGATCCCGAAACATTCACGGCCGCAGACCTCCAACCATTCCTTGACTCGGGCCTTAACGTCATTCATCCAGCAATAGGCATGGGTGGTCCAAATGCTTACGACAGCGCTCTGCAATTCTTCGCCTCCTGGAACGGCTTCATTGCCAATGACGGCGATCACTTCATGCGCATCGACAGTGCAGCCGATCTGAAACGAATAAAGAAGTCGGCCAAAATCGGGGTCATTCTCGGTCTGCAGAACTCGGAACACTTCCGGCGTCCTGACGATGTTGATTTCTTCCGCGGGTTGGGTCAGCGCGTTTCGCAACTTACCTACAACTCACGCAACCTCATCGGCAACGGTTCAACTGAAAGACGCGATGAGGGAATTTCAGACTTCGGAGTCTCGATCATTGAGCGGATGAATAAAGTGGGAATGGCCGTTGACGTGTCGCACTGCGGCGATCGCACCACACTCGATGCCTTTGAGATCTCGAAGAAGCCCGTTTTGATAACGCATTCAAACTGTCGTGCGCTCGTACCTGATCATCCGCGTTTGAAGACTGACGAAGCGATTAAGAAAGTTGGACAGGCCGGCAGCGTAATGGGCATTACCGGTGTGCGAATGTTTGTCAAAGGTGATGAGCCGACGACGATCGAGCATGTTCTGGATCACTTCGATCACGTCACAAAGTTGATTGGACCAGAGCATCTGGGTGTCGGGAGTGATATCGATCTCTACGGCTACGACGCGATGCCACCGGAACTCAACAAGCAGTTGCGCGCCGGTTACAAAGGTTCTTACGCATTTCGCGAGAAGATCGACATCGAAGGTCTAAATCACCCGAAGCGGATGTTTGATTTGACCGAGGGTTTGATCCGTCGCAAGTACAGCGACGCGGATATTGCGGGAATTCTGGGTGGAAACTTTGAGCGCGTGCTTACTCAAATCTGGTAGACAGGATTAACAAGATTCCTGTACCCAACTAACGATAGGAGCCAAGACGTGAAAAGATTCATATCGCTAGTATTGATAGCTTTCCTTGTCGCGCTTTCTGTATTGGCCCAGGCGCCGGATGAGGCCATCAAGAAGCGAGAAGGATCGCAACCGTCGGTTCCACCAACAACGCCCGGCGGCGCGCATGAGATGACCGCAGCGGATATCGAAGCGTTTTTGGATGGACTTGTCCCACTCCAACTCAAGAACGACGACGTCGCCGGGGCGACGATCTCAGTGGTCAAAGACGGCAAACTGCTTTTCGCCAAAGGCTATGGCTATGCGGACGTCAAAAACAAGAAGCCCGTGACGCCATCAGAAACTCTCTTTCGACCAGGTTCGATCTCAAAACTCTTCACCTGGACCGCAATCATGCAGTTGTACGAACAGGGAAAACTCGATCTGGACCGCGACATCAACGACTATCTCGATTACAAAATCCCAGAAGCATTCGGTAAGCCGATCACTTTAAAGAACGTGATGACACACACGCCGGGCTTTGAAGAACAGATCAAAGATCTGTTCAGCGAAAACACCGGTGCTCCAAACCTGGGCCAGTATCTGAAGACACACATACCGGCGCGCATTTACCCACCGGGAACCGTTCCCGCTTATTCGAATTACGCAACCGCAGTGGCTGGTTACATCGTCGAGCGTGTTTCGGGTCGTCCATTCGATCAGTACGTGGCCGAAAATATTCTCAAGCCGCTGAATATGACGCACTCGACCTTCACGCAGCCTCTTCCTTCAAATCTCGCGCCGTTGATGTCGAATGGTTATCGTCTCGGCTCAGGCGATGCGCATCCATTTGAAATGATCAATCCGTTTCCAGCGGGGAGTTTGAGCAGCAGTGCCACCGACATGGCCCAGTTCATGATCGCGCATTTGCAGGATGGACAACTGGACGAGGCCAGGATCCTGAAACCCGAAACGGCGCGCCTCATGCACAGCCGTTTGTTTGCTCTCGACGATGCGATGAATGCGATGTGTTACGGGTTCTACGAGGAATCGCGGAACGGACATCGCATCATCGGACACGGCGGCGACACGATCTACTTCCACAGTGATCTACATCTCGTGTTGGACCAAAAGCTTGGCTTCTTTGTTTCGTATAACAGCGGCGGTCGAGGCGGCAGCCCTCGAGTGAACCTTTGGCAGGCATTTCTCGATCGTTATTTTCCTTACACCGCAAATCCCGCAACTTCTGCGACCGCAAAAGAGGATGCCAAGGCCGCGTCGGGCACTTACGAGTTGAGCCGGCGTAGTGAAACATCGTTCCTGAAAACGGCGACACTGCTCGGACAGTTCACAGTCGCGCCGGTTGGCGATGGAGACATTGAAACACCACAGTTACCTGGCGCGAGCGGCAGACCAAAACGCTGGCAGGCGATCGGTTCAATGACCTTTCTGGAACGTGACGGTCAGGACAAACTAGTCTTCAAACCGGATCAGAATGGTCGCATGCAGATGGTCTTGCCGTATCCATTTTTTGTGGGCCAACGCATCGGGACAGCGCAAAACGGGAAGTTGTTGCTAATTGTTCTCGTCACTTCGCTCGTGTTGATGTTGCTGACGTTGATATTGTGGCCGGTTTCCTGGTTTGTCAGACGGCACTACGGTCGCACGCTGCAAATGACACCACGTGAGCGATTGCTGCGATTACTGGTGCGTTTGGTTTTTGTGCTGGATTTGATCTTCATTGCCACACTGTTCGGGCTTACAATGTATGGACTCGAGCATCTCGAAGTTTTCAGCGATCGCGGCACTATCTGGTTTTGTCTTATTCAGATTGTGGGCTTGATTGGAGCCATCGGAACGATAATCGTTCTCGCCAATGCGGCGTTCACGTGGTTTGAAAAACGGCGCAGCATCTGGATGAAGTTGCAGGCGACAATCTTATTGCTTGCGTCTCTCGGCGTGCTTTGGTTCGCGTTCGCTGGTAATCTCTTGCGCTTTAGTTCTACTTACTGAGACACCATGCAAGGAACAGCCCGAAGTGAAATGAACGTCAAAACCGCAAAACCACAGCCGGAAATACGCACGATTACGCGACTGGTCCCACCAAGCGGAAATCTCGTTCAGGGCCAATCAGAGCTCGCGATCAGCCCGCAACTCGCAGAAGCTGCAAATCGAATGATCAGCTCGAGCCGGAATCATTACAGTCCGGCGGAAGGCGTGGGCGCGTTACGTGATGCAGTGGCTGAAAAGATTGCGCGGTTTAATAACATCGAAGTCGATCCAAAAGCGACACCGTTGCAGTTGTTGATTACGCCGGGTGCGACTGCGGCGCTGATTGCCATCGCGCACGCTCATCTGAAGAATTCCTCAGCACTCGTCTTTGAACCTTATTATCCGTATCACCGTCGCATACTCGACGAGCTTGGTGGTCATTCGAATGTATTGCCGCTGCATGGCGAGAGTCTCGAGCTCGATGTAGACGAGTTGCGGGCGCGCTGTCGCGAGTGGAAGGAGCGGCAGCAGTTTCCTTTACGCGCAATCATTGCGTGTAGTCCTGCGAACCCCACGGGTAAGGTGTTTACGAGAACAGAACTTGAAGCGATAGCTTCTGTTTGCCAGGAGTTTGATCTGCTGTGTATTGCCGATGAGGTTTATGAACACTATGTTGTCGGCGAACGAACCCACATCTCGATGGCAACGCTTGACGGCATGTGGGACCGGACCATCACAGTTAATTCGTTTTCGAAGTCATGGAATATTTCCGGCTGGCGTCTCGGATACGTCTACGGCGATCCAAAGCTGATTGCGCCGATGAACAATGCAAACAATGTCTTTTATGTTTGTTCGCCGACGCCACTGCAATTGGCGCTCGCCGAAGTGTTGATGTCTGATCCGAACTATTATGACGCGCTGCGCGACAGATTCACGGCTAAGCGACAGACAGCAGTCGAAGTTCTAAGCGAGGCAGGCTTCACGATTTACGATTCCAGTTCGGCGTTTTATGTCTGGGCGCGCATTCCGGAAGGTTTTGGGGATGCGATCGATTTTAATGAGATGTTAATAAGCAAGGGCGTGGCGGGTGTGCCGGGAGGAGCTTTTGCGGATAGCGAGGCGCACGATAATTTCATGCGTCTCTGCATCGCGCGTGAGGATGATGTGTTGCATGGCGCGCTCGAGAAGATACGGGCCGCGGTGCGATCGTAAGGTTGGCTTCACAGGATTTACAGGATTAGCATGATTAACAAGATAAGTCATGTGAATCCTGCAAATCTTGTTAATCCTTTTATGAAAACTCGCGTCGTTCCTATAACTCTCATCCTATTGCTCGCGGCAGTAGCACTGGGCCAAACATCAAAACCGACGCCGGCGCCGCTCGAATGGCGACCGCTGCTCGGCGAGTACGTGAGCCAGCTGAATGAAACGCTCATCATTCTCGAGAAAGACGGCAAACTCTACGCTCAAAAACGCGGCCAGCCGGACTCGTTAAAGGAAGTCTCACCGGATCTCTTCCTTCGTGATAAAAACAAGAGAGTCTCGCACCTGAAATTCGGTGTCGGGATTTACGAACGACGGCCACTTGGTCCTGAAGAAGGCGCAACGCAACTCAAAGTGAAACCGCTGCGGCCGGTGCCTACACTGATCAAAGAGGCATTGAAGGCCCGGCCACCACAGGAGACTGGAGATTTCCTGCCTTCAGATCTGGTTGAACTCCGCAAACTCGATCCAACAATCAAGCTTGATGTCCGCTACGCTACGAACAACAACTTATTTGGCACCGTCTTCTATTCTCAGCCACGCGCTTTCATGCAACGTGCTCCCGCCGAAGCGCTGGTTCGTGTCAATCGCAAGCTAAAGCCTCTGGGGTATGGTCTACTGGTTCACGATGGCTATCGACCGTGGTATGTGACGAAGGTCTTCTGGGATGCGACGCCGCAGGACAAGAAGCTATTCGTAGCCGATCCAGCGAAGGGTTCACGTCACAATCGCGGCGCTGCTGTCGATATCACGCTCTACGAACTCAAGTCGGGAAGACCAGTCGAGATGGTCAGCACCTACGATGAGACGACCGATCGTGCGTATCCAAACTATCCTGGCGGAACTTCGCTGCAACGCTGGCACCGCGATCTCCTCCGAGCCACGATGGAAGCTGAAGGCTTTACGGTCTATGAAGCGGAGTGGTGGCACTTCGACTACAAAGACTGGCAACGCTATCGAATCGGCAATCAAACCTTCGAACAACTCAGCCCCAAATAGCCACAAAAAGGCACAAGAATCACAAAAATGATTGATTGATCTACTTTTGTGCTTGTGTGCCTTTTATGGGTATCCCGGTGCTGTATATCGTTACAACGAGTTAACGTGCCGGATTTGCATTTGCTGTCAATAGTTTCTCCATCTTTGCAAGCCGCGCCATCATGCTTTCATAGATTCGATCGGTCTTTTCATGCAGATGCGCCACCTCAAGTTCGGCCTTGATGTTCACCTCGTACTCAATGTCAGCTCGCACGCGATCTTTCTCAGCTTGCCGGTTCTGACTGACAAGCACAAAGCAGGAAAGAAAAATTGCTTCCAGTGAAACAATCATAGTGAGCAGGCCGAAAGGAAATGGATCGAATTGCGGAATGCCTAGACGAGTGGTGTTGAGAAGAATCCAGACGATAAACCATCCCGCATTGACCATTAGAAAAGGCATGCTGCCGCTGAACCACGCAATCCAGTCGGCTATTTTTTGTAAAGCGGTGCTGTGCTCTTCCATCTCTTCGTTGACGTTGCGTGAAACGCGTGTGCGCAGTAATTCGTCAGCTTTGCGCGTCATCGTGCTCATCGCGGCGAGCATGCTGAGTGCCGAGTCGGGTCGCTTCTGAAAGAGCAGTAACAAGTCGTCGCGATCAAGCACCAGCAGTTCCGTGTCATTCAACGCGACGGCGGTCGCGGTTCTTGGACCACTGTCGAGCAGCGACAGTTCGCCAAAAAGACTTCCTTCCTCGGCGACGGTGAGTACGATCTTTTGACCGGCCGTGTCTTTAATGAATAGTTCAATCGAACCGGAACGAACAACGAATAAGGATTCGCCAGGCTCGCCTGCCTGAAAGAGTACTTCTCCGGCGTTTAATTGAATTGCGTCGACGACGTTTGCAAGCTCGAGTCGGTCTTGTTCCTGTAAAAGTTCAAAGAATTCAATTCCTGTCAGCAGCGTGACGTCACATCCCATAAAATTCGACTCCCTCAAAGTAGTGCACCTCTGAATACAGGCGCCCGGGGTCAAAACAGCAGGATGATAGGTCACTGGCGGCGGTCACGAAAAGATCTTAGGACCAGATCTGGATTTCTCTGCACGGTGAAGCAGGCAATCCAGGGCATTATAAGATTTCGGGAACAAGTTCTTTTGTCTGGCGTCTAACAGGGAAACCGATGGAACTCCTGCTGTTAAGAATCTGGATTTTTGTCATAACCTTTTGCTTCGGTATTTCCGTTTCTGCTCTCTGGCGGATTTACACACTTCCTTCGCTTCCCATTCCTGTGGTCGATCTTACCGCGGCTCCTTCCGAATCGCTTGAACAGGTACAGGCACCTGACCCGCCTGGAGAACTACGTATTGTTAATGAACAACATAGTTGTGGGGCGTCGTCCGCGCCTCTGACCTACGAGTTAACGGATGGTGGCCGCATCTCGACACTCTGCAAGACATTCAAATCGCAAGCTGCCGCGAGTCGAGAGTTAAAGAAGCGATTAAGCACAGCCACAATTGTCGAGCAAACGTTCGACGAGGTCAGTCAGGGTGAGGAAATCATTGCTATCGCGCCAAACGCCGTCAGGTTATGGAAAGCAGGCAGAACGCTCTGCACAACCGAAGCGTCGTCCTTGCGGCACCTGCGGTGGTTTCAAAAGCGATACTCGCACTGAACCGGGGAATTAGAACACGGGAGGTTGCTTCAGCCAGGGCATTAAGACTAACCGCTTTGAGTTTGTGGTCTGCAGAGTGAACGCCTCACGCCGCCGCGTGGTTCTCCACAGTCTGTGCGGATTCTATTTGCTGTAAGTCTGTTTCCATTCCGCTAATGGTCGAAAGGGGAGACATCGATCTGCGCTCAATTGCAAGGCTCCATGTACAACTGAGCTTCGGACGAATGTGCCACGATCACCGGACAAGGCGCGTTACGGCAAACTGTCTGCGCCGTCGCATCGGGTAGAGATGAGACGCGCGTTCGCCGGCGCGCCCGCAGAACAATCAGATCGACGTTTTGTTTCGATGCTTCAGTGACGATCGCTTTTCCAACGTGGTAGACGCCATTTCGCACCAGTCCTTCCCATTTCAGTTCTTTTGCGGCGTCACTGAGATAAGGGGCAAGAGAGACTTTGAACAGCCGCATCAATTGGGTATTAACTTTCAGGCTGTTTTCGTCGTCTCCGAGTGGATATTGCTCGCTGCAGTGCAGTAACAGGAGTTTGGCGTCATAGGCTTGCGCCAGAGTTACAGCATGTTTGAGAGCTTCGTCTGGATCCGTTGACAGGTCCGTTGGACAGAGTATTCGTTCGACCTTATTCATCCCCACCACCTCGGCGGGCGCAAGCAGCAAAGTCTGTGCCCTCAAAAGGAACCGTGTGCGAAGAAACAAAGCGACCAAGTTGTGGAAAAACTCGCGGGCTTGCGAAGATTTCCTCAAGGTGAAACGCCGCACTTGCTCAAGGTACAGGCATTCTGCCCCGGCATATCTGTTGCTCTATCACAGTTGGAAACATGGGCGATCACGATATTGAAGAGCATATGGATGAACGCAGTGCGCAGGAGTTCATGCGAGCTCTACTCGACGACCTCCGTGCTCTTGCGTTCATGTTGAAGGAAGGGCGGGTTGAGAGTGGCAGACCAAGAATTGGTGCGGAGCAGGAAATGTTCCTTATCGATCGGGATCAGAGACCTGCGCCCATTTCAGGCGAGGTCTTAAAGCGCGCCAATGACCCACGGCTCACGACCGAGATTGCCCGGTTCAATCTCGAAGCCAACCTGACGCCACTCGATCTCAGTGACAACTGCTTCAGCCGTATGGAAGATGAGCTTGAGCAGTTGTTAACTCTCACGCGGATGAGTGCGGAAGCGCTCGGCGCAAACATTCTACTTTCCGGCATCCTGCCGACCTTACAAAAGTCAGACCTAACTCTCGCAAATCTCACTCCCACGCCACGCTACCACGAGTTGAATCGTGGCGTGATCGGTTTGCGAGGTGGACCACTGTCAATTCATATCAAGGGATTGGACGAGCTTAGTCTCACGCACGACAACATCATGATGGAATCGTGCAATACGAGTTTTCAAGTTCACTTCCAAAGCACACTTCAGGGATTTGTTAACGATTACAACGTAGCGCAGGCGATAACGGCGCCAGTGCTGGCGGTTGCTGTCAATTCACCGGTGCTGTTTGGTCATCGCTTATGGCAGGAGACTCGAGTTGCTCTCTTCCAACACTCGACGGATGCGCGTTCGCGTCCGCAGCTAGCTCGTAGTCAACCAACCAGAGTCAGCTTTGGCGATCGGTGGTTACAAAACTCAGTCATCGAACTCTTTCACGAACAGATCTCACGTTTCCGCCCAATCATCATTGCGCAACCTGATGAGAATCCGTTTCAGGTGCTTGCGCGTGGTGAGACGCCGCTCTTTACAGCGCTTCGCGTGCACAATGGAACTGTCTGGCGTTGGAATCGAGCGTGTTACGGAGTGACGGATGGAATTCCACATCTGCGCATTGAGAATCGCACTCTACCGGCAGGCCCAACTCCTGTCGATGAGATTGCGAATGCTGCATTCTTCACCGGCCTGATGCTTGCGGTGCCGCAGGCGTATGGCGACATTTCGAAGCGAATGGCATTCGACGACGCCAAGTTGAATTTTTTCCGCGCCGCGAGGCACGGGCTCGATGCTCACTTTCACTGGGTTGATGGGGCAAGCTACAGCGCGTCGTCACTTATTCTCGAGGAGCTGTTGCCGCTTGCACGCAAAGGCTTGATCGAGGCTCAAGTGGATCATAAAGACATTGAAAAGTATCTAAACATCATCGAAGAACGTACTCGTTCGGGACAAACCGGTGCGCGTTGGATCCTCAACTCGCTGGCAACAGTTACTGATGACGTTTCCAGGGACACTCGGCAGCGAAAACTGACCGCGGCGATACTGGAACGTCAAAAAGAGGGAAGCCCTATTCATCAATGGACAGTCACCGATTTAGGTGTAACTGATGATTGGGAGCAGAGCTATCGAACTGTAGGACAGTTCATGTCGACAGATTTATTTACGGTGCAACCTGACGACCTGATCGATTTCGCGGCCAGCATGATGGATTGGAAACACGTGCGTCACGTGCCCGTCGAAGATCCGAATGGACGACTAGTGGGACTCGTAACACACCGCAGTCTGCTTCGCACGATGAGTCATGGGCCACGAAGCAATGGTCAGGGATGTGGTGTTGCCGCGGCGCGTGCTCCGGTTACTATAAAAGAGATCATGATAGCCAACCCGCTTACTGTTTCTCCTTCAACGCCATCTTTGGACGCGATCGAAATCATGCGTCAAAATCGCATCGGGTGTCTGCCGGTGGTGGAAGGAGAACAGCTAGTTGGCATCGTCACCTCGTATGACTTTCTTGAAGCGTCCGCGAGATTGTTCCAACAACACCTCACCGCTTGACCCCCGCATCCTCTTTATTCAAATTTGGACCAATGCATATAATCCCAAACGCAGACGCGCATCTCAACCCACAGATCGAGGCGATTAATGTCGAATAATACAGGCGAGCAGATTCTCGTAATCGATGACGATAACGCTATCCGCTGGACATTAAGGGAAGTGTTGCTCGGTTGGGGGTTTGCTCCAGCAGAGGCAGGCTCCGTAGCCGAGGGCCTTGCGCTGTTCAATGCCGATCCGCCGGCGGCGGTGTTGCTGGATATCGATCTTCCCGATGGTTCCGGCCTGGATGTTCTGCGTGAAATCAAACGTCAGAATTCGGAAGCCATCGTGATCATGATCACGGGCAATGTTCAAGTTGATAACACCATCTCGGCTCTGCGTGGTGGGGCATACGATTTCATAGGAAAGCCGATCAATCTTGAAGAATTGCGCATTACGATTCGAAACGCCATCGAGGCGCGGCACCTGCGACGCGAAGTCGAACAAGTGCGAAGGGAACGAGCGCGCGAATTCAATTTCCGTCAAATAGTCGGTGAGTCGCCCGCAATGAAGAAGATGCTCGGGCTTGCGACGAAGGTGGCCGAGAGCGAAGTGTCTTCAGTTTTACTGCAAGGCGAGTCGGGAACGGGAAAGGATCTCGTAGCAAAAGCGATTCACTACGGTTCACATCGAGCTGACCGACCGTTTGTAGCCGTGAACTGCGCGGCATTACCGGCGACGCTCATTGAGTCGGAACTATTCGGTTACGAGAAGGGTGCATTCACAGACGCGAAAGCACGCAAAGAAGGACTGTTCGAGCAGGCGGAGAGCGGGACGCTTTTGCTCGACGAGATTGGTGAGCTCGAACTCTCGCTTCAGGCAAAGCTTCTGCGTGTGTTGGAAGAGGGGGCGTTCCGTCGCGTCGGCGGATTAAAAGATATTCCGCTCGACGTTCGCGTGCTCGCGGCGTCAAATCGGGACTTAAAAACCGAAAGCGAGGCGGGTCGTTTCCGTCTCGATTTGTATTATCGTCTGTCAATCATTCAGATCGATATCCCATCGTTACGTGAAAGAGGTGACGATGTGTTGCTGTTGTCTCAGTATTACATCGACACGATTGGCTCGCGTATCCGCAGAAAGAAAAAGATCACTGGGCTTTCACCTGAAGCAATCGCCATTTTCCGAAAATACAATTGGCCGGGCAATGTTCGTGAACTGCGCAATGTCATCGAGCGTGCGCTCATCCTCGAGGACGAAGATCAGATTACCACCGAGTACTTGCCAGGAGGATTACTGGCGCCGCCACGACTCGATGCGTCGTCCGTTGGGGGAAGCGATCGAGCGTCAGCTCAGTTTGTATTACCGGAGGAGGGGATCTCACTTGACGTCGCCGAGCTCTCATTTGTGCGTCAAGCAATTGAGCGCAGCGGCGGCAACCAGACGCGCGCCGCCGAACTCCTCGGCATCTCACGCGACCAACTCCGCTATCGCCTCAAAAAACTCGAAGAATAAGTCAGAAAACAGCACCAGTTACCCAGAGGACACTTTTGTGTTTTTTGTGCCTTTTTGTGGCTATCCCCTGCGCGAAATTTCAGGGCGGTGCGAAATAGCTCGCAATGTAAGAACTCAATAACCACCCAAAAAGCCATAAACCTTAATTGGTACGGGTTGTGCACTGAGGCCGCGAGGGGTATCGACGATGGCGAAGGTCTTGATCCTTGGTGGCGGGTTTGGTGGCGTTACGGCCGCTGAATGTCTTGCCGAGCAATTGAGCGAGAATCACCAGATTACGCTCGTTTCTCGAAGCCGTCGTTTTGTGTTTTATCCGGCTTTGGTGCGGCTCGCATTTAATAAGTGCCGGCCCGAGGACGTTTCCTTCGATCTGCGGCATGCCATGCTTGACAGGCGCGTCAACTTCATCGAGGCGGAAGTTGCGCGCATCGATCCGAACGAAAGAACGGTAACGATTGCGCATGGTGATGTCCAGGGCGTTCTTCCTTACGACTATCTGGTTTTTGCGCTGGGACGAAGACTCGCAACCGAACGCGTGATTGGTTTTTACGAACACGCCCATCATCTGCTGAACGTTGATAAAGCAATCCAATTCGGCAAAGCGGTCGCGAATTTCCACGACGGTCGCGCCATCATTGGTCATTGTGCCGGCGCGCGTTTACCGATACCGATTTACGAAACAGCGTTTGCCCTCTCACGAGTGCTCGAGGAAAGGGGCGAACGCGATCGATCCAAAATAACGGTTGTTAGTCCTGTTGACCTGGAAACGGAACTCGGCGCTGAGGCGGCCGTCGCGCTCTCAAAAACATTTGCTGCACGCCAGATCGAACACGTTTCTAACTTTGCTGTTGAAACCGCGACGGAAGACGCAATCATCGCTAATAACGGCCAGACTGCAAACTTCAATCTACTGATGTTGCTACCGCCGTTCAGGGGTTCTTCTGCGTCGTCCTATCTTGACATCACCAATCCGGAGGGTTACGTGAACGTCGATTCGACAATGCGTGTTGCTGGTCACGAACGAATCTACGCGGCCGGTGATTGTGTGAACTTTGACGGGCCGAAGATGGGCCATATGGCTGCACGCCAGGGCGAAGTGGCGGCCCAGAATCTCGCCGCTGAAATCGATGGACACGAGGCCGTCGCACATTATCGACATGAATTGAGATTCGTGATCGACGAAGCCGGCAGCGACAGCATTTACCTGCATCAGGATCTCGTTGATGGACCAGCGACGCTCAGACAGGGTCGCTTTTGGAGTTGGGCAAAGCGAGTGCAAAAAGAGTACTGGGAAGCTTCGCATTCATAAATTTCTGATACTTAGGGAGCCATGAAAGAGTTTTCATCACTTCGCCGGTTAAGTCCGTTGATGTCTTGCTTTCGGCGGAATCGGCCGCGGAGGTCTCGGCGGCACTGCATTGAATCCGCCGGAAATGCAGATTGACAGATTCTTGATCGATACGGGGTTAACGACATGATCAATATCAACCACATCCTTTGTCCGACCGATTTCACGGAGCACTCTAAGAATGCGATGCGTTATGCACTCGGTTTGGCGCGTGCCCACGAGGCCGAGCTTCTACTGGTGTATTGCAACACAGCGGCACGACCTAACGTGACGGAAAGATCTGAAGTGGAATTAGATCTACTCAAACACATTGATGCTTCAGATCTCGCGGGAGTGAGCTGGCGTTTGGTTGTTGCTAACACAGATGATGTCGGCGACGAGATAACACACCAGGCGCAGGTTGAACGTGTTGATTTGATCGTGATGGGATCCCGCCGTCGTCCGCATCGTGCCGCTTTGCTCGGTTCAACTGCCGAAACTGTAAGTCGCAACGCGCCCTGTCCAGTGCTGGTGATGCACAACGATGACCGCGAGTCGATCAGCAATGAATTGCAGATCGGTTTACAGCGTGTCCTGGTTGCTTACGATTTCTCTGACTACGCCGAGCTCGCGCTAAACTACGGATTGTCTTTGGCCCAGGAACATCAGGCGGAATTGCATCTGATTCATGTCTTGCCACCGCGGTCAGTGAGTGACCCCGAGATTGCCTGGTATCCGAGTAAGGGCGAATCTGCGTATCACACTGCGGCGCGGCGGCTACAGAGAGTTGTGCCGCCTGAGATTCATCGCTGGTGCCGGATCAAGAATGTCGTTGGTCAGGGACAGCCGTATCGAGAGATTTTGAACTACGCTGAGAAGAATCAAATCGATCTCATCTGTTTGGGCGCACACGGCGTCGGCTTTGGTATGCGAGCGTTGTTTGGATCGAATGTCGATCGTGTTTTACGTCAGTCGCCGTGCCCGGTGCTCGTCGCGCGTCCGCTCAAGCCGCTGAGTGCGCATAACGCGAATCGCGCGGCCTAAGATCACAAACGGCGCTTCCCGTTGTAGAATCCTCAGCCGTTACACGATTAACCGTTGAGGAGCGCCTGAATGAAGGTCACTTCGCTTGCTCTTCTGATTCTCGCCGTCATTGGTGTGTTCAGCAGGAGCAATTCTCTCGTCACCGCGAGTACGAGTCAGCAAACACAACTGACGGTCACTGCCGTTAATAAACTCAATATCGTCCGCCAGAGCGAAACGATCGAGCTCACTGCACAAGCCCTCGCACCACTTGGCGAAAAGGATCTGATGAAGATTCACGTGCGCGATGGTTCGGGCAAGGAAGTGCTCTCGCAGGCGGTTGATACAGATTACGACGATTATCACAAGCCCGACATCCTGATTTTCCAGGCTGATTTTCAGCCTAACGAAACGAAAACATTTACCGTAGCGGCCGGACCAAAACGCGAATACTCGCGCGAAGACTTTCGTGCGTATGGTCGCTTCGTGCGCGAGCGTTTCGACGATTTTGCCTGGGAAAACGATCGTGTAGCACATCGTACTTACGGTAAAGCTCTGATCACCTGGAAAGGCGAACCACTCACGAGCAGCGCGATCGATATCTGGTCCAAGCGCACCTCGAAGCTTGTAATTAACGATTGGTACATGGTCGATAACTATCACGTGGATCACGGCGACGGCGTCGATGCGTATTCTGCTGGTCCAACGCGCGGCTGTGGTGGAAATGGAATTTGGACCAAGAGTCAGTTATTTATTCCAACGAACTTTATTGACTCACGTGTACTGACAAATGGTCCGATCCGGGTGATGTTTGAACTGATCTACGAACCGTTTGATGTGAACGGGGTTAAGGTTTCGCAGGTGCTGCGTGTTTCGCTGGACGCAGGCAGCCAATTGAATTATTTTCGTGCTTCCTATCAAGCGCCGGCTGGCAATGAATCGCTGGCCATGGCTGTCGGCCTCAAAAAAGTGAAGGACGCACAGAAGCACCTCAATGCCGAACAAGGTTGGATCACAATCTGGGAACCGGTGGAAAAGGGCCTTGGCATGCAAGGCTTAGCGATCGTCGTCGACCCGCGCACATTCGACAACGTTACTGAAGACAGGTTGAATCACCTCATGGTGCTGAAGCCAGGGATTGCGTCGCCTGTTTCCTACTGGGCCGGATTCGCCTGGGATCGTGCTGGAAAAATCACAACAGCCGAAAGTTGGAACGCGTATGTGGATCAGTTTGGTGAAAGACTGCGTTCCCCGATCGATGTAGGCGTTAAGTAATTGAGCCACAGATTTACACGGATGTTTAATGCATTGAGGAGCAGACGATGATTTCAAAGAGTTTGACGGCTTCGGCTATGGTTTGTGTTATCAGCGTTTTGGGCCTCGCAATTGAAGCCCGCTCGCAAAGTAAGAAGGAAGTACGCAGTAAGCTGTTAAAACAGGTGCTCGCGGACGATCCGGATGTGCGGGAGTGCGTCGAGAAAGAAGAGGGCGGCACTCGCGCGGCTGAAGAAAATATGACAGTTGAAGAAGTCGACCTCAATCGTGATGGCGTGTCTGAGTATGAGGTCGAACTATCGGGTCCATGCGCGTGCGGCATGGTTAACTGCACGATCTATCTTTACCGCCAGACCGCTTCTGGTTACGAGCTAATCCTTGAAGATGCTGCGGGTCTCGGACTCGAGTTGCTGAGAACGTCGAGCAACGGATACACCGATGTGCGCGTTGATGCACGAGACTCCGCCGCCGCCCAGTCTCAAACTATCTATAAGTTCGATGGCAAACGCTATCGCGAGGCGAGTTCGCGGCTCGTTAACCCGCAGACCGGTGAGAGTAAGCCGGCTTCGCGGCGAGTTCAGTTCAAGCGCGGTGCTTCATCGACAACCTTGCAGGGCCGGGTGTCGATCGCGATGCCGGACACTCTGATCGTTGGAGCGCGGGCTGGTCAGGTGATGACTCTGCAACTGACGTCAGCAAGCCGTTCCGTCCGCTTCATGTTGATGACTGCACGGACAACGATGTCGCTTGCAGATAACACGCGAAGCTGGACCGGAACACTGCCGGAAACAGGCGACTATCTAATCCTCGTTGACTCTGACGCGAAATCTGCGACTTACTCCATGACGATCACCATCAAGTAGGCCGGCCTTTTGTGCATTTTTGTGGCTCACTTGCCAGAATCCATGTGCCAACCGACATTAACAAGATTGTCGCCTCGGCGGACGAACATTTCTGTGGCGCGGCCGCTCGACGTTGATTTTTGTCCGTTGACCTCAATCTCGTACAAGTAAGTGGTGTAGATAATCACGGTGTTTCCGTAAACCTGTATTTCCGTTTTCGGAAACTCGAGTCGCAAGAGCTTTCCGCCACTGTCGACAATCAAGGCTTTCGAAACTGAAGCACTCGATTATCTTGTAAAACCCGTCAGCGAGACGCGTTTTGCCACTACGATCAAGCGTTCACCGCAGCATTGCTGCGAAAATGAGCCGCAGATGAACGCGGATTCGTTCACAATTCTTAACAACTTTTTACCTCGAATTAACACACACCGAAAACGCCCAATTTAGTATTTTGCCGCTCTGATGGCACAATAGGACTGGCAACAAAAGGGGACCCGACATCGTACCCAAACCAAACTCGAAAATTCAGTTGTTCCACATGGACGCTGGATGGGCTAAGGAAATGAAATGTATGACATCCGAGCAGAGCGTGTCTTATCGTCTAGGAATTCTCCTGGCAATCAGTGGACTCTGCGCCACTCTCGTGGGCTGTGTTAACAAAGCGCAGCAGAGTTTTGAGCGTCCCCCGGCACCCGTCGTCGTGAGCACCGCAGTGTCTCAGGACGTTTCGAATTATATGGACGCACTCGGCAAGATCGTTGCGCGTGAAACCGTTGCAATTCAGCCACAAGTATCCGGCCGCATCGAAAAGATTCATTTCACTGACGGCGCCAACGTCAGAAAGGGCGAACTGCTCTTTACGATCGATACTCGACCATTCGATGCGAACCTAAAACAGGCTCAGGCCAATCTCGCCAAAGACACCGCCGCCAAAAAACAAGCTGAAGCCAATCTGGCGCGTGAAGTTGCGCGTGAGAACTGGGGCCGCAACCAGGTCGAGCGTTATCGAACCCTGGTTGAGCAGGGCGTCGTGGCCCGCGAGCAGTACGAACAGCTCCGCACAGACTACGATACGCTCAAAGCAAACTCGGAAGCTGCGCGTGCGGCAGTGCGTAGCGCCGACGAGACCCTTAAGGTAGACCAGGCTGCGATTGACACAGCTAAGGTCCAGCTCAGCTACTGCTACATCCATTCGCCAATCGACGGCCGAGCGGGTCAGCGACTGGTAGATATCGGCAACGTTATAAATCCAGGCAGTGGAGGTGGTTCAGATTCAAGCTCCGGAACTCCGAGCAACGCACTGCTCGTGATCGAGCGTCTTGATCCGATCTATGCAGACTTCACGATCTCGCAGAACAATCTTTCACTAGTCCAGGACCAGATGCGCGCCGGTAATCTCAGGGCTGAAGTCAGACTGCCTGATTCACCTGAGGACGGAGTCTTTGGACAACTGACTTTCGTCGACAACGCGGTGCAGACCGAAACCGGCCAGGTCACACTTCGCGCCACGCTTCCGAATCCGGGACATCGTTTCTGGCCCGGGCGCTTCGTGAACGTGCGACTGCTGCTCGGATCAATTCCGGGTGCTGTGCTTGTGCCAGTAACTGCGCCACAAATGTCGGCAGCCGGCTCGTACGTTTATATTGTCAAGCCTGACTCGACTGCCGAGCAGCGCACCGTCTCTCTCGGCCAACGACAAGGAGATCTGATCGTCGTTGAGAAGGGCGTGGCGGCTGGTGAGAAGGTCGTTGTGAACGGCCAGCTCGGTGTAACTCCCAATGGCAAAGTTGTAATTCAGCAACCGCCGGTCAATCAGGCCACAGCCGAAGCAAGTCGATCGAAATGAATCTCTCTGAACCATTCATTAGACGGCCAGTAATGACCGCTGTCTTGACGCTTTCCGTGATCCTTTTCGGGGTGATGGCTTACTTACAACTCCCTGTAAACGATCTTCCGGCGGTCGACTATCCCGTGATCCAGGTGACTGTCGGTTATCCCGGCGCAAGCCCCGACACGATTGCCAACAATATCGCCACACCGCTCGAACGCCAGTTCATGCAGATCAACGGACTGGAGGTCGTGACCTCGTCGAGCAAACAGGGTGTTGCCAGTTTCACCCTTCAGTTTGGTCTGGATAAGAACATCGACGCCGCTGCGACTGACGTCCAGACCGCTATCTCTCAGGCCACTGGAACTCTACCGGCGGATCTGCCTTCACCGCCGACTTATTCGAAGACGAACCCGAACGATCAGCCAATCATGTATATAGCGATGACCAGCAATTCGGTCACGCCTGGGCAACTCTATGACTACGCGAGCACGCAGGTGGGCCAGCGGCTCAGCATTCTGCCGGGCGTGTCGCAGGTCAACGTTTACGGTACGAAGTCGGCTATTCGCATCAAGGCCAATCCGAGAGCGATGTGGGCGCGTGATATCTCCATCGACGATCTGAACAACGCGATCAGGCAGGGAACGAGTTACACGGGCGCCGGCCAGTTGGACAGTTCCTCGCGGACGGCGATCCTGCGGCCACAGGGACAACTCGAAAACGCCGAACAATATGGAAATCTAATCGTTGGTGGCACTAACAACGCACCCATCTATCTTCGCGACGTAGCTACCGTGAAAGACTCGGTCCAGGACGAACGGGTCAACATGCGCTTCTGGGTGCGTGGTCGCGAGGTGCCGTCGGCGACCGTCATCGTTGCGGTTAATCGTCGCGCAGGCGCAAACGCCGTCGAGGTATCGAAATCGATCTACGAGGTCCTGCCGGCGATTGGGCAGGAGTTGCCGGGATCGATCAACATCCTGCCGATTTACGATCGGTCGGCAAGCATCGTTCACTCCGTCGCCGATGTTCAGGCAACGCTCGTAATTGCTTTCGTGCTGGTTGTGATCGTGATCTTTGCGTTTCTCGGCAGAGTTACTGACACACTCATTCCCGTTGTCGCGCTACCGCTGTCGCTGCTGATCACGTTCATTGCGATGCGCGGTCTTGGTTACAGTCTCGACAATCTGTCGTTGATGGCATTAACCCTCGCTATCGGTTTTCTCGTTGACGACGCGATCGTGTTTCTCGAGAACACGGTGCGACGTATGGAACGTGGCGAAGCGGCGTTCGAAGCGGCAATCAGCAGCGCGAAGGAAATCAGTTTCACAATCATGTCGATGACGATTTCACTCGCGGCGGTGTTCATTCCGCTCGTGTTTATGACCGGGCTCGTGGGGCGCATCTTTCGGGAGTTTGCGATCACGATCGTCATCTCGATTCTGGCATCAGGCCTCGTGTCCCTCACGCTGACTCCGTTAATGTGTGCCCGCTTGTTGAAAGAGCGTGGCCACGGCTTGAGACAGACGTGGGTGGAACGCGTCATCGGCGGCATCGAGAAGCGGATTCTCTACTTGTATGGCGGCTCGCTCTGGTGGTTCCTTCGTCATCGTTGGATCTCACCCGTAATCTGGGCCATCTGTCTGGCCGGGACTATCTGGTTGTTCATGCTGGTTCCGAAGACGTTCCTGCCTCCGGGAGATAGCGGCGTGATCTTCGGCGCATTTATTGCGCAGGAAGGATCTTCACCGCAGCATATGCGCGAGTACCAGGATCAAGTCGATAAAATGCTGCATGAGGATCCGAACGTCATCACTGACTTCACGATGACGGGCGCCACCGGGTTCCTCGCTGCAAATCAGGGCATCACGTTTACGTTCATTGGATCACCAGACAACCGGCAACCGATCGCGTTAGTGACCGCCGAGATGATGGGAAAGCTCAATACGATTCCCGGTGTGATGACATTCCTGCGACCGTTCCCGGTGCTCGAGATCAGCACGGGCGTCACCAATCAGACCCAGGGCCAGTATGCATTTACAGTGTCGGGCGTGAACCCGAACCAGGTTTACGAGACCGGCCAACAGCTCATGGCGAAGCTGATGACGTATCCGGGCTTTCTGAGTGTTTCTTCGGATTACTACCACAACACGCCCAATCTCAACATCGACCTCCGTCGCGACCAGGCGAAGACGTACGGCGTGTCGGAGGCGCGTATTCTGACGCTGCTACGCAATGCTTACTCGCAAAACTATACCTACCTGATCAAAAAGCCTGAAGATCAGTATCAAGTAATTCTCGAGATGGAAGACTCCGTGCGCGAGAAGCCTGAGGACCTGTCGCTGCTCTACATTAAGTCAGACGATGGTCGCCGGCTTGTACCATTGAGCGAGCTCGTGACGTGGAAGCAGACACTCGGCCCACAAGTGGTGAACCACTTGAACCAGTTCACCAGCATGACTCTCTCCTTCAACCTCAAGCCTGGCGTCGCGCTTGGCGATGCTACGAACTTCATTTCGAAGACAGCGGCTGAGACCGTCCCGAGTGGCGTACGTGCGGAGCTGCAGGGCGAGGCGTTGACGTTTAGTCGTACCGTGACCAGCCTGACGATCCTGATGGCACTGGCAGTGTTCGTGATGTACGTGATCCTCGCAATCCTTTACGAGAGCTACGTGCATCCTTTAACGGTGCTTTCAACTCTGCCGACCGCACTTGTAGGCGGGCTCTTAACGCTGATTCTGTTTGGGCAGGAAGCATCGCTTTATGCATTCGTCGGCATGTTTATGTTGATGGGCATTGTGAAGAAGAACGGCATCATGATCGTCGACTTTGCACGTCATCGCGTCGAGAATGGCGAGGCCGCAGACAAGGCGATACACGACGCCAGCATGGATCGTTTCCGCCCGATCTTGATGACGACACTGGCAGCAGTGTTTGGCGCCGTTCCGATCGCGCTTGGTTATGGCGCGGATGGCTCTTCACGGCGGCCGCTTGGATTGGTCGTGGTGGGCGGTTTGATTGTGTCGCAGTTCATCACGCTCTACATCACGCCGGTAATTTATCTCTACCTCGAAGAGTTTCAGGAAAAAGTTCTGGATCGGACCTCATTTTTCCGTTCCCGTCGCTCGCGTAAGCCGACCCTCGTGGAAGCAGGTGACTAGGGCTAAAATACCTCCCTATGTCTACCCATAATGAACTTGAACCAGATGCCACCGGCACAGCCACTCTCATAGTTGCCCCACAGGACCTCGCGAGCTCGATATCCAGTGAAACAGGAGATGCCTTTCCGCCCGTGCTGGCGACGGCACGCATGGTCGCATTGATGGAGATCGCGGCATCGCGTGTGCTCGTGCCTTTGCTTGGCCCAGGAGAGTTGTCCGTTGGCGTAAGTGTCGATATAAACCATACCGCTCCGACGCCGTTGGGCGCAGAGGTCACTGCGACCGCGCGTTATGCCGGTCGTGAAGGAAAACTTTTTCTGTTTGAAGTCAGTGCCGCTGATCGCGGCGGGGAAGTTGGTCGGGGATGGCACAAGCGGGCGATTGTCTCGAATGAACGGTTGCGAAGCGGCGCCGCAAAACGAGTTGGTTGAGGTGTGTCATGTCAGTTGCCAGACGAATGACCCTGCGTCGGAAGAAAACCGCGGCGGTGGGCCTCGATGTCTTCGAGAAGGAATTTGCGCTCGAGAGTTTGAAGAGCGATCGATTGCGTGTCTCGATTCTGATCGGAGCGATAGTGAGTGCACTGCTGTTTGTTCTGATCATGGCCCCGATCTTTTACGATCAGTTTCAAAGCGCTTTTCACGGCAACTTTCGCGAATTCCTGATTGCTGTGTATGTGATCTTTGGAGCAAACGTTTGCTACCTGACGGCGGAACGTATTGTTCTTAGTCGGCTGATTAAGAAACAACAAAAGCCGTTTGCGGCGCTGAAATATCTGAGTGCGTTTGTCGAGACGAGTATTCCCACCGCGGGTATGATGGTGGGTTCCACTTTTCTTGGTCCAATCTATACGTTGTTCACACCGGCGGCGTTTATCTATCCTTTATTTATCTCACTCTCGGCACTGCGTTTGAATGTGAGGCTTTGCATTTTTACAGGCGCAGTAGCGGGTTTTGAGTACACGCTACTGGCCCTCTACTTCATACAGAAGAGTTCGAGTTCTGGGGTGGAACCGATCCTGACCGGTGTACCACATCATTTGTTGAAAGGGTTTCTTTTGTTGTTAACGGGCGTCGTAACCGGACTCGTGACGATGCAGATCAGGAAACGCATCCTCAGTTCCTTTACAGTAGTGGAAGAACGAAACCGGATTTCCAGAACTTTCGGTGAGTATGTTTCGCCGGAAGTCATGGGCAAACTGATGGAATTGAAACCCGATCTCCGCAGTGAAAACAAGAATGTGTGCGTGATGTTCCTTGATATCCGAGATTTCACTGGCTTTGCTGAGAAGAGAACCCCGGAAGAAGTGGTTGCGTATCTGGAGTCGCTGTTTGAGTTCATGATTGAAATCGTGAATCGTCATCACGGGATCATTAACAAGTTTCTGGGTGATGGTTTTATGGCAGTGTTTGGAGCACCCCTGTCTGATGGCAAAGACTGTGTGAATGCGTTGAAAGCGGCTCAGGAGATTCTCGCGCGTGTGCAGCAGGAGGTTGAGGCGGGCACGATTCTGCCGACGACTGTGGGAATCGGTTTGCATGCAGGTGAAGCTGTTACTGGCAGCATTGGTTCCGCATTGAGACGTGAGTATACGGTGATTGGTGACGTGGTGAATCTGGCGGCAAGGATTGAGAAACTGAACAAGCGTTTCGACTCAAGGCTATTGATTTCGGAGATTGTTTGGCAGGCTGTCAGTTCGGATGGCAGTAAAGCTGTGCCGATGGGACAGGTCGAGGTGCGTGGTCGCGAGCAGGGGATTCAGATCTATCAGGTCGCGTGAGTAAAACCATCCACAGATTACAGAGATTATTTTTTATCTGTTTAATCTGTGGATGGTTTGTTCCAATTCGCTTGTTATGTCTGCGGGTGAGTGGTCACACGGGAATTCGATCGGAGCTCCGAAGGTTACGGATACCGTCCCGGGTCGAACAAAGTATTGCCGGCGCTTTTTTAACTCGAACAGACCGTCCAGTTTTATCGGAACAATCGGCACGTTGAGTTCTGACGCGAGTAGTCCGATGCCGGCTTTGAATGGCTGCATTTGCCCGTCCTTCGTTTCCTGTCCTTCGGGAAAAATCAGAATGCTCCAACCACGATCGACCGCTTCACCCGCATAAGCAAAACTTTGTCGAAATCCGCTCTGCCGCGGAAGTGAGAAAACATTGAAGAGCCCGGCTGCCAGCACATACGCGACTTTGGCTTTCGCACGCGCAAACCATCCGAGTGTCGCGAGCGGATGACGCCAGTCGCGCAGATACTCGCCTGACATTGCGATTGCTAAACGTCGTCGCCAACGCCACGGTAGTGCAGACAGGATGAGCGCCGCGTCAACGTCAGTGACGTGATTCGATATGAAGACCACAGGCTTCGAAGCGTTCAATGTGCAGAGGTGGTCATCGCCGATCACTCGAACGCGGCACATGATTAAGGTCAGTGGCAACAGAAACAGGTGATAAACGAGTGGCCTGATCCATGTCATCGGAAACCGCATGGCCCAGCGGGGATACGGATAAGGAACCGACTCGGATCTTCCGCGGCTAACGATCCGTTCGATGTCACCTAGAGTCGTAGCTTCCGTGATCGCTGCCTCATCAAGTTCGATTTGGTACTGATCCTCGAGAGCACTCAGCAGTTCGACTCTGCCGAGGGAATCGAGTTTTAAATCATCAGACAGATTCGCCGAGGGATTCAGACTCGCAGGCGAAACTCCAGCAATCCTGCTGATCACAGGAAGACTTAATGGCGCCACTGCGTCCTCAATGCGTTCTGTAGTTTCGGCAGACTCATCGAGCAGCACCGTTACTGCATCTGCAACCTGCCCTTTAATAATTTTTCTGGTGCCAGGTGTGCGTGGAAAATCACTCTTTGGCCAAACAACCCAATGCCGGATTCGCTGAAACTCAGCCAGCAATTCGTTTGCATCTTGCACGGCGGCATCCACGTCCGCGCTCTTGTCACGAGGAATGAGTACGGCCAGTGGAGCAGTGCCTTTCGAGCCGGGGAGCGGAATTACCGCACTCGCTTTAATTGCCGGCTGACGATCGAGAGCGGTTTCGAGATCCGTGGGATAAATCTTCAGACCTGCCGCTGTCACGATCCTCTCCCGGCTTCGGCCGCGAAAATAGATGTTGCCGTCTGGTCCAATTTCGCCGATATCGCCGGTATGAATCCAACCCTGCTCGTCAGCGAGGCCTCGACCGTTGCGGTTCCAATAGCCCGGTGAGACGTTGTTGCCACGAACTAGAATCTCTCCATCGTCACTCAACTTCACTTCCTGTCCCGCGACGGGCTTTCCGATCGAACCCTGGCGGATGCGAAACGGATGAGAAAGGCTTGTGAGCGAGGCGGTCTCAGTCATGCCGTATCCCTGAATGACTGCATACCCGACTCGCCGCCAGAAGATTTCGGTGTCGCCCTCCAGAGTGGCGCCACCTGTAATGAATGCCCACAGTCGCCAACCAAACTGACGGTGAACATTGCGGAAGGTCCACCAGTTTTTCAGGAAGTGCCGGCTTTCAGCCGCTTTCAGTTGATCGTTTGAGACGTGAGCGTCAGTTTTAACTTTCTCGCGCAAAGTTTCCAAAACGCGCGGCACCGTGACGACGACGTTGATATGGTCTTTCTTCACTGCAGCGACGATTTCGGAGGGCTTGTACGACTCGCGGAAATACACTTCAGCAGCCAGGAACTGCGGAATGAAGATTCCCATCAGTTGTCCAAAGACGTGGCTCAGGGGCAACAGACAGAGGAACCGTATCGGATGGACGATGCGTTCCCACCGCGCGTAACGCTGAAACTCCTTTTCAATCGGTAAGAGGTTCGCGAGGAGATTTCGATGTGTCAGACAAACACCTTTCGGCTCGGCTGTTGTTCCTGAGGTAAAGACGATCTCGACGAGGTCATCGGGCTTAACGGTAACGGCTCGGTAGCATTCGTCCGAGTGATTAGCGATGAGAGTTTCGAAGTTATTGAATAACAAACGCGGAAGGTTGAGTTGTTGCTGATCGTTTTCGGCGAGCAGGAGTTTTGCGGAGACCTGTTGCTGTACTCTGGGGGCGAAATCAGGCGCCGACTTGAGATCGAGTGGCACTGCAACAGCGCCACGCAGGAGGCAGCCATAGAACGCCGCGATCCACTCCGGACTGTTCTCGCCCCAAAAGAGCACGCGATCGCCGGCGCCGATGTCTCGTGATTCGAGTTCGCGGGCAAACTTGAAAGCGGAAGAGGCCAGGCGTGCGTAGGACCACTTTGTGGTTCTCAGTCCACGCCAGTGAGCCACAGCAGTCTGCTCGCCATGCGCTTTACAGTCATTGATAAAACTGAGTAGCGTTTCACGCATCGTTTGAGCTTCACAGGATTTACAAGATTTTTCAGGATTAACAGGATTATCTTGTTCATCCTGCTCAAATCATGTAAATCCTGTCTCCAAATGACCAAACAATTCAGACTCCCAATCGTGATTCTAGCGCTGCTCTGCGGCGCGTTCACCCTGAGCCATGCACCTTATTCAGGTGCCACAACCGTCATTGCACAAAAAACCGCTCCATTTGCCGGAGCGTTTGAGGTGCGAAAGTTTGGCGCTAGGGGTGATGGAAAGGCTCTCGACAGTCCCGCCATTAACAAGGCCATCGATGCTGCAGCGGCGGCGGGCGGCGGCACAGTTCTGTTCAGCGCCGGTACATATCGTTCATTCTCGATCCGCCTCAAGAGCAATGTCGCCCTTTATCTCGATCAAGGCGCGACGATCCTCGCGGCCGATCCACGGGACGGCGACGGCAAATACGATCCACCTGAACCAAACCAGTGGGATCAGTACCAGGACTTCGGTCACAGCCATTGGCATAACAGTTTGATCTGGGGTGAAAACCTCGAAAACATTTCCATACTCGGGCCAGGACGGATTTGGGGAAAGGGACTGGTGCGAAGCGGCGGGCAGTCGCGCACCAAAGAACAAAACGACGCACTCGAGAAACAAGGTCCGGATCCAAAAGCCGGCCCCTTCGGTTATCCGAACGCGCGCGATGCTGTCGAATCGGGCTGGGGAAACAAAGCGATCAGCCTGAAGCTCTCTCGCAACGTGATTATTCGCGATATCAGCATTTTGCACGGCGGGCACTTTGCCATCCTCGCCACTGGCGTCGACAACTTAACAATCGACAACATTAAGATCGACACAAATCGCGACGGTATCGACGTCGATGCCTGCAAGAACGTCCGCATCTCAAATTGTACGATCAACTCGCCTTTTGACGACGGCATCTGCCCGAAGAGTTCCTTTGCTCTCGGCTACGCACGCGCAACCGAGAATGTCACCATCACCAACTGTCAGGTCAGCGGATACGACGAGGGCACACTACTCGATGGAACTTACAAACGCGAGTTCCGAAATCAGAATGGGACCTTCAGTCCTACTGGTCGTATCAAGTTTGGCACCGAATCAAACGGCGGGTTCAAAAACATCACCGTGTCGAACTGTGTCTTCGAATACTCACGCGGGCTCGCCCTTGAAGCCGTTGACGGAGGACTGCTCGAGGATATCACGATCTCAAACATCACCATGCGCGATATCAGCAACTCGCCGATCTTTCTGCGACTCGGTTCGCGTAATCGTGGGCCAAAAGAGACGACGAAAGTTGGCGCGATGCGTCGTGTGATTATCAGCAACGTGGTGGTCTACAACGCCGACCCGAAATACTCTTCGATCATCAGTGGCATACCCGCGTTTCAAATAGAAGACGTGCAGCTCAGTAACGTTCGCATTTATGCGAGGGGAGGCGGAACGAAAGAGCAGGCTGCGTTCGAGCCGCCGGAACGCGAGAACATCTATCCCGAGCCGACGATGTTTGGTGAGTTACCGTCGTATGGATTCTTCATCAGGCATGTCAAGGGACTACAGATGCGTGATGTGGAGGTGAGCTATCTGAGCCCCGATCTCCGACCGGCTTTTTGGTTGAATGAGGTGAACGGCGCGGAATTCATTCACGTCAAAGCCCAACGTGAAACTGATGTGCCCACGTTTGTGCTGAAGAATGTTTCGAATTTCGGTTTACAGCAGAGTTGGCCGCTACCGGATCAACGCCTCGATCGCATTGAAGGCCGCAAAACCTTTTGATGCCACAAAAAGGCACAAAAGCACAAAAGAAAGAGTTAGGGTAGTGCCCTAAGTTGCACAGAGAAATCCAAACCAGGGCACTCCAGAATTAGTCGCTGAACTCTGATTTCCTTTTATGTGCTTTATCTGCCTTTTGGTGACTAACTCTTTTGTGTGCCTCTTTGTGGCTATTGGCCGATTGGAGGATCGCTGGCCGTGGCTTGCTGAGCCGCATTGACGTGAATCGTGTTTGAGTCAGAGTCGACGTAATAAAAATTCTTGCCGGTAGCGCCCACGCCTGTCGGCACCTGCGGGTCGGCTGTGATCGTGTAACCTGGCTGCGAAGAAGTCGACTTCGGAATCACCTTCATCGTGTAGACGTACCCGTCCACGACTGGAGTACTGCCGTCGAACCTGGAGTCGAGCAGGTTTTCCTTCCGCATCTCTTCGAAGCTACCAAATGAGCTACGCTGATGGGCGTTGAAATAGAGCATCTGTTGCTCGGCAATTGAACGCAGGGTCTTCACTGCTGCCGCTTCATTAGCTGCTCTGACGGCCGCCTTCCAGCCTGCAATTCCGACGCCGATCAGAATGCCTATGATGGCGATAACGATCATCAACTCGATCAGCGAGAAACCGCGCTGGTTGTTCCTGGTATCATTAAGGGGTTTCATTATTCACTCTCCTCGGGCACTTACACGAAGCATTTAAATTTTGGTTCCGATTTCTGCTACGCTTGCCCATCCTCCGTACGCGCCTTAGTCTACTACAGGAGGGCGCTAAGGTCACATTGCAGGAGCGGCCAACTTTTCCGTGCGAGGCGTGCTCTTAGCATGTAGAATGCAGGCCAATTCATGCGGAACCTCGAACCAATCAGCAGTGGACAGATAACCAGCGCCAACGCCCTCGAACAGATCGAGCGGCTGCAAAGCGCTGTCGAAACTGTCATAAAAGGCAAACCTGAGGCGATTCGGTTGGCCATCGTGACGCTGATTGCTGGCGGACACCTGCTGGTGGAAGACGTTCCGGGTGTTGGGAAAACCACGTTGGCCCACGCACTCGCGCGCGCCCTGGATTGCAACTTTCAGCGTATCCAGTTTACCTCCGACCTGCTGCCGTCAGACGTGATTGGTCTTTCTGTCTACAACCAGCACAGCGGCCAATTTGAATGGAAGCCGGGCCCTGTTTTTGCCAACGTCGTACTGGCCGACGAGATCAATCGTACAACTCCCAAAACTCAGTCAGCGTTGCTGGAAGCAATGGCCGAGCGGCATGTCACCGCAGAAGGTATAACCCACGATTTGCCTGCTCCATTTATCGTTCTGGCGACGCAGAATCCCATCGAGCATCATGGAACCTATCCGCTACCCGAATCGCAACTCGACCGTTTCATGTTGCGATTGCGCATAGGGTATCCAGCACCCGTGGACGAACAGAAGATCCTCCGCGACCGCGAGTACTCTGATCCCCTCGACGATCTCGATCCGGTGATGACCGCGCCCGAAGTCGTCGAACTGCAACAGGCTGTCACCTCTGTTTCGGTCGACGACGCGCTGGTTCACTATCTCATGCGAATTGTTGCGGCCACACGCAATTCAGAGATGCTGGATCTGGGAGTGAGTCCGCGAGGAACGCTGGCTCTGTTCCGGGCCGCACAGGCATTAGCTTTGGGTGAGGACCGTACCTACTGCATCCCGGATGATATCAAGCGTTTGGTAGTGCCCGTGTTTGCTCATCGTATCGTCGTCAGTTCGCGATTCTCATCGTCGCTTCGCCGCAGTGAAGAAGCAGAAGCCGTCCTCAACGAAATCCTGAAAACCGTTAGTGTTCCGCTGTGAAAAAAGGTTCTCTGTGCCTCTGTGGTTAGATTTTTTCACTTACTAACCACCACAGAGGCACAGAGAACGCAGAGGTTGCACAGAGATGAAGTCAGAACTCAAGTTAGATCGCGCTGCTTTGGGTTCGCATAAGACGTCGTGGCTGCGTGTTATTTTGGGAACGTTGCTCGTTCTTGCCGGGCTGACGTCTGCGCTCGTTACCGTCCTGGCTCGTCGCGCCGAAGAGAGTGGGCTTGCAGGCGCTGCCGCGATTTTATCGCTGCTGATTGCGCTGTTATTGTCGATCTTCATTGTTCCGCCTCTCGCACGTTCCGCGCGCGTTGAAGTAGCAAGTCTCGATTTCCCATTTGAACCGACGAGTGGTGGAGGTGTGTTTCTGGTAATCATCATCGTCGTGGGATTTGCCGCCTGGAACACGGGCAACAATCTGCTGTTTCTCGTGTTTTCACTGCTTTGTTCGACGATGTTCATAGGCTGGGTGGCAGCGCGTTCTTCGCTGCGCGACCTGACTGTTTCGGCGCGTTTTCCGGATCACATCTTTGCCGCTGAGCCGGCGCCCGTGATCGTGACGCTGCGCAACACGAAACGCGTGCTTCCGTCGTTCTCAATCATGGTTGAAGCCCGTGGTCCAGGTAACGATGGGGAAGGAACTCTGAAACGGCGTCGCCGGCATATCAAGCGGTTGCTCGCTTACTTCAGTTACGTGCCGCACAACGCAGCGGCAGAGCAAAGAGTTGAACAACTCTTTCCGACTCGCGGACACGTGCTGATCGATGGGTTTGAATTGTCGACTCGTTATCCGTTTGGATTCTTTCGGCGCCGCCGTCGCTTGCGTGCTCGGAATGTGGACATCATCGTCTATCCCAAACCGGAAGCAATAAGCGATGAGTTGCACCTGTTGCCGATGTATGCGGGCCGCGTGCCTGCAGCTCGTCGTGGCGCCGGTCACGATCTGTTTTCGTTACGTGACTATCAACCACAGGACGATTTACGTCACATCGATTGGAAAGCAACTGCGAGATCACGACGGCTGACGGTGCGAGAATTTGCTTCGGAAGATGAGCGACGCATTACGATCGTGTTGGACACGCGCCTCCCACGCGGAGCAGAGCAGGATTTATTCGAGCGATTTGAGCATGGTGTGATTCAGGCGGCGTCGTTAATCAGACACTTCATCGATGAGCGCGCGGAAGTCAGGCTTGTGCTGGGTAACGATATAGCACCATTCGGCTCCGGTATGGAGCATCTCTATCGGTGTTTACGTCGACTCGCATTGGTAAGGCCAGTTGATATTGATAAGCCGGAGATTGAGTCTGTAGATGTCAGCCGCAACGTGGTTGAGCACGATTACGCGATTCTGTTGACGGCCGCCGAGCCGGGATCGATACCCGCGAATGTCTGGCGCACCAGCCACGTGATCTATCTGTAACCACAAAAGGCAAGACACCCACAAAGAAAAAGTACAGATGGCGCTAAATACTGCGAGCGAGGTTTCAGTCGCGTCTGACCAGATTTCCAGTTACTCGCGTTCAACGATCGTTTTGATCGGAATTTGTTTCGTTTTTTCCGGAGCGGCGGGACTGATTTATGAAGTGCTTTGGGCGCGGATGCTTGGACTGCTTTTTGGCGCCACAACGCTCGCGGTTAGCACCGTGCTCGCCGCATTCATGGGCGGGCTTGCGCTCGGCAGTGCATTAGCAGGCAAACTCGCGCAAAAGATCCGAAAACCGCTAAGCGTCTATGGGCTGATGGAAATTCTCATCGCCGTTTACGCACTGTTGGTCCCACTTCTGTTTCGCTGGATCGATCATGTCTACGCGTTGATCTGGCAGCAGCTTCACCCCGGATATTTTACGTTTAGTCTTTGGCGATTTTTTCTGTCCGGTGTTGTGTTGCTTGTGCCCACGACTTTGATGGGCGCCACGCTGCCGGTCCTTGCGGCCGCTCTCATGAGCTCGTCAGGAAGAGATTCAAATTCCGTCACCAGGCTTTATGCGTGCAATCTCGCGGGTGCGATTCTGGGTACGCTCGCGGCCGGCTTTGTGTTGCTGCCGTCACTCGGTGTCCGAACGACGATCGCTGTGGCAGCAGTGCTCAATGTCGTTGTGGGCGTGATTGCGATTCTTTTGCAGCGCCGGACGAAATCAGAAGCTGTGATTGAGGAACCGGTTCGAGTTGAAGAGACTGTTGTCGAGGGTGATCGCGGAGGATTCTGGTTCTTCGCGGCGCTCGTGTCGGGCTTTGTCACCATCGGCACACAGGTTTCATGGACGCGCGTGCTCACGATGATCATTGGATCGAGTACCTACGCGTTCAGCATCGTCGTCGCATTATTTCTCGTTGGTCTTGCGATTGGGGCGTGGATAGTGGCGCGCAAAGATCGATCGCAGAGGCTACGTTCGACGATCTTGATAGTGGAGGTGTTAACTGCGCTTAGTTTGCTTCTCAGTCTGTTTGTTCTGAATGTGATTCCGGCTCTTTTGATCAACCTGGGTTTGCGACTTCAAGTCGCTTCGTGGAGTGGTTTACTTGCCTTGCAGATTCTTTGCGCGACATTGCTGATCCTCGTTCCCGCGGTGTTGATGGGAATGGTGATGCCGCTGGTCCTTGTGTGGGCGAGTAGCGAGGGGAAGAAAGCCGTCGCGCTAGTGGGCCGTAGTTACGCAATTAACACGGTTGGTGCGATCGCTGGCGCATTTATCACCGGGTTTATTCTGATCCCGAAGGCGAGTACGAGATTCACTCTCCTGTTTGCCGCGACTTGTTGTTTGATCGTGGCTGGTATGGCGTACCGGCCGGCGTCTCGCGTTCGCGATCCCGGACTGAAGCGCAGTCTTGCGATCGGATTGTGTGTCGTGTTTGTCATTGTGCTGTTTATTGTGGCGCCTCGGATGAATCTCGCGGATCTGTCTATTGGCGCTTACGACAGCCTCGTGCGCGTGATTGCACAAACACGCGAGGGAGTGCGGGAAGGGGACTCAACCGCTGGACCAAACGTGCACGAGCTTTTGATGTATGAGGAAGGCCCAACCGCCACGGTGTCTGTGCGTCGCGATCAGGACACCGTTTCGATGGCAATCAACGGACGGACCAACGCGTCCGACAGCATCTACGATATGCCGACACAGGTGATGCTCGGGCAATTGCCACTGCTGATCGCGCCGAGGCTCGATAACGGTTTGATAATCGGGTATGCGACGGGCGTGACCGTTGGTGCGATGTTGCAGTCACCGATTCAGTCTGTGACTTGTGTTGAGCTCGAGCCGGGAACGGTTGCGGGATCGGAATTCTTCAATCACATCAACAACCGTCCTCTCGATGATCCGCGTACGAGTTTGATCATCGATGATGCAAGAACGTTTCTACGTGTGACGCCGAATCGATATGACATCATTGTGAGTGAGCCGAGTCACCCGTGGGTGCCCGGTGTCGCGAATTTGTTTACGCAGGAGTTTTTTGAGCTCGGCCGCGAGCGTCTGAACGATGACGGAATCTGGGTGCAGTGGGTGCAGATTTATCAACTCTCGACCGAAAGCCTGCGTTCAGTGTTGGCGACCTATCACAAAGTTTTTCCGCATGTGCTTGTGTTTCGTGTTGGCGGATTGAATAAGGGTAAGGACCTGTTGCTGATTGGGAGCAACGGGCCGTTGAGTCTCGATCGTTTGGCGGAGCGGCTTACAGATCGACGAATAGCGGCTGAACTGGCGCGAGTCGATTTGAAGACGGAAGCTGATGTTAGAGGTTGGTTTGTTTGTGATGAGTCAAGACTTGGACCAGCAGTAGCCGGCGCGAAGATCAATACCGACGACAACATGCATATCGAGATGACTGTGCCACGTGAGGCGTTCCGGCCGTTGATGCAGAGCAACGCGGAGTGGGTGCAGGCACTCGGAAAATAAAAGCCATCCACAGATTACACAGAATCGGCGTGATGTGTGGATGGTTTTGCGTCTTTGAGTAACCCTTCCGCGGCCGCTTCACCATTGCGAATGCAATCCGGGATTCCGGCGCCGCGATAGGAGTTGCCGGCGAGTGCCAGGCCAGGAAGTTTTGCGACCAGCTTCTCGATCTCGCTTACTCGATCGAGATGGCCGACTTCGTACTGCGGCATCGATCGTTCCCACTTTGCGACTTCAACAAACAGTGGATCTTCACTGATCCCCAACAACTCGCGCAGATCAGCGTCGACTTTTGTCGTCATCGCGGCCTCGTCAAGCGCGAAGATCTCAGGCTGCAACGCGCCGCCCGCAAATGCTCGCAGCAAAACGTGTTCTTCTGGCGCGCGTCCCGCAAACTTCACGCTGCTGAACGTGCACGCGAGCAGAGATCTCTTCTCGATATACGGAACAACAAAGCCGAAACCGTTAAGTGGATGCTTGATAGCCGATCGCCTGTAGCCGAAGTTGATGGTTGCAGTCGAAGCATATTTGATGGCGCCGAGTTTTTGCGCGAGCTGTTTGCCGGAGTCGCTCAATAACGACGCCGCGATGTATGCCGGTACGGTAAGACAAACTGCATCGGCCTGAAGTTGCTCGCCACTGTTCGTGGTAATCGACCAACGCGATCCATCTGGCTTCAGTTGTTGCACGCGCGTGTTAAGTCGAAACTCTGCTTTGATACCGGTGAGCGTGTCCACCAGCACCTGCATGCCTCTATCGAACGAGAGAAACAAACTGTAACGTGCTCCACTAGTGCCGGTCTTTTGCGCCTTGCCTTGTCGCAACATCGCGAGTATCAAACTGCGATGTTTTTGTTCCATGTCGAGGAAACGCGGCAGTGTCGCGCGCAGGCTGAGCGTTTCTGGATCGGCCGTGTAGATACCACCGACCATCGGTTGGGCCATACGCGTGAGGGCCTCGTTTCCAAGTCTGCGCCGTACAAAGCTCGCCAGGCTCTCGTCGTTTACGCCGTTTGCGCTCTTCCGTGGGAGAAACAGATCGGCGGCCATGCGCACTTTACCTGTGAGACTGAAAATGTCGCTGGTGATGAAGGGCCACATGCGCGACGGCGCCAGCAGTTGAAATCCTTCCGGCACAGGACGCAAACGGCCGTTCCTCAGGATGAAGCTGCGACGAAACGCTTCGTTTGTTTCGATTAAGTGTGATTCGAGACCAAGGCGTTTCGCGAGTGAGATCGCCTGTGGCTTTTCAGAGATGAAGGAATCCGGACCACGTTCCAGCAGGAAACCATCGCGATATTCTGTTTGAATCGTGCCGCCGAGCCGAGCGGACGCTTCAAGCAGCGTGACTTTCATCGCTGGATTGAGTTCGCCGATCCGATGTGCAGCCGCGAGACCTGTAATCCCGCCACCAACTACGACAATCCTGTTCATCCTGCAAAAATCCTGTAAATCCTGTCTAACCAATCAGACAGCAATCCGGCGCACAGATATTCTCAGGCGCCTCGCCATTTATCCGCTCCAGCATCAGTTCCCTAATCATCTTCACAAACGCGGGATGCGTTCCTGCGGTCGCCGCTCGCACCATCTTCATTCCCAATTCGCCCGCCACACGTTGCGCCTCGACGTCCAGATCGTAAACCACTTCCATGTGATCCGAAACAAATCCGATTGGCGCCACGAGAACGTTTCGTACACCGTCGCGATGAAGTGTTCTGAGATGATTGGTAATGTCTGGTCCAAGCCACGGCTGCGCCGGCGAGCCGCTGCGGCTTTGATACACAAGTTGCCAGTTCTTTATCTCGACTGCGCCGGCGATCAAACCTCCGGCTTCAGCCAATTGAGCAGCGTAGTCGCAGTTCGCTGACATCGACTCCGGAATACTGTGTGCCGTGAACACCAGATTTACAGAACCAGGATCATCGAACTGCGCCAACGCGGCGCGAATGTGATCGACATTCGCCTTCAGAAACAACGAGTGTTTGTAGAACGCGCGCAGCTTCTCGACTCTTGGTGCGTTTGGTCCAACTGCTGCCTGTGCTTCGTTGATGTTCTGAAGGTAGTGCCGGCAACTTGAGTAAGAACTGTAGGCGGAAGTTACAAATGCGAGTGCATTCCGAATACCGTCTTCGGTCATACGCGCGAGAGTGTCTGGCAGCAGCGGATGCCAGTTGCGATTACCCCAGTAGATCGGAAGATGCGGACCATTCTGGTCCAACTCTCTTTGTAGCGCGGCAATAAGATTTCGATTCTGTTGATTGATTGGACTCACGCCGCCAAATAACTCGTAATGACGTGCGACGCCGAGCATGCGTTCGCGCGGCACATTCCTCCCGCGCAGTACGTTTTCGAGAAACGGAATCACATCATCCATCCCCTCGGGTCCACCAAACGACACAAATAAAAGGGCGTCGTAGTTGCTGGGCTCAAAATCCGTCTTCATCCGTGTTCATCCGCGGCTAAGTTCGTGCACCATCTCAACGAGCGCGACGACATTTTCAACCGGCGTTTCCGGCAAGATCCCGTGACCCAGATTGAAGACATGTCCCGCACGCCCACCAGCTTGATCGAGAATCCGCTTCGCTTTTTCACGCAACACATCCGGCTTCGCAAACAATGCTACCGGATCGAGATTACCCATCACTGCCACATTGTGGCCAACGCGCCGCCAACCTTCATCGAGTCGTACACGCCAGTCGAGTCCTATGACGTCGCCGCCAGCTTCACGCATCAACTCCAACAGCGCTGCTGTTCCGGTGCCGAAATGAATCACAGGAATGCCGGGCGTGACGTTTCGAATCACGCTTTGAGTGTGTCGCAGGACAAACTCGCGATAGTCATCCGGAGTCAAACATCCCACCCACGAATCGAACAACTGCACCGCCTGTGCGCCGGCTCTGATCTGTTCATTAAGATATTTCACAAGCGCTCGCGAGATCAGCGACATCATCGCGTGCCACGCGCCCGGATCGTTGTACATCAGGGTCTTGGTGTGGACGTAATTCTTCGACCCACCACCTTCAGTCATGTATGACGCTAGGGTGAACGGCGCACCACAGAAACCGATGAGGGGAATGTCAGGCTTGAGTGCCCGGCGTGTTTGTCTGATTGCTTCGTAGACGAATTCAAGCGCCTTCGGATCTTCAAGCTCCCGTAACCCCTCAACATCAGCAGGCTTGCGCAGGGGATTGTGAATCACTGGTCCTTCGCCAGCCGCAAACTCCAGCTTGATCCCCAGCGGCTCGAGGATCAACAAAATGTCAGCAAAAATAATCGCCGCATCAACGCCCAACCGCTCAACTGCCGTTACCGTAACTTCAGCCGCCAGCTCGGGCTTTTTACACAGCTCCAAAAACGTCGTCCTAGCACGCACCTCTCGATACTCGCGCATATACCGCCCCGCCTGGCGCATCAACCAGATCGGCGTATAAGGCACCGCCTCCCCACGGCACGCCCGCATGAATGGACTGTTTTCGAATGATCGAGTCAAAGGAAGCGAATTATACTACGCGGGCGTAGTATTCACGCTTCCTCAGGTAGGCCAAACAGATTCGGAACTACAGCAAGGTGATGTCGACGGCTTCAATCTTAGTCATCTTGGTACCGTCGTCACGTAGGGCCGTGAACATCAGAAAGTCCTGCAAGTCTGAACTAATCCAGGCATGGTTACGTTCGCGATCCTCGTAATACGAAAAGCCCAGGAGTTTTGGTGAGTTGGTGTCTGTCTTTCGTGGAGTAAGTTGGCCTGCTAACCTGCCATTTGTATTTATCACGGAACCGTCCGTGCGGATCACTGTGTTCTTCCAAGACCCGTCGGCTGCTACCCTGCGGACCATTATTTCCGATGAAGTTTGGTTTTCGGCTTCGTCGTACTGCGTCAAACGATAAACTATCGTGTGCGGAACGAACTGTTGTGCCGGTCTTCGAAACTTGGCAGTTACGAGACCTGTTCCAAGGACCCCGGCCAACAAAACGACAATAATTACAAGCCTTCGCATGTTCTCTCTCCTGTTGTGAGTCTTAATTTAAGAGGAACCAGGTTCGGAACGTACGCCGATTCTTTAGCAGCGTCAATACGAATTTTTGGGTTTGAGTTGTAAATTTCAACGCGAACTTTCCCACCGCTCAACACGTTCAACGCAACGGATCGCCCCCGAGAGACACTAACAACTAATCACCGCTCCAAATCTGTTTTCAGATATGGTGCAAAACGGGTTTAAGGACTAAAATACCCGGCCAGAATGCCGCACAGCGCTGTCTTGTAGAAACTTGTCACAAGTCAGTAACATGTGGTGTTTTCACTGTTGAGAGAGCGGTGATTGATGAACGGACAAGCTAGAGCTTTGATCGAGTCCATGCCTAACGACATCGGGACTGAGGCGGTAGGTCCGCTCAGTTTCGACGAAGCGTTTACCCTCCATCACCGCGCCGTTTTTAGGACGGCAAGAGCTGTGGTTCGCGACTCGGCCCTGGCCGAAGACGTGACGCAGGAGGTGTTTTTACGACTCTATCGCAACCTGAACGCCACGCCAGGCGAGGAATTACTGCGGGCGTGGCTTTTGCGCGTGACTCTTAACGTGGCGCGAAACACCTTGCGGGGACAAAGCCGCTCGATGGTTCGCGATAACGAGTATCACAAGAGCACGGTTGAAATCGGCACTTTGGCCGACGCGCCCGAAGACGACTACGAACGCCGACAGGCGATCGAGGAAGCTCGCCGCGCTTTGGACAAAATAAAAGAGCCGATGAGAAGTTGCCTGCTTCTAAAACAGCAGGGACTCTCCTACCGCGAAATCGCCACCAGCCTGTCTCTAAAGGAGACAAACATAGGCAGTCTGGTAGCGCGCGGTCGCAAAGAGTTTGCGAGGGTTTACGGTAAGATCGGAGGCAAACGATGACACGGTGTTTGGACGAGGCTAAGCTGCAAAGCTATTTCGACGGTGAACTTTCCCTCAAGATGATGGAAAGCGTCACGTTGCATCTGGCTTCATGTGTAACCTGTGCGGCTGCGGCGCGCGAACTGGAAGAAGAATCGGCACTCGTGATGTCAGCTCTGGCGGCTGAATTTGAAACGAGTGTTCCCACAGAACGTCTGCGCGAGCGCATCGACGCGGCAGTTTTTGGTGAACGGTTAACAGTCGCTCAGTCAGCACAGAAAGCCACCGGTCTCGCAGCATTTTTCTCCGGTTTACTTAATTTCGGTTCACAGCGCTCTCTTGGTTTTGCGAGTTTGGCAGTGGTGATGGCGTTTGCCGCGATCTTTGCAGTGGTGAAATTGCGAAGTACGCCGAATACACCTCAAAAGGATGAAACAGTAGCAGTCGTTAATTCACCTTCTGACAAAAATCCAACGGTTGCGAAAGTTGACCGGAATGACAGTTTGCCATCGACTGGTGAGACTGTAGCGCCGCCAAAATCTACTGGAAGCGGAGAAAGACCAGCCTATCGTCCGATTAAGAATACGGCGAACGCAGCGCCGAAGCCGGCTCCGGTAAAACTATTTCCTGGTGAACGTTCCTACCTGCAAACTATAGCCAGACTCGACTCCACCATTAACTCCAGCAAAAAAGGTATGAGACCTGCACTTCAGGTTGAATACGAACGCAATCTCGCAGTAGTCGATCGCGCCATCGCCGCTACTCGTAGCGCAGCGAAGAGCAACCCAAATGATCCCGACGCGGCCGATTTCATGTTTGCTGCCTACCAAAGCAAGGTTGATCTCCTCAATACCATTGCTGACGCACGCGTCGGCGGCGGAGGTCGCGGGCACTGAAAGGGCCGGGTTCTAAGTTGACAAAGAAGTTGTTTGCAGTCTGTGCAGTAGCCGGCCTCATACTCTCTCTCGCAGGTTCGACCCTAGCTCACGACGAAAAATCAGATACAAAACCCGGAGAAAAGGTGGAGCGCTCGCTCTCCGTCGACCCGCAGGCGGTTGTGACATTGTGTGTTGCCTCAGGAACACTCAACGTGCGTGGCTGGGATAAGAGTGAGATCCGCGTTCGTTCGCTCGACGCCACTCAGATTGACTTTCGTCGTATCGACAAATCTAAAGACACGTCTAAGCCGGCCGCACGCATCGACGTCACCGTGCTGAACAAAAGTACCGGCGCGAATCCAAAAATGGATTGCCAGGCGATCGCCGATGTTGACATGGAAGTTCCGACCGGTGCGACTGTTCAGGTACAGACTCGTGACGGTGATATCGCTATCACAGGGGTTGCCGGTGCGTACGCAGGCTCTCAAAACGGTGACATAACAATTGAGCGCGCCACCAAACTCGTCGAAGCAGGCAGTGTCGGTGGCAGCATTTTATTGAAAGATTCGACGGGACGCGTGAATTTGAGCTCTGCGGGTGGCGGGGTTGAGGTCATTAATGTCCGGGCCGCAAATGAAGAGGATACCTTCGAGGTCGGAACAGTAAGTGGTGATATTCAGCTCGACCGCGTCAGTAATCCGAAAGTCACCGCAAAGACTGTAAATGGGACTGTGACGATGAGTGGGCCACTGGCCAAATCGGGTTGGTATGGATTTACCAACGTGACCGGCGACATTGTCCTGGAAATGCCGCACGATGCTTCATTCCAGTTGAATGCGAAGGTTTCGGATAAGCAGGATATTGTCTCGGAATTTCCTTTGAAGTATTTGGCTACCGCGGCGCCGCCGCCACCACCAGCGCCGGTCGTGATAAAGCCAAAAGCTGAAACTAAGGGTAAAACTCCGGAAGCTAAGGTGAAACCTAAGACCGCACCAGGAACGCCGGCGCCAACTCCTCAACCCGCACCAAAGGCCGGACCGATAATCGAGCCTATCCGGGTCGAAAAGCACGGCATGCCGGGACCATACATGTTGCGCCGCGTCACCGCAGTTTGTGGCTCGGGCGATGCCACCATCTCGATCGCGTCCTTCGGCGGCACCGTTCACCTAAAAAAGATCTAGCCACAAAAGGCACAAAAAACACAAAAAGTGACTTATTGAGAGATGGAGGCACCCAATAGCTCCACCTGGCAGACTTCACAATGCCTTTTGTGCTTTTTGTGCCTTCTTGGGGCTAGATTTTCTTGTCACAAGGTGGCCAGGGTTGGTGTTCTGACTATAGAGCAACGCAGAAGGGCCGGGGGCGGTTGGAACTAGTACTTCAGAACTGATTGCTCTCGGTCCCTAAACCCACGAGGTCTTCCGGAAATGAACACGGGAAGAAACAAAAACACAAGTTATCTGGTGGCTTTCCTTTTGATGGTGGGCCTGACGGCGGTTTCGAACTCGATGAGAGAACTGGCTGAAATTCAACAGTTTACTCTCGACACGAGCCGTCTGATTGCGCAGTACATCGCGCCCGCTGAGATTCCGCAGGTTGTGGTTGCGAAGCTCGAAAGTTGTGAAAGTCGTCAGGTGACGCCATCGGTTGAAGTCCAGTGGCTTGAAGACGTTGGGGACATAACCGAGCCCAACGCTCAAGTGACGGTTCCTGCCCCGCCGGCTGAGGTTCAGAGAGTAGCGCGGCGTGTGCGGGTCAAACCAAGCGAGATTCAGCTAGCCCAAATAGACATGTTCAGGCAGTTTGAGTTTCACCAGAAGCCGTTCGAGTTCAGGATTTCTTCCGACGACAATGACGACTCCGACGCGCCAGTTGCGGTGCAGTTACCGTTGACAATGTTCAAAGCGAAGAATCGCAAACACAATAATGTCATCAGGCTTAACACTCGCGATCGGGAAATGATTTTGAAGACGTTGAATCGTAGTATTACTCTACGTACTGCCAGTTAAGAATCTTTTAATAGGAACGAGAGAAACGATGTTAATGAAACCCCTCATCAGTGCTGTTTTGCTGAGTGTTGCTTTGACCAGCAGTGGTTCTGGTCCAGTGGCGGCAAACGGCCGGCAGGAATTGCGACAGGTCCCGGGAGGACCATCGACGGTGGAATCCGCCGGTACTGTTTGTGAACCAGGCGAGACTGGCGAAGAGTTGCGTGAGGAGTTTCACCAAACCTACCCACTATCGTTAACGGGTCGCGTGGGTCTGGAAAACATCAATGGCGACGTTCAGATCAAAGTTTGGGATCGCGCCGCGGTACAGGTGGATGCGGTCAAGAAAGCTTATCGTAAAGATCGTTTAGCTGAGGCCAGAATCGAAGTTGATACGACTGAAGAAAACATCAGAATCAAGACTGAATATCCCGATGGTCCGCAGAATTTCCGCAGCGGCCAGGGCCGTTACGATAATCCGGCAACTGTCGATTACACCTTAACAGTTCCGCGCAAAGCCGTGCTCGAATCCATCGAGCTGGTGAATGGCTCGATCGATATTGAGGGCGTCGAGGGTAACGTCAAGGCAACCTCGATCAATGGGCGTCTCAATGCTCGCGGTCTTTTGGGTGAAGCAAGACTCTCGACTATCAATGGTCCACTCAATGCAAGCTTCAATCAACTCGACGAGTCGAAGCCGATCTCGCTCGGATCGGTCAATGGCAATGTGACGCTTGTGATTCCGTCTAATTCAAACGCCTCAGTTCGCGCGGGCACAGTTCATGGCGGTATCTCGACCGACTTTGGTTTGAAGGTTAGTCACGGTGAATACGTCGGTCACAGTATGGACGGTCAGCTTGGTAGTGGTGGCCCACGAATCAAACTCGGAAACGTCAACGGGGGCATCAGGCTCACACACGCACAGGACGGACTTCCAGTGAGCCCGGGTGTATCGCTGAAAAGCGATTCAACTCGCGAAGCTGACGTCGATGTTGATGTCGATCAAGTAGTGAATGACAGCGTGCGGGTTCGCATCGACACTGAGCGCATTGCGCGTGATGTGCAACGCCAGGTCGATGCAGCGATGCGCGAATCACAAAGAGAGATGGAACGCGCACAACGAGACGTCGCGCGTGAGCAGGCGCGCGTGCAACGTGCAGCCACCGTCAGAGTCAGAAACAGTGACGATAATCCAAGATTTACAGCGAAAGAGGCCCGGACGTTTACGGTGAGTGGATCGCCGCGCGTAACGTTGAACACCTTCGATGGTCAGGTGACGGTGCGAGGCTGGGATAAGCAGGAGGTTTCCTACACCGCCACCAAGACCGCGAACGACGAAGACACCCTCAAAGGAATTTCAATCCAGTCCCAACAACAAGGAGAGGCGGTCTCCATAACCGCAACCAACTACGACCAGCAAGGCGGCAGTGTGAACTTCGATGTTTACGTGCCACGGCAATCAACACTTCACGTTTCGTCCGGAGACGGTGCTTTAAATCTCGAAGGAGTCAAAGGTCAAATCACGCTCCGTTCGGGTGATGGTCCAATCGAAGTGTCGAACGGCGGCGGACAGCTTCAGGTCAATACCGGTGACGGTGTTATCAAAGTCATCAGGTTTGAAGGACAAGTGGACGCACGCACCGGCGACGGTGAAATCGCTCTGGATGGAGACTTCAACGCACTTTCGGCGAGAACCGGCGACGGCACAATTTCGTTAAGTGTTCCGGCGGGTTCAAGCTTTACGATTGAAACCAACGCTCCGGATGAAATCAGCAACGAGGGCTTTACTGTTGCAGAGGACATCACCCCTTCTCCACGCGTCAAGCGCTGGAGAATCGGGAACGGCGGCAAGGTGTTCATTCTTAAAACCGGCGAAGGCAAGATTCTTTTACGCCCGCGCCAGTAGTTACGATCGTATAGGTCCTGTTGGTCCTATATTTCTTTTCTTGCGCTCTGGAAGATTCTTTGGACGGCATGCGTCCAAATGAGCGGGAACCTTTCGAGCAAGTTTCGGAAACAACGATAACCATTCGTTTCTAAACTGCGACTAGGGGAAACGTCTTCATGAAGGCCGCATTGCTCAGCACTGCTCTAATCTTTCTCTGCTGTTTCGCGGCCTATTCACAGGATCCATCACAAAGTCCCACACCACAGCCGTCACCCGCAGCTTTAACAAACAGCAAAGTCGCTGAAAAGACCACGCCAACCGAAACTGCGCCCACCAGGACTGGGAAAGCGGCTCTTGCATTGCCACCGGAAAAGGCGAATCCCGTAAGAGCTGTTTTGTTTGCGAAGCAGCCCGTGATCGACGGAAAGCTCGATGACGAAGTTTGGAAAACCGCGGTCGTGCTCAAGGACTTCTATCAGATTCAACCCGGCGATAATTTGATCCCTGAGAATCGGACGGAAGTGATGCTTGGTTACGACGCGCGTTTCCTCTATCTCGCGTTCCACTGTTACGACGATCCCGCCAAGGTCCGAGCCAACATTCCTAAGCGAGACAACATCTGGGACGACGACTACGTCGGCATTCTTTTCGACACTTTCAACGACCAGCGACGCGCTTATGAGTTTGACTTCAATCCGCTTGGTATTCAGGCAGACGGGATCTGGACCGAAGGACAAGGCGAAGACTTCAGTCTCGATCTAGTCATGGAATCGAAAGGGATGGTCACGACTGATGGTTACACCATTGAGGTGGCGATTCCTTTCAAATCGCTGCGCTATGTTGCGGGCAAAGACAAGTCTTGGGGAATCCATTTCTGGCGACGTACCAAGCGTTTGAATAACTCGCTCGACATGTGGATTCCGATGGACCGCGATAAGAACAGTTGGTTGGCCCAGGCAGGTCATCTGACGGGCCTGGAAGGTCTATCAGCTGAAAGGACTCTCGAACTGATTCCGAGTTTGACTATCTCAGAAACCGGCAAGCGAAAAACTGCGCTCCCGTTCAATACGCTTGCCGGCATTTCCGATCCAGGTCGCTTCGTAAACGAACCTATCGACTTCGATCCTGGCTTAACGGGCAAATTCACGCTGACGCCGACAGTCACACTCGATTTCACCCTCAATCCTGACTTTGCGCAGGTTGAATCAGATCAACTAGTTGTCACTGCCAACCAGCGCTTTCCTATCTTCTTCGAAGAAAAGCGACCATTCTTCCTGGAAGGTATCGACATCTTCAACACGCAGATCTCAGCCGTGCACACACGTGCGATCGTCGATCCGGACTACGCGGTGAAGCTCACCGGCAAAGTCGACCGAAACACGTTTGGCATATTGCTGGCTTCAGACAATGCGCCGGGAAATTTCAGTGAAGACGATCGAACCAATCCAAATGTCTTTCCAGGGATTCAGAGATTAGTCGACAAGAATGCATCGGTCGGCATTATGCGATTGAAGCGCGACGTTGGTCAGTCAGATTCATTTATCGGTTTACTGACGACTTACTATCGCTTTGTTGACAGGTACAACGAACAGGGTGGATTTGATGGTCGCTTTCGCATCGATAAGCAGACCACCTTTAGTTGGCAGGTGCTGGGCACGCACAGCCGTCATGAGTTCTTCTTTCCTGAAGAAGGTGTCGTTCGCGACAGCAAACAGAACGGGTTGGCCTATGCTCTCGATTACAACCAGAGTGGCCGACATTTTGGTCACGAGTTCTCGATGGTTGGCCGCACGCGCTATTACGTTGCTGACGTCGGTTTCAATCGACGGACCAACACAAACAATCCCAATTGGTTCATACGCTACAACTCCGAGCCCAACGCGAAAGCCAAACTGATCTCCTGGCGCGTCTACACCGATTTCAACGCCAACTTCGACTGGCAGGGACGTTCGCAAAACTTCAACAACGAAACGCAGCTCCAGTTACAACTGCGCGCGCAGACTTACATGGGCGTTGGCGTAGACAAGGGATACGAGCGCGTTTTTGAAAGTGAGTTTGGTCCTAAGCGACAGCCTGGTTCGAATTGTGTGATCCAGAACACGTGCACGTTCGCTGGCGAGGACAACGAACGCTCGGCGCCGAACACTGGTCTATATTTTTTTGGTGGTTCATCTCCAAGCAAGAAGTACAACTTCAACTTCTTCCTGTTTCGCGGTTGGGGCGCGATGGATTTTGACTTCGGCGCCGGATCCAAATACCCGCGTGTGAGTCCGCCCGCAATCGCCGCTCGTCAGGCCAGTGAAGCCGGACTTTGCAATACAGACCCACAGCCCGCTGTTTGTCGTTCGCCACAGGATCCAGGACCTGGTAGTTCGTGGCGCTTCGAGGGTGGCATCTCTTATCAACCGACCAGCGCGTTGAATGCACGATTGAATTACACAAAAGAGCGTCTTACGCGCTATGACACGGGGCGGACCGCGTTCGATGACAACATCATCTCGCTGCGCACGACTTACCAGTTTACGCGGTTCCTTTTTGCACGCGGTCGCCTCGATTACGACACGCTGGCTTCCAATGTTAAAGGGCAGTTTCTGCTGGGTTGGACACCCAATCCTGGGACGGCGTTTTACGTCGGCTATAACGATGATCTGAACCGCAATGGATTTAGTCCATTTACAGGGCAACTTGAACCCGGCCTTCGGCGTAACGGGCGAACGTTCTTTATCAAGATGTCTTACTTATTCCGGCGCAGTTTTTAATTCGGAATCTGGGTTAAACAGGATGTGAACAGGATTTACATGTTCATCCTGAAACATCTTGTTAATCCTGTGAAAAACTGACTTCTCGCACAACGCAATCTATGAGACTTTACAATCTTCCCTTGATCATTCTGCTGATTTCGTGTGCTGTGGTAACCGCCACTGCTCAGACAACCTCGACAGCATCGACAGCCACAGCAGCCATAGTCGTTCCCACAGAAAAATCACAACCTGTCACGATTCCGAAATTTGATAAACCGCCCACCATCGACGGCAAGCTCGACGAGGAAGTCTGGCAGAAGGCAGTCGTGCTGAAGGACTTCTATCAGATTCAACCCGGCGACAATACCCCGCCTTCGAAGCCGACCGAAGTCCTCCTCGGATTCGACCCGAAGTTTCTTTACATTGCTTTCAAAGTCACGGACGAACCCGACAAAGTTCGCGCGACAGTCGCGAAGCGCGACAATATTTTTCAGGACGACTACGTCGGCTTCATGCTCGATACGTTCAACGACAAACGAAAAGCGTTCGAAGTTTTCTTCAACCCACTTGGAATCCAGGGCGACGGCATCATCACTGAAGGACGTGGTGAAGATTTCAGCGTCGATCTCCTGATGGAGTCCAAAGGCATCATTCACGAAACGGGCTTCATCGTTGAAGTTGCGATTCCGTTCAAGTCATTGCGGTTCGAGGCGGGCAAGGGCAAATTGTGGGGCGCGCATTTCTTTCGTCGGATCAAGCGTCTCGAGAACGAACTCGATTCGTGGATGCCTTTCTCACGCAGCATCGATAGTAATCTGAGCCAGGCAGGACATTTGACAGGACTCGAGGGGATCTCGGTCGAGCGGACGATTGAATTGATTCCGAGTGTGACTGTTTCGCAGAACAGTCGCTTCGTTCCATCATTTGGTGGGATTCCACGTGCGAATGATCCGGGCCGCATCGTCAACGAACCAGTCGGACTAGATCTCGGACTGACGGCCAAGTTTATTCCGAGTTCGGCCGTGACTGTAGACCTTGCGATTAATCCCGACTTTGCTCAAGTCGAAGCGGATCAACTTGTCGTCACTGCCAACCAGCGGTTCCCGATCTTCTTTTCCGAGAAGCGGCCTTTCTTTCTCGAAGGCATCGACATTTTTCAGACACCGATCACTGCCGTTCACACACGTGCCATTGTCGATCCGGACCTGGCGGTGAAGACAACCGGTAAGCTGGGACGTAACACGTTCGGATTAATGGTGGCGAGCGATAATGGACCGGGAAATTTGAATGCTGATGACCGCGGCAGTCTGAATGCGTGTATTGAGAAGCGTGCTCTCGACCCACGTGTGGTTTGCAACAACGAACGGTTCATCGATAAGAACGCTTATATCGGAGTCTTACGGCTCAAGCGTGACGTGGGTAAGGAAAACTCGCTCGGCATGATCGCCACGACGTACAACTTTATCGAGAAACACAATCAGGTTTTGGGAATCGATGGCCGCTTTCGTCTGGATAAACAGACTACATGGAGTTTCCAAACGCTTGGAACAACCTCACGTAATTTCTTTTTCGATCCGAACGATGGCGTAAATCGTTACCGTACCGGAAACGGTTTTGGTTATTCGACAAGCTATAACGTCTCAGGTCGCAATTGGGGTTGGGAACTCTACGGCGAAGGATTCACAAAGGACTATCGGGCAGACGTTGGTTTCTTCCAGCGCACTAACTCAAACTTCAATTCCGCCTCTCTTCGTTACAATTCGGATCCAAATCCGAAGAAGAAAATCATCTCGTACCACGTGCACACTTTTAATCATATCGATTATGACTGGCAGGGGCGGATGTACACGTGGGAGTCAGAGAATCTGGTCGAGTTACAGTTGCCGCGTAATAGTTGGATAGGGAGCTGGTGGGAACCGGGTTATGAGCGGCTGTTCGATCACGAGTTTGGGGCAACGAGAGAAGCCAAGCCCTGTAATCCATTCAAGACTACTGACAACGGCGGCTGCACTTTCTTTGGCCAAAGCAATGAGCGGGCTTCGAACAAGCAACACCTCTCGTTTTATGGAGGCTCGAGTTACAGCAAGAAGATTCAATTCAATGGGCAAGTTACACACCGTTGGGGTCACTTCGATTTGGACTTCGGTAGCGGCAGCAACAAGTATCCGCGTGTGAGTCCGGCAGCATTGTTGTTGGGCCAGAAGGCGCCGCTCGATCCGGGCCGCGGCAGCTTGCTTCAGTTCAGTGGTGGCATTACTTATCAGCCAACCAACGAGTTACGCACTTCGTTCAGTATCAACCATCAACGGCTGCGGCGCTACGACACTGGTTTGGTTGCGTATCGAATTAACATCCTGACGGCTCGTGGCACTTACCAGTTTACAAAGGCCACCTTTGCGCGAGTGATTCTCGATTACAACACGCTGAACTCGAGATTGCGATCGCAGGCCCTATTCGGCTGGACGCCCAGCCCGGGTACGGCGTTTTATGCTGGTTATAACGACGATCTGAACTACGACAGCCCGCATCCATTCACGACCCAGATCGTCCCCGGTTTCCGCCGCAACTCGCGCACGTTTTTTATCAAAGCGTCGTACCTGATCCGCAAGGGTTTTTAGCCGCGACAGCGAGTCCAGGTAGTCACGTTGAGCAAGGCCATGAAGAAATGGATTCGGTCTAAAACACAATTGCTTTACGTATCTTTACGTAACTTTACATAAATCATTTGGGTCCTTGGTGTCCTCATAGTGTGGCGCGTGTTAAACTGCACAGGATGTCTCAGAGTCGGATTCTTTTACTGGGAGTGTCGCTCTTATTGGCGGCGCTTTTTTTGACCTCCTGCAAGAGTGATTATCAGGCGTCGCAACGACAGGGCCAGGGTCGACCCGGAACGGAAACTCCTCGAAAAGTCAAAACCACAGCAGTCGCCGAAACCCCTTTCGGTGAGACCGTAACTGCTAATGGCACACTCGCCGCCTACGACCAAACAACCGTCAGCGTTAAGGTTCCGGGACGCGTCCGCAACATCAACGTCGACCTCGGCACCGTCGTTACCCGCGGACAAGTTATCGCACTGGTTGACTCTGAAGACTACAGGCTGCGTGTGCAGCAAGCAGAAGCTTCATTGGCCCAGGCACGTGCACGTCTTGGCCTCGCGCCCGACGGTACCGACGATCGCGTCGATCCTGAACAGACTGCGACTGTACGGCAGGCTCGCGCGGTGCTCGATGAAGCCCGTTACAGTCGCGATCGCGCGGCCAGGCTAGTGGAGCAGGGCGTGATTGCGAAAGCCGAGTTCGATTCAGCCACCGCGACTTTCAAAGTTGCCGAAGGACGATACCAGGACGCATACGAAGAGATTCGCAATCGTCAGGGCGTGCTGGCCCAGCGACGATCCGAGTTAGCGCTTGCCAGGCAGCAGTTGAAAGATACCTCCGTCGTAGCGCCGCTCGATGGAATCGTGCAGGAGAAGCGGACCAGCGTGGGCGAGTATCTTGCGGCCGGAGCACCGGTAGTAAACATCGTCAAAATGGATCCGCTGCGTTTGCGTGCTGAAATACCAGAGCGTGAATCACACACTGTGCGAACCGGTCAGGATGTTCGTGTGACCGTCGAGGGTGATGAGAGTGTCTATGTCGGTAAGATCATGCGACTCAGTCCGGTGATTGCTGAACAGAACCGCATGCTGGTTGTGGAAGCTGACGTACGAAATAATGGAAAGCTTCGTCCGGGTTCGTTTGCACACGCGGAAATTGTGACAAACGATGCAAAGATGGCCGTCACCGTTCCGAATAATGCGATCGTGACATTTGCCGGCATTGAAAAAGTGATCGTGGTTCAAAACGGCAAGGCTTTGGAGAAGCCGATTACCACTGGACGCCGCGGTGCGGAATTCACAGAGATTGTTGCCGGAATTGCAGTTGGAGAAAAAGTGGTGGTCGATCCGGGCAACCTGCAGTCGGGCCAACCTGTCGAAGTAGTTGAATAGGACCACCAAAAGGTACAAAACACATAAATGCAGAAGCTAGCCGAAATCTGTATCCGCCGACCTGTTTTCGCGACCATGATTGTTTTGTCGCTGGTTGTCGTCGGCGCGGCTGGTTTCTTTAAGCTCGGTGTCGATCGTTTTCCTTCCGTTGACCTTCCGACAGTTTCGGTTCGTGTTGGTCTTCCGGGCGCTGCGCCGGAAGAGGTCGAGTCACTCGTCGCACAACCAATCGAAGAAGTCGTGAACACAGTTGATGGCATTAGCGAGCTGCGATCCGTTTGCGGGCAGGGAACAGCGATCGTGATCGCGACCTTCAAACTCGATCGCAATCTCGAATCAGCGGCGCAGGATGTGCGTGATCGTGTCAACACACTCGGCCGTCGTCTGCCCGAAGACGCGACTCCGCCGATCGTTCAGAAGTTTGATAACGACAGCACTCCTGTGTTGACGATCGCGCTCTCCGCCGATCGTTCATTAAGAGAACTAACCGAACTCGGCGACAAGATCGTACGCCCGCAGCTCGAACGTATCGGCGGGGTCGGTGAAGTGCGCGTCGTCGGCGGTCTCGATCGCGCGATCAATGTCTGGATCGACGCTGAGCGTCTCGCCGCTTACCAGCTCTCAATTTCCCAAATTCGAGACGCTCTTCGACGTCAGAACGCTGACGTGCCCGGCGGTAACGTAACAACAGGGAAAGAAGAGTTGACGTTGCGCACGCTCGGCAGGTTTACCGACCCGCGCCAGTTTGACGATCTGGTGATCGCCAACATAAACGGCGCACCGGTGAAGCTTCGCGACGTTGGCCGCGTCGAAGATGGGACGAAGGAACAGCGATCGTTGTCACGCTTGAATGGTGTTCCCACTGTTACGCTCGACATCAGGCGACAGTCGGGGGCGAACACTGTTGAAGTTATCAATGGCCTGAAAACCGCGTTGCCGCGTGTCACTTCGCAATTGCCGGAAGATGTTAAAGTCGAAGTCATTCGCGACCAGTCGCGCTATATCGAAGCGGCGCTACACGAAATTCAGACACACCTGGTCCTGGGCAGTATTCTCGCGAGTCTCGTGGTGCTGATCTTCATGCGTTCGTGGCGGTCGACACTGATTGCCGCGGTCGCGATTCCGTGCTCTGTGATCTCGACCTTCGGTATGATGAAGGCGCTCAACTTCACGCTCAACAGCGTGACCATGCTGGCGCTGGTGCTGATGGTAGGTGTGGTCATTGACGATGCGATCGTCGTACTCGAAAACATCTTCCGCTTCATTGAAGAAAAGAAGATCGATTCGAAAGAAGCAGCACGAGAGGCGACGAAAGATATCGGTCTGGCAGTGCTGGCTACCACTCTGTCACTCGTGGTGATTTTCCTGCCGGTATCGTTTATGTCGTCCATCTCTGGGCGCTTTCTGTACCAGTTCGGAATCACCGCGGCCGTCGCGATCATGGTCAGCTTGCTGGTGTCGTTCACGCTTACGCCAATGATGAGCTCGCGACTGATTCGGGTGGACGATGCGAAAGGTGGCCACGGTGCTCCCGCTTCGCGTCGTGGGTTCTATCGTTTCATCGATGGTGCTTACACACACATGCTCGCGTTTGCGATGCGCCATCGTGTCGCCGTGGCGCTTGTTGCGATCGCAGTCGTGCTCACCAGTGTGCCGCTATATCGCGCGGTAAAGCAGGAGTTTATTCCGACGAACGTCGACGAAGCAGAGTTTGAAGTCAGCGTTAACGGTCCTGAAGGCACAAACCTCGCCGTGATGAATGAAGTTATTACTGCCATGGAGAAAGACATTCTCGAGACGCCAGGCGTGCGGCTCGTGCTGTCGTCTGCCGGCGGCAGTTTTCTGGGTGGGGTAAATCAGGGTAGCGCTTACGTGCGCATCGCGCCGCACGAAGAACGCACGCTCTCGTTTGGAAAGTTCTGGACTGAGCTAAAGAAGGGCCATCCGCTCAACGCGTTCAAAGGAAACTACACGCAACAGGACGTGATGCTCGAAGTGCGCCGGCGCCTACAGAAGTACGCGCCAATGCGCATCGGCGTGCGCAACGCGCAGTCGTTCAACTTTGGCGCCGGCGGTCGTACTGACATCGACTTCGTCCTGCGTGGCCCGGAACTGGTCGCGCTCGCCGGGTATGCGGATGATCTCGTCGAGCGCTCGCAGAACATCGGCGGCATAGTTGACGCTGATACTACTCTGAAACTGAACAAGCCCGAGTTGCGCGTTGTCATCGATCGCGATCGTGCGGCGGATCTCGGGGTCGACACTTCCGACATCGCTACCAGCTTGCGGCTGATGGTCGGCGGCGAGGAAGAAGCATCGCGCTTCCGCGATGAATCAATCAACGAAGATTACGATGTGCAGTTGCGTTTAACTGAAGCAGATCGGCGCGACGTGAATACAATTAAGCGCCTGTATGTTCCGTCATCGAAAGGCGGTGGATCTGCCATCGGAGGCGCTACCTCTTCGTCAGGAAACGGCTCGTCAGGCTCGGGACGCGGACTCGTTCGGCTCGACAACCTCGTAAAGATTGTACGCGACACAAGTCCCTCTCGAATCGATCGTCTCGATCGCGAGCGACAGGTGTCTGTACGTGCGTCGGTGGCGCCCGGTTATGCCCTCGCAGATCGAATCGAAGCATTGCGTCAAACAGTTCGCGAAATGAACTTGCCGAGTGCCTACACGACGACGGTCTCGGGGCGCGCACGCGAACTCGAGAGAACGTTTACAGAGTTTATTTGGGCTTTCATTCTCTCAATCATCTTCATGTACATGATTCTGGCATCGCAGTTCGAGAGTACTGTGCACCCGCTCACGATTCTGCTGAGTTTGCCGCTTTCGGTTCCGTTTGCATTGCTGTCGTTGTGGGGAACTGGCGATACGCTGAATCTCTATTCGGCGCTCGGTATTCTGGTCTTGTTCGGCGTGGTAAAGAAGAATGCGATTTTGCAGATTGACCACATGAATAGTCTGCGCGAGAAGGGCATGGAACGTCACGAGGCAATCATGCAGGGTAATCGCGATCGACTGCGCCCGATTCTAATGACCACGCTCGCGCTCGTCGCCGGCATGTTGCCGCTCGCACTCGGTAGTGGACCGGGAGCTGAAGAGCGTCGCTCGATCGCGATCGTCGTGATTGGTGGACAGAGCCTGTCGTTGCTGCTCACGCTGATCGCCACGCCCGTGGTCTATTCATTGCTCGATGATGTGAAAGCTACTTCTCGCTGGCGCCGCTTCACTGAAAGCGTGTCTGGGATGACTCACGGAATCATTGGCCGTCTAAAACCGAAGCCACGTCCCAAGCCCGCCCGCGAAGCTACTGCCGAACGCACCGCTGAGGAAATTGGCGCGGGAGGCGATTAACAGGCTTAGTCTTTGTAGTTAGCGCCCATTCGATCCAGTTTGCGTAATAGTCCAGGCCACACCAATCGACCACCACCGCCCTGAGTAACGACCGCTTCCTGCGCGGGAATCTGGGCAAAAATCTTCTCGTCGATCGGCACCAGTTTTACTCCACCCGCCTGCGCCAGGATCTGAATCCGGCAAGCTCGCTCGAGCAGAAACATCGAAAGAAATGCGTCAGCAACAGTTGGTCCAACGGTTAGTAATCCGTGGTTTCTCAGGATCAGAAAAGTCTTCCTGCCCAGGTCCGCAACCAGTCGCGGTTTCTCTTCGTCGTTCAATGCGAGTCCTTCGTAGTCGTGATAACCGAGCGATGCGAGTACAAAGAGCGACTGTTGCGAGATCGGCAACAAACCATCCGCTTGCGCTGATACCGCAATGCCGTAGTCTGTGTGCAGGTGCATCACGCAACGCGCATCCTCGCGTGCTGCATGAACTGCGCTGTGTATCGTGAATCCCGCTGGATTGATGCGGTAGTCCGAATCCATCACGATGTTACCGTCGAGATCCACTTTCACCAGACTCGAAGCGGTTATTTCTTCAAACATCATTCCGTAGGGATTGATCAGAAAATGATGTTCAGGACCAGGCACGCGCGCTGAAATGTGTGTGAAGACCAGATCGTCCCAACCGTAGTTGGCCACCAGTCGATATGCAGCCGCAAGGTCAACCCGGACCTGCCATTCTTCCGGAGAAACCAGATCGCGGACGTTGGCTTGCTTTACTTGTTCAGGGGCGCTCATAGTTATCCTTTCGTTTCCTGCTGCACATCTACAGGTTCCGGCATATTCAAAACTTTTTCCCAATCAGAAACGTCCACGCGCATGCGTTGGACCAGATCGTCACGAAGCATTCGCAGGTTTGTGCTGAGTTGCCGTGGATAATTCTCGATGTCGGCGAAGCGTTGACGTTGTTCAGCCACGAATGCTTTCTGCTTCTCGATGGATGCAATTGACGAATGTTGCCCGTTTTCCCAGAAGGGGACCAGCAACCGATCAACGTTGGCCGCGCCTGGAATCGACACTTCCTCACTGTCGAGACCGATCACATCGCCGACGTACATCCCCCGTTCATCCGTCCCGCGAAACAACTGCAGCCATCCCGGCAACGTGATCTTGTCGTCTGAGTTTGATGCCTTGAGCGTTGGCTGGCCCTTCATTACGCATTGTTTGAATATCACTCCGGCGACGGCCGGAACTTCACTGGACAATTTTGTCCCGATGCCGAAGCCGGCAACCTCTGGAAACTCGGATACGATCTTTTTTACTTTCTCGACCGTGAGATCCCCGGTGAGATTGGCACGCAGTCCGGTCAAACCGTTAGCTGCGAAGAAACGCAGACACCACTCGCCTAATTCCGCGAGGTTTCCGGAATCTACGCGAAAGCCCTTAAACGCGCGACGACGTGGTTCAGTTGAAGTTGCAGCCATGGCCGCGTGAACCGCGCCCATGTAAACGTCAATTGTATCCAGCAGTAATGTCGTGCCGTTGGGATTGGCGTCGAGCCAGCGTTCGAAGGCAACCTGTTCGAAATGTTTTGGCTTGCCGGTGCGCGGCTCGATTTCCGGCTGGTCCATGTATTCGACGTAAGCCTGTTGCCAGTAGTGAGCTTCGGTGCCGACGGCGGGAATATCGAGCCGGTGTGCTGCTTCCAGATTCGAAGTGTCATTGAATCCGCCGATGAACGCGTAAACCGCGATATCCACAGCACGCTCGATGTCGCCGTTGCGTCGCAATGAAAAATCGGAGAGCCAGCGTTTCTCTCCTGCGGCCATGCGAAACTGCATCGCCGTGCTTGCAGTCGTCATCGGCAGATCAAAGGCGTGCTCAAACTTGATTTCCTGAGCCTGCGTTAGTCCGAATGCTCCCGTGATGTCAGCGAATGGTTCGTGAGCAAATACGATCGTGCCCGGGCGCACGGCTCTAATTTTGCCGACGAACTGAATATCTTCGATGGCTTCGGCAAAGAGTTGTAATCCGCCGCGATCCTGTTCGAGAAAACGCAGGCGCGGGCGATCGATCTGGCTATCAACAAGCAGGCGGACCAGTCGTTCATGTCCCAGGCAGGGCGCGAATGGAATCTTGCGCTGGGTTACATAGAAAGTTGCTTCGGCGTCGCTCAGTCGTTGATCGTGCAGGCGCGTACAGTCCTTGTACGACGCGTCGCCCATTGCGGCGTGATAGCGATCGATGTTGAGTGTGCCCATTTAGGATTAAAGTATCTCGGCGCCGGCGTTGCGCATTTCTTCGATCGCGCGTTCGCCGTCACCGGGTTGCAGATCGACTGCTCGCATCGCGTTCTCTAATGCTTTTACCTTGAATCCCTGCTTGAGTGCATCGAGGACGGTGTTCTTAACGCAGTAATCAGTCGCGAGTCCACCGACAACTACCTCCTCGACGTTTTGCTGATGAAGTTGTTGCGCGAGATCGGTTTCGTCAAAAGCTGAATAGCAGTCTGTATCGCCCAGACCTTTTGAAATCACGGTGATGCGTGTGTCGTCGCGCAACGCGGGATGAAATTCTGCGCCCTTCGTATTTTGGACGCAGTGCACGGGCCAAACACCCCCGTAGGCTGCGAAGTGTTTCGTTGTGGGAGTATGCCAGTCCCGGCTTTTGTAGACAGGTTCACCGCGTTCGAGAAACTTATCGATCAACTGATTTAAGGGTTCGACAACTTCATCGCCGTGAGGGACCGCGAGTGTGCCGCCCGGACAGAAGTCGTTCTGGACGTCAACAACAATCAGGGCTCGCCTGGGTGTGGTCATCGCTTTACAGGATTTATCAGATTAGCAAGATTTGCAGAACACAATCATGCAAATCTTGAAAATCATGTCATCCTGTAAAATGTTACACTGCTACCACCATGAATCCTAATGAACTTGCTGCGCGCATCTGGCAGAAAGATGCGTCGCTGTGGAAGTCTGACGAAGAGAGCGTCAAAATCATCAACAACTCGCTCGGCTGGCTTACTGTCGCTGACGAGATGATCGGCGCTGTCGATGATCTTACCGCTTTTGCGCAGTCGATTCGTGCTCGGGGTTTTCAACACGTGATGGTTTGTGGCATGGGTGGTTCATCGCTCTGTCCGGAAGTGCTTGCTAAAACATTCGGAAGACAACCTGGTTTTCCGGAGCTGCTCGTGCTCGATTCAACCGATCCGGATGTAATTGCTGCGTTCCTGGAACGAATCGATGTTGAGCGTTGCCTCTTTGTCGTTGCTTCAAAATCCGGTAGCACAACTGAACCGAATGTCTTTTACAAATTCTGGTACGAGGAAGTCAGCAAACGTCGAGATAACCCCGGCGATAACTTTGTCGCCATTACCGACCCGGGTTCACCGTTAGTCGATGCAGCCGCGGAACTTAAATTTCATCGCACGTTTCTCAATCAACCCGACATCGGCGGACGCTACTCGGCACTCTCATTTTTCGGCCTGGTCCCCGCTGCATTGATGGGACTCGATGTTCGCGATCTGCTTGACTCAGCCCGTCTCGCCGCAAAGGCGATCAATCCCGCGTTGGAGTTGGGAATTGCAATCGGCGATTATGCAAATCAGGGACGCGACAAGCTCACTTTCGTCATCGATCAAAAACTCGAAACACTCGGCTTGTGGATCGAACAATTGATTGCCGAAAGCACCGGAAAGCAAGGCAAGGGAATACTTCCCGTGAATGGCGAGCCACTCGGAAGCCCGGATGTTTACGGCAATGATCGTGTGTTCATTGCAATATCTTTGGGCTCGGTCGCTGAGGAGACAAAGACAAAGCTCGACGCACTCTCCGCAGCCGGTCATCCAGTTATCACTCGCGAGCTCGATGATCTATACGATCTTGGCGCCGAGTTTTTTGAGTGGGAGTTTGCGACGGCATGTGCCGGGTGGCGAATGGGCATCAACCCGTTCGATCAACCGAATGTGCAGGAAGCGAAAGATGCGACGAAGGAACTGCTCGCGACGTTTGTCAGGCGTGGCCATCTTGAAGAGCGCAACAAGATCGCCGCAGATGATCTCATGACAATTTACCGGGATGAGAGTGCAAATGAATCAGAATCCGTTGCTGAAGTTCTGCGAAAACATCTTGCTAGTATCAAGCCCGGCGATTACATCGCTTTTTTGAACTACATCGAAGAGACCCCCGAAATCGATCGGCAGTTTCAGGAGCTACGTATTCGTCTGCGTGACCTGACTCACTGTGCGGTGACCATCGGCTATGGCCCGCGGTTCCTGCATTCAACCGGACAGCTTCACAAGGGTGGTCCGGACAGTGGCGTGTTCTTTCAGATCATCGCGAACGATCGCAAAGACTTTGCGATTCCCGGAGAGCCGTACACGTTCACGATTCTGAAACAGGCACAAGCGCTCGGCGACTTTCGCGCACTCTTGAAGCGTGGCCGGCGCGTGATTGGGATCGACCTCGGCGATAATACCCTCGCGGGACTAGATCGGCTGCGGAACGAACTGTAGGGGGCGGCCACGGAGGGCCGCCCCTACAGCCTTATTCCTCCGTGGGTGCAAATCCTTGCGTCATTCTGACCGCGTTGAAGTCGTACGTTTCGAGACCTTCACCGCACAAATCTCATACGGCCCTGGAAACCTCCCGTCAATAATTCTTTGTTACTTTCAAAGCACATCCCCCGGGAGATAATTGTTCTAAGTTCAGGCATACGAGTTGCCGATTGGAAGTGAACTTACTCGCTTCCATTGACCCTGCCAATACGGAGGAGGAACCGTCGCCGTGAAGTTTATTGAAAAGTTTTTCAAGAACGAGCTTGCTATCGATCTGGGCACCGTCAACACCCTCATCTATCAACCCGGCAAAGGAATCCTGTTAAATGAGCCCTCTGTCGTAGCAATTGATCGTTACGATGGTGAGGTCGTTTCTGTAGGGCACAAGGCCCTTAAACTTCTGGGCCGTGAACCGCGCGGTATCGAAGTGCACCGGCCAATACGGAGTGGCACCATCTTCAATTTTGAAGTCGCGCAGAAGATGTTGCGAACATTCATCGGTAAAGTCACCGATGGATACGGTGGCTACCGGCGCGGGCATTTTGTAGTCGGCATACCTGGCTCAGCCACTGCGGTTGAACAACGTTCTGTTCGTGATGCGGCTCACGATGCTGGTGGCCGCCGCATCGATCTGGTCGACGAAGGACTGGCGGCGGGAATCGGCGCAGGGCTCGCCTTCGACGATGAACGCGCACATCTCGTAATCGATATTGGCGGCGGAACAACAAACATTGCGATCGTCGCTTCAGGTGGTGTTGTTTCCTCGATGAGTTTGACTGCGGCCGGTAACGCGATGGACGAAAGTATTCGCGATTACGTGCGTTCAAACTATTCACTGCAGATCGGCGAGTACACTGCCGAAGCTTTGAAGCGCGAACTGGGTGCGCTGAATGACGAAGATATTCCTTCCGACGAGCGCAAGCTGCAACTTGTCGGTAAGCAATTGACTGACGGATTTGCATGCGCAGTGCACATTACTGCTGAAGAAGTGCGGGAAGCGCTCGAGCCGGTTATCAATGAGATCGTCGCCGGCGTACGACGGATGATTGAAGACGCGCAACCGGAAGCGGTTGCTGATATCTACTACTCTGGAATGATCCTCACTGGCGGCGGGTCGCTTCTAAAGGGATTGAAGAATCGTTTGCAGAGTGAATTACAACTTCGTGCAACGATGCCGGAGGATCCAATCAGCACTGTCGTGATGGGAGCCGGTATCCTGCTCAGCGAACCCGAGCAGTTGTATCGTTGTGCGATCAGGCAGAACCTTCCTGTTTGGCAGGAAGCGGAAGAGCTAGTGGTCAGTTGGTAACACGGATTATACGGATTGTTAAAGCACGATTTACGCGGATCGATCAAGCACGAGTTGCGCGGATCGATCAAGCACGAGTTGCGCGGATCGATCCGTAAATCAGTGTTAACAATTCACATATCCCAGTGCCCAAAACACGATAATAAAAATCAAAATGGTGGAGATGCATCCTCCGCCGAACTTCCACGCCGCAGCACCTGCGAGTATTCCTCTTAACGGACCTTCCATCGAACCTCTCCTGGGTGATATCGAAACACTAAGTACCTTCCTTCACGTACTCGGCAAACTCAATGCCATCCGCGAAGATCGGTCTTTAAGATCCGTTTCATCCGTGGCCCTTTTTCAAAAACTTCAACAACGATTGTTCCGCCTGATGTAGCCCGCGGCCACGATATGAAATGAGGTCTTCAAGTTTGCTCGAGCAGTGATCAATCACTTGTCCTCTTTCAAATGAATTTATGATCTCGGGACAAACGTATGAGCCGCGACAAACTGCCGGCGTATTACCCAACACTTCCGCGGTTTCTTTGATGGCCGCCACGATTTTCTTCTTCCGCGCCGTCTTCTTTTCCGAGATTTCATTTCCGTTTCGCGCTAGAGCGCATGCGCAAACGAGCGTGCCCGCCCAGGTGCGAAAGTCTTTCGCGCTGAAACTGGAACCCATCACTTCCTTGATGTACTCGTTGATATGGCGTCTCGTAACTCCGACTGGTTTACCGTCGCCATTCTCATACTTGAAGACGTTGAAGCCTGGGAGCTTTGTCGTAGCGCGAACTACCCGCGCTACTTGTCGATCGCGCAGCTGCCGTTGCTGTCGCACGCCGGACTTGCCAGGGAAGTCGAACTCAATTAGATCGCCTTTTACATTGACGTGTTTACGTCGCAGAGTGGCGATGCCGTAACTGCCATGTTCGCTCGCATACACTTCGCTACCGGGTCTCATGAAGCACGTTGAGAGAATGCGCAGAACAGCTGCCAGCACTCGTTCACGCGAGAGTCCCGGTCGCCGTAAATGACTGGAGACAGTTTTTCTCATCTTCGGAATCGCCTCTGCGAACTTTGTTATTCGTTTGAACTTGCGAAGCTCCTGCGCGCGCGTGTGATTCGGATGATAGAGATACTGCCAGCGTCCGGCAGCGTCTTTGCCGATTACCTGCACTCTTCCTTTTGCTGCGGGATTGATCGCGACTTCAGTCCATGCGGGCGGAATTTTGAGATCGTTGATTCGATCCAGATCGGTTTTGGTGAGCCGGCCGTTTACGGGTTTGTAACGAAATCCTTTTTTCGGACTTCCGAGTCGACGTATGCCGATGTTCTGCAGACGTTCGATATTTGTCATTGTTGTCGGAGTGGATTCCTGGCTCGGAACGGGATTTGAGTGCACATTGGTTGTATCGATTTATAGGTCAGTTAGGAAGGTTGAATTGAGTAAGCGTATTAGTCCTCTCCAGAATCCCAAGCCACCCGTATACGACGTGATATGTTCGTGGTGTGGCGCCTTGATCAGGTCCACAAATGTCGAACTGCCGGAACAGATGTGCTTGATTTGTCATGCTCGAATGCTTAACGACTATTTCCAACGGTTGAGAAAGACGCCGCAGATGGACGCAGATAAACGCAGATAGAGTTCTTATTTGCGTTCATCCGCGAGATCCGCGGCTACCAGTCACGACCTTCTCTTTTGATCGCCACGATCACCTTGCCCCGGTGGAACTTCCGTCTTTGCATGTTGCTGTCGATCGCGCGCAAGTGAACGACCGACATCTGCAACGTCCTCAAATTGTCCCTTCTCATTTCTTCTCACGAAGCGTTTGTCTCTACCCGTATCAATTAATTCACGATGACTCTTTTCTGTCTTCTCTGGCATCTATCGACCTCCTATAGAGTGTAGGTTTCCTGTACAGCAGAACCCCGCAGTTGTTTAATTCCGGGGCACTTGAAACCTTAATTCCTGCCAATCAACTCATTGCGCAAGCATGATGCCACCACAGAATCGACGCAGAATCGCGCCGATTCAAATCGGTTTGCGTTGAATCCGACACGTGGGATCGTGATTTGCAAAACGTCGCTTCGAAGCGAAACAACCGCGGCCTGAGTGCGATTCATGGTCGCTTAATCTAAATCAGGAGGAATAGAGATGGCAGACGACAGCAGCAGTGCAGCAAGCACCGGAATTATAGCCGTGCTCGTAATCTTTGTGATCCTTGTGGTAGCCGCGTTGTTTGTTTTTGGTGGCCGATGGTTTGGCGGTAACAAGAGGATTGATGTGAACATCGGGACCCCTGCGAAATAAGAAATCTGTCCAAAGGGTCCTATACGATGAGGGACGATTCGCAGCCCACCACATCGATCTGGATGGCGACAGCAGGGGCCAGCCAACGCCGACCTATGATCCGTGTTATCCGCGGTTAAAAAGCCACAGATAACACGGATCTTTTGCCAATTAAACAGCTCGTCGACCAGTCACGAGGTTTATGATCAAAATCACCACCGCGACTACGAGCAGCAGGTGGATGAGACCTCCACCTACGTGAGACAGCAACCCAATTAGCCACAAGACCAAAAGAATTACCAGAATTGTCCAGAGCATGATCGAAATCTCCTTCCTGGAAACTGTTGCCCTTTACAGAAAGCAGCCTCAAAACGAGCAACGTCCATGCCAGCACGCGCCGGTGAAGTTTGGTTCATCAAACACGTGCGTTCGCGGACAGACACCAATACTTCATGCATTACAATCATCCGCTTTTGGGAAACGTCACCCTCTTATGTTTTGAATCGAGTCAATAGAGCTTGAATAGATCCGGTTAAACTGATTATCATTCGCAGCGTAGTCTTATTCCCATCCCGTCTACAGCGCCCAATCGAGACGGCATAGAGGCGCAAATTCGGATAAAACAATGAGTCGAGAAGCAGAACAAACCCCTGTCGAATCAGTCCCTGAAGGGAAATATGTTTACTGCATCATCGAGACTGGCGAGCCTCGTTCGTTCGGTCCGATGGGCATTGGCGCGCGTGGCGACGACGTCTACACAGTTCACCACAAGGGCCTGGCGGCCGTCGTTTCGCACACCCCTTTGGTGGTCTACGATCCAACCCGCGAGAACGTGTTTGCGCACGAACAGGTCAACGAGACCGTGATGCGCGAGTTTACGGTGTTGCCAATGGCTTTCGGCGCGTTGTTTCGTACGGAAGAGGACATCGTGGAACTGATTCGCGGCACCTACGATGCATTGCGCGATGTGCTGACGAAGATGGAGGGCAAGGTCGAGTTTGGATTGAAGGTGAACTGGGATCGCGACAAGGTGACGGCTGAACTCGAAGAGAAAGACGATGAGATCAGGCACCTTAAAGAACAAATCGTTTCTCGCACCACCGGCTCTACCTACTTTGCGCGCATGCAGCTTGGCCGTTTGATTGAGACGGCGTTGACAGATCAGGCTGACGCTTACATTCGCGAGGTCTATTCACAGTTGCGCGACACGGCGGTTGCGTCGCGTGCGAACAAACCGATTGGCGACCGCATGATCATGAACGCAGCGTTTCTCATCGAGCGGGATCGAGAAGCTGAATTTGATCAGAAAGTGAAAGAGATAGCGTCCAAGTACGAAGGCAAACTTTCATTCAAATATACCGGTCCCTGGCCCCCTTACAATTTCGTTCACATTCGTCTTAAGCTCGAGCGCGGCGAGGGTGGTGCTGAAGCAGTGGCGAGCTAATCGGAAGAACCAGTAAAGCAGATGTTTTTGATTGACGACTTACTACTTGCTCCGGTTAACGGTTTCAAGTTCATCCTCGGCCAGATTCAGAAGCTGGCCGATCAGGAACTGAACGACGATAGCGTCATCAAAGACCAGCTACTCGAACTGCAAATGCGTTACGAGTTGGAGGAGATCTCCGACGAGGAATTCAAGGAACGTGAGGCTGAGCTGTTCGCGCGGCTGCGTGCGATCAAAATGCGTCAGCTCGACTTGATGCACGAAGCGACCGCTCATACTGCCGACTCCTCGAGTTTTGTCATCGAAGTTGGTGGAGACGAACACGAACCACGCGACAAAGGTTGAACGCGCGTTACCTTTTCTTCGGCGGCAAGGGAGGTGTCGGCAAAACGACTGCCGCGTCCGCTACTGCACTTTTTCTCCTCAACCGCTTAAAACGAGACGAATCCATTCTCCTGTTTTCAACGGATCCCGCTCACTCTCTCTCTGACAGTCTCGACCTTAAAGTTGGTAACCGCCTCGTAGAAGTAAAGCAACTTCGCCGAGCGCATCTCTATGCTTATGAGATGGACGCGAGTCTTGCGCTCGAGAGATTTCGCGAGGCACATGGCAGGGTGCTGGCCGAGATTGCGGAACGTGGGACGCTGCTTGACGAGGAAGATATCAACGAGTTGTTGAATCTGTCTTTACCCGGGCTCGACGAAGTGATGTCGCTGTTTGAGTTAAGCGAGTTGGACCGCGAAGGCAAGTACGCGCACATCGTCGTCGATACTGCGCCTTCGGGCCACACATCGCGTTTGTTGCGTCTGCCGGAGGTTTTCGATCGAATGGTGAAAGCGCTCGATTTGATGGGAGAGAAGCATCGTTATATTGTCGCTCACTTTGCTCGGCGCAAGGTGGTTGCCGATGAGGTGGACGTCTTTCTGCGCGATCTAAACCAAAGAATTGAGTCAGTGCGAAAGCTGCTTCACGACCGGGAGCAGACGGGGTTTTCGCTGGTGACGATTCCCGAGGCAATGAGTGTTCGGGAAACGGAGAGATACCTGAAGCTTCTCACAGAGCAGGGAGTGCCGGTTAAGGATCTGATTGTAAATCGTGTCGAGCACGAGCACGGTGTGTGTGAGTATTGTCGCGCGCGTGTGCAGACGCAGCGGCCATGGATAGAGGAGATCCGCAGGTCGTTTCGGGGATTGAAGATTCATTATGTTCCGTTGATGCCGAAAGAGGTTCGCGGTATCGATGATTTGAAAGAGATTGGGAAGTTGATTTGGGATAAGACAACGGCGACCACGGAGGGCCGCTCACACAGTGGTTATCGCAGACCAAAGAGCAATAAGTCGACGCCGAGTGAGTTTCCGCTGGAGTCAAAGAGAATTGTGATCTTTGGGGGAAAGGGAGGAGTTGGGAAGACTACAGCGGCTGCTTCGTATGCGCTGGCACTTGCGCGCGCCAATCCCAACGAAAAGTTACTGGTGTTTTCAACCGATCCGGCCCATTCGTTGTCAGACAGTTTTGACGAAGAAATAGGCGAGTCGAAGAAGGCTGTGGCTGGGGTTGATAACCTCGACGCAATGGAGATCGATCCCGGTAAGTGGTTTGAGGAATTAAAACAGCGCTATCGAACGTGGACTGACGATCTGTTTGCGTCGTTGTCAGGTGGATCGCGGATGGAGATCAAGTTTGATCGTGAAGCAATGCGCGAGCTCGTTGAACTCACCCCGCCCGGCATCGATGAAATCGCTGCGCTCGGGACAATCAGCGATCTGCTGGACGTCGAACGTTACCAGACACTCATTCTGGATACTGCGCCAACCGGTCATCTGATACGGTTTCTGGAATTGCCACAGGTCGCGCTCTCCTGGATCCGGACATTCATGAAGCTGCTGTTAAAGTACAAGGACGTGATGCATGGCGGCCAGGTGGCTGAAGAACTTGTAGTCTTGTCGAAGAGCATCAAGAAAGTGATTGCGTTGTTGACGGACTCAGAGCATTGCGAGTTTGTAGGCGTGGCTATTCCCGAGCGAATGAGTTTGGCAGAGACGTTGGATCTGGCGAAGTCGCTGGAGCGGTTGAAAGTGCCATTAAACAAATTACTGATCAACGGTGTCGTGCCAGAGAATGCATGCAAGTTTTGCAAGTCGAGACGAAAGATGCAGGAAGAGGTTGTGGCTGAGTTTCAGAAGAAGTTTCGACGGCGCTCTCTGGAGCTATTTGTTGCCCCACAGCAGCCGCACGACATAACGGGCGTGAAGGATCTAATCGGCCACTTCAGCTCGTGGAAGAAAGTCTCCCGCAACGCCGCAAAGGCCCCACGTTAAATCAGTTTCTTTGCGTCGTCCGTTGCGCCGTTGCGCCTTTGCGGGAGAATATATCGTCAAATGCCCGAGCTTGTTTACTACGTTTACTGCATCGCCGAAAGCACGGCGGCTCGACAACTGGCTGTCGATTCACTGCCGGCTGCGATCGAGGATGATGCGCAGCTCGAATGGGTTTCTATCAATGCGCTTGCGGCGCTCGTCAGCCGCGTTCCAAAAACAAGTTACAGTGAAGAGAGTTTGGCAGAACATCTGACCGACGCTACCTGGACCGCGATTCGCGCAATGCGTCATGAGACGGTAGTTGAATACGTTGCCAAACGGGTGACGGCCATCCCATTGCGTTTCGGCACGATCTATCTGGAACGCAATGGAATAGAAAAGGTCCTCAGTGAGAATAGCCGGGAACTTGCGTTGATCATCGAGCAGCTGCGTGGACGTGAAGAGTGGGGCGTAAACGTCTACTCGGATCGCGCTGTGCTGCTATCGAGCATCACTTCAGTCAGTCCCGTCCTGCGCGAGCTGGCCGAGCGTGCTGAAAAAGCGCCACCGGGGCAGTCGTATCTCATGCAGAAAAAGATCGACGCGATGCGGGTTGACGAAGCGCGTGCAGCGGTCAATCGAATCGTCGATCAGATCGAAGAGAAACTCAAAGAGCACAGCGATGAAGGACAACGTCTACGAATCCTTAAAGTCGAAACCACGGAACATGGTGAACTGAAAGCGAAGTTTGCGTTTCTCGTGAAGCGTTCTGCGTTTGAAGAGTTTCGGGATGCAGCGGAGCGGCTCGCCCAGGAATATCAGTCGGCCGGTACTCGCCTGGAGCTGACGGGCCCCTGGCCCGTTTACAACTTCGTTACAGGATTTACCGGATGAACTGCTAATCATGGCGGATTTTGATCAGATCATTGTTGGTGAGGAGTGGGAGAATACGGATGTTTCCCTGCTCGAGACACTCGACCACGTTCTCAATCGCGGTCTGGTGATCGCCGGGGAGATCACGATCTCTGTTGCAGACATCGATCTCATCTTTATCGGCTTGAATGTAATGGTGAGCTCTGTCGAGACGGCCAGGGAAGTCTTACGCAAGCGTGAAATGGAATGAAGTTATACGCATATTGTCTCTGCGCTAACCTCGACACGTTTGACAAAGCTGTGACAGGCGTTTCCGGAGCCGCGGTGCGAGTCTTAAAGGTCGACGATTTTTCGGTGTTGGTCAGTGATTGTGAATCGATTCCGCCGACTCAGGAGAATGCGCTCGCTCATGCTGCCGTAATCCGAAGCGTTTTTGAGAAGACAACGCCAATTCCATTTCGGTTTGGAACGAAGGCGACTGAGCAACAACTCCGAACCTACATTGCCAGTCATAAAGCGGCTCTTGGAAACAAACTCTCGCAGTTGAGCGGCTGTGTAGAGATGGATCTCAAGATTATCTGGCGGCGTCAGACAGCGAATGCACCACCGTCAAAAGAAACAACCGGCGGACCGGGAACTGCGTTTCTCAGAAAAAAACAGCGTGAGTTGCACGGGGATCAGCAAGCAACAGCCGAGCGTGATGAGTTATCCAGCCTTTTGCGTGACGAGCTTGGCAGTTTAATAAATGACGAGTCTATGAGCCTCCGGCCGTCTGAGACGGTGGTCTTGGCCAGGGTATTTCACCTCGTGGAAAAGTCGAAAGTTCAGCAGTATCGCGAAAAAATCGACGTTTTGCTGAGGAACCGGCCGGAGCTGCAGGGTTCGGTGAGCGGTCCCTGGCCACCGTATAGTTTTGCCAACATTGAGCTTGAGTTTAAGCCTTACTTCGGAGTAAGCTGATGACGCTTTCCCCCGAAAACCCCCAATTGGCTGAGCCGGAAGCCGACACTTCCCAGATGGAGGAGTTTGTCGAACAACTTCGTTGTGTGACAGACACACTGCCGTCGCGAATCAATATCGACGCTGAGAGTGTCGAACAGGGCTTGGCGAAACTGGTATTAACCCTGATCGAGTTCATCCGCCGTCTGTTGGAAAAGCAGGCGGTTCGCCGCATGGAGGGCGGGGATCTCTCACCTGAACAGATCGAGGAGTTGGGGTTGGCGCTCATGAAGTTGGAGGCGAAACTCCAGGAGTTGAAAACTCAGTTCGGCTTAGACGACGAAGATCTCAATCTCGATCTCGGTCCAATCGGTCGTTTGATTTAGCAGTACGCATAGTGCTCGGCAAGTGTATTTGATGGTGGCGGCCATCTAAGTTTTTTGAGTAAAGCCGCCCCCTGATATTGGAGGGCGAAAGTGTCCAGCGAGCGGTCTACCCTTATTACGGCCCGTCCCCCGGGCCTGGTTGATGTTCTCGACCGTATTCTTGACAAAGGACTGGTGATTGCGGGCGACATTAAAGTGTCGTTGGCTAACGTAGAGCTACTGACGTTGCAGATCCGTCTGCTGATCTGTTCAATCGATAAGGCCGAACAGATCGGTTTGAACTGGTGGCGCTACGATACAAACCTGACGACACGTGCCGAGCGCGCTGAAGCTGAGAATCTCGAGCTGCGCGAACGGCTTTCCGAACTTGAACAGGAAATCAGAAAGCTCGCAGCAGCCAACCTGGCTGCAGGAACTCGTGAGCAGAATCAGGTCGCAAACAGTCGACGCCCGGCGCGGAAAGAAAAGTCAAAGCGCCGCAATAGGTAAGCGTACGTGAAGTAGAAAAGTGTTTGAGAAGAACAGTGGGCGCCATCAAATGCTCGTTTTTCGAAACTAATAAAAAAGGAACCGAAGGAAATGGCAGTCGAAAGAGCACCAGGCGGAACCAGTTTAATTGACGTCCTCGATCGTGTGCTCGACAAGGGCATTGTAATCGACGCATGGGTCAGAATTTCACTTGTGGGTATCGACCTGATTACGATTGAAGCCCGCGTTGTGGTTGCCTCAATCGATACATATTTGAAATACGCTGAGGCGGTAGGGTTGACGCCGGCAGTGTCCCGACCAGCACTGACACCTGGAGGTGAAGTTGTAGAAACCGAAACTCGCCGTCGAGTCAGTGTTGAAGTAGACAAGAAATGAAGACATTGCCAAGTGTCGATTTCCAATTGCCGGTTTGAAGAAGATTGGAAGCCAATCGGCAATCGGAATTTGGCAATCGGCAATAGAACTAAGGGCCATGGGAGAAGTTCCCGCAGAACTAGCTTATCGCAACGCCCCGGCACTCTCGGATTCTGATAGGGCCGGTCCAAGCCTGCGCCAGTATGACGTCTTCATTGAGACGACGACGCAGATGCTGGCTACTCCCAAGCTGCACGAGCGTCTGCTCCTAGCCCTCGAAGCCATCGTCAACAATTTCGGGCATCGCCAGGCCGCGATTGCAATGCTCAACGAACGGGACGCTGAGTTGCGCATCCGTGCCGCAATCGGTTTTGAGGGAGACACGCGTGTTGAGATGCCGCTCGACTCGAGCGCCGCGTGTGTCCGCGTGATCCACGATGCCCAACCGTTGTGGATTGCGATGGAGGACGACGAATCTTCCAAAGGTCTGTTCGCAAACATGCATTGGCATTCCGATGTTCTTGCGGTGCCGCTGTTCGGTATTTCAGAAATCTCAACTAAACCCGGCGCAGTCAGACCCACGAGTCAATACTGGACCTTTGAACCGGGCGCGCGGCTGGGCGTGTTGTACATTGGCGCCAACCAGGACGCGGTTGATTCTGAATCGTTGGTACTTATCAAGCGTTTCGCCGAACGCATCGGTATCGTTGCGTCTCTGGCGACGCATCAGGAACGGCTGGTCAGCACCGTAACCAAGCTTCAGCGCGAACGACAATGGATTGAATCGATCATGAAGTCGGTTGCGGATCCAATCGTGCTCACGGATCTGGATAATGAAATACTTCTTCAGAACCGTCGTGCTGAAGAACTGTTCAGTGGTTCCGCGAATGCCGGTGAAGGAAAACGGCGCGCGTTGAAAATGAACGACCTGCTGTTTTCTGCATATCTTTCGAGCGCCACTGTTTCGTCGTCAGAAGTTATTCAAAGAGACATCACACTCGTCGATCCGATTGAAGGTTCGGATATTCACTTTGAAGTCATCTCGACGCCGGCGGCGAATTCTCGCGGTGAGCCGCTCGGCCTTGTTTCCATCTTCCGTGACGTAACCGATCTGCGTGAAGCCAACGAAGAGCTCGCGCGCAACTTCGTCAAACTGCAACAGGCCGAAGCAGAGTCGCGTCGCGAACGTGATCGTCTCGATTTGATTATTGAGAATGTGGGCCATCCGATCGTCGTCTGTGATTCGGCTGGAAACTTCATTCTCTTTAATCGCCGCGCGGAGTTGTTGTTCCAGGAGAACCAATCGTTCATGTCTTCGGCCGCCGCAGCGGTGCGAACGAATGCGGTAAAACTCACTTCGTTTATTTCCACACTTGCTTCCGCTTCAGAAACAGGTCGCCAGGCGGAGATCGAGCTGATCGATCCGGAAGATGGCCGAGCCTTGCCGATGGAGATAACCGCTCGCGAAGTTTTGGACGTGACCGGTCAGGTGACCGCCGTGGTCTCGATCCTTCACGATCTGACGGAAATTCGTGAGCTCGAACGACGCCGCGTCGAACAACAACTATTCGAATCGGAAAAGCTTGCCGCCGTGGGACGGCTCGCGGCCTCTATCGCGCACGAGGTGAACAACCCGCTCGAAGCGATCAAGAACGCACTGTACCTGATGCAGGGAAGCGCCGAGGGCGACAAGAACTCGCGTTTCCTCGAGATCGCTCGCAAAGAGACTGAAAGAGTTTCGCACATCATCCGGCAGATGCTGGGCTTTGCACGCCGGCCGGGCGAAGTTGACTGGGTTGATGTAAACCAATTGCTCGAAGAAACGCTGGTGTTGATGGAAAAGAAGATGCGCCAGTTGCGGATTCGCATCACGCCCAACTTCGACGACCAACTGCCGCTCATCAGAGCTCGTGCAGATCAGTTGCGGCAGGTCTTTCTAAATTTGATTATCAACGCGCAGCAGGCAATCAAAGGCGAAGGTGAGATCGTGATTTCGACCTCCCGTTACGAGCAGGCACTGCAGCCGTCGATTCTTGTGCAACTGAGCGACAGTGGAGTCGGCATTGCTGAAGACGATCTGACTCGCATCTTCGATCCATTCTTTTCAACCGGTAAGAAGGGGACGGGTTTGGGATTGTGGGTCACGCAGGACATCGTCAGACAGCACGGTGGCCGCATCGAAGTAAGTAGTGACGTTGGACGAGGGACAGTTTTTAGCATTGTGCTTCAAGTTGAATCGCCCATCCTTGAAGCTCCAGTGGGCGACTCAGATTTGGCGACACCATGAATCAATCATTCGATCAATTCGGAAATGGTTCCCCGATTGGAGAGACCGGGGCGTTTGCTCCGTTCTTTAAGGAAGCGCGGCTACTGGTAGTCGATGACGAAGAAAGTTTGCGCATTACGACGGCTGCGATCTTTGAGAAAGAAGGCTACGTCGTCGACACTGCCTCGAGCGGAGACGAAGCCATTGAGTTGATGAGTCGAGAGGATTACGACCTTGTCCTCACTGACCTGCACATGGAAGGAGGCGACGGCCTTTCAGTTCTCACCTGCATCCGTCGTCAGGCGCCGCTGACGATTTCGGTGGTACTGACCGGTTTTGCGTCGGTGGAGTCAGCGATTGCTGCGTTGCAGGAAGGTGCGTACGACTACCTCGTCAAGCCTTGCGACATTGAAAGCATGAAGCACACGATTCGCAGAGGTGTCGAGCACCGGCGACTCATGCTGGCGGAGCAGAAGGCACGCGCGGACCTGCGACAATTAAATCAGGATCTCGAGCACAGAATTGAGGAACGCACGGCGGAACTCAGGCGACTGAACGTCGAACTCGCCGAAGCGAACCGTGCGAAAGACGTTTTTCTCGCCACTCTTTCGCATGAACTGCGAACGCCGCTTACACCCGTGGTCGGTTGGATAAAACTTCTCCGCAGCGGAACTCTCGACGAGAAAAGTGTCATACAGGCGCTCGATGCAATCGAACGTAATGCCTGGTTGCAATCAAGATTGATCGATGACTTGCTCGACACTTCCCGTATCGCGACCGGGAAACTTCATTTCGAGCCGAAGCCTACGGATCTCAATACTGCAGTAAAAGCGGCTGTCGACACTGTGCGTGCCTCAGCGGCCGGGCGCAACATTGAGTTGACTGTATCGTTGTGGCCTGCGAGTTTGCTGGTGATGGGTGAGCCAGTCCGGCTGCAGCAGGTCGCCTGGAATTTGGTTTCGAACGCAATCAAGTTCACCGAGCCGGGTGGCAAAGTAAGCGTTAGTACAAAACTCAACGGCGATCAGGCGCACCTCGAGGTGATCGATACTGGAATCGGAATTGCGCCTGAGTTTTTGCCGCATGTGTTCGATCGTTTTCGTCAGGCCGACGGCTCTACGTCGAGACGGCATGGCGGTTTAGGACTCGGTCTCGCGATTGCTGACGCCCTTGCGAAGCTGCACAGCGGTCGACTTGAAGCGCGGTCTGAGGGGGTCGGAAAGGGAGCAACGTTCACTTTCCAACTTGATCTGGCGATCAGTGCTACTGTTTCGTCAGAAGTGGTGAGCGAGAAACGTCATTCGCTTGAAGGACTCGACGTCCTGATCGTTGAAGATTCACCGGATACGCTCATGTTGCTGAGTACGATCTTTCGTCGTGAAGGTGCAAACGTAACCACCGCCGAGTCAGCTTCTGAAGCATTGTCGCGTGCAGTTGATAAACGTCCACAGATCATTGTCTCGGACATCGGGATGCCGGAAGTAGACGGTTATCAACTCCTCGAACAACTGCGTATCCTTCCCGGTCTCGTCGACGTACCGGCGATCGCCATCTCAGGTTATGCGAGTGAAGAAGACCGTGAGCGTGCCCTCGCCGCCGGCTATCTTGCCCTTGTTCCAAAACCGATTGATGTCGAAGTCCTCTTCAGTCTCATCGAGGATCTGAAAGCCCCGGTATAAGTACGCGAAATCATTTCCTACGATATCCGGCTAGTGTAGAATAGCCGGCACCTAAGACGAACTGCGTTGCGAACTGCTTAAACGGCAGCGCTCCTCATTCCTCGAGGTTCAAGGTTCCTGGCTTACAACAAATCGACTCTTGCAGGACTGACTCACCGCTATGAAAAACCTGTTCATCTCCCACAGCTCAAAAGACGATGATTTTGTGCGCGACCTTCGCGCGGCACTTGCCGATCACGGAAACGATGTCTGGATTGACTCGCGCGAGTTGCGCGGAGGCGATTTGCTCTGGCCGGAGATCCAAAAGGCGATCGAGGCAGCTACTGCGTACGCAGTCGTGATTAGCCCGGATGCGTTTCAATCCGATTGGGTTGGAGATGAGCTGGTGCATGCGTTGAAAGTGCAGGAACAGCGCGGCCGAGAAAATTATCCAGTCATCCCGTTAGCTCTCAACGGAACGAAACCCGGTGTCTTCAACCGGCTCCTGGGCGAGGAACCGGTTTACATCGCGGTGAGTAGCGACGCTGGCGGTGTGGAAGCAGCAATGAATGCGCTGCTCGTTGCCCTGGGCGAGCGACTCCCCTCAGATGTTCCCGCGACAGTCCAACCAAAGGCAGAGCCTTTGGAGGAGTTAGTTCTCGAAGTCAGTGATCTGAAATTCCACGAGAAAGATGGGGTGCGGCGGGCGTCAGCCCGGGCGCGTTTGGTGTATGAACCAGCCACGGCGGTGCAGCCCAAAGTCACCAGCGCGCAAAGCTGGCGACTGATCGCACCCATCGGCCCGATCGAGGCGGAGGAACTACGCTGGTATCTGGAGAAGTATGCGATTTGGCCGAGCCGTTACTTTCAGGATCGGGCGCGGAAGGTGGAACAGAAGCTGGTCGAATGGGGACAGCTCTTATACAAGACAGCAATGCCAGTGGAGCACACGGCAAACGTGATGCAGGCGTGGGCCAGGATCGCAGATCACGTGGGCCGTCGTTTCTCGGTGTATGTGGACACGGTATTTGAAGCCGGCGCGGATAATACCGATGCGCGGGAAGTAGCCACGCTGCTGGTGGCGTTGCCCTGGGAATTGCTGCACGACGGCGAGACGTACTTGTTTCAAGGCGCCAAGCCAGTGCGGGTGCGCCGGCGCTTCATAAATATCAAACCACTCGATGTGCCGGTAGTGGCCACGCCGATTCGGATTCTATTGGTCACGGCACGACCTGAAGATGAGTTTTGCGGCTACTTTGATCATCGCGCCAGTGCGTTACCATTGGTCGATGCAATGGAGTCTCTGCCTGGGTTAGTCAAGATCCGAATCCTCAGTCCCCCGACGCTGGCCGCCTTGCGTCTGGAACTAGAGCGAGCCCGCCAGGAGAAAAAGCCCTATCACGTAGTTCACTTCGATGGTCATGGTGTCTTTAGCCGGAAAGTTGGACTCGGTGGATTATGCTTTGAGAATCCTGACGACACCGGGATGTTGGAGAAGCGCCGTCACGTCACTGTTTTCACCGATGAACTGGGGCCGCTGCTGAAGGATCATCGCGTTCCCCTGGTTTTCCTCGAGGCCTGCCAGACGGCGCAGGCGGATAAGGCGTCAGAGTCAGTCGCGTCCGAGTTGCTTAAGGTGGGTGTGGCGTCAGTAGTGGCGATGAGTCACAGTGTGCTGGTGGAAACGGCGCGGCGCTTTGTCGAGGCCTTCTACGAAGCGCTGGCCGACGGCAAACGGGTGGGCGACGCGATGCTCGCCGGGCAGCGTCAACTCAAGGACGACACCTTTCGCGGCCAGATCTTCGGTGCCGGGGAACTGCGGCTCGATGATTGGTTCGTGCCTGTGCTCTATCAGGAGAAAGACGATCCGCAGCTTTTCAAGAGCATTCCTGCAAAGCAGACTCTCGAAGACTACCAGACTGCGCTGGGTTCCCGCCTGGGTGATTTACCGAAAGTGCCCGAGACTGGCTTCATCGGCCGCAGTCGCGAACTGCTAGCGCTGCAGCGTCTGCTGCGTGAAGAACGCTACGCAGTGAT
>Ga0209215_1000035_pt1 | contig 130044 bp, 127 predicted proteins | sample TexAe_OM2H0_M2_FD_187938 | JGI IMG/M metagenome (GOLD analysis project Ga0209215, IMG submission 187938) | Forest soil microbial communities from Davy Crockett National Forest, Groveton, Texas, USA - Texas A ecozone_OM2H0_M2 (SPAdes) (version 2) | ecosystem: Environmental > Terrestrial > Soil... | reverse complement strand
AACTTAGCAAATCGAGCGGATCTACGTCGTACCCACCCGCTACCGCGAGGTGGTACTGACTCTGTCCAACAGTGAATCCGGACTTTTGAGGCAAAGCCGGTCTACCCGTGCCGCCTAAAGACTACAAAGATATGAAAGGAATCTTCGCAAACAGCAATTACTTTGACAGTGAACTCAAGAAGCATTGCGGAGGGAAGAAATGAGGATTGCTTTCGCTATTTTAGGGGGCCTGTTGATGATGAGCACTTCTGCGTCTGTTGCTAAAGCTCAGTTCGATCCATTTGATTCTTACGGAGCAATCTCTTGGGAAGATGAAAAGGCCCACCTCGATAACTTCGCGATCGCCTTGCAACATGATCCTTCGATTTGGCCTGGTGACAAACGGGACATATACCATGAGGCAGCAATGAAGGATCCGAATCATATCAGCTGGAGTTACTATTGGAATTACGGACTCACAAAGAAGTGTTTCTAGATTTTTCTGGAGGTGGAGCATGTGGCGCGCGTCGCTGAGCGTAATCGGAATGTTTCTGCCTTTGACGATAAGCGCGATCCAGGTGCAGGCTGAGGCATGGCGTGGGATAGTGCCACTGAAATCAACCCGAGCCGACGTAGAACGACTTCTTGGCAAGCCAGGTGAGCACGGGCGCTATCAATTCACTAACGAAAGGGCGTATATCGCCTACGCCGGAACCGGTCAATGCGCGAAAGTCAACGGTTGTCTATGTAAGGTTTCGGAAGATACGGTGATAAGCATCTATGTAGAACTAGAAGCTGAAATGAGCTTCTCAGGGCTTAAACTCGATAAGAAGCGCTACACGAGAGTTATCAGTCGTCAAGATCCAACGACAGCAACTTATTCAAATGAAGCGATAGGGATTATCTACACTGTCGATGAAAAAGATGACGACGTTACAGCCATTGAATACTTACCCACCGCCTCAGACTGTCAAGATATGCTAAGACCCACTCCATTTCCCACAGTAGATCCAAGAGACGTCAAGATTATTAAACGTTAGAGGAAGAGAAAACCACCCTTCAATCACCAGGGCACGACAAGTTACAGTTATTTTCTTAGTGACCCCGTAGGCGGAACCCCTATCCCGGTTAGTTTCTCCTGCACCTCCGAGGCGGGAATAAATACTTCAGAACCCCCTCAAGTCGCCTCAATTGAAGGCTAAGAGCCTCATGGAAAGCCGCTGCGACTGAACTCCGGCGGCCCTTTCTCTTCGCCATTCCGAATTGCTGATTTGGGTTGGTCACAATGACCACGCGTTCCAACTCGTCCTCTGTTTGCAGGAAGGCGAGGCTTTGCTAACGAAAGGAACTGATTAATAGAGGTAGCGTGTAAAATTCTGATGGCAAACTCCGTATTTGCCCAACGATTGATTTGAAACTATCATGCCACGGTGAATCGCAGCTTGAAACCCCCGTTCATTTCCATCTTAACCATCCTCGTCCTCGCATCCGTTTTCCCAATATTTGCTCAGGAAAAGGATGGTGGAGCGCTCGCATTTTCGCAGTCGCCTTATCGTGTGGGCGAGCGCCTGACTTACAACGTATCGTTTTCAAACTTTCCCAGCGCTGCGCATGTGGAAGTCGAAGTGGTTTCACACGGTAATCATTTTGGACGCGATGCCATACAGCTGCGAGCTCATGTTGAAACCTCCGGTGTCATCAACGTCGCTCTTTTCGCCATCAATAACGACTACACTACTTACGTCGATCCACAAACAGGACTTCCATTTCGCTCGGAAGAGAGTGCGCGCGACGCGATCAAGTCAGCCGAATCAGTCCACGATTTCAATCAGCCCGCCGGCAATGAAGCGATACCACCGAAGCAAAAAGGGTTTCCCGGCACGTATGACCTTCTCGCCGCTTTCTATCGTGCCCGTGCTTTACCGCTTGCACCGGGAGCTGTCTATGACTTTTCCGTGCGAGGTGAGGCGATTGAGTATCAGGCTGAGCTCAGAGTAGTTGGAAGAGAGGTAGTTAGAACAAACGTCGGTTCGTTTCCGGCAATTGTGACGCAAATCAAAGTTGCCAACTCGCCAATTAAGTCTTTAAAGATTTATTTCAGCGACGATGAGCGACATGTGCCTGTTTTGATGAACGCCCGCGTAACGGCAGGCGACTTAACTGCGGAACTCGCCGGGTCTGAACTGGTCAAACCGCCCGAAACAACGCCGACACCTCCGCCGCCGATCGTTGCCGCGCCTGCCCCGACACCGGTGGCGCCACCGTCTACGTTGAGCGACGCCCTTCCTTTCAAGATTGGTGAACAACTCAACTATCAGGTGTTCATTGGCAGCAACAACACACCGCTTGGTCTTGCCTCTTTTCAGGTACGCGGTCGTTCACGTTATTTCGAGCGCGATGGAGTGTATTTAACTGTTACTGCGCAAACGACCGGAGCCGCAGCCGCGCTCTTCATTGCGAAAGATCAAATCGATTCCTACGTCGATCCGAAAGCACTGCTGCCGTATCGCACAGTGATGAACCTGGCGGAAGGCCAGCGCCGGCTGAGTCAGACTCTGGCTATAAATCAGGACACCGGCATCGCTACGAGTGACAAAGGCGCTCGGATTGAGATACCGGTGGGCACTCACGATTACGTTTCGCTCTTTTATGTGCTGCGAACATTTAATCTGACGCTGAAAAAACGAAGCGCGATTTCAGTCCTGGTGGAAAACCAGCCAAAGACATTATTTGTAGAGTCGCAAGAGAAACAAACTATCCAACTCGGGGATCGCAAAGTTTCTGCGATTGCGTTGTCGCTTACAACTGACGATCCACAACCTGACAAATATCAATTGCGCATTTGGATCAGCGACGATCGCCAACGTCTGCCACTACGAATCACCTGCATTACGCGACTCGGCCCATTGCGCGCCGACCTCGCCATCCTCCCCACCACACCACAATAAATCCAGCCACAGACACAGGAATTCTTCTGTGTAATCTGTGGATGGCTCTATGAAATTGAAATCCCTTTTCAACTACGCTATACTCCAGCGCCGTCATGCTGAACTCATTCATCATTGTAATGCGCGAAGGCTTTGAGTCGTTCCTGCTCGTGGCCGTCATCCTTGCTTACCTCCGTAAATCCGAACAAAAGTGGCTCAACTCCTCCGTGTATGTCGCTATTGCACTGGCCCTCGCGGCCAGCGGCGGGCTCGCTTACCTGCTCAACACCGGCGTCGAGGAGACGACCGCTATCAATATGTTCGGTGCTTTGCTGGGAGGTTATGTCAACCAGTTCTTCGCGAACGAGGCATTACGAGAGGCGGTGCTCGGGGCGATTGCAGTGGTAATGGTCGGAACGCTGGTGATTCATATGTGGCGCCACGGTCCTAAAGTTCAACAGCGAATGCGCGAGAAACTAGACGCCGTTTCCTCTAACAGTTCTCGTTTCGCTGCCGTGTTGGGCGTGTTTCTTTTTACTTTTCTGATGATCACGCGCGAGGGAATGGAAACCGCTCTGATGCTGATGCAGGTCAAAGATCCAAACCTGATCACGGGCGCACTGCTTGGGCTCGGTGCCGCTGTTTTGTTTGCGTTTGGATGGGCGAAGTTCGGACACCTGATCAATGTCAGACGCTTCTTTCAGGTCACAGGAATCTTTCTGCTGCTCTTTATGGTCCAGGTGAGTATCTATTCGTTCCACGAGTTTGCAGAAGCGGGTCTATTGCCTAACAGCGATTTCCTCCACGAAGCCACCGAGAAATTTTCACCTGACGGACTATACGGCAAATGGTTTTCACCGATCATGATCGGGATTTGCGCCTTGTGGCTTCTCGGCTCCTGGCTCATCGATCGACGAACTAAATCACAGATCACGCGGATAACTGCTTCACCAACTCACGTTTCAACAACTTCCCTGTCGGACCCTTCGGGATATCCTCAACGAAGTGCACCGTCTTCGGGCATTTGAAATCCGCGAGGCGCGTTTTGCAGTAGTCGATCACCTCCTGCTCAGTCGTGTCTGCGCCACTCTTCAACACTACTACAGCCGCAACCTCTTCACCGTAGAGTGCATCGGGCACACCTACGACAGCAGCCGCAGCAATAGCTGGATGCTGGTATAGAACCTCGTCAATCTCGCGTGGATAGATGTTTTCACCACCGCGGATAATCATGTCTGACTTTCGATCGACGATGAAATAAAAACCATCCGCGTCGCGGTAGCCAATGTCGCCGGTGTGAAACCAACCGTTGCGAAATGCGGCCGCATTCGCAGCGTCGTTCTTGTAGTAGCCTTTCAGGATGTTTTCACCACGCAGGACGATCTCGCCCAGCTCCCCGTCCGGTACCTCGCGATCTTCTTCATCGACGACGCGCATCTCATTGCCGATTGCAACTCCGCATGAACCAGGTCGGCGCCGCTGGTCCGGTGGATTGAAAGTCGAACGACAAGTCGACTCCGATAGACCGTAACCTTCGATCACGAGACAGTGAAATCGCTCTTCAAAGCGCCGCAATACTTCCGCCGGCACAGGTGCAGATCCGCACATCGCAAACCGTAATTGCTCTGTGTTGAGTTCTGCAGGAACGCCGTCTGGATATGTGGTCAATAACATCGAGAGCATCGTTGCGACTGAACCAAACGACGTGATCTGATAATCCGAGATAATCTGCCAGAACCGCGACGCCGAAAACTTTGGACTCACAACCGTCGAGCCACCAGCGTACAGAGCCGACATCGTAGTCACCGAAACGGCGTTCATGTGAAACAGCGGCATTATAGTCAGCAGTCGATCTCGTTCCGTGAAACCGAGCCAGCTGCTGATCTGGCGCGCATTCGCGATCACATTTCCGTGCGTGAGCAAACAGCCTTTGGGTTTGCCAGTAGTGCCCGAGGTGTAGATGATGATGGCTTCGTGATCGCAATCAACGTCTGCTACCAGCCCCGGTCGTTCCGAGTACGCACTTGTTGCCGTGGATTCATCGTCGAACAGAATGACTACCTGAAGACTCGACCGCTCATTGCGAATCGTCTCGATAACAGGCAGAAACTCAGAATTGACGAGCAATGCCTTCGCTTCGGAATTTGAGATAACGTACGCAATTTCTTCTGACTTCAGCAACGAGTTGATCGGACCGGCAAGGGCGCCAATCTGCCAGCAGGCATAATATGCAATCACGTACTCGACGCTGTTTGGCAGGAGAAGGCTTACGACGTCTCCCTTCCCCACTCCCTTTGCTGCCAGCATTCGTGCGGTGCGCTGGACGGCGGCTTCGAATTCTTTGTACGTGAACTGCCGTGTGTCAGCTTCCGAGAAGAGAAAAGGCTTATCGGCAGCAGCTTCGACACGTTGTTTTAAGAGTTCGGGGATGCTTTTGGGTTCCGGAGTCATAGTTGTCCTTATTAAGCCACAGATGAACGCGGATTAAAAAAGATCTTGTAGCATGATATATTCCAGCACTCGTATGGATACTTATCGCAATTTTATTGGCGGCAAATGGATTGAATCCGCCTCCACCCGCACGGCTCAAAACATCAACCCCGCCAACACTGACGACATACTCGGTACTATTCGCCAGGCCACGCGGGAAGAGGCGCGCGTCGCCGTCGAAGCTGCCGCAAGCGCGTTTCGTGGATGGCGGTCGACTCCTGCGCCGACCCGCGGTCGCATCGTCGCAAAGGCCGCACGCCTGCTCGAAGAAAACAAGGAAGCGCTGGCCCAACTGCTCACACATGAAGAAGGCAAAACCATCGCGGAATCGCGTGGTGAACTGCAACGGTCGATCAACGTCGCAGACTTTTGTGCCGGTGAGTCACGACGCATGAACGGTGAGACGATTCCGTCCGAGCTGCCATTGAACTTTGCCTACACGATCAAGCAACCACTCGGTGTGGTCGCTTGTGTGACGCCCTGGAACTTTCCCGTCGCGATCCCGATCTGGAAGATTGCACCAGCGCTGGTCGCCGGTAACACGGTTGTTTTCAAACCCGCATCGATCACCCCTGCGACCGCTGTTCGCATCACTGAGATCTTCGAGGCAGCAGGAATACCGCCCGGCGTTTTGAATCTTGTGATTGGATCCGGCTCTGAAGCAGGCGACGAGATCATCAATCACCCGGCCGTCAAAGCTATCTCCTTTACCGGTTCAAACGGCGTCGGCATTCGCCTTTACGAACAGGCATCAAGACGCGGCGCAAAGGTTCAATGCGAGATGGGTGGCAAGAATCCGGTGGTGGTCCTTGAAGACGCAGACATGGATCTGGCCGTGGAATCAACTGCACAAGGTGCTTTTGGATCGTCAGGACAGCGTTGCACCGCGACGAGTCGGGCTGTCGTTATGGACCAGGTTGCAGACGAGTTTGTCGAGCGTCTCGCCAGGCGCGCTGAATCAATGCGCATTGGACCGGGAGCAGATCCGGCAACTGAGATGGGTCCGAGTGTCGATGAGAGTCAGTTCAACACAGTTCTGAATTACATCAACATCGGACGAGAAGACGGCGCGAGGCTTGTATGCGGTGGCTCACGTGCGACCGGTGAAGGACTTGATAAAGGCTACTTCGTCCATCCCACCGTCTTCGATCATGTGACGCCCGACATGCGCATTGCCCGTGAAGAAATCTTTGGACCAGTTTTGTCGGTGTTGCGTGTGAAAGACTTCGAAGCGGCGATGGAAGTCGCGAATGATTGTGAATACGGTCTATCGTCGTCGATCTTCAGTAACGACGCTTCTCGTATCTTTCGTTTCGTTGATGATATCGAAACAGGCATGACCCACATTAATTCGCCGACTACGGGTGGCGAGGCGCACATTCCTTTCGGCGGCACGAAAGGAACTGGCATTGGCGATCGCGAACAGGGATCCACCGCGCTTGATTTCTACACGGAGCTGAAAGTCGTCTATGTTGATTACACCGGCCGCAAACGCGAAGGTAATCTCTACTGACGGAGGGCTTGCTCTGAAACTTCTACTCTGCTTGATCGCGGCTCTGGCATGCGCGACGACTGCTTTGGCGCAGACGAATCGCAGTGTTTACACGCCCGTTGGCGACAAGCAGTGTCGCGTCATCAAATCCGCTGAGGCAGGTGATGATGGTTACGAAGCGCGTTGCCGCGGCACAGCAGGGTATAGTTTGCTGCTGAGCGAAGGTGATCTGCGTCAAAACATCACGGTTATTACGCCTCAGGGCAAAAAACATTCGCTCGATCTCTGGAGCGTTGTGAGTGGTGGTTTCTCAAGCGTCGGCGCCAGGGCTGAGTGGCGCCTGACCGTGAAAAACAAGCAATCTGTACCTGTGGCATTAATTCTTCGCTACAACGCGAGCGAAGATCCCGAATCACCAAACAAGCTGACATCGTATCTGGCCGTGGCGAAAATCACGCCGGCCGAGATCTGTGTCACCGAAAGAATTTCGCCCGGGTACAAAGCAAACGAGGACGCCCGTCGCGCCGCCGACGCCGCCTCCACCAAGCCTTGCCTTAAGCCTTAGTTCAATCTGTGTAATCTGTGAATAGAAAACTCTCATGAAAACTCTTATCAAGAATGGTCGCATTGTGACTGCGGTTGACGATTACCGCGCGGATGTTTTGATCGAGAATGAAAAGGTTTCCGTTATCGGCGCCAATCTGCAGATGGAGGCCGATCACACCATCGACGCGAACGGGAAACTCGTAATTCCTGGCGGCATCGATCCGCACACACACATGGAATTGCCTTTCGGCGGCACCGAGTCGTCCGACGACTTTCGTACCGGCACAATCGCTGCCGCACACGGCGGCACGACCAGCATCATCGACTTCGCCGTGCAGTACAAAGGCCAGTCGCTCATCGAGGGCATCGACAACTGGCACAAGAAAGCCGAAGGCAAAACTGCGATCGATTACGGCTTCCACCTGATCACCACAGAACTAGAAGACAAGCAGATCGAGGAACTCTATACAGCAATGGATGAAGGCGTGACCAGCTTCAAGATGTTCATGGCCTATCCCGGCGTGTTTCTGGTCGACGACGCCACGATCTTTCGGGCGATGTCGGCGGCAGGCCAGCGCGGTGGTCTAATCTGCATGCACGCAGAGAACGGAATCGTCATCAACGAAATTATCAAACGTGCTTTGGAGCAAGGCAGAACTGCGCCGAAGTATCACGCGTTAACAAGACCGACAATCGCCGAAGCCGAAGGCGTGCATCGCGCGATTGCGATTGCTGAAATGGCGGAATCGCCCGTCTACATCGTTCATCTCTCGTGCGCAGATGCGCTGAACCAGGTGCGGCAGGCGCGAGATCGTGGCATTCCGGCTTTCGCTGAAACCTGTCCACAGTATCTCTTCCTGTCGATCGACAACTACGATGAAACGGGATTCGATGGCGCGAAGTATGTAATGACACCTCCGTTGCGCGAGAAATCAAACCAGGCCGAGCTATGGAAGGGTTTGAAGATGGACGATCTTCAGGTCATCTCAACGGACCACTGTCCTTTCTGTATGAAAGAACAGAAAGAACTCGGGCGCGACGACTTCACGAAGATTCCGAACGGCGCTCCGGGCGTCGAGAATCGCGTGCCGCTGATCTACAACGGCGGTGTGGTCGAGAATCGAATCAGCTTGAATCGCTTCGTCGAGTTGACTTCCACAGCAGCGGCAAAGATGTTTGGCCTGTTTCCGAAGAAAGGAACAATTGCTGTCGGTTCGGACGCTGACATCGTGATCTTCGATCCGGAAAAGGAACAAACGCTGAGTGTGAAGACACAGCACATGAACTGCGACTACAACGCCTACGAAGGTAAAAAAATAAAAGGCGTCGTCGAAACAGTTCTGTCGCGTGGTCACGTAGTGATCGACAAAGGCGAATTCAAAGGCAAAGCGGGCAACGGACAGTTCTTGAAACGCGGCACATGTGTAGCCATGTAAGCCGCAGATCGACGCAGATTAAATCCCCAGACGGAGACCACCACAACATGCTTGCAGCGATCGTTCTACTCACACTGTTCTTTCAGGGACCAGGACCAGGACAAGGACGACAGGGACAATTTCCAGGCCAGCAACAACAACCAAGCCCTTCACCAACTCAAGGTGGTAATCAGCAACCAAGGCAGCAACCATCGCCTCAACCGGAAGAACCTCCGGTGGTGACAAAGCATGAAATACGCGTGGGCGGAACGACGATCAAATACACCGCCACCGCCGGAATGATGCCAATCAAGAATCGTGAAGGTGAAGTCGAAGCACGCATGTTCTTCACGAGTTATGTCGCCGATCGCCCCGAAGGCAGTGCGACACGTCCGCTGACCTTCTCTTTCAACGGTGGCCCAGGTTCGGCTTCGGTTTGGCTGCACATGGGTGCGATTGGTCCAAAGCGAGTGAAGATGAACGCGGATGGCGGTATGCCATCGCCGCCTTTTGAACTCGTCGACAACCAAGGCACGTGGCTCACAAAATCTGATCTCGTCTTTATCGATCCCGTCGGCACCGGCTACAGCCGTCCGGCGCGTCCCGATCTGGGCGCGAAGTTCTTCGGACTACAGGGCGATATCGAGTCGGTGGGCGAGTTTATTCGCATGTATCTCACGCGTTACGAGCGTTGGACCTCGCCGCTGTTCCTGGCCGGCGAGAGCTACGGCACGACGCGCGCCTCAGCGCTTTCCGGTTATCTGATCGATCGCGGCATCGCCTTCAACGGCATCATGCTGATCTCGACGATCATGAACTTTGAAACCACTGCGTTTGCCGCCGGAAACGATCTGCCGTACGCGTTGTTTCTGCCGTCATACGCAGCGACGGCGTGGTATCACAAAAAACTACCATCGGATCTGCAATCAAAGCCTGTCGCACGAGTGATCGCCGACGCGGAGAACTTTGCTTCCGGAGAATACATGCTTGCACTCGAGAAAGGTTCTCGCTTGTCTGAGCAGGAACGTCAGGAAGTGATCACGAAGCTCTCACGTTTCACGGGTCTCGACTCGAAGTTTCTCGATTATGCAAACCTGCGCGTCAATCTCAATCTCTTTCGTAAAGAGTTGTTGCGCACTGAGAGACGTTCGATTGGACGTCTCGATAGTCGTTTCAAGGGTTACGACTCGAATATCGCCACAGATAGCAGTGAGTATGACGCTAGTGAAGCGGCTATTCGTCCACCCTACACGTCAACTTTCAACAACTACGTGCGCACAGAACTGGGGTACAAAACCGATCTCGAGTACTACATCCTCGGCGGCGGTATCGGTCCATGGAACTGGGGCACAAACAACAACTACGTTGACACAAGCACTGCCCTTCGCAACGCACTCGCGAAAAATCCTTACCTGAAAGTGTTCGTGGCGATGGGCTATTACGACATGGCCACACCTTATTACGCGGTCGAGTACACGCTGGGTCACATCAGCATCGATCCGTTACTGCTGAAGAATTTTTCAACCAGTTATTACGAAGCCGGACACATGATGTACATCGACGAGAAGTCGCTCACGAAACTACATAGCGACGTCACAAAATTCATGGACGACTCGATGCGACGATAATCATATGACAACTGAATCCCCCGCCACTCAACGCGATTTTGTGGAACTGCAAACTGACGTCTCACACAGTCCACTCTGGAACCGCGACCTCGCGCCAACCACGATCAAAGAGCGGACCTGGTCTACCTGGAACATTGCTGCACTGTGGATTGGGATGAGCGTCGTCATCACAACTTACACACTGGCCGGTGGCTTCATCGAAGCCGGCATGAACTGGTGGCAAGCGATGATCACGATTCTGTTAGGCAACACGATCGTGCTCATACCCATGATCCTAAATGCGCATGCGGGAACAAAGTACGGCGTCTCGTTTCCAGTGCTCAGTCGGGCGGCGTTCGGGACGAAGGGGGCGAATGTGCCTGCAATGCTGCGCGCCGTTGTGGCGTGTGGCTGGTTTGGGATTCAAACTTGGATTGGCGGCACTGCAATCGACGCACTCTTCGGCGTGATGTTTTCAGCGTGGAATTCCCTTTCGACGACAATCCTCGATGTGGCGCTACACACGTGGATCGCGTTTTTCCTGTTTTGGGGAATCCAGGTCTTCATCATTCTTAAAGGCGTCGAGGGAATCAAGTATCTTGAAACGTGGTCGGCGCCATTGCTGCTTGGCGGCGGTTTGGTTTTGCTGATCTGGGCGTCGTGGCGCGCAGGTGGGTTGGGTCATGTGCTAACTCAGTCCGCAGCATTGCAGAAACAGCACGGCGAGTTCTGGCACATATTCCCCGGAGCACTCACTGCTTCCGTTGGTTATTGGGCCACGTTGAGTTTGAACATTCCCGACTTCACTCGTTACGCACGTTCGCAGAAGTCGCAGATGCTCGGCCAGGCTTTGGGCCTGCCACTCACGATGACGGCCTTCGCGTTTATTGGAGTCGCAGTAACCAGTGCGACATTGCTGATCTACGGTGTCGCGATTCCGAATCCAGTCGATTTGATGTCGCGTTTCGATAGTGTCGCGATCATATTGTTCGCGACTGCCGTGATCTTCGCGGCGCAACTGACGACCAACATGGCCGCGAATGTCGTCTCACCATCAAACGATTTTTCAAATCTGAACCCACGGCTGATCTCTTATGTAACCGGCGGCTTGATCACGGCGGTCATCGGCATTTTGATGATGCCCTGGAAGTTGATGGCATCGATGGGCGCTTACATTTTTACCTGGCTGATTGGTTATTCCGGTTTGATGGGCGCCATCGCAGGTATTCTGATCTGTGATTACTGGGTAATCCGCAAACAACGTTTGGACCTCGCCGGTCTCTTTGAACCCAACGGCCCTTACAGCTATGGGAGCGGTTTCAACTGGCGCGCAATCGTTGCCCTCGTTATCGCTATCGTCCCCGTAGTGCCCGGCTTTCTCCGAGCAGCAACCACGCCGGGTGGACAAGTCGCTGATCCAAACTTCTTCGACAGCCTGTACACTTATGCATGGTTCGTTACTTTTGCCCTTGGATTCGGCATATACTACGTTTTGACTAAGACCTCGAAGGGAGAGTCAGCTTAATGCCACGCACCGTTAAATGCGCACTCATACAGTGTTCCAATGCCGCCGGAACCGATCTGCCAATCGAAGAGATCAAGCGGCTGAACATTGAGAAACATCTGACTTTTATCGAAGACGCCGCAAAACAGGGTGTGCAGATAATCTGCATGCAGGAGATCTTCACGACGCCGTATTTCTGTGCCGAACAACAGACGCGCTGGTATGAAGCGGTGGAGAGAATCCCCGATGGTCCAACCGTAAGGTTGATGCAGGAAGTCGCGAAAGAGCACGGCATGGTTATTATCGTGCCGATCTACGAAGAAGAGCTCACCGGCATTTACTACAACACTGCCGCTGTCATCGACGCGGGTGGCAAGTATCTCGGCAAGTATCGCAAGAATCACATTCCGCACGTGAATCCTGGTTTCTGGGAGAAGTTTTATTTCCGTCCCGGCAATCTCGGTTATCCGTGTTTCGATACGGCGTTTGCTCGGGTCGGCGTTTATATCTGTTACGACCGTCACTTCCCTGAAGGCGCGCGCGCACTTGGACTAAATGGCGCAGAGATCGTCTTCAATCCTTCTGCGACGGTGGCCGGTCTTTCGGAATACCTCTGGCGTTTGGAGCAGCCCGCGCATGCTGTTGCAAATGGATACTTCATCGGCGCAATCAATCGCATCGGCCACGAGCAGCCGTGGGACATCGGCGAGTTTTATGGTCAGAGTTACTTCTGTGATCCGCGAGGACAATTCATCGCGGAGGCGCCACGAGATCAGGACGCTCTCGTCGTAGCGGATCTAGACCTCGACAAGATTCGCGAAGTGCGTAACACGTGGCAGTTTTTCCGTGATCGCCGTCCCGATACTTACGGCTCACTCGTAGCAGACTGATCATTGCAGATTTCCGATTGCCAATTGCCAATTTACTGAACGATCGGACTAACTAAATTGGAAATTGGCAATCGGCAATGATGTGAGGAGTTTTTTATGGATCTATCGATCACTGTCAACGGTATGAAGTTTCCAAACCCGTTCGTCCTCGGTTCGGGACCCCCGGGAACAAATGCACGCGTGCTGGCCAAGTCTTACGACGCCGGTTGGGGTGGCGCCGTCGCGAAAACTGTCAGTCTCGAATCCGCGAAGGTAGTGAATGTTGTTCCGCGTTACGGAAAGCTTCGATCGAGATCGACGGGCGAAGTAATCGGATTTGAAAACATCGAATTGATCTCGGATCGACCTATCGACGTCTGGCTGGATGAGTTTCGCCAGATCAAAAAAGAGTATCCAAACAACATCCTGATCGCGTCGATCATGGAGGAGTATGAGAAGAGTCGCTGGCAGGAATTGACGCGCCTGGTCCAGGAGACCGGCGTCGACGGGTTCGAGCTCAACTTCTCCTGTCCGCACGGAATGACCGAACGCAAGATGGGATCAGAGATGGGTGAGCATCCGGATCTCACTGAAGAAGTGACGGGCTGGGTGACAGAAGTGGCGAAGATTCCGGTCTGGGCCAAGATGACGCCCAACATCACGAACATTCGCGAACCGGCCCAGGCTGCAATCAGTGGCGGCGCAGTCGGAATTTCGGCAATCAATACGATACTGTCAGTGATTGGAGTTGACCTTGATACGTTGCGACCGATGCCAACCGTTGAGGGGCATTGTGTTCCGGGCGGTTATTCAGCACAGGCAGTGCGCCCGATTGCGTTACGCATGGTCAGTCAACTAGCGCTCGCGATTCCCGAAGGTGTTTCGATTAGCGGCATCGGTGGTATCGAGAACTCACACGACGCGCTTGAGTTCATGCTGCTCGGATCGTCGACGGTACAGATCTGCACCGGCGTCATGCTGCAAGGCGTGAAGATGATCGATGAGTTAAAAGAAGGCGTGGAGAAGTTCATGGTCGACAAGGAATTCAACTCCGTGGAGGAGATCGTCGGCAAGAGTCTTCCCTACTTCTCGACACACATGGATCTGGTCCAACGCATGAAAGCCGCGAAACGTTCCAAGGCAGGCGAAGCGAGCCGCGATAACGAGTGGGCTCAAAAAGACATTACCGAAAAGACTGCCGAGCTGACGTCAAATTAGAGCCGCAGATGAACGCAGATTATCGCTGATCTGACTTTGTCTTATTTCTTATCCGCGTTCATCCGCGTTCATCTGCGGCTAAGAAATTTCTGTGATCACCGGGGCGTGATCTGAAGGTTTTTCCCACTTACGTGGCTCGATGTCGATCCAGGTCCGAACGCTTCTCGACACGAGCGGCTCACTAATCCACATGTGATCGATACGCAAACCGAGATTGCGTCGAAAGGCGCCGGCGCGGTAATCCCACCACGTGAAATGTCCACCATCCTGTGTGTGCAATCGAAACGCATCGTTGAACCCCCACGACTTTATGTTCTGTAGTGCGGCGCGTTCCTGTTCGCTAAACATGATGCGACCCGTCCACAGTCGAATGTCGTGCACGTCGCGTTCTTCCGGAGCAACGTTAAAGTCGCCGCACAACAACACAGGCGTTTTGGGATCGTAATTGCTATCGAAGAACTCACGCAATCGTTCCATCCACGAGAGCTTAAACCCGTACTTCTCCGATCCGACGGCCTGACCATTCGGAATGTAAACGTTGACAATGTTGATGCCGTTGACGCAGGTCGTGATCAGTCGCGACTGAGCTGACTCGTCATCGCCGGGATATCCGCGGTGGCTAGTCTCGCACACATCACGGGTGAGGATCGCGACGCCGTTGTACGCCTGCTGACCAAAGAGCTGGCACTGATAACCGCGTTCCTGAAACAAAAGCGTGGGAAACTTGTCGTCGGTGCACTTTGTTTCCTGCATGCAAAGAACATCGGGCTTTACGGCGTCGAGCCAGCGAATCACGTTCGGCATGCGGACGAGGATTGAGTTTACGTTCCAGGTGGCGATCAGCATCCGTGTCAACCTGTGGCTAATAAAAGTCCACCAATTAGAGCACCGCGGCGGGCTATATCGTCCGCTTCGATGTGTTCGTGGACCGCATGAGCGCCATCACCGCTGATCCCCAGGCCATCGAGCACCGGAATCCCCATTGCCGCGAGAAAGTTTCCGTCAGAAGCGCCGCCCACTTGTGCCTCACCGAGTTCGAAGTCGAGCTCGGCAGCAATCCCGCGCGCCTTCTCAAACAGTTCGACAACTGCAGAGGTCCGTTCCATCGGCGGACGATTTATGCCACCGGAGACGAAGACCTTCGTACGTTCATCAATCGGCTTCAGATTCGACAGAATTCGTTCAATCTCCAACGACTCCGCCTCGGTCGAGAAACGCACATCAATCTCACCCTGCGCCTCCGCGGCGACGACATTGGATCGAGTGCCGCCATGGACCACGCCGACGTTCAGAGTGATTCCCGTTCCGGACAGGTTAATGGCGTGAAGTTGTTCCGTCTGCCGCGCCAGTTCGAGAATCGCGCTCGCGCCTTTTTCCGGTTCGAGTCCTGCGTGTGCCGCTTTTCCTTCCACCTTGATCGCAAAGATGCCGGTTCCTTTTCGACTCGTCTTCACACGACCGCCGGATGCGGGCGGTTCCAGCACAAACGCGCAACGCGTTGGCTGCGAACTTGCAACCCGCTCGAGCAGTGGCCAGCCTGACATACTGCCGACCTCTTCATCACAGGTAAGTGCGAGCGTTACACCGAACGCAGGAGTTGCCTTCATCACAGCCAGTGTGCTCAGCACTTCGATTACGAGTGCACAGTTGGCTTTCATGTCGAAGATGCCTGGGCCATAAATCTTCCCCGCATCGACACGCCACGGCTGTTCGCTTAACGAACCAAGGGAGTGAACCGTGTCTGTATGGCCCACCAGTAGAATTTGTCCGGCACTGTTTGCTTGTTGAAAAGCTCTGATAACGAGATGCTGGCCAAAATCAGACACATCGACGCGCTCTATCGCGTCGACGCAATCAAGCTTTCCCGCAACATCAGCCAGCAAATCAACCACGCCGAGGCTGCCTTCCACATCACCTGAAGGTGATTCGACTTCAACCAGGGCTCTGATGAACGCTTCGACCTCCGTCTGCCTCGCCTGCAATGCATTGAAGATCTGGCGTGCAAGTGAATCCGTCATTTGATCGTCTCTTTGCGAACTGTCAGCACTTCGATCCGTGGCAAGTTTATCGCGAAGCCGATACCTGGCGCGTCTGGAACTTTGATTGTGCCGCGTGAACTGACTGTCACCGGCGGATCGATGATGTCCTCTTCCCAGTAACGCGCACTCGCCGACACGTCACCTGGTAAAGTAAATGCCGCAAGTGTCGACATCGCGATGTTGTGCGCACGGCCGATGCCCGACTCGAGCATACCGCCGCACCAGATCGGAATTTCATTGTCGCATGCAACTCGCTCGATTCGTTTTGCTTCTGCGTGACCGCCGACGCGGCCGAGCTTCACGTTAATTATCCGGCATGATTCGAGCGCAATCGCGTGTGTTGCATCTTCCGCGGATCGGATCGACTCGTCGAGACAGACAGGGGTTTGAATCTGTCGCTGGAGTACGGAATGATCGAAGATATCGTCGTGTGCGAGCGGCTGTTCCAGCATCATCAGATTGAAGTGATCCAATTGCTGAAACAGTAGTACGTCGGAGAGTTTATAAGCTGAATTCGCATCACCCATCAACCGAATGTCGGGAAACTCTTTGCGCACGCGTTCGATGATCTTTAGATCCCAACCCGGTTTGATCTTGATCTTAATGCGCTGGTAACCGGCGTTGACCTCCCTGCGAATCTTTTCAAGCAGTTCGTCGGGTGTGTCCTGAATACCGATCGAAACGCCGGAAGCGATCTCGGAACGCGCGCCGCCGAGATGTTTCCACAAGGGCACGCCGGCATTCTTTGCTTCCAGGTCCCAGCACGCAGTTTCGATCGTCGCTTTCGCCATGCGATGCCCACGCACTGGTCTCATCAGCCCGAAGACTTTGCCGGCGCTCGCGACCTCATTTCCCAGCACCATCGGTCCTAGAAACTCCGCGAGTGTCGCCCAGCAGGTGTCAGTCCATTCGTCGCTATAGAAGGGTCCTTCACCCGCCGTGCATTCTCCCCAACCCTCTGCGCCGTCCGCGTCAGTCACGCGCGCCAGAATGATGCGGCGTTCAGTAGTGCGACCGAAACTGGTTTCGAAGAAGTGGATAAGAGGCAGGCGAATTTCGCGCAGTTCAATCGACGTGATACGCAAAGTTAGACGGTGTTCCTCCGTGGGGCATTATGCATGTGTGTGCGGGGTGTTAACAACCTGCGATGGCGAGTGCAGATACTCCAGGCGGCAAACTCGGACTACTACAATTATTTCCCTGAACCCAGTTTGTTTGCCGGGCATTTTTTTGTTGACGGCAGACTACTCTCGGCGTAAAGTGACAGCCGTTTTTCAGTTGGACCTCAACTCCCCATAATGTCTCGTGTAATGAGGCCTGGTAAACGCGTACGCTTAGCGACTCCCTGAACCCAGTCGCAAGCAAACAAACTTAATTACAGAGTGTGTCAATACCGACGGTAACAAAGACTTCGGTTTGTACCACCGAGCATAACAAACTTTAGCTCGCGAGTTGTCCTCGGGCCTGGACCCGAGTCTCATCTGTCAAACTCGCGACTGCCGCAACCCACAATCAAGTCTGGACTTGAAAAGTCAAACCGCGTTTTGCCTGAACCAGAGAGGACAAAATGAATATCAATGAAACGAATGTTCCCGCACAACTCTCATCTCTACTCATCTTAACTTTCGTTGGATTGCTTGTATTGGTTTTCTGTGTACAGGCAAACGCGCAATGGACCACCAGCGGCAGCAATATTTATAACTCCAACAACGGTAATGTCGGTATCGGGATCACCGCTCCCACACGGAAGTTAGAGGTGCTGGGTGGGAACGTCTTTCATCAATGGAACACAACTACCGGTTCCGAGTACGGCATTTTTACCGCTCTGAATAACAACCACTTTTCCTCGAACCTCTATTTCGACGGTCAGTGGAAGATGATTGCAACTGGCAAGGGCGCGGTTATTGCCACGGCACCAAACAATGGTGGTAACGCCTTCACTGTTTATGCTGATAACACGTCGCGCGCCGCCAATGCAGCTGCCAGCTTCACTCAGTTACTTGTAGTGACCATGGATGGCAAGGTTGGCATTGGGACAAGCAGCCCCACACAGAAGTTACACGTGGAAGGTGACGCAAAGGTTACCGGCACGCTTGAAGGAGGAAACATCAAGGCAAAGTATCAGGACGTGGCAGAATGGGTTGAATCCTCACAGGAACTGCCGAGTGGAACAGTGGTTGTGCTCGACAGTAGCAAATCAAATCAGGTGATTGCTGCAACACAGGGTTATGACACCCGAGTTGCAGGAGTGATTTCTCTCAGACCAGGGGTGGCGTTGGGTGAGGAAGGTGGAGGGCGAGTGTTAGTGGCGACCACGGGCCGCGTAAAGGTCAAGGTGGATGCCACTAATAGTCCTATTCAGATTGGCGATCTGTTAGTGACAAGCAATAAGGAGGGCTTCGCAATGAAGTCCGTTCCCGTCCAGGTCGGTGGCGTGCGTATACATCGGCCCGGCACGTTGATCGGCAAAGCGCTTGAACCATTGGCGAAGGGCACTGGCGAGATTCTGGTGCTTCTAAGCATGCAATAAAGAGACTTCGTCTTCAACCGCTGCTTTCCCGGAGACGACAACATGAGTAGCTTCCTCAGGCGCGTTTTCAATCGTGACCCTATTCAGATTGTTCGCCGCAGACGCTCAACGCGGCAACAGCTCCGCATAGTGGCCGTCCTTGTGATTGTGTGTCTATTGATTGCTTCGTTGCCCTCGAATTCGGGATCAACGCACGGATCGAGCCTATTGGGTAACACTTCCAACAGACAACACTCGTTTGCTTTTCAGATCTATCGTAGTGTTACTGAGAGACTGGCGTCGTTTGGGAATTGGGTGGCCAGCCATCTTCGTTCCGAGTCCCACGGCAACAACGGAAGCTCGTATCAACCTGTCGTTGCCTATTTCAACGCGGTCTCACCATTCATTGATGCGCCCACCAATTTGAATGTTACAGGCGTTCAGGCCAACACAGTCAGTCTTAGTTGGACGCCCTCAACCGGGAGTGTGGACCACTATACCGTTGAACGGACTACCAATATCACCACTCAGTTTCAGTTTCTCACCAATGTAAGCAGCGCGGCCACGATTTATAACGACAATTCAGTCAGTAATCTTCATTCGTATCTTTACCGAGTGCGCGCCGTCAGTAGTACCGGTGCCTTCTCTGTTCCTAGCAACGTGGCGATGGGTACCGCGATAACGTTCGAGTTTGCCAACCTACAGGGACAGGAGATTCGCAAGCAACATTTCTACGACGTGCGGACGGCGATAAATGCCGTACGAAGCGTAGCTAATCTGCTTCCTGTAAGTTGGGCGCCGCGCACTGATCTCACTGGTCTCGAAGTTAAAACAGACGACGTACAACAGATGCGTACAGCATTGGATGCCGGTCTGACTGCGCTTGGCATCCCGGTGCTTGCTTATGAGGAGGCTACCCTAACGTCTGACATGTTCGTCAGAGCGATTCACCTGGAGCAGTTGCAAACGCGTTCCACACGTGGCAGCAGCAACTCGTCCGGTTCGTTAGAGTCGGATTCGTCTACCGCGCGTCTTGATCCGATGAATGAAACCGGCGGTGGTAGAGAAAATCCGCTCTCGCGAAACTTTAACTGGAACTTGCCCGTGTTGAGTTTACCGGGGCGAGCAGGGATGATGGACCTAAGTCTGACGCTGTCTTATAACTCACTAGTCTGGACCAAGATTGGTAGCAACTCGATCGCATTTGACGACGATAACAGTTTTCCGGGCCCCGGTTTTCGTCTTGGTTTCCCGGTAATCCAGCCTCTTTACTCCAGCCCTCAAACAAGCAAAGGCGCATTTCTGCTAGTCAGTCCCGATGGCAGCCGCACGGAGTTGCGACAAGTTGGGAGTTTACCGCTCTATGAGTCGGCTGACTCATCGCACCTACTACTCGATTCGACCACCATGATACTGCGCACGACTGATGGAACGCAGTTGAGTTACGCGCTGCAAGCCGGCGAATACAAGTGCACACAGATCAAAGATCGCAATGGTAACTACATCACCATCGGCTATACCATTGCCGGTCAGATAAACACGATCACAGACACACTGGGCCGCATCGTCACTTTCAATTACGACGGGAGCGGCTGGCTTACTTCGATCACCCAGCAGTGGAATTCAAGTCCTGCACCTCCACATTATTGGGCAAGATTTACATACACAGACCAAACAGTACACATAAACTTTCCGGGTAAGACTGTTTACGGTCCTCAGGAAAACAACCAGATTAAGACGCTGACTCAAGTAAAACTCGCAGATGATTCACACTTCGATTTCAGCTACACCAGCTGGGGACAAGCCTATAAGGTGAGTGCCTACGCGCCGGACAATCACCTGCTCAATTATCGCTTCTACAACCTGCCGCAGACCGCGGGTGCTGGATTGGAACACGACGATTGTCCACGATTTACGGAGCGGCGTGACTGGGCGCAGTACTGGAATGGCGATACGGACGGCATTCCCACTGGTAGCGAAGAGGCGTTGACGCAGTTTGCGATACCAGCAAGCGCCAGTTGGACCATGCCTGGCGCAACCTCAACTGTGGACGGCATGCGGACACAGGTAACGGCGCCGGATGGCACGTCAAACAAGATCTATTTCCTCGGCACTTTTGGATGGCAGCGTGGCTTGGTGGCACTAATGGACACCTACAGTAGCGGCGGCTCAGTTCCGGTGCGGCGGTCGATGACCACTTGGACGCAGGATGCTCCCGAAGCATCGTACCCGGTTAACCCGCGTGTGACTGAGACAGATATTTACGATGACGCAAGTAACCGCGCTCGTACAGAAGTCACGTATCAACAGTTTGACTTAGGAAGCGGGATGAGTTGTCACTTGCCGCGAGATAGCTATCAATACGCGGTCGACGGAACAACGGTCCTGCGCAGCACGCGGACCGCTTACAACATGGACGCCTCTTATGTCAGTCGTCGCATTCTCGGACTCGTGAACGACAAGTTCCTCTATGAAGGTGATGTGAATACCAACGGGGTGCTGATGTCGAAACTCGCGTTCTTCTACGATCAGAGTGGCTCGATTCAGGGCAACGAAGCGCCGGTCCAGCATGACAACACAAACTACACCGCAAGCTTTGTCGTTGGGCGTGGCAATCTATCGAGCGCTAAGCGCTACGATGTCACCAACACCAATGTATTTACGACGACGAGCAGCAAGTTCAACACGGCAGGCTCGGTTGTGTTATCCACCGATGCTGCCAACCACACGGTCACGATAAACTATACCGACTCCTTCTCGGATGGGGTTTCTCGTAATACGCTTGCGTATCCGACGAAGATCACGGATCCGGATAACTTCTTTTCAACGTCAAAATACGATTTTAATTTTGGCGCAGTCACGCGTCGCCAAACGCCACGGCCCAACACTACTGATCCTAACGATGCTAATCCAAGGCCGGAACAGTCGTGGACGTTCGATTCTATTGGTCGCCTGCAGCAAGTTACTAATCTGGTGAATAGTTCTTATACACGATTTGAATACTCCACCAGTCAGATTCGAGTTGATACATACGCTACAATTCAGGAAGGACTCGGTGAGGCGCATTCTTTCAAACTCACTGATGGGGTAGGACGTGTGATTGCAACCGCCTCGGATCACAACACCAACACGTTTAGCGGCCAGAGGATGGTCTATGACGTGATGGGTCGAATTATCAAAACCTCAAATCCTACTGAGACAAGTGCTGGCGGTTCACCGTTGCAATGGAACACCACCGGAGACGATCAGAACACCGGCTGGATCTACACGGAGCAGACTTATGACTGGAAAGGCCGTCCGCTCGTCACAACAAATCCGAGTCTAACCGGCAACGCGGCGGAAACTACTACCAAACAGTTTAGCTATTCCGGTTGTGGCTGCGCTGGTGGTCAGATCGCTACTCTCAAGGACGAAGGCACGATCGTTAACGGAGTAACGAAGCGTCGCAAACAAAAAGTGTACTCTGACGTTTTCGGCCGCCTGATGAAAACGGAACTCTTCGAATGGGAAGATGGAGTTATCTACTCAACTACAGTTCATGCGTATAACGCTCTTGACCAAGTGACAAAGATCACAGAGTTTGCCGGGGCTGAGGACAGCACTTCGTATCAGGAAACTAACATGACTTACGATGGCTTCGGACGATTGAAAACATCATCCGCGCCAGATCAGCAAGTGGATTCTTACAATAGTGCATCGACCAACCATATCACCTACTTCTACAACACCGATGACACACTCAGTCAGCAGGTTGACGCTCGCGGGGTCGTTAAGACTTTTACGTACAACAATCGCAGAATGGTAACGGCAATTAGTTACGACGTCGGAAACATTCCCCCGAATTACCACCAAGTGGCAGCAACTGCCAACTTGTCTTTTTCATACGACGCAGTTGGGAATCGGCTGTCCATGAGCGATGGAACTGGAACTATCAGCTATCAATACAACATTCTGGGCCGCCTGACTGCAGAAACGCGACAGTTTTCTGGAGCTCTTTCAGGCACGAACTACACTTCGAATTATGAATACAACCTTGGCGGGGAAGTTAAGAAGATCACAGACCACACGAACACAACGATTAACTACAACTATAACCGTGTTGGTCAGTTAACCACGGTGACGGGCGAGAACAATTTGGTAGAAAGTATCTCTACATACGCATCGGGATTTGAGTATCGCGCGTGGGGTGCAGTTAGCGATGTCGCCTTCGGTAACGGAACAACCCAGAACATTAGCTTCAATTCACGAATGCTGCCGACCAGTTCATCAATAGGAAACGTTATCGTTGGCTTAAACCAGAACGCAACTATGTCTTGGACCTATGACTACTATTCCGATGCACGGCTACGCCATGCATCTGATGGTAGCGATAACCGATTCGATCAAATGTTGGATTTTGATCACGCTGCACGAATGAAAGAAGCATACTCGGGACGAGAGGCGCGTGGGTTAACTGCTACCAACCCAGCTGATAGTCCATATCGTCAGAGCTTCCAGTACAACGCCTTTAGCGATCTCACTCTAAAGAATGGACGCTTTTGGCGTACAGAACAAAGCGGTGCAACACCATGCGTGCCGCGGCATACGGATGACGGCTGTGACGCTGAAGGCAATGTACTGAATTATCTTAATGATGTTCATATATTTGATGCAGCGGGGAAACAGACTAGTTACAAAAACTGGCGCACCACCGTAGGCGGTACCCCGAATCACCTTGAGGTACTGCCCGGGATTGAGATTACACAAACCTACGATGGCGATGGCAAAGCAGCAAAACGCATCGAAACGCGTCGATCGGAGGAACTTATTAACGGCGGGCCGAATACCAATATAAGTGAGACGATTACCACCTCCTACTTCATCTATTCGTCCGTCATGGGCGGGGCAAGAGTTGTGGAGTTAGACGTTAGCGGCAATAAGGTAAAGGGCTACGTTTATGCAAATGGCGCGCGTCTGGCAAAACAGATAATTGAGCCCACCTTCAGCGCAGTGACTTGGCATCATCCTAATCCAGGCACGAATAGCTGGATCGAGACCGGAAGTGACCGGGGGCCAAGGCGAGAAGAAATGGATCCTGACGGAGCTGAAGTCGGTACCGATGATCCGTGGACCAATGTCGTCGCCGAGGGTCCACCAAGTTATGGAAAACTAAAGGACGACGAACCGTTGTATCAGGAAGGTGGAGACCCTTTTGATTATGTGAGTGGTTATACTCTGGACGGAATGCCGATGACACGGTCTCAACTAAACCGAATACTCGGGAAGTTAGGCGGGAGTACCATGCTATTGTTTGATGTAATGAGGGGTGTGCCTGTCTCGGATACTACCAACAGGGCATGGGTCTGGCCCATTGGTACGATCAGCATTGATCTGCAACAAAAAAAGAAGCCGTCTTGGAAAGATCTTCGCATACCTCAGATACAACTTCCTCAAACCATTCCGGTTGGAGATCTGAAAGCTCTACTGCAAGAAAGGCTGAGCTTTAGTGATTGTGCTGAATATATAACGAAGCTACTCAACAAGGTAGCTGAGCTGAATCCAAGCAACCCTCTCGGTTCCACTGATATTCTCAGCCTATACGACCAAATCACTCTTCCACCAAACGGAGGGTTCGTGATATCGCGGAACTTGGTCGTTGTTGATCCTGAAACCGGCAGGCGATACCCAGTTGCTGGTTATACAGATGGATCTCTCGTTAACGGAAATGCACGTGTCCATATCTCGTTCGTGGAGAGTTACGGCGCTCCAAATAATTTCAATCTTCGGCATGCTGCCATAACGTACGGCTTAACCGCGCTTCACGAAATTATCCATCAAGCTGGAGGGAAAGGCTATTATACTGACTATCAATTAGCTGTGGCCGCGAAGGCACTCAATCAAGAGGCGGAATGGTCGCCGCTCACTGGGGGCGGTATTGATTCAGTGTTAAAAAATAGTGGGTACTGGGATAGTGAATTGAAAAAACACTGTGTTCCGGCTAGTAATCGGTAAGATGAAATTTCGAATACTTCTGAAAACAGTTTTGCTGTTGCTACTACTTCCGGCTTCCAGTGAAGGAAAGGCCTGGCGCGGTATTGTGCCATTGCACTCTACACGGCAGGATGTTGAACGAATTCTCGGACGTTCTAACGATCTATGCAATTGCATCTACAAGTCTCGGATGGAAGTGGTAACTATAGATTATTCGCACGAAACGTGCATGACCAACCCCACAGGCTGGAGGGTGCCACGGAGCACTGTCTTGAGCATTAATGTCTCAACGGTAATTCCTCAAAAACTTTCAGCTCTCAATCTCGATCTGAGTAAGTTCAAGGTAAGAAGGGACCTGCACACAGGGGCTCTCTACTACTCGAATGATGAAGAAGGAATAATGCATCAGGTCACGGATAAGGGGTTGGTGGCTTTGACTGTCTATTATCCTTCTACAGAGGATCTAAAGCTCAAATGTGACCAAACCAAGCCGGAATCACATCTGCAGATGGCCTTCGATGAATACGGGCAAATTACCTTCAATAACGAAAAGGCCAGACTTGATAACTATGCGGCGCAATTGAACCACTTTGCAGAGTCTACCGGCTACATTGTCTTCTATCCGGCATCACGTAAATCATTATCAAAGACACAAATCCGCGCGCAGCGAGCCAAAAGTTACCTTGTGCAGGTAAGGGCGGTTCGTCCAGACCGCATAGTCATCATTCAAGGGGGTTGCCGACGAGCATTGACAATTGAACTCTACCTTCTCCCCACGACAGTTGCTCCTCCTCGCCCTGAACCAATTACATGTCGTCGATAAGCCACTAAGTATGTATTGGTTGAAATCGATCGCAAAGAGACTTGAAAGCGATCTTATTTCTTACTTTGGTCTTCTCTCTTGAAGATGGACCGAATGATGAATATTACCTACTGTATCCTGATGGGAAACTGCACATCTGTGCTCTCGCTTTGTTTGGGGTTCAAAGTGTTGTCTGGTTTTCCTGGGTATAATTCCGCTCAGTTTTTGATCAAGCCTATATGCGAGTTTCGTAAGCATCATGAGCGACTAACAACAGATGCATCGTAGTGCGCATCTTAAGGCTCATATTATTTTCGCAAATGGCCGTCGATTCGAGAAAACCTTGGCGTGGCCAAACGCGATGCGTTCCACTGAGCGAGACGCGACTCGCATTGCTCAAGAGTGTAAGGATACTACTATCCGGAAGAGGGTTTTATTTTAAGCACTTTCAAAGGTCAGATGCATGAAGTAGTTTACATCGCACGTCAAAGAGATCTTCGGTGCCACCGGCGTATTGCGACGATCCTAAGGGTTATCGAACCGAGCTTTATCGATTAATTCCCGTCTGGGTCTTCTAAACATCGTCCTTCCAAATCCCATATTAACAACTCAAGAAATTATTATTCGAAGCCCGTCCAACGCGCCTCACAAGCTTGACCCTGAAATAGAGAACTGATAAAAGGCTCCCACAATTAACCTACCGGCCTCAACGTATCCTCCGGTATTCCTCGCAAAACAGATATGTGGCTTGTGTTTTTATTCTTATTTGCGAGGAAATTTGTATGCCCCCATATGGTCGTTCCAATACTCAAAAACGCACTGTAACCAGACTTAAGGTTACCGCATCTCTAATTATCTGCATCGCATTGCTCTCGATCGTGGGGTTGTTCTCTGCGCGCGCCGATAATACGGTGCAGAGCCTTCCCTTTTCTCAGAATTGGACGAATATAGGACTTATTACTGCGGATGATGACTGGTCAGGAGTTCCCGGAATTGTCGGCTTTCGTGGTGACTTATTGACTGGAAGCACTGGAGTCAATCCGCAAACGGTGTTGGCTGAAAGTGCTGTGGTAGACGTCATCGCAAATCAGACAAATCCCAATACTCTTATCACAGGCGGAGTTGCCGAATTCCATATTGCCAATCCCGTCGTAGCACTCCAGGGTTCTGGAACTGCCAGGGCCCCCTACATACTGCTTAACCTTAATACGATCGGGTTCTCCGGAATTAATGTTTCCTACAATCTGCGAGACGTCGACGGCTCGGCTGATAATGCAATTCAACCAGTTGCGCTGCAATTCCGTATCGGTTCGACTGGCAATTTCACAAACGTTCCGGCCGGGTTCGTTGCCGATGCTACGACTGGACCAAGCCTCGCTACACTCGTCACACCAGTAAGTGCCACCTTACCAGCGGCTGCGGATAATCAATCACTCGTTCAGGTGCGTGTGATCACGACTGATGCCGCGGGAAGTGATGAGTGGGTAGGTATTGATGACATCAACGTTACCGGGAGTGTAACGGATCCTGCGCCCGCGGTGAGCTCCACAATTCCCGTTAACGGCGCCACGAATGTAGCCGCCAATTCCAATATCAGCATAACGTTCAGCGAAAACGTCAACGTAACCGGAAACTGGTTTCAGATTGCATGTAACGCTAGTGGCATGAGACAAGTCAGTGACACGGCGGTAACTGGCGGACCCACCACCTTCACAATCAATCCAAATAACGATTTTGCTGCAAACGAGCAATGCACCGTGACGGTTTTTGCTGCCCAGGTAACCGATCAGGACGTTAGTGATCCACCTGACAACATGACCTCGAACGCGACATTCAGTTTCACTGTAGCGGGCCCAGCCGCGGATCCGGGCAGTGTGGCGATCAGTCAAGTTTACGGCGGCGGCGGTAACAGCGGTGCGACTCTCAAGAATGATTTTATCGAACTTATCAATCGCACCGGTTCGCCTATAAATTTGAGCGGATGGTCGGTTCAGTATGCTTCTGCTGCTGGAAGTTCCTGGCAGGTGACGCAGCTTAACGGCGTCCTGAATCCTGGTCAGTATTATTTGATTCAGGAAGCTGCCGGTTCGGGCGGCACTGTCGAGATTGATGAGGACGCTACCGGGTCAATTGCCATGGCAGCAACGGCCGGTAAAGTAGCGCTCGTCAGCAATACGATGCCGCTGACTGACGCGTGCCCCTCCGATTCTTCAATCATCGACTTTGTAGGATTTGGAGCTACGGCAACTTGCTTTGAAGGATCAGGACCAACCCCAGCGCCAAGTAATACGACGGCTGTACTCAGGGAAAACAATGGCTGCGCTGATACAGACGATAATTCAGAGGATTTCACCGCAGACACGCCCAATCCGCGTAATACCGCTTCACCGACTAATAGCTGTGCGATTTTGTCGGGAGTTGGTTCGGCGAATCCGCCGAGCGTTCAACCAGGAGATAGTTCTACACTCACTGTTAATGTATCGCCAGGATCTAATCCGACCAGTACCGGCATTACAGTAGTCGCGAACCTCTCCGCCATTGGTGGATCACCGAATCAGAGCTTTGCCGGCAATGGGAACAGCTTCTCGTTCCTGGCAACTGTCGCACTTGCCACGGCACCAGGTCAGAAATCTCTACCGGTAACCATTACAGATGCACAAGCACGGTCAGCGAACGCAACGATTACGCTGACAGTCTTACAGCCACCACCGCCAGCGAACCATGTCGTGATCAGCCAGATTTACGGTGGCGGCGGAAATGCTAGTGCAACCTACGCTAATGATTTCGTCGAGCTTTATAACCCCGGTAGCGTGGACTTCGATCTAACGGGTTGGAGTCTACAGTACGCCTCATTCAATGGAAGCGGCTGGGGCAGTAACAAGCAACCTCTGGGAGGCGTAATAGGACCAGGTCAGTACTACCTGATTAAACTCGCCTCTGGCGGAGCAACCGGCGCAGCGGTACCTCCCGCAAACGTTGAGGGCGAAATCAACATGAGCGCCTCGACAGGCAAAGTGGCGCTCGTCAGTAGCTTCCAGGCTTTAGTGGGAACCTGTCCTGTGTCGGATCCGAACCTCGTCGACTTTGTCGGTTACGGCAGCACGGCATCAACACCGGGCTTCTGTTACGAGGGAAGCGCTAACGCTCCGGGTGGCAACAACACAACGTCTGTCTTAAGAAAGAACGGAGGCAACACCGACACTAACAGTAATGGCAACGATTTTCAGACGGGAGCGCCAAACCCGCGGCAAACCGCGCCGATTGTCGAACTTGGTCCAAACGTACTGACAACTGACCCGAGTTCAAATGGCTTCAACGCTCCGCATGATGCAAGCATGACAATCACGTTTACTGAGCCTGTCGATGTTGTCGGGGCCTGGTACAACATCTCGTGCGCCAACTCCGGACAGCACAACGATGGTACTGTCGCCCATTCAGCCAACTTCAAGACTTATGTAATTACGCCAAATACTAACTTCCAATTCGGCGAGCAGTGCACTGTCACGATCAATAAGGACGCAATTCACGATCAGGATTCGAATGATCCGACTCCCAACGCAGACTCACTACCGGCAGACTACTTCTGGACCTTCTCGGTTGTTGGCGCCGGTGCGCCTGCTCCATATCCACCGAGTGTCCACCTGACCATGGGTAATCCTTCAAACGCAACTCCGTTTGCAAGTGATTTCAATAACTACTTGATGGAGAAGCCCTCGTACTCGCTCTCGTACAATCGCGATAAAGGAACCCCGAATTGGGTGAGCTGGCATCTCGAACCAGCATGGTTCGGCAGCCTCGCGCGATTCGATACCTTCCGTCCGGACCCGGCGGTTCTTCCCGAGTGGTACCGTGTTCAGGCAACCGACTACTCCGGTTCTGGCTTCGATCGCGGACATATGACTCCGAATGCGGACCGCGACAACGAAAACCGTATTCCGATTAATCAGGAAACGTATCTCATGTCCAACATGGTGCCTCAGGCACCTGATAACAATCAGGGACCGTGGGCGGATCTTGAAAACGATTTGCGAGGTCTGCTTAGTCTTAACGGCGGGCAGGAGGTCTACATCGTTTCTGGTCCACTGGGCATTGGTGGCTCCGGCTCCAATGGTGGCACAACCAACACGCTTGCCAATGGCCATGTAACTGTTCCAGCCTTCACGTGGAAAGTAGTACTCGTATTAACTAAGGGTGATGATGACGTTTCCCGGGTGACGGCGGCGTCGCGAACAATCGCCATCATGATGCCCAACATTCAGGGTATTAGGAACAACGATTGGCACACGTATCTGACAACCGTGGATGCGGTGGAACAAGCCACGGGCTACGACTTCTTCGCGAACGTTCCCGACGCAATCGAGAACTCGATCGAAGCAGGTATCGACGGTAGTAATCCGCCGGGAACGGAAGGCCAGTCGCTGACGACTACGGAAGACACGTCGAAGTCGATCACGCTGACTGCAGTAAGCCCGATTCCGAGTGCATCGTTTACTTTCACGATCGTCACTCCGCCGGCACATGGTCAACTAACCGGATCCGGTGCAAATCGTTCGTATCAACCCGATCCAGACTTCAACGGCAGCGACAGCTTCACGTTCAAGGCCAATGACGGATCACGTGACTCGAACACCTCGACAATCACGATCACCACAACCGAGGTGAACGATACGCCGTCGGCTACGGACGATCCGAAGAGTACTGACGAAGATACCAATCTCGAGTTCCCGGCTTCGGATCTGACTGGGAACGACAGTGCTGGTCCGGCGAACGAGAACCTGCAAGTGCTTACGGTCTCGAGCGTGTCGGCAACGGCGGACACGCACGGAACCGTTTCGCTGTCGAGCGGAACTATCACCTACTCACCGGATGGGAATTACAACGGTCCGGCGAGTTTCACGTATCAGGTTTGCGACAATGGGACCTCCAACGGTTTGTCCGATCCGAAGTGCACCAACGGCACGGTCACCGTCACAGTAAACGCCGTGAACGATCCGCCAACACTGAACGCAATCGCGAATCAGACGGTCTATGTCGGCAACACTTTGAACCTCACGGCTGTGGGTTCGGATCTCGATGCTGGCCAAACACTGACTTATAGTTTGACTGGTTCGGTTCCCAGTGGAGCATCCATCAATTCTTCGAGTGGTGCTTTCAGCTGGACTCCGACAGCAGCACAGGGCGGCCATATCTACACGCTCACAGTTAGAGTGACGGACAACGGCACTCCAAATCTGTATGCGGAACAGCAGTTCAACGTGGGTGTGGCGTATACGTGGACAGGCCTGCTCGCCCCAATCCAGGCAGGTGGAACCTACAAAGCGGGACGCACTATTCCGATTAAGTTCCAACTTACGGGAGCAAGTTCCGGAGTCACTGATGCAGTGATCAGGCTGTACGTGTTCCAGGTAAATAACAATGTCGTTGGAGACGCAGTCGATGTGCAGTCGACCTCTTCAGCCACAACTGACAACCTCTTCCATTTCGCGGATGGGCAGTATCTTTACAATCTCAACACATCAGGAATGGCAGCGGGAACTTACCAGTTGCAGATAGACATGGGTGATGGTGTCTTACGAACAGTAAACATCTCACTCAAGTAGGAACGAACTAAACTGCAGGGCGGCCTTCCGTGGCCGCCCTGCCCCAAAAAGAGCGATTCGATCTACCTATGTGACCGACCGCTTGTCACCTTGACCGGATTCGGTTTTTGCTTATTGACCCGCCCTGATAAGCTCTGGTAAAAGCATTAAATCATGCCCTGGCCGGTGCCGTTTTCCGACCGGTATTCCCTCTCCAAATTGCGATATTGATGTCCCCGTGCGGATCCCACTAAGTCAGGACCGGACGGCGGCAGGTTCAACCATTCGGCTCGATTGAATCTGTCGCACTTCCGGTTCTGACTTGCCCCCCAGACAGTTTTAGCCACAGATGAACGCCGAAGAAATCCGGATCAAATCCGTGTAGATCTGTGACTAAAACTATTCGGTGGATACCTGGTTCTCGCGATTGAGGGCGGCGTGGAGGGTGTGCCAGGGCAAGGTGGCGCATTTGACGCGTACAGGAAACTCGCGGACGCCGGCGAAGATTTTCAGATTGCCGAGATGATTCTCTTCCGTTTCCTCGTTGAGCTCGCCAGTCACCATTGAATGAAACTCCTGGAAGAGGTTTTCCGCATGCTCCTTGCTCTTACCCTTGACGGCCTGCGTCATCATGCTGGCGGCAGCTTTCGAGATCGCACAACCCGAACCTTCAAATCCGACTTCTTTCACGAGGTCGTCTTCAAGATCGAGATAAATTGTCAGATGATCGCCGCAGAGTGGGTTGTAACCTTCAGCCGTATGGTTCGCGTTTTCAAGCTTGCGAAAGTTTCGCGGCTTCTTGTTATGGTCGAGGATTACCTGCTGGTAAAGTTCGCTTAGTTCAGACATAAAGCATTGCTAATTTCCGATTGCCAATTTCCGATTTTCAATCAACAACTGCCTTCGTCCAAAATTGGCAATTGGCAATCGGAAGTTGGCAATCAGCTAAATATCTCAATCACGCGTTCAATCGTACGCGCAAGCACATCGACCTCTTCCTTCGTGTTGTAGAAGGAAAACGACGCGCGGGCTGTCGCCGGTACGTTGAAGCGCTGCATCACGGGTTGCGCACAGTGATGACCGGCGCGAACAGCGATGCCTTCCTGATCCAGAATCGTACCGATGTCGTGCGGGTGAATATCGTCGATCACAAACGACAACACACTGGCCTTGTTCTTCGCCGTTCCGATAATCCGCACACCTTCGATCGCCGAGACGCGCTCGGTCGCATACCGTAACAACTCTGCTTCGTGTACAGCAGCACGCTCGCGGCCAATGCTGTTCAGGTAATCGATAGCGGCGCCAAGACCAATCTGCGACGCGATAGCAGGAGTGCCGGCTTCAAAACGATTTGGTGGATCGGCGTAGGTGGTCTTCTCGAACGTGACCGTCTTTATCATATCGCCGCCGCCCTGAAACGGATTCATTGTTTCGAGCACCGCGAGCTTGCCGTAAACCACACCACTGCCCGTCGGCGCATACATTTTATGACCCGAAAAGACGTAGAAGTCACAATCGAGATCCTGAACGTCAACAGGCATATGCGGCGCCGCCTGAGCGCCATCGATCAGCACCGGCACGCCATACTTGTGCGCCTGCGCGATCATCTCTTTTACCGGATTGATCGTGCCCAGCGCGTTTGAGACGTGCATTACTGCGACCATCTTTGTGCGCTCATTCAAGAGACCGTCATACTCGTCCAGCAGCAATTCGCCCGCATCGTTCATCGGTATCACGCGCAGCCAAGCGCCTTTTTCCTCGCAGAGCATCTGCCACGGAACGATGTTGGCGTGATGCTCCATCGCGGAAATGATGATCTCGTCGCCGGCGCCGATGAATTTGCGGCCGTAGCCGTGCATGACGAGGTTGATGCCTTCGGTGGCGCCACGCACGAAGATACACTCGCGAACGTCGCCTGCGTTGATGAAACCTTTCACCTTCTCGCGCGCGCCCTCGTAAGCTGTAGTTGCCTTCTGGCTCAGGTAATGAACGCCGCGATGAATGTTTGAGTGTTCCTGTTCGAGATAGATGCTGCCGCGATCGATGACTACTTGCGGTACTTGTGATGAGGCAGAGTTGTCGAGATAGATTAGAGGTTTGCCGTTTATTGTTTGTTGCAACACCGGGAAGTCAGCACGAATGCGTTCCACATCCCAGGTGTCTGAGATAATTGGCTCCAACGTCGACAATGTTCCACTACTCACAGGCTCAACTCCCTGCTTTCTCTGTGCAATCTCTGTGTCTTCTGTGTCTCTGTGGTTGTTGTATCAACGTTTCTCTTAACCACAGAGGACACAGAGAGGAAAACTATGCCTCTAAATCTGTGTGCAACTGCTGCAGCACCGTCTCGTCAAGTTGCGATCTGATCGAATCGATCTTGATCTTCGCAATCACTTCTTCCGCGAACCCGTAAGTCAACAGATTTCGTCCCAACTCGGGGCCGATGCCACGCGTCTCCAGATAAAACAACTCTTCCGGATCGATCTGTCCCACCGCAGCGCCATGTGCACACTTCACATCGTCTGCAAAAATCTCCAACTGCGGCTTCGTATCGACACGCGCCCGGTCTGACAGCAGAAGATTCTTATTCGTCTGCATTGCGTCAGTCTTTTGCGCGCCTTCACGAACGAATATCTTGCCGTTGAAAACCGCGCGCCCGTTGTCGTCAAGGATCCCTTTGTACAACTGATGACTGGTGCAATGCGGCTGCTTGTGATCGATAACAGAGTGCGTATCGGTATGCTGATTTGCGCCAACGATGTAAAGGCCATCCACCGAAGTCTCAGCGCCCTCATGATCCATAACCACTGAAATATCGTGGCGTGAAAGTCGGGCGCCAAGATTGATCGAGGTGGTGTCGTAACGGCTTGAACGGCCAAGTTCGGCTGACGTTGTTGACGCGTGAAAGGCGTTATTACTTTCCCGCTGCAATCGATAGTGCTCGAGATGAGCGCCATCCTTGAGCACAATTTCAGCGATCGTGTTCGTAAAGTATTTGCCCTCGCCGAGGGATGAATAATTCTCGATCAACGTCGCGGAACTGTTTTCCTCGGCGACTACTAAGAGTCTTGGAAAACTCGCGCCGTTTTCGACGTCAGCCAGGAATGTTATCTGCACTGGTCTCTCGACCTTTGTATTCTTCGGGATCCAGAGGAAAACGCCGGATTGCAAAAACGCCGTGTTCAATGCCGTCAAGCCCTTATCGTGGTAGCCGGCATTACGCGCGAGGTACTTGCGAACTATCTTGTTGTATCGAGCATCAGCAGCAGCGCTGAATAGATCGATCGCCACTACCTCTTCAAGCCCGCTCTTAACTGACAAATCTTCACGCAGGAATCCATTCACGACCACAAGATGCGCAGTCGCGGTTTCGGGATATGCAAACCGCGTCACGTCCGTGACTGCCGTTTCACCACTGCTAATCGCAGGCTCAAAACCCTCTTTAGCGAGCGACGCGAGGTTCGTGTATTTCCACTCTTCATCGGTTACTGGAGGAAAACCCAATTGCTCGAAACGATCCATCGCGCTGCTGCGCACGAGTTCCAGCCATGCAACCGTCGGAGACAGTTCACGAACAGTGCGAAATGCCCTTTGATAACTATCCTCTGACTTGACGAGTTCCGTAACCATTCTTAATTCGCCGGTGCGCACGCTCCCTTTCCGTTCTGATCCGCAGTCTTGATCCAATCGTAACCCTTGGACTCGAGCTCAAGCGCCAGCTCTTTGCCGCCTTCGCGCGCAATAACTCCATGCGCGAGCACGTGGACGTAATCCGGAACGATATAGTTTAGAAGTCTCTGATAGTGTGTGACGACGATGATCGCGTTGTTTGGCGTGTGCAGTTGGTTCACTCCATTCGCAACCACGCGCAACGCATCGATGTCCAAACCAGAATCAGTTTCATCAAGCACGGCAAGCTTTGGTTCGAGCACCGCCATCTGGAGGATCTCGTTACGCTTCTTTTCGCCGCCTGAAAAGCCTTCGTTTACTGAACGAGTCATAAAACTCGCATCCATCTCCACGACTTTTGCACGCTCTTTCAGGTAATCCTTGAATTCGAGTGGATCGAGTTCTTCCTCACCGAGATGTTTTCGTTTCTCGTTGTAAGCCAGACGCAGAAACTGTGCGTTTGAAACGCCCGGCACTTCGATCGGATATTGAAATGCCATAAAGACGCCCTCACGCGCGCGTTCGTCAGGCGGCATCTCGAGCAGATTCCGACCTTCGTAGAGAATCTCGCCGGAGATAACTTCATACTGTGGATGTCCAGCCAGGACCTTGGCGAGCGTGGACTTGCCGGAACCGTTTGGTCCCATGATGGCGTGAATCTCGCCTTTTTTGACTGTTAGGTTAATGCCTTGGAGGATTTCTTTTCCATCAATCCCTGCGTGCAGATTTCTAATCTCTAACATTTACCCTACGCTACCTTCCAATTTAAGACCCAGTAATCTTTGAGCTTCGACTGCAAATTCCATCGGCAACTGCAAAAACACGTCCTTACAGAAACCGTTGATGATCAGCGACACAGCGTCTTCCTGAGAAATTCCGCGCTGCTGCAAATAGAAAAGCTGTTCTTCGCTAATCTTCGAGGTCGAGGCTTCATGCTCGACACTCGATGTGTTGTTCATCACTTCGATATACGGGAATGTATTCGCACCACAGCTTGAACCAATCAGCATCGAGTCGCACTGCGTATAGTTGCGCGCACCTTCAGCTTTTGGCATTACCTTCACGAGGCCACGATAGCTGTTGTTTGACTTACCCGCGGCGATTCCCTTCGAGATAATCGTCGATCGTGTGTTTTTGCCGAGATGAATCATCTTCGTCCCGGTGTCGGCCTGCTGTGCGTGGTTAGTCAACGCGACCGAGTAAAATTCACCAATCGAGTTGTCGCCCTGAAGAATGCATGAAGGATACTTCCACGTAATCGCAGAACCGGTTTCGACCTGCGTCCAGGAGATCTTCGAGTTCTTACCAGCGCATTTTCCACGCTTCGTAACGAAGTTATAGATACCGCCGCGTCCTTCCTCATCGCCGGCGTACCAGTTCTGAACTGTCGAGTATTTGATCTGCGCGTCGTCGAGTGCGACCAGCTCCACCACCGCAGCATGAAGCTGATTCTTGTCAAACTTCGGCGCCGTGCAACCTTCAAGATAGGAAACGTGCGAGCCTTCTTCGGCCACGATTAGCGTCCGTTCAAACTGTCCCGACTCTGCATTATTGATACGGAAATAAGTCGACAATTCCATCGGACAGCGAACACCCTTCGGAATGAAACAGAAACTTCCATCCGAGAAGACCGCACTATTCAGCGCCGCGAAGAAGTTGTCGTTGGTCGGAACAACCGAGCCGAGGTGCTTTTTAACAAGGTCCGGGTAATCCCTGATCGCTTCCGTGAATGAACAGAAGATTACACCGTGCTTCTTAAGCTTCTCTTTGTATGTTGTTGCGACTGAAACGGAATCAAAAACAGCATCGACAGCAACGCCCGCGAGCTGTTTCTGTTCTGTCAAAGGAATGCCGAGCTTCTCAAACGTACGCAGAAGTTCCGGATCCACTTCATCGAGACTCGCCTTCGTCGCTTTCTGTTTTGGCGCGCTGTAATAGATAACGTCCTGATAATCGATTTTGGGATACTTCAGGTTAGGCCAGTGCTTCGGCTCGGTCATCGTCAGCCAATGGCGATACGCCTTGAGACGAAACTCCAGCATCCACTCCGGCTCGTTCTTCTTTTCAACGATCAGACGAATAGTGTCTTCGCTTAACCCGCGCGGAATAACATCCGACTCGATATCGGTTACGAAACCGTATTTGTATTCCTGTTTACTTAATAGTTCTGCTGTGCTCATTAGCGTCTTCTAAACCCGTGTATCCTTCCGCGTAATACTCTGAATCTGGTGCAGGACTGCGTCGACATTCGCCTCCGATCCCAACAACTGCGAGAGCGTGATTTCCGCGAGCGCGTTATCGACAATCTGGTGCAACTCGACGATCACCGGACGAATGCCACAGTCGCCGGTATGAACACAAGCGTCCAAAACGCCTGCGTAGCTTTTGCAATGAGATTCAGCCGGTTCACCTTCTAAAACTCGTATGACCTGGTTCAGATGAATCTCAGAGGCGGGTCGATTCAGCGTGTAGCCGCCCTTCGTTCCTCGGGTAGATTGAACGAGGCCGGCCTTGCTCAAAATCCACATCAGTTTGCCGGCGTTCGCGGTGGATATGCCTTCCAGACGGGCCAGCTGCGAAAGCGTCAGCGACTCGCCCAGGTGCTCCGCACGGGCTAGCTGCAACAGACAACGCAGGCCATATTCCTCTTGAGCTGATATCTTCATTACGCGTCTAAATTACTAATCTGTCGCATCTTAAGCTATACCTTACTTTTTAGTCAAGATTAACCGCAAAATCCGTTGGCCACAAAAAGGCACAAAGCACAAAAACGAAAAAGAAGGAGTCCTGCCGATTATTCCACGGTATCCCTTGTCTTTTTCGGCTTGCTTCGTTTTGTGCTTTTGTGCCTTTTTGTGGCTAAAAAATGTGGCTAAAGTTTGAACTCGAAATCGAGGTAGCCGGCGATGCGGACGGGTTTGCCGTTGAAGGTTGAGGGCGGGAACATCCAACTCTTAGCAGCTGCTTCAGCTGCCGCTCGCAGCATGGTTGGACCCTCGGAGTTCGTAACCCAGACTTTCCCGTTTTCATCGATAATCGCAAATACCCGAACCGTGCCGGTTACGTTGTGGGTCTTTGCGGCTGGCGGATAAGACGGGGTCACGCGTTTCGATTCGCGCCCACTCAGCGATCCTGCGCTAACGAGCTCAGGCTCGGATGTTGTTGTGGTCGTCGCTGGTGCGGGCGCTGTGTTGTCTGAAGCTGCCTCGGCCGTCGTATTCGAAGGCGCCGGTTTGCTGGCGAAGGGATTCGGAATTCTGTTGGTGACCGCATCGAGCGCTTGCGATCGGCCGAGCGATTGCGCTTGCAATGAAGCCATCTTCTCTCTTGCGGTGAGATAGTCCGTCTGCCATTTGGCACGGTCTTCGTCATTTTTCGCGAGCGAGAGTCGAATGCCGAGCACGTCTTCCAGGAGTGCGAAAGCCTCGTAAGCTCGCCCTTGTTCTTTTGAGATCTCCTGCGCTTGCGCGACTATACGTTCAAGCAGGCCACGCACTCGTTCCAGATCGGTGTTTGCCTCGACGGGAAGACCTAATTCACTCGGATTAATGCCGTAGCTGCGATAGCGAGCGAGATGTGAGCGAATGCCGTTGACCGTCTGGCCGGCGGCGGCAAAGTATGTGCGAATCGATTCATCTTTTTGTGCCGCGCGAATTTGAAATGCTTCATCCAACAGTGCTTGTGAGCGCCCGTAATTTCCCTCTTCGAGGTAAATGCCCAGCAACATGAGTGTCGCGACATTGCGCAATGTTACGTCATTGCCTGAGGCGCGTATGTTTTCCAACTCGGCAGCAGCGGCGGGAAGTTGATGCACCGCCGCGAGCGCACGAGCCCTTTCGATGCGCTGATAGACCGGATTCGCGGACGCATCTTCACTGGAGCCAGTCGACTGGCCCACCGCCAAACCGGCTGTGATTAGGAGAAGAACTGTCGGGAGGATTGCATGTATGCAGGGGCGAAAAAAAGAAAAAGAACTCAAATTGCTGACTCCCGTAAATACGAAAGCGAGCCTAATGCTCGCTTAGAGTTGATATCAATTTGACGAGGCCATTATGTACGGATCAGAGCCACCGAGGCAAGCCGGGCCATCCACTAGAAGCCCAGTTCTCCCGGAGAGCGTTAATGCAGCCATGAATTCCCTGCCAGCAAACGATCTGATAGTGACTGGAATTGAAGATCTCCAACACGCTGATAAGGAAGCTTGTGAGCTTCGAGCGAGCATTTCATGCGCGAAAAAGTAAGCGCCGAAGCGATCGAAAGGTTCATGAAGGCACTCGGTCATGCCGGTAAAAGCAGTGCTCGCATCTACTTCGTCGACTCACTGCGGACCGGAAGACGCGCCGAGGCTCTTAATGATCTTGTCGCGGAAGGCGCGGGCATCGGTTTTGATGGTGGCTTCGTTGAGAGTTAAGAGGCGACGATTGCGCATCACGATGCGACCGTTGATGATGACGCTTTCGACGTCATTGGCTTTGGTGGCGTAGACCAGATCGGAATAGACGTTATAAAGCGGTATTTGATTGAGTGTGTCGCGATCGATCACCAGCAGGTCCGCACGTTTTCCTGTCTCGAGTGAACCAATCTCCTTTTCGAGGTGCAACGCCTCAGCGCCGCGAATCGTAGCAAGCTCAAACGCCTCCTGCGCGGAGATCACCTTCGGATCGCCACTGAACACCTTGTGGAGTTTCGCAACCGTGTCCATCTCTTCCCACATGTTTAGATCGTTGTTCGACGCCGCCCCGTCTGTTCCCAAACCTACCAGGAGCTTTTCGGTCAACATCTTCGGAACCGGCGCAACTCCGGAAGCGAGCTTCATGTTCGACTGCGGATTGTGAATTACACCGACACCCCGGCGCTTCAGGATCGAGATGTCACTTCCCTGGGGCCAGACCATGTGCGCAGCAATGACACGTTCGTTAAGAAAACCAATCCGCTCGAGATATGCGACGGGGCTCGCCCCCTTCGCTTTCACACTATCATCAAGCTCCCGCTTCGTTTCGGAAACATGAGTCACAATAGGCGCGCCCGTGCGATCGGAAAACGCGCGCACCGCTTTGAGGTGCTCTTCCGATACCGTGTACGGCGCGTGTGGTGCGATTGCCGGAACGATAAGCGCGTGTCCTTTCCAACGAGCAACATACTTCTCGACATAAGCCATGCCCTCAGCGTTGGTCTTGTTATCCGCGACGGGAAAGTCGATGATTGTTTCGCCGAGCACGCCACGAACACCGGCTTTTGCGGTCTCGTCGGCAATTGCGTCTTCGAAGTAATACATATCGCAGTAGGTCGTCGTCCCACCGCGAATCATCTCAGCTAAACCCAGGCGCGTGCCCACACGGACAAACTCTTCGGTAACGTTCCTGGCTTCAGCCGGAAAGATGTACTTCGTCAACCACTCCTGCAGGTCGAGATCGTCGGCGAGGCCGCGAAACAGGACCATGGGAATGTGAGTATGACCGTTGATCAAACCGGGAGTGATGACCTTTCCAACTGCACTGATTCGCTGTCGCGAGGTGTATTGACCCTCAATATCAGCGCGCGGACCAATGGCGACGATGCGACCGTTGGCAACAGCAATCCCACCGTCTTCGATAATGCGGCGAGTTTGGTCCATCGTTACGATCGTGCCGCCGAGCACCAGCAGATCGGCCTTCTGTCTGCGAGACTGAGCGGTGATATTTGAAGCCATAGTCATCAAGAGCAGTAAGACACAGAGAAACAAAGATCGATAGGGGTTCATTTGTTTTTCAAAAAGCGAGCGTCAAAGGCACGGGGTAGCAGGTCGCCAATGTGAAACTCCTCGCTTTTGCCTTCAAGATTCGCAAACACGATCGTCGCACCCCGCGCGAATTCCCAGATGATTTGCCGGCACGTTCCACACGGCGGCGTCAGAGTGTCTGTGTCAGCGACCACTGCGAGTGCTGTAAAATTGCGTTCACCTTCCGATAACGCCTTCCAGATCGCGACTCGCTCGGCGCACACCGTCAACCCATAACTCGCACTCTCGACATTGCAGCCGGTATAAACTTTCCCGCTTTCAGTTCTGACCGCAGCACCGACAAGGAAATTGGAAAATGGCGCCACTGATTGCAGGCGCGCATTTTTCGCCGCCTCAATCAACGACTGTAAATCTTCGCTCAAAGTTGACCTCCAACAGTTGATAAAACGCTGGCCAGCCTCTCGCGAATTTTTCCACTCAACAAGTCGATACTTACGAGATTATGACCACCCTCAGGAATGATTACGTCGGCATGCCGTTTCGACGGTTCCACAAACTGCATGTGCATGGGCCGGACGTTCGCCAGGTATTGTTCGATAACAGATTCTGCGGTGCGGCCGCGCTCGGCGATGTCACGCCGCAAACGGCGGATGAAACGAATGTCGTCAGGAGTGTCGACAAATACCTTGATATCCATCTGCTCCAGCAGACGTGGATCGGCAAAGATCAGAATGCCTTCAACGATGACAATTGGCTTCGGCTCTACGGAACGCGTTTCGTTCATACGCGAATGCGTTTTGAAGTCGTAAAGCGGCAATTCAATCGGCTCGCCGGTCTTCAATCGTCGCACGTGATTGACGAGCAGTTCGTTGTCGAGTGCGTCCGGATGATCGAAGTTCGCGAGGCCGCGATAATCGAGCGGCAAATCGGTGAGATTGCGGTAGTAGGAATCTTGCTGGATGAAAACTACTTCACTGGCGCTGACCGATTCAAGGATGCGATTTGCGACGGTGGTCTTCCCTGAGCCCGTTCCACCCGAAATGCCGATAATCATGCTCACAAATTAGACCTCAAACCAGTTTAGGCCGCAGATTTACGCGGATGAACGCGGATCTAAAAACAGAAAGCATTTCTAAGCAGGATTTACAGTTGTTTAGCAGTTACATAATCTGCGTTCACCCGCGTAAATCTGCGGCCTAAACTCTTCTGTTAATCGCACCGATCACTCTCCGCAATAACTCGGTAAACGTTGCCCGCACGCGATCGCCGGTCGCCATCACTTCTTCATGGTTGATCGGCTCGTCGCTGATTCCCGCAGCCATGTTCGTGATGCATGAAATCCCCAGCACTTCGAGCCCCATATGACGCGCCACTATCGCCTCCGGGACGGTACTCATCCCCACCGCATCAGCGCCCAGATTTCGTAGCAGGTGAATCTCAGCCGGCGTCTCATAACTGGGACCAGAAAGTCCGCAATAAATTCCACGCCGCACCTCCACACCGATCGCCTTCGCTTCATCGACAACCAGTTCCTGCAACTCCGGTGCATACACAGTGCTCATGTCAGGAAACCGCGGTCCAAAGCGTTCCTCGTTTGGTCCACGAAGCGGATTCACTCCCATGAGGTTGAGGTGATCGCTGATCACCATCAACGCTCCCTGAGTCAGTTGTACATTTATTCCGCCCGCGGCATTGGTCAGCACCAGAGTCTTGATACCCAGTAGACCAAAAGTACGGATCGGAAACGTGACTTCTTCAAGTGAATAGCCCTCGTAGTAGTGAACGCGGCCCTGCATCGCAAGCACAGGAATCCCGTCAACCTTGCCGATGACGAGTCGCCCTGCGTGGCCCTGGGCCGTGGAGCGCACGAAACCGGGTATATCCTCATAAGGAATACCCACGGCATCCTCAAAGTCGTCCGCGAAACCGCCCAGTCCACTACCGAGCACGAGTGCAATGCGTGGTTCGACAGTCGCTCGCGCTCTGATGATTCGTGTAGCGTGCTCAGCGCGTTCGTAAATACTTGTGCCTGCTATTCGCTCAACCATTTCCAACCCCTTGTCTACTTCTCTTTTTGATAGGGTATACCCAGGGCACGCGGCGGCCGGGACGATCCAATAAAGCCCGCGAGCACTACAATGGTCAAGACGTAAGGCACCATTTGAATAAACTGTACTGGAATGTCTTCACCCGACGGCAGCTTGAACACGCCTTGCATTTGAATCGAAACCGCTTCAGTGAAGCCGAACAACAGACAGGCAAGCATCGTCTGCACGGGCCGCCATTTCCCAAAAATCAACGCCGCGAGTGCAATGAAGCCTCGACCTGCCGTCATGTTTCTGGTGAACAACGACGACTGTCCAATCGAGAGATATGCTCCTCCGAGTCCAGCCAGCACGCCGGCCAGCAACACTCCCGAGTACCTGATGCGACTTACACTTACACCCGCAGCATCAGCAGCCTCCGGGTTTTCTCCTACTGATCTGAGACGCAATCCGAACGGTGTGTTGTAAAGGACATACCAGATCAGAGCAACAAGAGCGAGGACGACGACAGCGATGAAGATCGGTGATTGCGGCAGCAGATGATCTTTCGGAATCTGCGGCGTGGAACCGGATGACAAAAAGAACGCGCCACTGAGGAAACCAGGTATACCCAGCATCAGAATATTGATCGCAGCACCACTAACAACCTGCTCAGCTTTAAACTTGATGCAGCTCAGTGCGTAAATCACCGCAATGAAGAGACCTGCGATCATGCCGCCGAGCAAACCAATCCAGGGACTCGCAGTACCCATTCCCAATCGTTTATCCGCCGCGTACGTGAGAGCCGCAGCCGTGAAAGCTCCAGCGAGCATCTTTCCTTCAAGCGCGATGTTGATGACACCGGATCGCTCTGAAAACAGTCCACCGAGTGCAGCGAGCACAAGTGGGGTAGCGAGCCGGATCGTAGAGGCAATGAGCGAAAGTGTGAAAATGTCTCTCATGGGTTTACGCTCTCAAACGTTCCATGGATGCCTTTCTTCGCAAGAGCCACCTGAAGAAACCTTCAGCAGCGACGAAAAGAATGATGACGCCTTGCAAGACCTGCACGATATCTTTTGTCACGTGCTGAGAAAAGCCGTCGACATAAATTCCACCGTGCTGTAGTGCGGCAAACAACAAAGCAGCGAGAATCACCCCCACGGGATGATTCCGGCCGAGCAAAGCGACGGCAATTCCGGTAAAACCGTAGTTGTCGGAGAAACCATCGTAGTAACGATGGCGATTGCCAAGCACCTCATGGATGCCGACCATCCCTGCAAGCGCACCTGACACGGCCATCGCCAAAATGATCTGTTTGCGAATCGAAATGCCACCGTATTCTGCGGCGAAAGGGTTGCTGCCTGTCGCACGTATTTCGTAACCCCACTTCGTTCGCCACAGGAACAGATAGACCAGCAGACAGCAAAGTAACGCGAGCAGGAAAGCAAGATTCAAAGGAATCCGTTCCGGAAATCCGGGAATGAACTTGCCGAGATGAGCGATGTGGGCGCCCTCGCCGATCGGTGCCGTCTGTAGGATTGGATCGCCCGGAACCTTGTAATGATACTGCGTGAAGTAACTGACGAGTGCGACAGCGATGAAGTTCAACATGATAGTGTTGATAACTTCATGCGAGCCGAAACGAGCTTTCAACACACCCGGAATCGCGCCCCACACTGCGCCCACAGAGATCGCCGCCAGACAGCAGAATGGAATCAGGAGCCACGGGTTTAGTCTCGCAAACGTGATTCCTACCCACGCTGTCGCAAACGATGCGATATAGAGTTGTCCCTCCGCGCCGATATTAAAGAGACCGCAGCGAAATCCCACCAGAACGGCGAGACCAGTAAAGATCAGTGGCGTGGCATGAAAGAGTGTGTAGCCGATGCCGTCGGGCCAGGAGAGCGCACTGCCAAGTAACAAACGATAGGCGTCGATGGGGTTGTCGCCAACGAGCAAGATGAGAATGCCGCCCACGATGAAGGCAGCGACAACCGCGATCAGAGGAAACAGTAGGTCACGCGCAAGTTTGTTCATAACGGGAAACGTTGTCCACAGATTACACAGATAACACTGATTTCATTTTGAAAACAAAATCTGTGTAATCGGTGGATGGTTTAGTGTCCTCGGGTCATCAACAACCCGATCTCCTCCAAGGTCGCCACTTTCGGATCGACTTCGCCGGCAATTCGCCCTTCATGAAATATCAACAAGCGATCCGACAGACTCGTCACTTCTTCGAGCTCGGCTGAGACAAGCAGGATCGCGCACCCAGCATCACGCAAACCTACGAGTTGCCGGTGGATAAACTCGATCGCGCCGATGTCGACACCGCGGGTCGGCTGCGACACCAGTAACAACTTCGGATCCACATGATATTCACGACCGATGATCAGCTTCTGCTGGTTGCCGCCGGAAAGCGCCCGCGCCGGAAGCGCCGCATTGGGCGGACGCACGTCAAAATTCTGAATGATCTCAGCAGCACGACGCTGAACGGCGTTGTCGTCAATGAAGATTCCGCCTATCAGAGCTGCAATCGGCGGACGATAGTGGACACCAAGTATCGAATTCTCAGCGAGAATGAAGTCGAGGAGTAAGCCACGGCGATGACGGTCTTCTGGTATGTGCGCGATTCCCAGTTCACGTCTAACGCGAGCTCCCAGCGTTTTTAGATCGCGGCCTTCGAAGTTGATGAATCCATCGATGCGGGCGGGATCGACCAGGCCGGCCAGCGCTTCGATCAGTTCCGTTTGCCCATTTCCTTCGACGCCCGCAATGCCGACGATTTCTCCGCTGCGAACGTCGAAGGAAATATCGTTGACGCGCCTGGCTCCAAAAAGATCAGTCACCGAGAGATTTCTGACTTCGAGTTCCGGCTTCCCAACCTTAGGATCTGACTTCTCGACGCGTAGCAATACCTCACGGCCCACCATCAGACGCGCCAGTTCAGCAGCGTTCGTGTCTTTTGTTTGCACGCGGCCCACAACTTTACCGTCGCGCATGACCGTCACCTCATCAGAGATCGCAAGCACTTCTGAAAGTTTGTGAGTGATGATGATTACTGTTTTGCCCTGTTCGCGCATGCGCCGGAGAATTACAAAGAACTCCTCGACTTCAAGGGGCGTCAATACAGCGGTAGGTTCATCGAGAATCAACAGTCGCGCGTGACGATAGAGTGCTTTCAGCAATTCTACGCGCTGTTGTTGACCCACCGACAAATGCTCGATCGGTTCGTTGGGATTTACGGCGAGTTTGAATTCTTCGGAAAGCTGCCTGATCTGTGCAGCGGCGCTCTTGAGGTCTAGAGCGAGACTGGTTCCGGGCTCAGCACCGAGGACAATGTTCTCGGCGACAGTCATCGTCTCAACCAGCATGAAGTGCTGGTGGACCATGCCGATGCCGAGCGCGATAGCGTCGTGTGGCGACTTGATCTCACGTACTTGACCGTCGACGACGATCTCGCCGCTATCTGCGGTGTAGAAACCGTAGGCGATGCGCATCGCCGTCGACTTCCCGGCGCCGTTTTCACCTACGATGGCATGAATAGTTCCCGGCTTGACGACGATGTCAACATGGTCGTTAGCCAGAACGTTACCAAACCGTTTTGTTATCTGTCGGAGTTCAAGCATCAGCCACAAAAAGGGACGAATGAATTAGGAACCCATTGCGTCCGTGACCTTAATCTCGCCGGCGATGATTTTTTTCTTCGCTGCTTCTGCTTCCTGAATCGCCTCTGGAGAAACGAGATCCTTGTTGTACTCGTCCATTGCGTAGCCCACGCCGTCTTTGTCCAGACCAAAAACGTGGAGTCCGGGTGAGAAGCGATGATTTACAACGTCTTTGACGATGTCGTAGACGGCGTTGTCGACGCGCTTCACCATGCTCGTGAGGACAAAGCCCGGCTTGACCATGTTTTGATTTGAATCCACTCCGATCACGAAGTGCGTAGCGCGACCGTTCTGCAGACCCTGTTGTTCGACGGCATCGAAAGCACCGAGGCCGGAGTTTCCCGCGGCGGTGAAGATTACATCTGCGCCTTTGCCGATCTGCGCGAGCGAGAGCTCCTTCCCTTTGCCGGGATTGTTCCAGGCAGAGTCAGTGACGCCAACATAGTTTGCAATCACACGGATGTTGGGATTTACCGAGCGTGCCCCTTCTTCATAACCTTTAGCGAAACGATGAATCAGACCAATGTCCATACCTCCGAGAAAACCGATCGTGCCGGTTCGCGATGCCTTGGCAGCGAGAATGCCGACGAGATACGAGCCTTCATGTTCCTTAAAGACGAGTGAAGCAACATTCGGAAGCTGGCTGACGCCGTCGATGATGGCGAACTGAATGTGTGGATAATCCTTCGCGACCTGCTCCATGATTGGAGCCTGCGCAAAGCCGACGCCGATGATGAGATCGAAGTTACGTTCAGCGAAAGCGCGCATTGCCGGTTCGATCGCATTTGGTGTTCCAGGTTCGATGTCGCGCAGGACGATCGGCAGATCCTTGGCGGCCCGCTGCACGCCTTCCCAGGCCGCAGCGTTGAAGGACCGATCGTCTTTGCCGCCGATATCAAAGACGATGCCGACTTTGATCCTGGACGTATCTTCGGCGGCGGAAGTCCCGCCACAGCCGGAAAGCAATACAGTGGCTAAGAGAAGCGAGGCGATAAGCGCGACAAATCCAATTTTGTATTTCATTCGTTGATAATTTCCTTAACGAGCGTTGGCGCCTCCGCTACGCGTGCGTCTCCGATGTGATACGACGCCTGAATGCGACGTGCAGCCTCTGCGGCCGCCGTCGGATCGGCGCAGTAAACGATTCCGATCGCCTCACCGGCGCGAACCTGATCGCCCAACTTCAACTCGGAAGTAAACCCAACCGTGGGATCCACTTTGTCTTCGATGCGCACGCGCCCACCGCCGATTGCTGCAATTGCGTGCCCGATCTCTGTCGTATCTATGGTTGTGATGTAGCCAGAGCGCGGGGATTCTACCTTAACGGTTTCTTTCACCAAAGGCAGAAACTCGCCGGGCGCGTCACAAACACGAGGATCGCCACCCTGCGCCTCGATATTACTGCGCAGACATTCCAAAGCCTGGCCCGAATGAAGTACGTTTTCCAAACGCGCGTGGGCCGCTTCAATCGTTTCGTCGACATTTGCCAGCACCAGCATGTGCGCGCAAAGTTCCAAAGACAGTTCGAGCGTGGGACGCGCTGCTTCGTTTGCTTCACCACGCAAGAGACGGACGCACTCCTCGACCTCGAGCGAGTTTCCGACAGCACCTCCGAGCGGCTGGTTCATGTCCGTCAACAAAGCGCGGGTTTTGATTCCACATGAGTTTCCAGTGCTGACGAGCGCATGGGCCAACTCGGTCGCCCGCGCTTCCTCTCGCATAAAGGCGCCGTTGCCTACCTTTACATCGATAATCATTGCGTCGAGACCAGCAGCGCCCTTCTTCGAAATGATCGAAGCAACGATCAACGGAATCGCTTCGACCGTCGCCGTGGCGTCGCGTAACGCGTACATTTTCTTGTCTGCGGGAGCAAGTTCAGCCGTTTGTCCTGCCATCGCGTAGCCGACCCGGTCCAGGACCTGCTTAAACTCTGTCGCACTGAGCGCCACTCTATAACCGGGAATCGACTCGAGTTTATCGAGTGTGCCTCCGGTGTGGCCGAGCCCGCGACCGGAAATCATCGGCACACAAACGCCGCATGCCGCCACGAGCGGAGCAATGATGATCGATGTCTTATCACCAACACCGCCCGTCGAGTGCTTATCTGCTTTGGGTTTAGGAATGTCAGAGAAATCAAGGATGTTGCCGGAGTTGAGCATGGCTTCGGTCAAAGCCTGCTGTTCGGCCTGGTCCATGCCGTTGAGATAAATCGCCATGAGGAGCGCGCTGACCTGATAGTCGGCAATGCGGCCGCTGGTTACGCCGGCGATGAAGAAATCGATCTCTTCACGCGATAGAGTCAGCCCGTCTCGTTTTTTCCTAATAACGTCCTGTGGTCTCAAGCTGCTTTTTCCTCAGTTGCTCTCCATAAGCACAGCGGCCTGAGCGGTCACAGCTAGCCCCTGCCCCACCGCATCGACTCCTTCGCCCGTTTTTGCCTTCACGCTCACACATGCTGCATCAACTCCCAAAACGGCGGCGATGTTCTCGCGCATGGAGTCGACATAAGTTCTGAGTTTTGGCTTTTCGAGCAAGATAGTCGAGTCAACGTTAACTACGTGAAGACTGCGTTCGCGCACCAGCCACATTACACGCGAAAGCAGTTCAAGACTACTGGCGCCACTCCACTGCGGATCCTTATCCGGGAAATGCACTCCGATGTCACCTTCGCAAAGCGCGCCGAGAATAGCATCCGCGATGGCGTGTGTAAGCGCGTCGGCATCTGAGTATCCTTCGGCGCCGCGATCTGAGGCGACGTGCACACCGCCAAGAATAAGTTCCCGCCCCTCGACGAGCCGATGCGTATCAGTCCCTATACCAATCCGTAACATCTGTTTTAAAGATCCGTATAATCCGTGGCTAAAATCGCCTCAGCAATGGCGAGGTCTTCCGCCGTCGTAATCTTAATATTCCTTCCGCTACCTTCGACAATGCTGACGGTATGCCCAAGCTGTTCGACAAGCGCACTCTCATCAGTCAACGATGGATCGCTTACATCCGCGTTCTGATAAGCCTGTCGCAATAACTCGTAATGAAAGCATTGTGGCGTCATAGCGCGACGCAGCGTCGCACGGTCCAGGGTTCCCAACACTCGCCCGTCGTCGACCTGTTTGATCGTATCCGTAACAGGAGCTGCGAGTATTGCCGCACCCCCGGCGCGCGCTGCTCGAATGGTCGCCTCGATCTGCTCGACAGTGACAAACGGGCGGACACCGTCATGGACAGCAACGATCTCCGCCGTGGCCGCTCGAATTGCCAGCAAACCGCGTCTTACCGAATCGGCTCTGGTCGCTCCGCCGGGAACCACGCGTGCGACTTTCCGCAATCCATATTTGCCTGCCAGCGAAAGGAAGCCCGCAGACTCTTCTGCGGGCAACACCACAATCACTTCATCGATACTGTCACACTGCTCGAACGGTTTGAGTGTGTGAAAAATTATCGGCATTCCTGCAAGTTGCAGAAATTGCTTCGGCCGATCGCTCGCCATCCGGATACCAGCGCCGGCGGCGGCAATAATCGCAATGTTCATGAAGAGAGTTAGGAATATCTTTAAAGCGGGGTAGTGGCGGCGTTAGCTTTCCGTGATCGGCTCGCTTTCCGATATGCGCACTGGCGTCGGAGTATTACGCGATTCACGCGCCTGGCGCCGCGAGGTGCCATTGGTGCGATGAATATCGCTGTGTCCACCATTTTCCGCTTCTTCCCAGAGACGGCCGAAGATCATCTTGCCGGCAGTCGTTTGCAACACGCTCGTCACTGCAATGTCGGCGTTCTTGCCGATTAGCCTGCGGGCGTTATCAACTACCACCATCGTGCCGTCGTCGAGATAGGCCACGCCCTGATTGTATTCCTTACCTTCCTTCAGGATGAAAACCCTCATCGCCTCGCCTGGGAGCACGACTGGCTTGAGCGCATTTGCCAACTCGTTAATATTGAGCACACTGACTCCGCGCAACTGGGAGACCTTATTCAGATTGAAATCATTCGTGACGATCACGGCGTCGAGTTGCTTGCCAAGTTCGATTAGCTTCAGGTCCACCTCACGCACCGAGGGGAAGTCAGTCTCGACTATTTGAATGTCGAGCGAACTGTTGTTCTGAAGCCTGTTCAGCATGTCCAGGCCGCGTCTGCCGCGCTGCCGTTTGGAAGAGTCAGGCGAATCAGCTACCTGTTGCAACTCACGCAGGATGAACTGTGGAATGATCAACGAGCCGGTTAGAAATCCTGTTTCAGCGACGTCTGCTATACGACCATCGATGATTACCGAGGTGTCGAGGATCTTCAAATCGCGTCGTGCAACCTTGTCGCTGAAGATGCCACCGAGCGCTGAGAGATCGAGATAATCGCCTTTCGCGGCGCCGACCATCAATCCGACGTACGCCATGAAGAACGTCAGCGCGAGGGTGAGAAAAGTCTTCATCGGCGCTTCGAGCGCACTTGATTCCTGGCGGCTGATCAGCGAACCAATCAGGTAAGCTCCAATTATGCCGAGGATCGAACCGACAGCGGCGCCGATAAGTGTCTTGAGAGTTGCGCGGCGAATACGAAGTTCAAAAACGATGATACAGATGGCAATCAAGGCGCCTGCCGCCGCAGAGAGCCATGGGTCATCGCGGACGGGTGCCAGCTTGTAACCCGCTACTACTAAAATTGCTGTAAATATAAGCCGTATTAGTACGACATCGGCACGCATGACGAAGGCATACTACCACGCAAATATAAGCACCGTCACGGCAATCCTTTGCAATTAGACCCCTTTCGGCGCTTAAATACCGTCATGCGAAAGACAGGACTAACAATTCTCATCGCCATTGTGTGGGCACTGGGCCTGCAAGCACTGGCCCTCGCACAGAAAAGTGAATTGAAGTTCACAGTTCCCGCCGGTTGGATCGAGGAGCCAAGAAGTTCGAGCATGCGTGTAGCGCAGTACAAATTACCCAGGGCCACGGGTGATTTGGACGATGCTTCCGTCGTCCTTTATTACTTCGGTAAGGGTCAGGGTGGTTCAACGGCTGCCAATATCGAGCGCTGGGTGGGCCAGATGAAGCAAGCTGATGGCAATGCGGTGAGGGACGCCAAACAGGAACAGTTCGAAGCGAACGGATTAAAAGTATCGACGATAGATGTATTCGGAACCTATGTCGCGGAGACAGCGCCGGGCAGCGGCACGTTCCACAACAGTCCCGGTTATCGCCTACGCGCTGCTGTGATTGAGACGCCAAACGGTTCCTACTTTGTAAAACTAGTAGGACCCGAAAAGACCGTGACTCAGTGGAACGCTTCGTTCCTCAACTACCTCAAGTCCTTCGAACTTAAGTAGCTGGATCTTTTTGTACCTTTGCGGCTATTTGTACCGGTAGGTAATTCGCCCGCGAGACAGATCGTACGGCGACATTTCCACACTCACGCGATCACCAACCAGAATCCGGATTCGATTCTTCCGCATCTTGCCGGAGATGGCGGCTAAAACCACGTGCTGACTGTTATCTAGCTGAACTTTGAAGAAGGCGTTGGGCTGTTTATCGATGATGGTTCCTTGTGCGGGGATCAGATCTTCTGCTGCCAATCAGTTTCTCCTTAAAATTATTTGCTGCGCATGCACCATAACACTCGTTATTGCCGATTGCCAATTGCTGATTGCCAATTTCTTTTCGAACCCTCAAGAGCAAGCACAAATCGGAAATCGGAAATCGGCAATTGGCAATAACTTGAACGCGTTCAAAAAAGTTCTTGACACCCTGCCCCGCCAGGCGTACTCTGCCGATAGTTGAACGTGTTCAAAACTCAGCTAAGGAGGCTGACCATGACAATCGGAATAAGCACATACCTGATTTACCTGGCCGTCAGCATCGCGCTGACCATCTGGGTAGCCCGAACCCTCCACAAAAACGGACGCGTCTTTCTCGTCGACGTCTTCCATGGCAATGAAGCTCTCGCCGACTCCGTCAATCACCTGCTCGTCGTCGGCTTCTACCTGATTAACTTCGGCTACGTCACGCTCGCATTGAAGCTCGGCTACGTCGTCAGTTCCGCCGAGCAAAGCATTGAAGCCCTATCCGTGAAGGTCGGCATGGTGCTTCTCGTCCTCGGCGGGATGCACTTCTTCAACCTCTTCATCTTTAGCCGTATGCGTCGCCGCTCAAACCAGCAGCACCAGCCACCACCGGTCACTCCCGACGCATTTACCGCTGTTAAGCAGGAGGCCTGAAGCCATGTTCGCCTTAACGGTGCTTTACGATCCTGAATGTGGTTTGTGCAGGCGCGCACACGGTTGGCTCGCGGAACAGTCGAAGCTAGTAGATCTAAACTTCGTGGCCTGTGCTTCTGAAGAAGCGCGCCAGCGCTATCCACAACTCAATCACGACCTGACTAAAAAGGATTTGACTGTAGTGGGAGACGACGGCGGCGTCTACTTTGGTCCAAAAGCATGGCTGATGGTCCTCTGGGCGCTGGCACGATACCGCGACTGGGCCTATCGTCTCGCAACACCCGAACTGCTGCCAACCACGAAGCGAGTTGTCTCGATGATTTCTCAAAACCGTTATCAGATCGGCCGAGTCGCCGGACTAAAAGGGCTGACATAGTCACCACTATGGGCAAAAAGCAGACGAACAAGCCTGGCAAAGGAGATCAGACAAAGGCGTTGATCCTTGAAACTGCCCTCGAGATGTTTCGCGAGCGCGGGTACGAAGAAACCACGATGCGCGCGATCGCACAAAAGGCGGGAGTATCGCTCGGAAACGCTTATTACTACTTCCGTTCGAAGGAATATCTGATTCAAGCGTTCTATCAGCGTCTCCATGACAGCCATCTCGCCGTTGCTCTGCCTGCGCTGGAAAACGAGAAAACACTCAAAGCACGCTTGCTGGCGGTGGTGCGGACGAAGATCGAAACGATGGAGCCGTTTCACCAGTTTGCGGGCGTGCTTTTCAAAACCGCGGCCCATCCGCAGAGTCCACTCAACCCTTTTGCGGACGAAACGGACCCACTCCGACAGGCGAGCATTCAACTTTTCGATTTGGTGCTGGCGGGAATAAAGGCGCGCATTCCAAACGATCTGCGCGCCGAACTCCCTTACCTGCTCTGGGTCTATCACATGGGAATCGTCCTGTTTTGGATTCACGACTCATCACTAAAGCACCGGCGTACGTACCGCCTGATCAATCACACCGTAGATCTGCTCGATAAGTTGATTCATCTCGCGAGTAACCCGTTCATGCGACCGCTGCGAAAACAGGCACTGCGACTAGTCGATGAACTACGGGATGCGGCCGAGTCGATCGACGACGATGACGATGGGCCAGGCAAAGCCGCGTGAGATTAGATGGAGAAAGAAAATGCGAGTTGCAATTACCGGAGCAAATGGTTTCGTTGGTTCACACTTAACCCAACGCCTCGAATCTGAAGGTCATGAGTTGGTTCTGATTTCAAGACGTCCACGGAAAGACGACGATCGAGTAATCGTAAACGATTTGTCTGATGCCGTTGCCATGACCGAGTTATTCAAAGGATGCAAAGCCGTCGCTCACTGTGCGGGAATCAATCGTGAGACTGGCGCGCAGACGTACCAGCGGGTTCACGTCGACGCCACACGCAACGTCGTTGAAGCCGCTCGCGCTGCCGGCGTCGAAAGGGTCGTGTTGATGAGTTTCCTGCGTGCGCGTGCACACTGCGGTTCGCCGTATCATGAGTCGAAATGGGAAGCGGAAGAAATCGTGCGCAATTCCGGACTCGACTACACAATCATTAAGGCTGGAGTGGTCTACGGTCTCGGCGATCATATGCTGGATCACTTGAGCCATGCTCTCCACACCTTCCCTGTTTTTGCTCTCGTTGGACTCAAGGAGAAAAGCATTCGGCCGCTCGCGGTTGAAGACCTCGTGCACGTCATGCGCGCCGCACTCGTAGATCGACGCATGAAACGACAAACCATCGCGCTGGTTGGTCCAGAGGAGATTCATCTGAGTGAAGCCGTGCGTCGAGTCGCCGAAGTTGTCGGCAGGCGGCCACTAATGTTTCCGCTGCCCGTCTTCTGTCATCAATTGATGGCACACGTTTTCGAACTGACCATGAAGATTCCTCTCACCTCATTGGCGCAGGTTCGCATCTTATCGGAAGGCATCGTTGAGCCCGGCTCACCGGTCGCGCCTCTGCCGTACGACCTGATGCCAACGCGCCGCTTCACCACTGAGCAAATCCGCAGCGGGTTGCCACAGCCTGGCCCATTCTGTATCGGCGACCTGCGCTGGTGCTCTTAGCCACAAGAGGTTTGGCCACAAAAGACACAACAAGTACCAAAAGAAAAAAGAAAAAGCCCTGGCCTGAACAAAGTCGCGCCTGATCTAATAAAAATCATTTTTGTGCTTTTTGTGCTTTTTTGTGGCAACCTCTTACTGTGGCTCAGATCGCGATCGTCGGTGGCGGCATAGGTGGTTTGACTGCAGCAGTCGCGCTTCGCCAATGCGGCTTTCAGGCCGAAGTCTTCGAACAAGCGCCGGCTTTGCTCGACGTCGGAGCGGCAATTGCGATTTGGCCCAACGCGATGCGCGTGCTGCAACGTCTGCAGTTAGCTGAGAAGATCCTTGAAAGAGGCGGCGTGATGAACGAAATACGCTGGCTCGATCAAAATGGATTTCTCATTAATTGTGTTTCGATTGAGAATCGCATACATCCTGCCGTCGCGCTTCATCGCGCCGACTTACAAAGCATCCTGCTCCACGCGTTGCCTGACACTTCGATTCACCTGGACCACAGCTTTACAAACTACAAACAACACGACAACAAAATAACCGCGACGTTCGCAAGCGCTGACTCTATAACCGCGGACTTTCTGATTGGCGCAGACGGCATTCACTCCGACGTTCGTTTGCAATTAATCAACGACGGCGAGCCAGTTTATCGGAGTTACACAGTCTGGCGCGGTATCGCACCTGAAATTCCGGCCGGAATTCCACCGGCAACAGCGATCGAACTTCACGGACGTGGTAAGCGCTTCGGCCTCGGTCCAGTTGGCCTGGGACGACTTGGCTGGTGGGCTACCGCAAACACAGACACTGACAATCTGTCGTCACTATTCGCCGGCTGGTACCGACCAGTGCTTGATCTGATCGCCGCAACGCCAAAGACAGCCATACTAAAAACACGCGCGCTCGATCGCGATCCGATTAGGAATTGGGGCAGCGGACGATTAACCCTACTCGGAGATGCAATCCATCCAACAACACCAAACCTCGGTCAAGGCGGCTGTTTGGCAATGGAAGATGCGATGGTACTGGCTAGATGCTTTGAAAAGTACGGCACCAATGAGGAAGCACTGCGAGCATACGAGCGCCTTCGTTATAGACGCACGGCAGCTCTCACGCGCTACTCACGTTACTACGGCGCTGTGGGCCAATGGGAAAATGTCTGGAAACTCGCCACACGAAAGATCGCACTCTCACTCATTCCCGAATCCCTCGCTCGTCGTTTCATGCAAATCGTTTTTGACTACGACGCTACAAAAATATCCATCGATTGAGAGGCGCATCAATCCGTGCTCATCCGCGTGGATCTGTGGCAAAATTCCGGATCATGAAAGCCATTCAAGTTAGCCAGGTGGGTGGGCCGGAGGTGCTCACTCCAGTCGACGTTCCTGTTCCGAAGCCCAAACCCAATGAAGCACTCGTTGAGATCAAAGCTTCGGGTGTGAACTTCATTGATGTTTACTTTCGCGAAGGTCGTTATCCAACACCACTTCCTTTCATCGACGGACAGGAAGCTGCGGGTGTAGTTACGGAAATAGGCAGTGAAGTAACAACACTGCAGCCCGGCGATCGCGTTGCTTACTCGAGCACGTTGGGAAGTTATGCCGAGTATGCAGCGGTGCCCGCGAGTCGTTTGGTAAAGATTCCAGCCGAGCTTGATTTTGAACAAGCGGCGGCGGCCATGTTGCAGGGCATGACTGCACACTACCTTTTACATAGCAGTTACCCGTTACAAAGAGGACAGACTGCGTTGATTCATGCGGCGGCTGGAGGTGTCGGACTGTTACTGGTCCAACTGGCGAAGAGAATCGGTGGGCGCGTGATTGCGACAGCCGGCACTCCTGAGAAAGCGCAACTCGCGCGTGATGGCGGCGCTGATGAATGCATCGTTTACACCGAGGCTGACTTCGAAACTGAAACCAAGCGGCTGACGAATGGTGAGGGAGTGCACGTCGTTTACGACGGAGTCGGTAAAGCAACTTTTGATAGGGATCTCAACGTGCTTCGTCCGCGTGGATACCTCGTGCTGTTTGGCGGTTCGAGCGGCGCTGTACCGCCGTTTGATCTGATCAAACTTTCGCAAAAGGGCTCACTCTTCATCACCCGACCGACGTTGGCTCATTACACAGCTAGTCGAGAGGAACTCGAGTGGCGAGCAAACGATGTTCTTGGATCGATTGCCCGTGGCGAGCTCAAATTGCGAATCCATAAAACTTACGCTCTCGCGGATGCTGCACAGGCGCACCGCGATCTCGAGGGTAGAAAGACGACCGGCAAGTTACTTCTTAAACCATAGCTGAACGCGGATTGACGCTGATTTGAGGTCATCTGCGGCTAAAAATTTCTTGACAGGTATTTTAGGTCTTACCTATAGTAGGTCCTGGTTATGGTTAGCACTCGCACATTTTTCTATTTCGCCTTTACTTACCGCTTCTTCTTTACGGAGGAGAGCGGGGGGCGAAGTTTGAAACCGATGTGCTGACGAACTAATAAGCACAACACCTTCAACGAGCCGGCCGCGATCCTAAAAGTCGCGGCCGGTTTTTTTATTGCCCGGAGCTGAGTCATGGATATAGACCATTGGCGAAAAGAAATTGACGAAATTGATGCCGAACTGCTTCGACTGCTGAATATACGCGCGCGACTCGCACTGAAAGTCGGTGTGCTAAAACAAGCCGCACACCTCCCATTCTGCGATCCCGAACGCGAACGTGTCGTGCTGCGGCGCCTCCAGGATATGAATTCCGGTCCGCTCGACGAGCGCGCGGTGGGCAAAGTCTTTCGACGAATCATTCGCGAGTCGCGACGCGTGCAAGGCGCGCTATGAGTTCATGAGCACACCAACACAAAAACCGAGAGTGGCTTTTCAGGGCGAGCGCGGCGCGTTCAGTGAAGAAGCGGCGCTGAAACTTCTCGGCCTCGATATTGAGCTCGTGCCGCGAAAAACTTTCGCGGATCTTTACGAGAGTATCGAGAATGGCATGGCTGACTACCTGCTGGCCCCAGTTGAAAACACGATTGCTGGTGTGGTTCAACCCTCTGTCGATCTACTCAACTCGAGCTCGTTGCATGTGCTCAACGAAGTTCAGATAAAGATTGAACAACATCTGATTGGTTGTCCCGGCGTAACATTCGAAACGATTGAAACAGTGCAATCGCATCCAGTCGCACTCGCGCAATGCAGCCGATTCTTCGAAACAAATCCGCGGCTCAAATCAGTGATTGCCGACGACACGGCGGGCAGCGTTGCTGAAGTCATTCGTATGGCCGAACCCCGGCGGGCAGCGATCGCCGGACAACGTGCCGCAGATCTTTACGGCGCGACAATCATCCGCCAAAGCATTCAGGACCATTCAGAAAATTACACCCGATTTGTTTTGCTGTCGGCAGCAACCACACAGAGACCAAATGAACTTACCCGGTAGTAAAGGAAACACACATCATGATCGTAAACATGTCAAACAACGCAACCCCCGACGAAATCAACCACATCATCGAGCGAATCAAGGAATGTGGTTTTCAGGCACATGTAGTCAAAGGCGCTGAACGCACCATCATCGGGGCGATTGGAAGCAGCGGGCGACGCTCGGAGATTGAAGCGCTACGCGCCGCACCTGGCGTTGCTGAAGTCATACAGATCTCACATCCGTTCAAGCTTGTGAGCCGCCAACTGCGACAGGCACGAACGGTAGTAGAAGTCGCCGGCACGAAGATCGGCGACGGAAACCTGATCGTGATCGCAGGACCGTGTTCGGTCGAGTCCGAAGAGCAACTTATGGAGACTGCACACGCGGTGAAGGCTTCCGGCGCAAACATGCTCCGCGGCGGCGCTTACAAACCACGCACTTCTCCTTACGACTTTCAGGGACTCGGCGTCGAAGCCCTGCGCTTTCTTAAACACGCGAGTAAGGAGACTGGTTTGCCAATCGTGACGGAGGTCATGAGCGAAGCAGACGTCGAGATCGTGGAAGAATATGCCGACATGATGCAGGTTGGCGCGCGCAACATGCAAAACTTCTCGCTGCTGCGCAAACTCGCAGGCGTCTCAAAACCAATTCTTCTCAAACGTGGACCGTCGGCAACAGTGAAAGAGTGGTTGCTTGCGGCTGAGTATCTACTTGCCGGTGGAAACACGAGTGTGGTTTTGTGCGAACGCGGCATTAAGACTTTCGAAACGGCGACGCGCAATACACTCGACCTTGCGGCGGTCGCTCTCGTGAAGGAATTGTCGCACTTGCCCGTGCTGGCTGATCCCTCGCATGGAACGGGAATGCGAAGTTTGATCACGCCGATGTCGAAAGCGGCGGCGGCGGCGGGCGCGGATGGATTGTTGATTGAGGTTCATCCGTGTCCGGAGCGGGCGCTTTCAGATGGACCACAGTCGCTGGATCTGCCGGGATTTCAGGAGTTGATGGAGAATTTGCAACCGCAGATTCACGCGGATGAACGCAGATCGAAGAGAGCGGCCTGATCGGCGTTTATCCGCGTAATCCGCGGCTAAAACAGTCACGGCATTTGTTTTCGGGGGAGTTCCTTTTCAGTCTTGATGATCGATCCATCGACTGCATTGACCCAGATATGCGTGGCGCCTTCGCTACCTTCCTTAGCGATGATGATGCGATAGAACACAAACCCATCATCAGCCAACTTTCCAGGCTCTTTCCAATGGCTCGCATTGAGGGTGCACTCCAGGACTTTGCCTGGTTCCTGGCTGGTCGCGATCTGAATCGCCTGGTCCATGTTGATCTTCGCGAGGCGGACGAGTGCGGCCTGTCGCGCCTCCTTCATTTCCATTTCCACCCTCTCCTTGCGTTCCACCTCTTCGCGAAACGCCGGATCGGCGGCCATGCGTTCTTTCATTGCTTCAAGCGCGCGCATTTTGCTGCTTGCTTCGCGAACCTGCGTCTCCAGTTTTTCCTTTTCTCCACGTTCTTTATCTTCTTTCGTACGTTCCTGTTTCGCAGGTTCCTGCGGTTCTTGTGTCTCGACGTCAAAACGCAGTGATAAAGCCGCGGCCGCAACACACGGCACCACCAGCAGCATTGCAACAACGACCAGCAACAACTTCTTCCAGCGTGTGTTCAATTCGGGTTTTCTCAACAACGACATGATACGGGCCTCCAGAATGTCAGCATCGGCGATGCCTACGGTTGTAGTAACGGAGAGACGACGCAGAGGTGGCGCGGAGCCGGCAAGCCTGACGAGCGAACGCGCATAGACTTCCGCATTCAAGATGCGCTCCGCAACGAGCTGATCGCAACAAAGTTCACGGGTCTGTTTGACCCGTCGTCTTAATAAAGCCGCAGCAGGATGAAACGAAATAGGAACGAAAAGTAATTCGTAGAGGAGATTGAGAAGGTAATCGCGCCGTGCGACATGAATAAACTCATGGCCAATCGCCGAAGTTAGCAGATCGCCATTGCCTTCGCGCAACAGCGATTCGGGCAGAATGATAATCGGACGTGTAAGTCCGATCGTCACGGGCACCGGCAGCGTTTGTGAACGGTAGACTCTGACCGCACCCGTGCGCGTGCCGAACTCGAGTTCACATCGGTTAATCACTGCGGCAACTAGATCGTCAGGCTCGACTTCCACAGCATTGTGCTTGATCTTCAGCGTAGTCTCCCATGCCTGGACCAGCTTGAAGAGGCGATAGAGAAGAAATCCGAAGTAGAACGCGAGTAGCAGAAAACCGACGATTGGATTCAATAAAAATGTGGACGGCAGTGCGGTTGTAGTGCCGGAAAGGTTTGGCACAGCTTCCTGAGAGAACGGCGTTATGCTTTCCGTGACGAACGGCACTGCCGAGTTCGTTGGAGTTAAAGTATCGAACAGCGTTTGCGATGACGTGAGTGCGGGCACCAAAAACGCGAGACAAAGCGCACACACCCAGAGCAAGTGTTGATAGCGCGCGGACGATTTGCGCAACAGCCACGAACCGAACGAGGCGAGCGCTGCGATGAGTGCAACCTGCCAGAAAGCGTTCAGCAGAAAAGTCAGCAACAGTTGGCTACTTATTCTCATCGGCGTTCTCCTCTCTTGCCTGGTCGATTAACTTCTGGAGGCGCGCAAGTTTTTCCGGCGTAAGATGTTTGGTTTCCACAAGACTCATCACCAGACTTTCCGCCGAACCACCGAAGAGTCGATCGACGACGTCCTTGACGTGTTTGCCGACAACCTGCTTGCGGCTCACCGCTGGTTTATAGAAGTACGCACGATTTTTGAGAGTGCGTTTTGCTTTGCCTTTGCGCTCGAGAATGTTGAGCATGGTCTGGACAGTGGTATAGGCGAGGTCGCGCTTCAGCTTTTGCTGCACTGTCTGGACGTTTGCGGACCCTGTTTCCCACAGGACGTGCATGATTTCGAGCTCGAGCGGTGTTAGATTTTCAGTCTTCGGTCGCGCCATACTGTCTCCTAAGTTTTTAGGAGTATAGAGACGCTGGCGGGGCGTGTCAACTAATTTCTTAGGAGTTGGTTGGGCAGGATTGACAGGACTGATTCAGGATTTCCAGAATGGCCCGTTTCCATCTTGTAAATCCTGAACAATCTTGTTAATCCTGTGGAGCGGACCCTTGAAGAAACAGACGCTTATTCACACAATCATCTACGGCCTGAGCGGTGGGGCCCTGATCGCTGCGCTCAAGATGATCGAGTTTCGCTTCCTCGTAATCGAACACTCGATCGAGATCTATGGTGGGCTCATTGCCGCACTCTTCGCCGGTGTCGGCATCTGGCTCGGATTGAAGCTCACCAGGAAGAAGGAAATCCTGGTCGTCAAGGAAGTCATGGTTCCCACCCCCGGGCCCTTCACCCTAAATGAACAGCGTCTGAAACTTCTCGGCGTCACAAAACGCGAACTGGAAATTCTCGAACTGATCGCTCAGGGGCTATCAAACCGCGAGATCGCCGAAAAGCTTTTCGTCAGCGAAAACACGGTCAAGACACATTCGAGTCGTCTCTTTGATAAACTCGGCGCCAAGCGCCGCACTCAGGCCGTCCAGATCGGAAAAGATATGGGACTAATTCCATAAACTCATCCACGGATTACACCGATGTTTTACTAAATCTGCGTAATCTGTGGATGGATCTCATAGCCCGAAAGTATGATTTCCCTCGGAAAACCCAAAATCACTCAAAAGTATGACGACAATTCAAGTGCTCGAACGTAGATTGCGCGGCGAGTTTTTCAAAACCACTGAGGAGACTTCCATATGAAAAAGACTGTTTTAACCTTCGGCGTAATCTCAGGTTTCATCATCTCCGTGTTGATGTCGCTCACGCTTCCATTCTCGCACCAGATCGGGCTGAACCGCGCGATGGTGATCGGCTACACCACGATGGTGCTGGCCTTCTTACTCGTCTTCTTTGGCATCAGGTCGTATCGCGAAAACGTTGGCAACGGGTCCGTCAGTTTCGGCCGGGCGCTGAGTGTCGGTTTTTTGATAATGCTCATCACTTGTGTCTTCTATGTCGCCACCTGGGAAGTTATCTATCACGTTTTCATGCCCAATTTTGCCAACGAGTATCTGGCTATAGCGACTGAGCAGGTGCGCGCATCCGGAAAGTCGCCCCAGCAGATTGAAGCCGAAATCGAGAGCATGAGATCGATGATGCAGCTTTACAACAGCAACATTCTTTTCAACGTCGCCATCACTTTCCTCGAACCGCTGCCAGTGGGATTGGTAATGACTCTCATTTCCGCCCTGATCCTCAGAAAACGTCGCCGGGATGAACGGGATTTACAGGACTTGAAAGATGCAGTAAAAGAAACTTCAGTAAATCCTGTCTAACCATTGAGGGACAACTTGATGCTCCTACGCTTTGCCTGCGCGCTTTTCTGTCTGCTGTCCTTATTTAATAACGCAACTCAGGCTCAAGAAACGGGAAGCGATCTCTTACAAGGCATGAAGTGGCGGATGATCGGGCCATTTCGCGCCGGCCGGACCGTCGGCGCAACAGGGGTTCCGGGTCAACCCAACGTCTTTTATATAGGCGTCAATAATGGCGGCGTCTGGAAGACGACAGATTACGGTCACACCTGGAAACCGATTTTCGACGATCAGCCAACCGGCTCAATTGGTGCCCTCGCCATCGCGCCGTCGCAGCCCGACACAATCTACGTCGGCAGTGGCGAAGGACTTCAGCGCCCCGACCTTTCCACGGGCGACGGTATTTATAAATCGACAGACGGCGGCAAGACGTGGCGACACCTCGGCTTGCGGAATGCACAACAGATCGGCGCGATACTGGTCGATCCGCGCGATCCGAAGCTCGTCTACGTTGCCGCCCTCGGTCATCCGTACGGCGCCAATGAGGAACGCGGAGTCTTCCGCTCTAAAGACGGCGGTGAAACCTGGCAGAAGATTCTTTATAAAGACGAAAACACCGGGGCGATCGCGCTCGAATTCGATCCAAAAAACTCAAAGGTCATCTATGGTGTCCTGTGGTCTGCGCGGCAAGGTCCATGGGAGAACGGAGCCTGGCAGGGACCAGGCAGCGGATTGTTCAAAACCACCGACGGCGGCAACACCTGGCGTCAACTGACAAAAGGTCTGCCGACGTTTGAACAAGGTCTCGGGCGAATCGGCATCGCTGTCGCCCCAAGCGATTCAAACACTGTTTATGCCACCGTTGATTCCACACAGCTCGGCGGCATCTATCGCTCTGACGATGCGGGCGAAAGCTGGCAACGGGTAGGCACGGATCGACGCGCGTGGGCACGCGGTAGTGACTTCGCAGAAATCGATGTCGATCCACGCAACAAGGAGATCGTCTATACGTCAGCGATCGCGGCGTATCGCTCGACTGACGGAGGTAAGACATTTACGGCTTTCAAAGGCGCGCCCGGCGGCGACGATTACCACACCCTCTGGATCAATCCGGAGAATCCCGACATCATGCTGCTCGCAACTGATCAGGGCGCCGTCGTCAGCGTGAATGGTGGTGAAACGTGGAGCTCATGGTACAACCAACCAACCGCGCAGTTTTATCACGTCATCACTGACAATCAATTTCCTTACTGGGTTTACGGCGGTCAGCAGGAGAGCGGCTCTGCAGCGGTGAAGAGTCGCGGTGACAACGGCGCGATCACTTTTCGCGACTGGCGCACTGTAGGTGTGGAAGAGTACGGATACGTCGCCCCCGATCCGCTGCATCCGAATTTCATTTACGGTGGCAAGGCCACGCGTTTCGACGCGACGACGGGACAGGTGCAAAACGTAGCGCCCGAAATTCTCCGCAGTGGGAAGTACAGATTTCTACGCACCGCGCCGATTCTCTTCTCGCCTGTCGATCCGCGCGTGCTTTACCTCGCCGGTAACGTATTGTTCAAAACAACCAACGGCGGTTCGAGCTGGGAAATCATCAGCCCGGATCTGTCGCGCGAGAAACCTGAAGTTCCGGCGAGCATCGGTATTTTTCGGCGACCTGAGATGGCGACACAGCCACGACGCGGTGTGATCTACGCCCTTGCACCCTCGCCGAAAGACGTCAACGTGATCTGGGCAGGAACAGATGATGGTCTCATTCACGTCACGAATGATGGTGGTAAGACATGGAAAAACGTAACGCCAGCGGCGATCGACTCATGGAGCAAGATCTCACAGATCGATGCGAGCCATTTCGACGTGAACACTGCGTATGTAGCCGTAAACCGCATTCGTCTCGACGATCAAAAACCACACGTCTATCGCACTAAAGACGGTGGCACGAGCTGGCAGGAGATTGTCGGTGGATTGCCGGATGGTCCAGTCAACACAGTCAAAGAAGATCCCAGGCAAGCCGGGTTGTTATTTGCCGGGACTGAACTGGCGGTATTCTTTTCACTCAACGATGGCAACAGTTGGCAACCGCTTCGCCTCAACATGCCGGCGACTTCGATTCGCGATCTCGTGATTCACAACGACGATGTTGTGGTCGGCACTCACGGGCGGTCGTTCTGGATACTCGACGACATAACGCCTTTGCGCCAGCTCAACGAAACTGTAATCAACTCGCGGGTCCACCTGTTCGCGCCGCAAATCGCTTATCGTGTTAAGCGCAACGTAAATACTGACACGCCGTTGCCGCCTGAAGAGCCAGCCGGACAGAATCCGCCGGACGGTGCGATCATCAACTATTATCTTAAAGACAATTCTACGACGCCGGTCACTCTCGAGATCATCGACAACACGACGCAAGTCGTTCGACGTTTCTCCAGTGAAGATGTGCCGCCAACCGTGAATGCGAATGATTACGCAGTTCCGACTTACTGGTTTCGACCGCACCAGCAGCTCGTCGCGAAAGCCGGTATGCAACGGTTTGTGTGGGATTTGAAGTATGCACCGCCGCCGGCGTTTGGTCACGGCTTTCCAATCTCGGCAATCTATCGCGACACCCCGCTATACCCGCTTGGTCCATCGGTGTCGCCCGGCTCGTACACAATCAAACTGACTGCGAACGGCAAAACGGTCACACAACATCTGACGGTCAAGATGGATCCGCGCGTAACGGCGTCCATAGAAGATCTGATGACGCAATTTGGCGTTTCGCTTGACGCCTACAAGGGGATGCAACAAACGTTCGCTGGAGTGGACCAGATCAAAAAACTGCGAGCACAAATAAAAGTCGCAATTGAACGTGTCGATCGTGGCCCCCTGGCCGAAGCGTTGGGTGCGCTCGACAAGAAAGCGGCTGCGATTGGCGGTGATGGAAGCGGAGATGGTGGCTCACCGGGCCTTCCGGGCGGAACGATCGATATGCGCGAGCCGAATCTTACGCGTTTGAACGGCGCTTTCTCGTCGTTGCTCGAACATCTGCAGAGCGCTGATCGCGCCCCGACACAACCGATGTTGACGGCGGCGAGTGAGTTGCAGAAATCGCTGAAGAAATTGCTGGCGGATTGGGAGGCATTTAAATCGACAGAAGTGACGGCGATAAACCAACAATTGCAAGCGGCCAATCAGCCACTACTGAATCCGTGATGGATGATTCCAATCTAATCCTTTTTTATGACGGAGTTTGTGGACTGTGCAATCGACTGGTCCAATTCTTACTAAAACACGATCGACACGGCCGTCTGCGATTCGCATCGCTGCAAAGTGACTTTACAGCGAAGGTTCTTCAGCGACATGGTATCGATCCTAAAGATCTCGACACGCTGCATGTCGTAGAGAATTTTGAGCAACCGAATGAGCGCGTATTGCAACGATCAGACGCGGTGCTGCGAGCAGCAAGAGACTTAGGCGGGCTTTGGACTCTACTGGCTACCATTGCCAAAATCGTTCCGCGAGGCTTGCGCGATCTCGTTTATCGCTTCGTTGCTCAAAATCGTTACCGCGTGTTTGGTAAATACGACACTTGCATGCTCCCCAACCCAAAGCAAAGGAGCAGATTTCTCGATGTTTAAATTCGTAATCATCTGTGTTTGTCTCTTGCTCATTAGCAGGCCCATCATGCCCCAGGCACAATACGATCTTCTGATCAGAAACGGCCGCATTATCGACGGCTCCGGACGCCCCGGCTACGTCGCCGACATGGCGATCAAAGGCGATCGCATCGTAAGTATCGGCAAGTTGTCGCAAGCCACCGCCGCGCGCACGATCGACGCGCAAGGTCTCGTCGTGGCGCCTGGTTTCATCGACATGCTGGGGCAATCGGAAACAAACCTGCTGATCGACCCGCGCGCGATGAGCAAAGTGATGATGGGTGTGACAACGGAAATCACGGGCGAGGGCGAATCGATCGCGCCGATTAACGACCGGCAGATTAAAGAGCAGGAAGACTTTCTCAGACGATACAGTCTCACCATCGATTGGCACACACTCGATGAATATTTCAAGCGCCTCGAAAAACAGGGTGCGGGCGTCAATCTTGGCACTTTTGTCGGCGCAACTGAGGTGCGCGAATACGTCATCGGCTACGACAATCGTCCGCCCACGCCAGAAGAGTTGGAACAGATGAAGAAGCTGGTGGCCGAGGCAATGCGCGATGGTGCGCTCGGTCTTTCAACTTCGCTTCAATACGTCCCGGCACGTTTTGCTAAAACGGATGAGCTGATCGAGCTCGCAAAAGTCGCGCGACAGTTCGGCGGCATCTACGCCACACATCAACGCAGCGAAGCAAACGCAATCGATGCATCGCTCGACGAAGTCTTCGAGATCGCACAGAAAGCAAAAATACCGGTCGAAATCTGGCACCTTAAAACAGCATATAAGAAGAACTGGGGACGCATGCCGCATGTCCTGGCACGCATCAAGCAGGCGCGCGACCGCGGACTGGATATCACTGCAGACATCTATCCCTATATCGCTGGCAGCACGTCGTTGGGTGCATGTCTGCCGCCGTGGGCGCTCGAGGGAGGTGCGGAAAAGTTGTTCGCCAGGCTACGCGATCCGCAAACGAGGCAACGCTTGAAGACCGAGATCTCACAGGAACAAACAACCTGGGAAAACATCTATCTTGGTAGTGGTGGACCGAGCGGCGTTTTGATTGGCTCGGTTGTCAATCGAGAACTCGAGCCGTTGCAGGGCAAACGCATCTCGGAGATCGCCGCGGAACAAAACAAAGATCCGCTCGATGTAGTCTTTGATCTTATCCTCGCTGACCATGCGCAAACCGGTGCGATCTTTTTCATGATGAGTGAAGACGACATGCGCGCAGCGATGAAGTCATCCCTGGTCAGTTTCTGTACTGACAGTGGTTCGCGTGCGACGGATGGTCCGCTCGCAGGTTCAAAGTCGCATCCGCGCGGCTGGGGTAGTTATCCGCGCATACTCGGTCGTTATGTGCGCGAAGAGAAATTGTTATCGCTCGAAGCTGCGATTCACAAAATGACCGGCGCCCCTGCCGCTCGCGTCGGCTTGAAAGAACGCGGATTAATCAAAGCAGGGATGTTCGCGGACATCACCATCTTTGATCCGGCGAAGGTCATCGACCGCGCCACCTTTGAATCGCCGAATCAGTATCCGACCGGGATCGAGTACGTCATCGTCAACGGAAAGATCAGCGTCGATAAAGGACAGCGAACCGCAGTGCTTGCGGGGCGAGTCCTCCGTGGTCCGGGTTATCGCCCCTGAGCATCTCAGCCAACCGCAGCGCAAATCTTTCGGTATTGATCTTCGGTGAAGGCTTTCAAGGTTTCCGTTTGCACGTTACCCTGTGCACCAAGACTAAGCATCGCCCGTGCATACGCCTCGTCGTCGGTAGCTTCGATCATACAAACGAGATCATAGCGGCCCATCGTCAGGTATGTGTCTTTGATCTTGACGCCGGCTTTCTTGAATGCCTTGCGCCCGGCATCCAGCCGGGACGGGCTGTCTTTCACGTTTGCGACACCCTGTCCAGTCCATTTCAATAACGCGATATACATCGGCATGTTGTTTCTCCTTCAGACCTTTATATAAATCCGTTTGCGGTACAGCAGCCACATCAAGAACAGCCAAAACAGGATAAATGCGAGCGCATAGAACAACGACGCGTTGATCGGCGCCGCCCAGGACAAAAAGAACTTTCGGAAAATCCATCCCTGCGAAGAGATTTGCGTACCGTCGCCGCGATCCAGCTTGATTAGGCCCATTAACTTCACCATTAATCCGGAGCCGACAAACAGCGCGAGGGCATTCACACCAAACACCTCAAACGGCCACGCCCAACGACGATAACCGTGAATATCAATCAGCCAGTAGCAGAGCCCAAGAAACTGCAACGCGAGGCCGGCGGTGAAAAGCACATACGAACTGGTCCACAAAGCTTTGTTAATTGGAAAGAAAGGATTCCACGCCCAGCCAAGTGCGATACACACCGCGCCTGCCACAAACATTCCTACGACTTTCTCAAACCGCTGGTGTTCACTCCGCAACCAGTGACCCGTCAGTATCCCCAGTAATGTAGTCACCACCGCCGGAATCGTGCTCAACAATCCTTCCGGATCGTAGACCTTGCCCTGTCGCCAGATGTGCTGACCCAACAACACGCGATCGATAAACGAAGCAATACTTCCTTCTTTGCTCAGATCGCCCGGCGCATATCCAGGCGCCGCGAAGCGCGTCATCACAACGCAGTAAATAATCAGCAACGCGACCGCAATCAAGATTTGCGTCCTGACTTTCGTCGTTAAAAAGATGAGAGACGCAATCAGGTAACAGATCGCAATTCGCTGTAGCACTCCGGCAATGCGTATGGTCCCAAGTTGAAAATAAGGAAAGCCGTTGAGAAACAATCCGACGCCAAAAATGATCGCAGCGCGTTTGATTACTTTGAGATACAGGTCTCGCTTGACGCTGCCTTCTTCAACGCGCCGTGCAAAGGCAAGCGTGATCGAGACGCCGACGATGAAAAGAAAAAATGGAAAAACCAGATCAGTCGGAGTCCAGCCATGCCATTCCGCATGCTCTAACGGCCAGTAGATGCTGGACCATGTGCCGGGATTGTTAACGAGCACCATGCCGGCAATGGTGATTCCGCGAAAGACATCGAGTGAAACAAGCCGGCCAGCAGGATTTGCTGCAAATAGTTTGGGGGACATGCGCCACAGATTATCACGAATTGATTCCGTCTCCTGATCTGCGTTTATCCGTGTTACAGTATTATCCCGTCAACATGTCCCTAATGCTTACCGAGATCGCCGAGCAGCCTGCCGCACTCGAGCGCACCATTGCGGAAGAACGCGTCAAGATCTCCAAACTCGGAAACGTCCTCAAAGCGCGCGACATTCAACTGATCGTTCTCGTTGCTCGAGGCAGTTCGGATAACGCAGCACTCTTCGGCCGTTACCTTCTGGAAATCACTACCGGCATTCCGGTCTCACTTTCAGCCCCGTCAGTCCATACGATCTATAACGCCGAGTTACGATTGGACCATGCGCTGGTCGTCGGCGTCTCGCAATCAGGCGCGGGCGAAGACATTAATCACGTGCTCGAAAGCGCGCGCGCGTCGGGAGCTTACACTGTTGGGATAACCAACGAACCCGATTCTTCCATGACGAGGCTCGTTGATGAAACGCTTCTGACCCACGGTGGAAAGGAACGCTCAGTAGCAGCAACCAAGACTTTCACCGGCCAGATGCTCCTCTTTTATATGCTTGCCACCGAGCTGGCACACAAGTCCGCGCCGTTCTCGTATGAAGCAATCCCGGAGTTTGTTGCCCAGGCTGTCGAACAAAAACCGGTGATAGCGGATCTCGTGCAACGTTACGTCTTCATGGAAAACTGCGTCGTAGTCGGACGCGGCCTTGCGTATGCGAATGCTTACGAGTTGGCGCTGAAGTTGATGGAGACTTGTTACGTGGTAGCGGAGCGATTTTCATCAGCGGACTTTCTGCATGGTCCACTGGCGATGGTCGAAAGACATTTTCCAGTGATACTCTTCGCGCCGCCTGGAGTGATGTTGCCGGGTGTGAAGAGTCTGATCGAGCGCCTGCGCGAACTACACGCCGACACACTGGCGATCACAAGCGATCCCGACGCTGCTCGCCTGTGCACGCGCTCGATCGTGATGCCTCGTGAGATTGACGAGTTTCTGGCGCCGATTCCCTACATCGTTCCCGGTCAACTCTTCGCTGCGCTGCTCGCCGAAGCAAAAGGTCTGAATCCCGATTCGCCACGTTCGCTATCAAAAGTGACTAGGACACTTTAAAGAGATGCCACCAAAAGGCACAAAAAGCACAAAAGGATTGATGGAGAGTTTTTTAATCTGCCTAGAAATCTTTATTTCCTCATTTTGTGCTTCTTGTGCCTTTTGTGGCTAAAAAAACATGAACATTGAACTGAAAGACTTGTCGCACAATCCCGTCTACGCGCAAGTTCGGGAACAGATCGAGAACCACATTCGCAACAAGACTCTCGCCTCCGGCGAATCCTTACCCTCTCCCGCCGCCCTCGGCCAAAAACTCTCGGTCGACAAAGGCGAAATCCAACGCGCCTACTTTGAACTCGAACAACTCGGTCTGATCACAAAGACCGCCGGCAAAGACTTCCTAGGCAAACCCCGGACTGACTATAAAGTCCGTTAAAAAGTCAGTTGACTCACGGCGTGTGTTGAGTTCCTATGCCAGATAAGGCATAATCGGCCAACTTGAACACGTCCTCACACGTCAAAAGTATTGTTTGGGTTGCGTCCTCTCGATCGGACCTCAAAGCGTTTCCCGCCGAGGTCCAGAAGTCTATAGGTTATGCGCTTTATCAGGCTCAGAAAGGATTTAAAGCTCCAACCGCCAAACCGCTGCGCGGGTTTGGTGGCGCAGGTGTTCTTGAGATAGTCGAAGATTTTCAGACCAATACTTATCGGGCCGTCTACACACTGAAGTTAGGAGACTCCGTTTACGTGCTGCATGCGTTCCAGAAGAAATCAAAGAATGGACGAGCTACACCAAAGCCAGATATTGATCTCATCAAGAGACGACTCAAGGCTGCAGAAAACACTACAGTTGCGAGAGGACATGACAAATGAGAGTAGGAATTAAGGCGACCAAAACAAAAAAACGAAACGCCAGGCGTGAGAAGATCGAGATAGGTAGTGGCAATGTATTTGCTGATCTTGGTCTTGAGGACGCAGAACAACTACTGTTGAAGGCAGAACTAACAAGTAGAATTGCACAGTTGATAGAAAAGCGAGGCTGGACTCAAGCTCAAACGGCCGAACGGATCGGATTGGATCAACCAAAGGTCTCGCGGCTTCTCCGCGGACACCTATCTGGGTTTTCTGCAGATCGTCTTTTTGCGATCCTGAATCGTCTCGGCCACAGCGTCGAAGTTCGCATCTCTCCCATAGAACGCGCCCCAGAAAAATCTCATACACGCGTGATGATTGCGTAAGAATTGTTGCCGTAGATACCAAAGACTACTTAGACATTGACAAGTACCATTGGCTGGAGTAGAAAAATCACATAACAGCTTCGTTCCCGGTTAGTTTCGACTCCTGATTTAGCACCGAAGCTGTTATCGATGTTAATTTCTCGTTCCCATAGCCTTTGAAGCTCTCTCATCAGGGAAACTAATCGGTAGTGAAACGTCGCTGGAGGAAAGCGACAGTAAACTCGTGATGCTATGCATCATCTCCTGGTGCTTATCGGGCACGCAGGAGCCTAGCGGAGTAGGTAACTCCTGCGAGGAACTGTCGTATGTCTGTCCCTGAGCGTCGGGCTAAAAATCCACACCCCGCAAGAGAGTCGTTTCCCAAAACAACAAAAACTTTTGACTGGTTACTCTATGTGACGGAACGAGTGGAGGAACTAGTGTGGCAGAGCAAGCACCTATTATTTGGACTTGGCTTCCTCGCGTTTTTAATGTACGAGCTTGCCCACTTCGCGAAATTCTTACTGATGAATTGGCGTGGTCACTAACAAACCTAATCTCGTTACCCGCATATCGATTTCCAAAGATTCGACTTATCCGTGTCCAATTCGATGCCTAATCGCGTGTTACCAAGGTCTAGATCTCTGCGGTGACGTCAAACAGAAGGGCCTAAGCAATAATTTCAACTAATTTGGGTAACCCGCCGCTCGGTCTCGCGATTGACGAAGACTAAAACAGATCACTTTTACTTTACTCGTTGACTTCGGATATTAAATGAAATTAATCTTACAACACCTCGCTCTCAACCTTCTGACGCTTTAGGGTCTGCATTAGACATTTAGCTAGCGCCCCAACTGCTTAAGCGTATACACCAGCGTCAGTCGTAAGCAGACCCTGGAAAGGTGTGTACGTGTCATTCATTTTACATGAAGTCGGTCTTGGCCTTTTTATCATTGCTTCTACTCTCAGCCTTCTATTGCTGATAGTAAAGCTCTCGGTAAAGAATTTGAAGCCACCGCTGTCGTATGGATACGTGCTTTTAAGCGTATCCAGATCGAATGGAAAGCACCAATTACGATCGAGCAACCTTCGCAACTAATTCAGCCTTTAGACCAAAGACCTCCGGGCGTGAGTTAGGTTAGGTCTACCGATGAAAGATCTTTTTTGAATCGCGAAGCGAATACAAGACGAATTGTCCAGGATGTGATTTAGATAGGGCTCTTTGTTGTAGAGCGACCTTATGACCCCTGCGTGACATGACACCGAGAATATCCTGCAACCCAAAATGACTGAGCACCGCTCGGGCCGGACATTTCATTTGCTAATTTCACCGAACATCTCATGTGCTAACGACAAACATTAAGAGAACAAATTGATGAAACACGAGTAAAATGATATAAAGGGTATGCCATAGCTTACATTTTAGGTGCTTCCATTTCTTGAGCGAGCTACTTCGTGGCTCAGAAGAAAGATGTGTAGCTATGCGACTAAAAGGTTTAATCGGTAAGAAGTCTATTCAACCTCACCGAAAGAGTCATCCGACAATCGACTATTACTTCGATACAACGCTTTATATCGTAAAGCGAACCAAAGAACTGGCTCGGGAAGCAAAAGAGCTGGTGATAGCCCTGCTTATACTCATTCTCTTGATTCAACATTCTTATCATGTGCTCATCAAATAGGTGAACAGACCAGTTTGATTGAACCAAACAAGTTAGGGATGCAATCTGTTATGTACTTCGCACGCTTTACTAATGTGAACATATAAAGTAGCCAGTCTGTCTAACACCGTAAAGGTGTCGGTTTGTCAGCTTCTCGAACCATTGACTGTAACCTGTCATCCGCGTTTATCCGCGGCTAACCCTCTGTGCTATTCTTCATCGCGCCTTTTTGCTTGCGAAAGTGGCGGAATTGGCAGACGCGCCAGACTTAGGATCTGGTACCGAAAGGTGTGGGGGTTCGAGTCCCCCCTTTCGCACCATTAATGCTCAAATTAAAAAATGAAAACTGAACTAATTGACGTCTCCCCAACTCGTAAGGAGATCAAGATCGAAATCGAGCCGGCGCAGATACAGAGTGCTTACGACCGTGTCAGCGCGCAGTACAGCAAGGCAGCGAACGTTCCCGGATTTCGTCCCGGACACGCACCTACTTCAGTCGTGCGTACTCGTTACAAATCCGAGATCAGGACTGAGGTGCTGCGCGAGCTGCTTCCGGAGGCTGTTAACAACGCCATCATCGAGCACAACCTCAACGCTCTCGGCGAACCAAACGTCGAACTAGATAACAACGCGGCTCTCGAAAAGCTCGGCGAAGAACCACTGACCCTCAAAGTCGGCGTCGAAGTGCTTCCTGAGGTAAAACTCGAGAACTATAAAGGACTCGAAGTCACGCGCCGCAAACGACCAATCGGAGATGCTGAAGTCGATAAGATGATCGACAATCTCCGTGACGCATCAGCGTCACTGCAACCGGTCGAGGATCGCCCTTCACAACTCGGCGACTCTGTGACGATCAACGCGCGTGGCAAATTCGTCGACGAGCCCGAAGCAGAAGAGATCAAAGTGGACGACGTCGAAGTAGTGATCGGTGGTCCAGGAGTACAACAGGAGTTCAGTGAAAATCTCACCGGTGTCAAACCCGAAGAAACTCGAACTTTCACCGTTGATTATCCCGCGGACTTCACATCGCCCGGCCTCGCCGGCAAAAAAGTTGAATACACTACTGAGGTCACCGCGGTTCGACAAAAAGAACTGCCGGAGCTCGATGAGGAATGGGTGAAGAGCCTCGGCGCCGATTTTGACTCGGTCGAAACCTTCAAGACAAAGGTGCGTGAAGATCTGGAAGCGCGGGCCATTGCTGAGTCGGATCACAATCTGCGCGACGAAGTGATCCGCAAACTGCTCGACGCGCACCCGTTCGAAGTACCGCAAAGCCTCGTCGAACAACAGACACAACAACGCTTACAGGGTGTCGTGCGACAGATGATAAGTCGTGGCATCGATCCTCGCAATGAACAAGTGGACTGGGACACAGCGCGCGCAGAGTTGATGACGCAGGCAGAGGAAGATGTGCGGTCTTCGATGCTGCTCGACAAGATCGCGGAGACCGAGAATATCAACGTCACCGACGAAGAAATTGATACCGAGATCGAAGCGATTGCAAGTGCCTCACGACAGACAAAAGAACAAGTACGTGCTGCCTTGACAAAGGATGGAGGCGAACGTAGCATCGCGCACAGATTGCGCAACCGTAAAGCGCTTGATCTTTTGATCGAAATTGCGAACATCACCGACGCTGAATGGACCGAGCCAAAGGAACCGGAAACAGCAGCGCCGCAGGATGAGTAGCAAGCAACAAGTTCCTTGAAGAGGTTAGACTGTATGGCTCTAGTCCCAATGGTCGTGGAGCAAACTTCGCGAGGCGAGCGGGCCTTCGATATTTACTCACGACTACTGAAAGACAATATTATTTTCCTGGGTACCCCGATCGACGATCAGATTGCCAACCTAATCGTAGCCCAATTGTTATTTCTCGAAGCCGAAGATCCCGAAAAAGACATCAACCTATATATCAATTCACCTGGTGGCTCGATCACTGCAGGCATGGCGATCTACGACACGATGCAATTCATTCGCCCGGATGTCACGACCATTTGCGTCGGACAATGTGCATCGATGGGGGCACTCTTGTTGGCCGCGGGCGCAAAAGGAAAACGCTTCGCTCTTCCTAACTCGCGTATCCTCATTCACCAGCCCTCAGGGGGATCACAAGGCCAGGCCACAGACATTCGTATTCAAGCAGAAGAGATTCTGCGAATGCGCGAACTCACCTCCCAGATTATCGCCAAGCACACCGGACAGTCTTACGACACCGTCGAACGTGATGTTGAACGCGATAAAATTATGTCTGCCAAGCAGGCCAAGGAATATGGTTTAATAGACGAGGTCATCGCGCACCGGGAGTAGAGACAGCGCGGTCCCCCAAAGGAGCTTCATCGCTAGATTATGGTGAGACGAACTGATGATACTCTGCGCTGCTCGTTCTGCGGTAAGTCGCAAAACGAGGTCAAGAAACTCATTGCAGGACCCACCGTCTATATCTGTAACGAGTGCATCGACATATGCAATGAGATCATCACTGACGATCAGCAGGCAGAGTCAGTAGCCACACGCCCACCACTTCCGAAGCCCGGAGAGATTAAGAACTTTTTAGACGAATACGTGATCGGCCAGGAGGAAACAAAGAAGCGCCTGGCCGTCGCTGTGTATCAACACTACAAGCGCATCGAGCTCGGTCGCCGGCGTTCAGACGTTGAGATTCAGAAAGCAAATATTCTTCTCATCGGACCAACCGGCACGGGCAAGACACTGCTGGCGCAAACGCTGGCGCGCATGCTGGCAGTTCCCTTCACCATCGTCGATGCAACTACGTTGACTGAAGCCGGCTACGTTGGTGAAGACGTCGAGAACATTATTCTGAAATTGCTTCAGGCCGCGAATGGCGATGTCGAGCGCGCGCAACAAGGGATCATCTATATCGACGAGGTTGATAAGATTTGTCGTAAGGATGAGAACCCTTCGATCACACGTGACGTGTCGGGCGAGGGAGTGCAACAGGCGCTCTTGAAGATCCTGGAAGGCACTGTGGCAAATGTCCCACCTCAGGGCGGTCGCAAACATCCGCATCAGGAATTCTTCCCGGTTGATACGACAAACATTCTCTTCCTTTGCGGCGGCGCTTTCGTCGGACTCGAAAAAGTGATCGAAAAACGACTGCGGAACAAATCGCTCGGATTTCATGCCGAAGTGAAAACAGGAATGCATCGTCACGCTGAAGCCCTTGCGGCAGTGCAACCGGAAGACTTGATCCGTTTTGGTTTGATTCCGGAGTTTGTTGGGCGCCTGCCGGTCTGCGGCGTGCTCCACGAACTCGACGAAGGCGCGCTGATCAAGATTCTTACAGAACCCAAGAACGCTCTCGTAAAGCAATACCAGAAGAAGTTTGATTTCGATAATGTTAAGTTAAAGTTCACCGAGGATGCGCTCAAGGCGGTCGCCCGACAGGCAGTTGAGCGAAAAGTGGGAGCCCGCGGGCTGATGATGATCCTTGAGGAACTGCTGCTTGACGCTATGTATACCCTTCCTTCTCAAAAACGCGTCAAAGAATTCGTCATAACCAGCGAAATGGTTGAACGTCGCCGGGCCATTCCGGGTGAAGGACTCACCGGAATCGACGGCGCCGCAGCCTAAGAAAAAACAGCCACAAAAAGGCGCCAAAATTCCCCATCTGTACTTCTTGTGCTTTTTTGCGGCCAAAACCCTCAATGTAGCGTACCCGACCGGAAATGTTTTACAATTAGCCCTCTTTCTCAGGTAGAGTTGTTTCAATCATGGAAGAATATTCAGACAGAACCCCCTCCGACGTAGCATGGTACCCGATGGTGCCAATCCGCGACGTCGTGATATTCCCCTTTACCAAAGTCGCTTTCAAAATAGGCCGCTCCGGATCGGTCAGGGCACTGGAACAGGCCCTCGCCACGGATCGGACGATTTTCCTGGCCACTCAACACGACGCCACCGTCGACGAGCCAACTCCGGAACAGATCTACGGGATCGGAACGCTCGGCCGCATTCTCCAGTCCCAAAAACAGGAGAATGGACAGATCAAGGTGGTGGTCGAAGGTCGCGAACGTGCGACAACTGTGCGTGTGGAAAATAGCGATGGCGCCTTCATGGCGCTCGTTCGTCGCGCGCCGGTCGTCAACGAAGAAGGCACACGTCTCGATGCACTGATTCAAAAAGTCGGCCAACTCGTCGAGCAGCACCTCCGACTCGCGCCTGACACGCAAACCGACGCACTGCAAACCGCACTTCGCAATCAGGAGCCTTCACATCTTGCGGATGCCCTCGCATCGCAATTGAGAATTTCAGTCGAAGACAAGCAGGGGCTGCTGGAGATTTTCTCTACGCAGGCGCGCCTGCAGCGTTTGATCGAGTTACTGGAAACCGAGATCGAGAAACGGCAACTGGACCGCACGATTCAAACTCGCGTCAAGCGACAGATGGAGAAAGCTCAAAAAGAGTACTACCTCAACGAGCAGATCAAGGCGATTCACAAAGAGCTTGGTCGCAAGGATGAAAAGGCAGAACTCGAAGAGCTAAAGAAGAAGATTGAAGAAGCTGGCATGACTGACGAGGCCAAAGAAAAAGCAATGCAGGAACTGCATCGCCTCGAAGCAATGCCGCCGATGTCTGCCGAAGGTACCGTCTCGCGAACCTATATCGACTGGCTGATCAGTGTGCCCTGGAAACAGAAAACTAAAGAGATCAAGGATCTAATCAAAGCTGAAGAGGTGCTGAACGAAGATCACTTCGGTCTCGAGAAGATCAAGGAACGAATCCTCGAGTATCTCGCCGTTCGCCAACTGGTGAAGAATCCGAAAGGCTCGATTCTCTGCTTTGTCGGTCCGCCGGGAGTCGGCAAAACCAGTCTTGGGAAATCGATCGCGCGAGCTACCGGACGTAAGTTTGTGAGACTTTCACTCGGCGGCGTGCGCGATGAAGCTGAGATTCGCGGTCATCGTCGCACCTATATCGGCGCGCTTCCCGGCCAGATCATTCAGATGATGAAGAAGGCTGGCGCAGTGAATCCGGTACTGCTGCTGGATGAGGTTGATAAACTCGGCGCGGATTTCCGTGGCGACCCGAGTGCGGCGTTGCTCGAGGTACTTGATCCCGAACAGAACCATACGTTCCAGGATCATTATCTCGACGTTGAGTACGATCTCTCGAAGGTCTTTTTCATCGCCACCGCTAACGTACTGCACACGATTCCGCCGGCACTTCAGGATCGTCTCGAGATTCTCCGGCTCTCTGGTTATACCGAAAGAGAAAAACTGGAGATCGCCAAGCGTCATCTGGTGAAGAAACAGGCTGAAAGCAACGGTCTCAAACTCGAACAGTTTAACTTCACTGATGAAGGTATTCTGGAAATCATTCGTCACTACACACGTGAGGCTGGTGTTCGCAATCTCGAGCGAGAGATCGGCTCGTGCTGTCGGAAGCTTGCACGAAAGTTTGTTTCTGAACAGATAAATGAGAATGCTCAGGCTGTGATAGTCGACGCGGAACGCGTTCGCGAGATGCTCGGACCGATTAAGTTCAGACAGCAGGGCATCGGCGCTGAGAGTGAAGTCGGACTCGCAACTGGCCTGGCATGGACTGAAATCGGCGGCGAAGTCTTGCAGATCGAAGCTACGCTCGTTAAAGGTCGTGGCGGCGTGACCCTGACAGGCAAACTCGGCGACGTGATGCAGGAGTCAGCACAAGCAGCGTTGACTTGCATTCGCGCGCGAGCTGAGCGCCTTGGCATGAGTCTCGACTTCATACGCAAGCGAGATCTGCACATTCATATTCCCGAAGGCGCCATTCCAAAAGATGGGCCATCGGCCGGTATCACTATGGCAACCGCGATGGCGTCTGCGTTAACACGCGTCGCCGTCAAGAAGAATGTCGCGATGACTGGCGAAATCACGCTGCGCGGAAAGGTGCTTCCCATCGGCGGTGTTAAGGAGAAACTGCTCGCGGCCCATCGCTTTGGCATTGATACGATTGTTCTGCCGAAAGACAACGAGAAGGATCTGACCGAACTGCCTGAGGAAGTTCGCGAGATGCTCTCGATTCATTTCGTCGAGACTATTGATGAGGTCTTGTCTCTCGCGCTTGAGGATTCGTGCCCGACAGAGGCCGCTACTGACGAAGGTCCGCCGATCTGGAATACCGAGCAGCCTTCACAAGGAATTCAGACAAGTTAACATCAACACAAAGCCATCCACAGACTACACAGATGTTTGCTGTCATCTGTGTAATCTGTGGATGGATCTACATAGGAGAATGCGCAATGAGTAAATATAAAGATGCAGATCTGATTCTGAAGCTTTACGATCTCCGCCGCGAGAAAACAATGCGCGAGGCGCGCAGTTGGTTTTTCACTTTCAACCCGCAGGGCAAAGAAGATTTTATAGATGTATTAACGAGTGATAAGAGCGGTCTTTATCGCATGGTGACTTCCTATTGGGACATGGCCTGCTCATTCGTTAACAACGGTGCTATCGATGCACAGATGTTCAACGATGCAAATGGCGAGCACTTCTTCGTTTACGCCAAGCTCGAACCTTTTCTTCCGGCACTGCGCGAAGAGATGGGAAATCCTAACTTTCTCGGCCACCTCGAAAAGGTGGTTAAGGAATCTCCTGATTACGAAACCAGACTGGCGAATATCAGGAACCGCATGCAGAAGCTGATCGCGCTCTACCAGCAACGCGCTGCTGCCAGTGCCGCGGCCGCGGGTAATTAGTAAGATATGCAAGGGCCGCGGATTGACGCAGATAAACGAAGATCGGATCGGCGTTCATCTGCGTTAATCCGCGGCCCTATTTCCGCTGAGTTCCTCAAAAGCGCCTTCAAAGAGGCTGACTGGCCCCGAGATTTCAAACCCGAGATCGCTTTTCTGGGACGTTCAAATGTCGGCAAGTCGAGCCTGATCAATTCTTTACTTGGTGTTCGCGGTCTCGCTCGTACCTCCTCAACGCCGGGCAGAACTCAGTCGTTAAATTTTTTTGAGATTAATGAGCAACTCCGATTTGTGGATTTTCCAGGCTTTGGGTACGCCAGGGTACCGAAGGAAATAAAATCCAGTTGGGGCGAGATGGCGACCAGTTTTCTTGCCAAGCGCCGCCAGCTTGTGCTATCAATTCACATCGTAGATTCGCGCCACGAACCCACAAAACAGGATTTGCAGCTTCACGAATGGCTTGAGGAAAGTAACAAGCCGCAGTTAGTTGTTGCCACGAAATCCGATAAGCTTTCGAACAACGAGTTGAGGAAGAACCTGGGGCACATTGCACGCGTGCTCAACAACGACAGCGTAATGGCCTATTCGGCCAAAAGCGGCCGCGGTCGCAGCGAGCTTTGGCGTGTGATAAAAAGCGCTATTGAAACGTCTGCGTAATCTATGGATGGTTTTATCCACAGATTACACAGAGACGTGATTTTCACGTTTGCGCTTTGCAACGCTAAGCTTGTATCCTGAACGGAATCCGAAAATCTCATCTGCCCCCTATTGGTAAACATTGATTTTTGGGCCACGCCCTTTGTTTGGGTGGCATCATAGACGTTACCGATTTGCCGCGCGCGAAAAGTTGAGTTACAGTGCAACATACCGTTTGAGGAGAATCAGAGTATTGCCCCGCGAATGAAGTGGGAGGCCGCGCGCCCGTCCTGCATCTCTCGCTCTACCACACAATCGTTCATTTCAATCATTTTAGTTAATTGGTAACCGCTGGAAACTGTGTAAAGAAATATAGAGAACAACCGATATGTCACAACGAACACGTTCACGCGCATCAAGCGCGAACAACGACGCCAACGGAGAAGACGGCGGCGCAACAGTAGCAACCGCCGAAGCTCCCGAACGAGAATCCAGAGAAAGCCGTGATGGCGGCAAGAATGAGGGCTTTCACAATCTGGCTGATCTCAAGGAGATGTCCATCTCCAAACTTACGCAAATTGCGAAAAGCATGGACGTGCCGGGCGCAACCGGCATGCGTAAGCAGGAGCTCATCTTCAAAGTGCTGGCCGCACAAACTGAAAAGAGCGGTCTCATCTTTTCTGAAGGCGTGCTGGAAACATTGCCGGATGGATTCGGATTTCTCCGTGCGCCTGAGTATAACTACCTGCCGGGACCCGATGACATTTACGTTTCGCCGTCACAGATTCGCAAATTTGATTTGCGCACCGGCGATACAGTCAGCGGCCAGATCCGGCCACCCAAAGAGGGTGAACGATATTTTGCGCTGATCAAAGTCGAGGCGATCAACTTTGAATCTCCCGATCAGGCACGCGAGAAAGTCTTCTTCGACAATCTCACGCCCCTTTATCCGGAAGAGCAGTTGAAGATGGAGACGTTGTCGGAAAACCTTTCCGCGCGCGTCATCGACCTGGTTACGCCGCTCGGTAAGGGACAACGTGGTTTGATCGTCGCTCCGCCGCGCACCGGTAAAACGATGTTACTGCAAACAATCGCCAACTCGGTGACGCAGAACCATCCGGAAACAACCTTGATCGTGCTGCTGATCGACGAGCGGCCTGAAGAAGTCACAGACATGCAGCGATCGGTCAACGGCGAAGTGATTTCATCCACGTTCGATGAACCACCGACACGCCACGTGCAAGTGGCTGACATGGTGATCGAAAAAGCCAAACGACTCGTCGAGCACAAACGCGACGTCGTTATTCTGCTCGACTCTATTACACGTCTCGCACGCGCTCACAACGCGGTCGTCCCGCCGAGCGGCAAGATCCTCTCGGGCGGTATCGATTCAAACGCGTTGCAACGTCCAAAACGTTTCTTCGGCGCTGCCCGCAATATCGAGGAAGGCGGATCGCTGACAATTATCGCCACGGCCCTGATCGACACTGGATCGCGCATGGACGACGTGATCTTTGAAGAGTTCAAAGGCACCGGTAACTCCGAAATCCATCTCGATCGTCGCTTGAGTGATAAGCGCCTCTTCCCCGCCATCGACCTGCAACGTTCAGGTACGCGCAAAGAAGAGCTGCTCATCAGCAAGGAAGATCTCAATCGCATTTGGGTGATGAGGCGCGTGCTCAATCCGCTCTCACCCGTCGAGCAGATGGAAGTCGTGCTCGAGCGACTTGAGAAGACCAAGTCCAACGCCGAATTTCTTGCCTCAATGCAGAGTTAAACTAGCCACAAAAAGGCACAAAAATCACAGAAGGTTTAATAAAAAACGTTTTGTGACTTTTGTGCTTTTTTGTGGCTGTACCCATTCCTATGCGCGTCGCGATCCTGACTTCTGAAGCTGTGCCTTTTGCCAAAACCGGCGGCTTGGCTGATGTTTCAGGTGCATTGCCAAAAGCGCTCCACAACCTGGACGTCGACGCGAAGCTGTTTCTCCCTCTCTACGAGCAAGTTGATCGGACGTTACTGAATGGCGGTTCTGTCGAGAACGTTCGCGTTGAATGGCGTGGCCAGGTACATCTGGTTCGTTTCTGGTATAGCGACGCCGCGGGCGCTCCGGCATACCTGCTTGAAGCGCCAGAGTTCTTCGCGCGTCAAACGATCTACGGTCACAACGACGACCACATTCGCTTTGCGTTCTTTTCGCGCGCTGCGCTCGCTCTGCTCAAACATTTGAATTTTGAACCTGACGTCGTTCACGGAAACGACTGGCCCTGCGGATTTGCGATGGCGGAGCTGCGTGCCCGGCGCCGCTACGAAGCCTTCTTCCAAAAGACGCGCAGCCTGTTTTCACTTCATAACGTCGGTTATCAGGGACTCTTCGATGCAGGCGATCTTTGGTGGCTCGGGTTTGGAGATCCGCCTGAACGCGACGACTTCCTCCTCGATCGTCATGCTTCTGCACTGAAAGCCGGGATCATGACAGCGGATGCGCTCTCAACTGTGAGCCCGCGTTATGCGCGCGAAATCCAAACGCGCGAACAGGGTCACGGACTAGACTGGCTCTTGCGTACACGCAGCGACCGCTTGGCTGGAATTACGAACGGTGTCGATTACAGCATCTGGAATCCGGAAACGGATCCGCACATTGCCGCAAACTTTTCCGCAGATGATCTTTCCGGGAAACGTGAGTGCAAGATTGATCTGCTGCGCCGTTTTGATTTACCGCAAGAACCTGAGCGACCGATCATCGCGATCATCTCGAGACTTGTCGGACAAAAGGGTTACGATCTGATTCGTCAGATCTCCCAGTCGATTCTGCAAACGGGATCTTTTTTTATCGCTCTCGGTGCAGGCGCGAGAGAATACGAAGAGTTTCTGCAACGTTGGCACGACGCGGCGCCGCGCCAGGTTGGCATTTACAAAGGCTACGCAGGCGAGCCGCTTGCGCACCAGATTGAAGCAGGCGCCGACATGTTTCTCATGCCGTCGCTCTATGAACCATGCGGTTTGAATCAGATGTACAGCATGCGGTACGGGACCGTTCCGATTGTGCGTGCAACCGGCGGCCTGGACGATACGGTCGAGCAATTCAATCCCGTTGATGGATCTGGAACAGGATTCAAGTTTGGACCGTATGAAGCAGGTGCTTTGCTTGAAAAAATACGCGAAGCCCTTTACTTTTATGCGCGGCCCGAACACTGGCAAAAGATTCAGCTCAACGGAATGTCAGTCGATAATTCCTGGGAGGCTGCCGCAAAGAAATACCTCGCCTTGTATCAGGAAATGGCACAGTTCTGATCTGTGTATCTGTGGATATGGCAAAAGTAATCGCAGTGATCGGCGCCCAATGGGGCGACGAAGGAAAAGGCAAGATCGTCGATCTGCTCGCAGAGCGTTTCGAGATCGTTGCGCGCTATCAGGGCGGACACAACGCCGGCCACTCAGTCCAGGTAGGCGACGAATCATTTGTGCTGCACCTGCTGCCATCGGGTATCGTGCATCGGGGTAAGACTTGTGTGCTCGGCAATGGCATGGTTATCGACCCGAAGGCCTTCTTTGTTGAAGCCGATCGACTCACGCAACAGGGCATCGAAGTCTCACCCGAACGCGTGAAGATCAGTTCGCGCGCGCATCTTATTTTTCCGTATCACCGCGCCCTGGACCACACGAGCGAAGAACGCCTCGGCAATGAGAAAGTCGGCACTACGCTGCGCGGCATTGGTCCGGCTTATGAAGACAAAGCTGGACGACGCGGCATTCGTACCGCCGACGCGCTCGTGCCCGACGTGTTGCGCTCTCGTATTGAGCGAAATCTTGAAGATGCGAATCGGATCATCGAGGCCTATGGCGGCGAGCGCCTCAATGCCGACGAGATCTTTAACGAGATGTCCGTGTTGACTGAGCGGCTTGGGCCATTCATCGCTGATACAACACACTATCTCAACGTCGCCGCGACCGAAGGACGTTCGATCCTGCTCGAAGGCGCCCAGGCTACGTTGTTGGATGTGGATCACGGTACTTATCCGTTTGTTACATCGTCAACAACTGTTGCGGGCGGTGCGATTATCGGCACAGGGTTAGCGCCAAGTAGATTAACGGGTGTGTTGGGAATCGTTCGCACCTACACCACTCGCGTCGGTGAAGGTCCGTTTCCCACTGAAATGCTCGAAGGTGAAGCGGAATTGGGCCAGATGATTCGCGAGCGTGGTCGTGAGTATGGGGCCTCAACCGGGCGCCCGCGTCGTTGCGGCTGGTTTGATGCGTTTGCAACTCGTTACGCGGCTGAGATCAACGGCTTCTCTTCAGTGGCACTGACAAAGCTCGATGTGCTCGACACACTCGACGAGATCAAGGTCTGTACCGGTTACAAGCTCGACGGCAAAATATGTGAATCGTTGCCTGCTGTCTCGCAGGATCTCCGACGTGCTGAACCGGTTTATGCGACACTGCCGGGTTGGAAGAGTTCGACGCTCGGCATGACGGAGATGAGTTCCCTTCCCGCCAACGCGCGACGCTACGTCGAATTCTTATCAGAACAGATAGGCGTCGAGATCGGCCTTGTCTCGACCGGCCCCGAACGCAGCCAAACGATCATCGTGCAGGACTCGGCGTTGGGGGGCTGGCTCCGCGATAGTAAATGAGAATGTAAGCAGCGACGACCCAGTCGTAGGTGATGCAAGCGAGCGTGTAGTCCAAGGGGGCGAAGCTTCGTCCTGGACCGAGGTAATGCAATCCAAAATCCCACACGGGATGCAGTGCCCACCCCAGTGCGAGCCACTTAGCTGGTCCTTTCCATCCAGCTAAACCTAAGGCACCGTAAGCAATGCATTGCAACAACTCGATCAACAACCAAATTGGCGAAGCGGGACCAACAAACGCGAATCCGAGATAGGCGCCCGCAGCAGCGAACAGAACTGTCGCCAGCAAAGTCCGGCCTGCCACATCACTCCAAAACTTCGAAAGGAGGAAAGCGACTAGCGCTAACAGTGCGCCACCAATCGCACCTTCAATTAACACCGCGCCAATCAACTCAGATTCCGTCATAATCGATAGCCACAAAGAAGCACAAAAGACACAAACGATTTTCCTCATTCATTGTTTCTGGCGCTTCCCTTTGTGCTTTTTGTACCTCTTTGTGGCAGGTTTGGACAATCGTTGTGGCCTTCGGTAGAATGCCGTCCGAAGTTCCTTCAAAAGAGCACGCTGGAGCGTGCTCTCTGCATGTAGATGGGCCGATAGCTCAGTCGGTAGAGCAACTGGCTTTTAACCAGTGGGTCGCAGGTTCGAGTCCTGCTCGGCTCAATTCCCTTTCCTAAGAAAACAGCGAATCGGGCAGATTCGAGTCGCGCGCGTAGATCAAAACATTGGTGTCAACGGCGTTCATGCATCTCGTCACGGGTCAGACGCGGAGCGTCAGCACGAAGCGGGTGTGCGTCCCAGCTTGCGAACAACTCGCGCAAGGCGCGCCCACGCTCTTCGTCGCTCGTTGCGGTCGGCGCCAAAACGTGAGGATCATGCACGGTTATTTCGACTTCTGCGTTTTCCGACACATTCAACTTCTCGCCGTTGGATATTGGCGCGAATGCTCCATCCCTGTAGATTGCTTTTAGTCTCACGGACATACCTCTCACCTCTTCTGCATTCTAGCACCCTCTCAACGTTGCCATTAAGCTAAGTAACCGAGGCCTAATGCACCAGCTCCTACGATTCGTTCGCGCCGGATTGCCTAGTATACTCCGCGAGCCGTTCTGCTCCTTTTCGCGCCGCCTGTTCGTTAACGTTGACGTGACGAACTGAGTGTGACCGGAGATCTTCATTGTTTCTGTCGCAGGTATCCCGGCCTGAATTATCCCCGTAATCGCTCTGTGCCGACAATCATGAAACCGGACGTCCTCAATTCCTGCTTCGTGCAACGCTGGCAAGAACCCGTTCTTGACCGTGACTTTGATTCCAAACACCAGCTCTTGATAATTCGGGGGCGCTACGACGCGCAGAGCGAGTAGAACCTCACGTACTCGTGGGGTCATCCCAATGGTTGCGGTCGCTCTGTTTTTGTGTTTGTTGCTCGAACTCGAATCAAATCGAGCGCGAATGCACTCGGTCTGGTGCTCTGCAGCACGGCCTTCGTATAGCCAAAAACTATCTACAAAGTTCGATAGCGGCGCTTTCGGTTTGTGAAACTTGAAAATCGTGTCGACCTTTAAGATTGCAAACTGGGATTTGTTACCGGCTATCTTTATTGCGGAACGCGTCACAATCAAATATTTGACCAAACAAATAGAAATATCAAGTTCTCGTTTCGTCGTCTGCGGCATTCTCTTTGCCACTTTGCCTTATGACTCTCGATCGGCTTTGCACAAAAAGTCTGATTTCTCTGTGCAGTCTCTGTGTCCTCTGTGTTCTCTGATGTGTCTCGGTGGTTAACTATTTCGAAGTAAAATCAACCACAGAGGCACAGAGGACACAGAGATTGCACAGAGAAGAAGTCCGATAAGGACTTTTCGTGCAAAGCCCTCTCGATCTACGACATTCGTATGACGGCACTCGGTACGTCTGTGAGTTGATCCTGAATTGTGGCACGCACCCAATTGCGGGGCGCGAAAATCGTACATCACAATTCGTGCCTGTGCGGTGACAAAAATATGACTTACATTCCATGCCGCGAACTTCCTATGAGCTATAATTTTCACGACGGTAACATCGGGATACCTGACATAAGAACGGGCTAAGACTGAGACAGTTGTGTTGATAACAGTGGGAGCGGAGCAGTAGTGGCACGATGAAGAATGGCCAAAAGTCTGACCGTTGGCTGCGTTGGACCGCTTGTTACCATAAGACCAATGGCAAGTGGCTGATCGTCCATGAACAGGTCTCGGTTCCCGTTGATGTGCCAAACGGCAGCAGTGCTGGATCTTAAACCGTAGCCATCTCACCGACCGTGAATCCGTGAAGAGAGATCATGTTCACTGGTTTCGATTCAGAACTCATCGCGATTCGAGAGACCTCCATCTTCGTCCGCCGGGGTGGCGCTGGGCCACCCGTCCTCCTGCTTCATGGCTTTCCGGAAACGCACCTCATGTGGCGCGACATCGCGCCGATCCTGGGCCGCGATTTCACAGTTGTCTGTGCGGACCTCCGAGGCTATGGTCGCAGCAGCTGTCCACCTTCTGACCGCAGCCACTCGCCGTACGCCAAACGAGCAATGGCTTGGGACATGGTGCGCGTGATGGAGAAGTTGGGTTACGACCGTTTCTCCGTTGCCGGACATGATCGCGGCGGACGAGTCGCTTACCGGATGGCGCTCGATCATCCACACAGCGTGGTACGTCTTGCGGTTCTCGATGTTGTGCCTATCGCAACGGCCTGGGATCGGGCCGATGCACGGCTCGCCCTCGCGTTCTGGCCCTGGATCTTGCTGGCCCAGCCTGAACCGCTACCTGAGCGGTTGCTGGCTGCGGCGCCCGATGCGGTGATTGATGATGCGCTCGATCAGTGGGGCTCGGCCGCCGACGTCTTTTCATCGGCGGTAAAGGCCGCCTATGTAGAAGCGCTCAACGATGCCGCGCATGTTCATGCTATCTGCGAGGAGTATCGTGCCGCAGCCACTATCGACCGGGAGCATGACAAGGCGGACCGTGACGGCGGCAATCGCATCATGTGCCCAATCCTCACACTTTGGAGTTCAACGGGCGGTCTGAACGCCTGGTATGCCGATGAGGGCGGTCCGCTGGCGCTGTGGCGGAAGTGGGCTGACGACGTAAGTGGCCGCAGCGTCGACGGTGGACACTTCTTTCCGGAAGAAAGGCCCGAGGAGACAGCGAACGAGCTGCGCAACTTCTTTGCCGCTCCATGAAGAGAACGGGCATTCACTCGGTACGGTTAATCTGAATTCAGGAGGAATCAAAGATGACGCTCAAAGATTTTTATCTAAAACGGGCCAAGGCGGAGTTTCCGGTCTTTCTAAAAGTTCTTCGCGCATTGCCCAAGGACCTTAGCTACAAACCGCACGATCGTTCACCCTCTGCCGAGCAACTCGCTTGGACCGTGACTTATGAAATGAAGGCGTTAATCGATGTCGTTAACACTGGCAAATCCGAGTGGGAAAATATTACGCCACCAGGTCTCGATGAGATGATCGCGATGTATGAGAAGTGGTCCACCGAGTTAGTCGCCAAAGTTGCTGCGTTGGATGATGCCTCCCACGAGAGGAATGCACAGTTTCTCTATCAGGGACAGGTCGTAATGGAGAGACCAATGCTGGAGTTTCTTTGGGACTTTATGTTCGATGCGATTCATCATCGCGGGCAGTTGAGTGCATACCTACGACCGATGGGCGGAAAGGTCCCGTCGATTTATGGACCATCGGCTGATGATCCCGGGATGTAACAACTCTCAAGTCTGTGGCGAATTTCGCCGGAGTTATTTTGGCGGCGTCTCAATTTTCAGCAACCAGATATCCGCTTCGTTACTTCCGCTGGTGTAATAGAGTCGCTTATTGTCGCGTGAGAGAGCGTAGCTGCCGATTTGACTCGGCGGTTTGAGTGCAAAGATTTCACGCCACTTGCCGCTAAGACGATCGAGCAGGTATAGCTTCTCGCCTTCACGAAACAGCACGCGACGGTTGTCGTTCAACCAGATAGGATAAGAACCGAAACCCGTTACAAAACGTTCATAGCGCTGCTCGGCGAACGCGTAAACCACCATCGCGCGTTGTTCGAGTAACGGTTGCCAGCCGACCAATAACGTGCCATCAGGCGACCAGTCCCACGGAATGAACCCGGGTGGCGGCTGTCCAGGTAAACTCTGCGGCGTTTGCTCGGCCCCGGGAAGATTCGCGTCGATAAAATAAGAATTCACATTCCGAATCTGATAGAGCAACTTGCTGCTGTCAGGCGACCACACCGGCGCAATCACTTCGCGATCCGGTTCATGCGTCATCTGCGCGAGTCCCGATCCATCAGGCCGCACTCTCCAGATTTCGTATTTGCCGCTGCGATCGGAAAGAAAAGCGATCCATTGTCCGTCAGGCGACCAGCGCGGCACGATGTCCTGGGCCACGTCATCAGTCAATCGACGCAACGGTGTGCCTGTGTGGTCCGCCGTGAAGAGATCCTGCTGCGGTTCACCGCGTGCGAGATAAACAAAACTCTGTTCATCGGGTGCGAGTGAGAAAAACGCATAGCGCTTAAGTCCCTGAGTCAAAAATGAAGACGCACCGTTGACCTCGCCGCGTGATGGATCGAATCCGATCTGCCAGACGTTTTCACTACGCGTACTCTGCCCATAAACAAGACCGCTTGGAAGCGTAACCTTCATCATTGATGGAACGAATGGCCTGCACCTTACTTTCAGCGTCCGCGCTGAGATCACCAACGGTTGTATCGGTGAGCGCTGTAGTGGCACGCTGCCTCAATTTGGCCTCGTTCGGGCGGACCCACAAACGGTTCTGGTAGAGACGTTCACAGGCAATTACACCGCTAGTTTTGAAAACATCGCGCTGGTTCTGTCGGATGGAAAGGCCATCGGTTCGCTCGTCCTATCCAGTCCGAACGGCTCGCTGCAAAGGATTCGGATCAAGGGCGGCGAAATAGACTTTCGCAACGGAAACGTTTTCTGGTTACGCGGTCAGCCGACCTCGAGCGCAGATCAACTTCCCGTTTTGATGGTCATCGCTAATCAGGACGGTCCTACTGAGCCCTGCCGCATCTACGACATCGCAGGCACACAAGTCCCGGCGCACTTCGAAGCTCAGGGACGCATCACTGCGCTCGTAGTCGACCCCGATTGACGTCACAAAAAGCAGTCCACAGATTACGCCGATTATCTTCTGCGTAATCTGTGGATGACCTTTTAATCTCTGTTCACTCGTTTAGTATCGACAAATACGCTCGCCACGGTCCAACAGCATCGCGATATTGTTTCGACAGTACACGCACGATCTGCCGGATATGCCCGAGATCGTGAATGACCCACGTGGCGAGCAATTGCTTCATTGTCACAACTCCGAGTTCAGGATGCTTGCCGCGTTTCTCCAGTAGCGACGGACTAAGTTTCATGTTGTCTAGTTCTTTAAGATTTTCACGCCGTCGTTCTGCAAACGTATCAAGCAACTCCGCGATCGACTTGCCTTTCGACTTCTCAAACATCGCAACCCGATCGAACGACTCGAAACTACGCGTTTCGCCATGATCGAGAATAATCTTCGCACGTGGAATCCAGTCAGTTTCTTCGCCGTGAATAAGATGGCCCATGACATCGTACGGACTCCATGTCTCTGGTCCTTCATTCTGAAGGAGCCACGCCTCTGGCAAATCGCGCAGCATTGAATTCAGCGTGGACGGTGTACGACTGAGAAACTCGATCGCATCTTGAAGTTCAAATTTCATCTACAATTGACTCCGTTAACTGTTCTTTCGAAGTTGATCATGCACCTCAATGGCGGTGAAAATCGACATAGGTAGGCCATCACTAGCTTTCTCTGTCACGCCACTGTGCATACGGGTCCGTACACGGTGGTTCGGCGAGTTGAGCTTTAGTTCACAATTATCGGCATTAGCCCTAGCGACGCGAAGTAGGCGTTGGGCAATGCAATGGTTAAAGTGGGCGAGTTGCTGAGTCGCCACGGGCCATGAGCACTGTTTGATCGAAACTGGTCGGGACGACTGGATTCGACCCGGCGACCTCACGTTCCCAAACCGGCAACGTAACAGCGCGCCTGTTACGTGTGATGACTTTAACCAACATTTACGCGGATCGCAGCTCATTTTCACTTGCGCCTATGCTCACCTGGGTAGTGTCCTAATCTGAGATCTGGAATTGAAAGTTTGGCACGGTCTTTGTTCCGGGCTATAATTGGCGCATGGCATACGAAGTACATTCTATACGAGACATTACCAAACCCCATTACTATCCTTGGGCATTAGGGGACGAAGTCTTTGTTAATAAGGCAGGAGAAACCGCTAAGGTTACCGATGCTTTTTGGGATGGTAACGCAGACGGCGGCGCGTATTCGCTGACTTATGAATTAAAGACCGGAGAAGGCCAAACGATTAGCCGACGTTTAGGCGAAATACTCTTGCTTAATAGACCTTGCCATCCGCGTTACTGAGTCTTTGGTGTCGGATCTAGCGTGGGCGATTCTTTCTACTATTTCACAGCCTGCAAATCACATTTCTGACGGGTCGATCCGGTCATCGATTAAAGTCTCGACAGAAATGTCAGAGACTTTGGAATAGGCGAGTAAGACCATCAAAGGCGGTTCGTTCTTATTCAATTCGTACTTGGAAATGTTGGGGTAATGAATCTGATCCTGCATTCCCATCCGTTCGACTAATTCGCGCTGAGAGCATCCGAGCGATTGCCGGATCTGTAATAACTTGACGGCTAGGTGTTTCGGTCGTGGTCGTGCGTGGCCCATTACAATTGTTTCTCCGGCTTCTGTTTCTCAATCAGTTCTGCCTCTGCGTGGAGGGCGTCCCTGAATTCATTGACAACCTTTAGCAGTCGATCAATCTTGGCGAGGCTCGCTTTGCGCTGTCTCGGACTAGCTAGACCGAATTCAAGCATGATCCGCCTGTCACAGTCGGCTATAATCAAAATGTAGCTGCCTAACAGGTAGGTTCCTTCATCGCTGGAATCAGCAACCGCCTGAATGAATGACGGGGCGCTAAGTGAGATCGGATTGAGGAATACCCGTTTACGATATGCCATGCGGATTACCTCTGAGGAAATGATTAGGTGAAGATCGCCCGGTACATCTGGGCGGACAACACAACCTATCAAACAAGCCTCATGATACTAGCAATTGCTAGCAGTAGACGCAAGCCGTTCGGAGGTAACTCCTAATGGCGAAGCGTCCTGTACCTCGAAAGCTCGCGAAGAAACTCGCGCAGATCCGCGCAAACTTAGGATTGAGTCAAACGGAAATGGTCAAGGCGTTGAACTACAAAGCGTCGCCGCTTTATCCGGCGCAGATCTCGCAGTTCGAGAGCGGCAGAAGGGAACCGCCTTTGATGGTTCTGCTTGCTTACGCAAAGCTGTCGGGAATCTCAACCGATGTCCTGATCGATGATAAGCAGACAATTAGGTAGCCTCGTACTTCCTCGTTTTCCTCGCATTTTCCTCGCGTCTTATTTGCTTTTTTTGGGGGACTTCATTAAGATGGTCATCCATGATACTACGGGTGATATCATGGATGCCGCCAAGATAAAGAAAATTAGGCGGCGAATTAATGATCTTCGCCAGAAAGGTAATAATGTCCGCCATCGTGATTTGGAAGGCATCGCGGTAGCGCTGGGCAGAAAGCGATCCAAAACGCGAACCACCGAACCGACCTATGTGAGTGAGGTTTTCGACACTAACGTAATAACAATTCCCGATCATTCAGGCACTTTAAAGAAATGGACGGCGATGAGCATCCTAGATCAACTTGAGGCCGATTTGTCTTTGTTCGAAGAGGAGTCTGAAAGAAAGGAGAACTCAACGATCAATGCAACAGAAGGATATTCAAACTAAAAAGACTGCGGCTGACTACTTAAAAGAGCCGTACAGTCGCGTTCTTATTCCAGAAGGAGATGGCGGTTATTCGGCCGAACTTCTGGAATTTCACGGTTGTGTTTCTCAAGGAGATTCGGCAGAGGAAGCATTAAATAACCTAGACCAAGCGGCAACCAACTGGATCGAAGAGACGATCAGACGCGGTAATCCAATCCCTCCACCTTCAATTAGTTACGGGTATAGCGGCAAGGTGGCCCTCAGACTGCCCCGTAGTTTACACCGGAAGGCGGTTGAGATGGCAGAGCGAGACAAAGTAAGTCTCAATACGTTTCTGGTTGAGGCGATAGCCGCTCGCGTTAGCGCAACGGATCTAGCTTCGAAAGTTGTTGAGAGTCTTGATCGAAGGATCGCCAGCCTGAATGCGAGCGTGCACCCTCTGTCGATTATGTGGGAGAGCGTGTTGGATAAATTTTTGCAGATTCGTTCCGAACAAACACCTAATACAAGAGCGTCCATGCCATCTATTTGGTCAATCAACGAACTTCAGGTGAAAATCAATGGCTGAAGCTACCCGCTACATGTTGGAATTCAAAGAAATTGCGTCGGACATAGTCCGGAAACTAGATATTCAGGAGGGCTTCTGGGGAATCTGTATTGAGTTTGGGCTCGGCGCTCAGAACATACCAACTGGGCCAGACGGAAAGGTTTTGGTTCCTGCTGCACTGACAATTGTTCAAAAGATAGGGATACAGCGCTTTTCGGAACCAAATAGCCTGACGGTTGATGCTGCCGAGATTAATCCACGAAGCACAAAACGCGAGAAGCGATCCGGAAAAAGGGCAACGACCGCAGAACAAGCAAGAAAATAGCGGAGGACATCCCTTGTGCTGGCGCACGTAAATGGAATTTACATCCAATGGGTCCGTTCGCGCGGTGGGATTCGATTCCCATGTCCTCCGCCAACAAGGCTAAACTATCATGCCTTGATCGCCTGATTCAAGGTTTCGCGTACCCACGTTGACAAGTCCTTGCCTTCTGACTTCGCCGCGTTCTGATACGCCTTCTTTTCAGACTCTTGGACGCGAGACTGCAATACGATTGTTTTCGCCTCGCCCTTTGGTAGTGTTGGTCTACCTACCTTTTTTCGTTTTTCTCGCATTCTGAATCTCCGAAATGATCGCCGCTCGGACTGCCGCTTGCGGCGAATCTACGGGCGGCAGTTCTAACACTGTGAAGTAGCGCGACCGCCTCCCTCGGTTGTTGAGTATCCCCAGCCATAGCCGCGTTTCGCCTTCGGATGCCCGCGTATGTCGAACACTTCAACGTCACCTTGCCAAACTGTCTTGCCTTGAAATTCTTCAGTGACGGGCACAGTCTCAACATACGTTGCGTCGCATCCGTGTAACTTCAAAAACACTGCCTGTAGTTCTGCGATGTGGTCGCTCATAACGCGGCCTCGACTAGATCTTCCCAAGACCAAAACTTGCGCTCAATTCCTGCCGCCATGCAAGGCGTCATTTTCAAAGTGTTGTGTGGTCTAACGAAATTGTAAGCGGCGAAGTGAAGCGCCACAGCCGCTTCGAAGTTCTCACGCTTCTTTGAGAACGCGAGCGTCAAACGATTCAGCCGCTTAACGTGTAAGCGAGTGCTGGCGTTCAGGCGTTCAACGTGCGAAGTGTGTGCGCGAAGTAGATCGGGATTGCCCGCGATTGCGAACTTGCTAACAGAGACAAACTTGGGCGGCGAGTAGCGGCGCTCTGGCGTGTACTTACTGCCATCTTCGGTTTGGTACGATTTTACAATCTGCGAATAATCGACATCCGCTCCCCACGCTTGCTCAACCGCGTCCAAGTAGGCCGGGAATCCATCGCTGGCTAACTGAATCCGATTCTTAAGGCGGCTCGCTAGGTCTGCAATGAACGCATCCGTTGACGCTGAATCGCGCTTGCCATCCAAGTATGACGGAACGATCTTGCTATCACTGTCAATCGCGCAATACGTCCAGACTGAGCCAACTTCGTAAGGATTGTCAGACTCTTTCATCGTCCGATCTTCTTTCCGACAAACCCCCAAATTTCATCGACCTGAATGCTGGTCGATTCGAGGTTACGCATCTTAGCGTCCAACAACCGCGCACAGCCTTGACCGATGCGGGACACCCAAGCGCATGATCGTGTCCCGATGAATCCCGGTCATTCTCTCTATAGACCAGATACTCGAACCTTCAGCTAGTGCTGCTGTAACTGCAATCTGTTTGTCTATACTTAGGTGGTTGTTAGACATCGTTTCCGTCTCCAGTGGAGATAATGTACTACGGAAACTATAATTTGTCTACAACCTATTTCGTGTACTACAATATCTGCCAGATGAGGGCACGAGCTATGAACAGTCTACCGTCTTGGATAACCGCCGAAGGCGTGCTTCGACTTTGTGAGATCGTCGCGATAGTCTCAGGATTACTCACGCTAGGTGCGCTAATAGGGCGAACCGCTGCCGGTAGGACCGTAAGCGAGCGCCAAGCGATTGAGCGGGAGAAACTCAGGCTGGAAATCGCAACGCAACAAGAGCGGGCCGCTAAAGCTGAAACCGCCTTGAAAGAAGTTTCGGATCGTGTGTTCCGGCAAAGCCAGCCACGGTGGGGATTTATCATTGGGTTAGCCGAAATCTTAAAGTTAAAGCCAAAAGGCAACGTTGAAATTCTCTATGTGGCCAATGACGAGGAAGCGTATATGGCGGCATCCGTGCTTGAGCTACAGTTAAGGGATGCTGGTTGGCATGTGATCCGGAATGTGCCCATTAGCGAAAAGGACATAATGCCCGTTTGGAAAAACCTGAAAGCCCCGCTACTTTTTAGAGCGGGTGGAGAACCCGGCATTACAGTTGTTGGTAGAGACGAAGGGAGTCCGTTCAGTGATGAAACGCCAAGCGGTGCGTTGCTAAATGCGATAATAAAGCTTGACGTTAGAGCGACTGGCCGATATGCAGACTTGCCGAACGGCCTAACCCGGCTAATTGTTGCGTCCAAACCCTAAAATAAATTCCGAATCTCAGATTAGGACACTACCGCTCACCTGATACAGCTTGTTTCAGTTCAAGCCCGACACAGTTTTCCTCACAGTCAGGTGTCAGCACTACCTTCATCAAGCTCCATCAAAGGGTTGTCAAATCTGGCTCCCACAGTGGACACTCTTCGCAACCTTTTCTATGCGCCGACAGTAGACCTAAAAATGACGTTTGACCTTCTGCGACAGCATAGAAGCTCTCCAAGGAAAGGCTGCTCGAAAGTGAAGTTGCTGCTTGACGAGTGCGTAATGCGCCACCTCAAGCGCGACCTGGCCGGCCACGAGGTGCTCAGAACGGGGACGGAATTCCAAGAGCTAGGCAAATGCTTCGAACTGTTCCCTGGGGAATTTCTCGATGACGCGGCACGGCGGCGGATTTCCTGGTTTGGCGGTTGATATAAAGGCTAGGCTGTCTTCCTTCGCGCATGAGCTGGCAGCCCTAGCTTTCAAGATGGCGAGTTAAGTCGATTCGCTTCATGCGGCGCGGAAGGAGATTTCTTCGCTACTGATTTTTTCTCTGGCAACATCTTCGGCTAGTAAGCGGTTTCCTTCCAGCACCATCTCGATTGCTTCATCCAGATTTCGCCGCGCCTCCTCGACATCAGCTCCGAGCGAGATCGCGCCCGGAAGCTCCGCGACCGAGGCCTGAATCAGTCCATCGGCTTTTTCATAGATTATGGTCATCTTGATTTCCATGCGTCTCCTCCGGGCCACATCATATCACGAGGCAACATGGTGAGAGCCGATTCGATTGCGCCGAAACGATCTTCAGATTCTCATGCCACTGGTCTCGGGATTGAAGAGAGCCACGAAGTAGAGCGTGTCGACGAATGCGACTTTCACGGCTGCTGCTTCGGCGCTCCGTAGAGGTAATGATCCGGATTGATTGAGCCGTCGGTGGGTACGTTCTCCCACGTGTCAGCCTGTCCGACCACTCCATAATCTGCTTGCCGAGCTCGGCAGTGTCGCTGGATTCCCGCAATGCCGCCCAACTCGGAAACGCATCTCTGACGACATCGATAACTCTCGTTGGGATTGGTCCATCGAAACAAGGAGCCAATTCTTGCCAGAAATAAGCTCTTGAAATCGCCGAAGAGATGAAGGGCACGAGCGCAATCAGTTGAGATTCTGACCCCCAACCACACTGGACACAGCGATTCCAACAACCTCTGCACGACCATTTACCTGGTTCTTCTGCCGCTTATCGCTCATGAGTTGCGTCGCTTACTCAGTTGAGTAGAGGACTTCCACCGCCTAACTGTCGAACATGCTCGGCACACAACAAAAGGGGGCGACACTGCTGTTCGCCCCCTTTCCCACGTTCTGAACGAAAAGTTACTTACCGCCGCATTTGTGCTCACATTCCACAGTCTGTTCGTTATTGCCAGCCAATGGGCCTACACCTTTACGTCCCGGATGCTCAGCGATCGAAATGTTTGCCGTCCCCACGTTGTCGCTGTAATTCGATTCCGGCAATTGGTGACAGAATCCCAGCGGGTCGACGTTGGGACAGGCTTCGCCGGCTTGCGCTACGAATGGTGGATTCACAGTGATGCGAATGACGTAGTCTCCTGGTGGAACGACGGGCTGACCGTCACCACCATCGAGCACAAAATATTGTCCTGAAAGAGTAAAACGATACGTATCGGCCCAGCCTGCTGTTATGCCCTGGTTGCCCGGTATGCCGATGGCGCCACAACTGCGGAACTTTCCTTCACGCGGCGGAGTGCCACCTATAGAAGTCGGCACTGGATCCGTATCAAGCATGCAGAACCCACGCTTGGCCGCACGCCACACTTGACCGGTTCGAGGATCGACCAGTTCATACAGCGCATAGTGACGGAAGTGATAGTGGTGGTGGCAAGTCGCTAGTTCAAACAAGCCGTCGTCGGCCGCAACGTGATCGTTGGGATCGCCGACGAAGATATCCTGATTTCCGATATTCGGCGTCATGACTGTGAAACGCACGAGTTTGCGCAGTCCGGGGTCGACTTCACCTTCAATCGCGCTGCATGAATCAGCCGCAATTTTTTCGTCGCGCACGACCCACTGTGATCCGAGAACGTCCGAACGAACAATAAGATTTGGACCATCAACTGGAGTCGCACCACTTCGCGGAGTGTTGGCAAACCACGCAATACCGACCGCGACACAGAGTGCCAAGAGGATTAGCAAGGAACGGATTTTAGACATGGCGTCTCCTTTGAAGAACTGAAAGGTTCCCAGACCGGCGGTTCAGCAAGGCGAATTTCGAGGCTGGTCTGAAAAGTGTATACAAGTGTCAGGAACTTGTTTTTTGATCTTGGGGGATCGAGCGAAAAGCTCACCCACTCCATGGAGAAGTCGCGAGCCTAACGCTCGCAGAAAGACAAGTCAAGCCACAAAGGCACATAGGATCGGACCAGAAGATGATTGTCATTTAGCTTTGATAGTGAGCAGCACTATCTCAGGCGGGACGCCGAAGCGCACCGGTACGATGCTCGTGCCGATACCGGTTGACACGAAGAGATGATGATTGTTTTCAAGTAGAATGGAGATGGAAATGACGAATGCAACGGTCATAGTCCGATCATTAATCTATCACTTAGCGGCGCGGGTTCTGCTATCTTATCCCAAATGTTTTTCCTGACTCTGTTGGGACAGGATTTACAAGATTTGCAAAATTGACAAGATACCTCCGAAAACAATGAAAGCAAAACTCTCGATTCTCCCCCTGCTCTTATGCTTTGCGATCAATGCCTTTGCACAAACTCCGGACCGGCAGTTTATCCGCACGGACGCTAAGGTGATAGCGCTGGCTCACGTGCGCGTAATCGACGGCACTGGCGCCCCAGCGAAAGACGATCAGACGATCATTATCAGCGACGGAAAGATTCAGTCAGTCGAGTCAGCCGCAACCACGAAGATTCCAGCAAACGCGCAAACGCTCGAACTCAATGGATACACTGTCTTGCCCGGTCTCGTGGGAATGCACAACCACATGTTCTTCCCGATGGGTGGCTCGCCGCCGATGTATTCCAACATGGGCATCAGTTTTCCCCGTCTTTACCTTGCGCTCGGTGTGACGACAATCCGCACCACGGGCAGCGTCGCGCCTTACTCCGATCTCGAGATCAAGAAGTTGATCGATGCTGGACGAATGATCGGTCCAAAGATGCATATCACGGCGCCATATCTTGAGGGCCGTGGTTCGTTCACTCCCGTGATGCACACTCTCACTGGTCCGGAAGATGCGCGGCGCATGGTGAATTTTTGGGCCGACCTCGGAGCAACTTCCTTCAAAGCATACATGAACATCTCGCGCGCTGAATTGCGTGCAGTAGTCGAGGAAGCTCACAAACGCAGCCTAAAGGTTACGGGACACCTGTGTTCCATCGGATACAAAGAAGCTGCTGAGATCGGAATCGATAATCTGGAGCACGGCCTGTTTGCAGATTCGGAATTTGTTGCTAACAAACAACCGGACCAGTGCCCGGGCGGCGCTGTCACAGCCAGTCTTCGCCAACTCGATCTGAACAGCGCAGCCGCGCAGGAGACGATCCGCACACTGGTTTCAAAGAACGTAGCCATCACTTCAACGCTGCCGGTCTTTGAAGCAGGTAGCGCTCTGCTCGCGCAAAGCGGTATCGGTGCGAGTAGTGCATTATTGAATCAGCGCGTCTTGAGTGTGATGTCAACTGATGCACGCGTTCGATATCTTCAGGCGCGAGCCCGTGTTTCGCCCGAGTCGAACTTCCTACCGCTGATGCGAAAGGCAATGGAATTTGAACGCGCATTCGTGAAGGCTGGTGGATTGCTCATTGCCGGACTCGATCCGACTGGAAACGGAGGCGTCGTCGCCGGTTTCGGTGATCTGCGTGAGGTGGAACTGCTGGTTGAAGCAGGTTTCACGCCAACCGAAGCCGTCATGATCGCGTCGCTCAACGGCGCGAAGTTTCTTGGCGAAGACGCTCGCATTGGATCCATCGCGCCCGGCAAACAGGCAGACCTGATGGTCGTGAAAGGAAATCCTGCCGCGACTATCGGTGATATTGAAAATGTCGAAATCGTTTTCAAAGACGGGATTGGCTACGACAGCGAGAAACTGATTCAATCAGTCCAGGGGCTGGTAGGAATCCGATAATTTCACTTCAAAAGGCACATAATGGAAAACCAAAGCTTTCTGGTCGTCCCTTATGTGCCTTTGTGCTTTTTGAGTTGTGTCGCTAGTTTTTCGTCATCTTGAGGCCGGTGACGGTAGCGTCCGTGTTATGTGCGAAGCGAATGCCGTAAATGCCATCTGTTGATTTGAGTTTGCCGGGAGCGACCAGCGCTGACTTGTCGTAACTGGCAACGACCTTGTTGTTAATCGAGCACTCAACCTTATCGCCCTTAACAGAGATCGCGATCTCCTGCGTCACTGGCTGGCCCACACCCGCCGCTTTGTTCACCGCCGGATCTTCCGCACCACGACCGTTCATCTGAAACGGCTCTGGTCCAAAACCGCGCACGATAAACTTCCCACTTCCATACGCCGCACAATACAGATAACTCTGCTGATCTGTTCCGAGATCATTACCGGCGACCATGATGCCGTAGGGGTGGGGGTGGTTATTAAGATTCATGTACTTCGGTTCGTTGAATGTTGCTTTGACCGTGTAGTCGCCTTTCGCTTTATTTTTCGGGTTCCAGTAAGTGACAGCGGGACCAGTTGTGACGTGCAGCGCGTTACCCTCTTTCGCAAGCTTCGCGCTATTAAGCGTCAACCCGGCGGCCGCCTCCTTGGCGTCGATCTTTCCAGTCCAGCCGGGAACCGAAATACCACCACCAGACACGCCAATGGAAGTTTCGTTCTGACCAGTCTGCGAAAAGTGCGAACTCGAGATGGATACAACTACGAGCAAAGCGAGGGCTAGAGCAACAAGGTAGCGCATGGGCAATCTTTCCTCCTTAACGATTCGTGGAAGCTAAGAATATGGCAACTTGAGCCTTAGTTCAAACTGAACTGCGTGCAAAGTAGACGGATGCCGGACGGCGAAAGATGAAGAAAAGAATCACGGAGAAGATCACAACGTGCATTATCAACATCACTACTCCATGTAGTGCGCCGACGACGATGTGAAATGCGATCCACGCAACCAGAAGCCAACGCGCCCAGTTGCGACCGTAAAACATAAATACTCCGGCGACAATCTGAATGATGCGTGAGAGATGGATGTACCAGTGACTTTTAATATCACTGAATGGCGCACCACTCAGTAAGGCGATGCTGCCGAAGATGATGAAGACCCAACTGATGATCGTGATCGAGCGTGGCCGAGGGTTCATTTGGGCCACAGCTTACACGGATTCGGGACACGAGATCTACTAACGTGATCGAGTTTTTCGTCTGTAAACTAAAGCGCCGCCGCCAAGCGCCAGCATTGCCAGGCCACCACCGGCGAGCATCAGCAACTGATAACCCCTGGACGACGACGACGCCAGCCGCTGGTTCGTTGGTCGTGCACTTTCTTGATATGCACGTATCTCAGCATTTGCAATTGCCGCTTCCAAACGTTGCCGGCTCGTTTCGAGTGTTTTGAGCTGGGCCACGACGCCATCTCGTTGGATCGTCAACTGGCGCCGGCGGGACTCACGTAATTCTTCCGGTCTGGTTGAACCGATTCCGGCCAGTGACCGTTCGATGTTTTCGGGTTTGAGACTCTCCTCCAGTTGCTCCAAACGGCTGCGCAAAGGCTCTTCTTTCGCCTGCACATCGAGCAATTGTGCCCGCAGTTTTTCTACAGTTTCAGCCGCACTACCGGCCTCCTGCGCATAAACACTGGCCGACACCAATAAAAACAACAACAACAAACTGGATTTAAGTTTCATTTCCTCCACCTACCTTCATCTGGCCAACGAGCAATTCGAAGGCCACATTAGATAACGCGTAAGTCAGCCACAAAAAAGCACAAAAAGCGCAGAAAAGGAGAAGCCCTCTCCCAAACCCATTCTTTTGTGCTTTTTGTGCTTCTTTGTGGCTAACTCTTCTTTGGCCTTTTTGTGGCTATGGTCTTAAACGGATGCGAGCGAGAATGTCTGTAAATTGGCGTTGCGAGCGGAGTCTTGCGAATACAGGATCGACCTTGAGATTCATTAACCAGATATCACGCTCTTCAACGGCGGTCTGTAACCATTTAAATGCCTGCTCCTGATCTCCAAGTCCCGCGTGAATCGCAGCCACCGTGTAAGGCGAAACATAACGCTGGTCCTTCAACTGTTGGAGATCATTGAGCACCTGCCTCGCTTCGGCGGTCTTGCCCGATGCAGCGTAAGCATGTCCGAGTAGTGCGAGCATTAAGGGACTGCCTGAAAGTTTCACTCCCGTTTGAAATTCAGTAATAGCTTCCGCATACATTCCCTTTGCTTCGTAAGCCAGACCGAGATAACGACGCGCGGGAAAAGAACTCGGATCGAGTTCCAGGATCTTCTTACATTGCTCGATTGCTTTATCGTTTTGACCTGACAGGTAGTAGATCCATCCGAGATGCGAACTCGCTACAAACGATAACGGCTCAAGCTCCTCGGTCCGTTTCGCCTCCGCGATCGCCTCGTCGAATCGTTCGACAGCGACCAGATACGAGCTGTACCACTGATGCGCCGGAGCATAGGCTGGCTTCAGTTTGATCGCTTCCTGAAATTCACGCTCGGTTGCAGCGCGATCCCAGTCCCAGCGAAACTTAATGAACGCCAACGAGCTATGCGCTTCCGCTGAACTCTCATCGATTTCCAGCGCCTTGGTCGCCGCCTCTTTTGCTTTCGGAAATCCTTCCTTTGGTTCGAGACGACCATAGACCACGAGCATGTTGTAACAGTCAGCGAGACCCGCGTACGCGGCCGAGTTGTTTGAATCAATCTCGATGGCCTGATTGAAGAAATCGATAGCCTGGAGCAACGCATCGCCTGTGCGTTTGTTCCACGCGTTACGACCTTTCAGATAAAGACGGTAAGCCTCGAGTTGTTTCTTCTCTTCGACATTCAACTTCAAACGCAGGTTCTCGAAGATGTCGCGCGAAATATCGTCCTGAACCAGCAACACGTCTGAAACTTTGTGATCGTAGTGCTGGCCCCAGAGCTGTGCGACGCTCTCTAAATCGATTAGATCCGCTTGAATGCTGATGATGTCACCGTGACGTCGCATACGCCCCGTCACAACCGCCCGCACGTTTAACTCCTGCCCGACTTTCCGCGGATCGATCTCCTTGCCTCTGTAACCGGCCACCACGCTACGTGGCACAACCCGTAACTGTGGCAGCTTCGAAAGACTATTGATCAGGCTCTCGGCGATCTTGTCGTTGATGTATTCGGCGTCGGGATCGGATGACTCGTCAACAAACGGGAGGACAGCGATCGACTGGATTGGAGAAGCATTTCCCGCCTTGCCGGCGCTCGTGAAATAGACCAGACCGATAATGCCGACAACTACAAGACCTGCCGCAAGGGCATAAAAGGGAGTTTTCTTAACTCCTGCAGACTGACTTGTTGTGTTGGGAATCGAAACAACCGGGGACGAATCGATCTTGGTCTCAGAAAGGTCAGTTTCGGTTTCGTCTCCCCAGGACTGATTGGTATCAGCGACGAAGCGGTATCCGCGCCGTGGCACAGTCTCAATAAACTGGACCCCGCCGGGACTCTCGCCGAGTGCTTTCCGCAGGAGGGAGATGTTCTGCGTCAGGTTTCCTTCTTCGACAAAGGTGTTGGGCCAGACCCGTTTCATGAGGTCGTCTTTGGCGACAACCTGCCCGCCGTGCTCAACCAGCGTCACCAGAATGTCGAAAACCTTAGGAGTGAGTGGAACCAGTTCACCTTCGCGCAGCAGGATGCGTTCCGCAGTTTTCAGGCGGAAACGGCCGAATTCGTAACTGTGATTGTCCTGGTGACCCATTAAACCGGCCTTGAGAAATATCTTTGAGGAAATCTTGAGTGCCGTCTGAGGACTTGTCGGGCGTCCCAGACTAAGATTCACACGCTCGAAAAGTTCGAAATCAAGTTCTTTGAAGCGGAGTGATTGTAATGCAACCACTGACCGCTAGCAACGAATACCAACTTGGGGTGCAGCGGCCCGACGGAGCTTTGTTATCGATCGGCGCTATCGGTTACAAACGGACGGGCCGCAGCACTCCAGACAAACAAGGATTCTCCCCATGATCAATCAAAAAAAGACATCCGAACTAATCGAAACCTCTCTAATCTACCTGTTGAGTGCGGCAGTCGCCGTGGGGGCGTTTGTGCTGGTCTGGCTAGTTTCCACCTTTCTTGGACTTGGCCAGACCTGATTTTCTGATCAAGAACCAGGAACTGGCGCCGCTCGCCAGAGCCAACCCTGCTGCCGTGAACATGATGACTCGAAAACCGAACACATACGAATCCCCAACAATCCCTTTTACCTGCTCCCGCGTCGCAGTGTCTGTACCTGAAGGTACTTCAAGAGCTGCGAGCCTTACGCGCTGTTCGTAAATCGTATGCTTCAGTTGCTCGTCCAGCTGAACCTCATTCATACGGCTGACCAGGCGTTGACTGAAAGCTTGCAGCATGACCACCCCAAACACAGCGATTGCCAGCAGTCCCGCTGTGCGCGACACGGCGTTGTTAATTCCTGACGCCACCCCGGCCTGTTCCTCACCAACAGCACTCATCACTGTTGTCGTTAACGGCGCCACACTAATCGCCATCCCAAGTCCGAGCACTACAACCGCCGGAAAGAAACTTGTCCAGTAGTTTCCGTTCATTTGCGGAACAGTAAACAAAACGAAGCCGGCAGCGGCTATCGTGGGACCGATAGTCAGCGGCAACCGTGCACCAAAACGATCGATCAATCCTCCTGACCAGCGCGAGAGGGAAAACATTAAGGCAACAAACGGCAGTAATGCCGCGCCGGCAGCAGTCGCTGAATAACCTTGAATCTGAATCAAGTTGAGGGTGAAGAAGAAAAACATTCCGCTCAACGCGGCATACAGGAAAAGCGTCAGGATATTCGCACCCGAAAAGTCTCGGCTGCGAAAGAGGTTCAAAGGCACCATCGGATTCTTAGCGCGAGCCTCGTTGAAAACGAAGGCTGCCAGCGCCACTGCGCCACCGATGAGTGTCAACAACACTACTGGATTTGAAAAACCAAGACGCGGCGACTCAATCAGTCCATAAACTACGCCGCCGAGACCAATTGTCGCCAGCGTAGCACCCAGCCAGTCCAAATGACCCTGATGATCTTTTTCACGTGTCTCCGGCACTTTCCACATCGAGATCACAAGTACTGCGATCGCAAGTGGCAGATTCAGAAAAAACGCGGCGCGCCAGGACCAGTGCTCGACCAGCCAGCCACCAAGCACTGGTCCAATCGCAGTGGTAATCGCCGAAAAGCCTGACCACGTGCCAATCGCTTTGCCGCGCTCTTTTTCATTAAATGTTGAACTGATCAGCGCAAGACTGCCGGGCACCAGCAAGGCGCCGCCGATTCCCTGCACCGAGCGCGCGACAATCAGTTGTTCGATGTTGGCCGCCAGGCCACACCAGACGGATGCGATCGCGAAGACTACGACGCCGATGTTGAATATGCGACGCCGTCCATAGAGATCACCAAGCGAGCCGCCGACAAGTAAGAGTGCAGAAAGAAATAGTGAATACGCTTCGACGACCCATTGAATTCCAATTGCCGTTGCGTTGAGATTGGTCTGAAGAAAAGGAAGTGCGACATTGACGACTGTGCCGTCGATAAACGCCATACTCGACGCCAGAATCGTTGCTGCTAAAACCCATTGTCCGATTGCCGATTTCCGATTGCCAATTGCCAATTTGGTTTAGTCTCCTGTCACTCTAATAAATCGGCAATCGGAAATTGGCAATCGACAATTAGAAAGGTTCATCAATTGACTCGCTTTGTTTGGTGAAAAATTTTGGTCCATCCGGTGTGATGTAGAGACAATCTTCGAGGCGAATACCGAATTCACCATAGATCACAACCGTCGGTTCATCACTGAAGCACATTCCCGGCTGGATTGGGGTCTTGTTGCCGCGCACAAAGTTGGTCCATTCATGGCCGTCGAGACCGATGCCGTGGCCGGTGCGATGCGGCAGACCCGGCACTTTGTAATCGGGACCAAACCCGGCATCAATGATCACTTTGCGTGCGGCCGCATCGACAGCTTCACAAGGAGCGCCAACCTTAGCTGCTGCAAAGCCTGCGTCCTGTGATTTTCGTTCGAGATCCCAAATTTGTCGTTGTCGATCAGTCGCCTTCCCGAAAACAAACGTCCGTGTGATGTCTGACTGGTACCCGTCGACACCGCAACCACCATCCATCAAGACCACGTCGCCTTCCTTCAAACGCTGTGGCGTGCTGCTACCGTGAGGAAATGCAGTGTATTTTCCAAAACTGACAAAGATTCCACCCGACGTTCCGAGTGCGCGAAAGGCGGCGGCGCAGTTACCCGCAAATTCACCCTGCGTCATACCTTCAGTCATGCTTTCACGTGTGGCTTTATAAGCAACGATGGTGATGTCGTTGGCGATCTGCATGAGGGCGAGTTCCGCCGGTGACTTGAACATGCGACCGCCGGCAGTGATCGGAGTCGCACTGACAAACTTGACCGCCGGCGCCGCCTGACGAATGCCGTCGTAGAGGAAGAACCGCACGCGTTCTTCGATGCCAACTGTGCCGGTGCGCACACCGCGATCCTTTAGTATCTCTGCGACGCGTTGATAAGGACTCTCGTCTTCTTCCCAGGTGCGAATATCTCGTCCCATCTTTATCAATTCGCGCGCGCGTTCTTCTTCAAATTTCGGGCACACCCAGGCGATCTCGCCGCGAACCGGAATAACCATTGCAAACATTCGCTCGCTCGTGCCCCAACGCATTCCCGTGTAATAGAACATGCTGGTGCCGGGCTCAATGTAGATTGCATCGATGCGCTGATCGCGCATCAGCTTCTGCGCTTTCTCGATGCGGCCCTGACGTTCCTCGATGGTAATAGGAACTACATTGTCGGTCATGCGACGCAAGCGTCGAATTGGCTCGGGCTGCGACGACTGCTGAGCTTGAACCACGGAGCCGCCCAAGAGCGTCGCTCCCGCAATGCCCGCGGACAAACGGAGAAAGTCTCTGCGATCGGTACACATCGTTGTAGGGGCCTCAGTTTTTGAATTAGCCGTTGGGCTGGATCTCCGAGAATGTACTCGAAGTTGGACCTTAAAGCCATCACCCGCTAAAATCCTCAAACTTTGCCACAAAACATCACAAGAACCAAAAAAAGTACAAGAAAGACAAAAAGCACAAACGCCTTAATTCATTCGCTGTGTGCTTTGTGCGCCTTTCTGTGGCTGGCCTTCTTTTGTGATCCTATTGCGGCGCAGAGGGTATTGAGGTGGGGCGCCGATCCGAGTGGCGGCGCGCCTTATGTTTTTACCGATCCCGCAAATCCCGATCGCTACATTGGCTATGAAAAAGAGATGGTTGACGCTTTGGCCCACGCGATGGGACGGCAGGCGGAGTTTGTGCCGAGCGATTGGGAAACGCTCGTCTCCGCGTTGCAGCGAAAGTCTTTTGATGTGATTGTCAACGGACTCGAACCAACCGGCGATCGCGCACAACAAATCCTCTTCAGCAAGCCATATTACATTTTTCAACTACAACTCACGGTCCGTCGCGACGACAATCGCATCAACTCAATCGACGACTGCAAGAACCGCACAGTCGGAACACTGGCCAACACCGCCGCCTCACGACTGCTGGAGCAACAAGGCATTCCGCTGCGCAGCTACGCCGATCCAGTCGGCGCTTATCGCGATCTCGAGCTAAAGCGAATCGATGCGGTCGTGATGGACGTTCCCGCTGAGGCGTTCTACGCGCGCAACAATTCGAAGCTGAAACCTGCCGGGCCTCCGTTTACACGTGGTCTTTATGTGATTGGTTTGCGCAAAGGCGACGACGCTCTGAAAGCGGAGGTCGACGCCGCCATCGACAAGATCATCTTCGATGGAACACTCGAAACGATCCTGAAGAAGTGGGGTCTATGGAACGATGCCCAGGTTGAATTCCAGGCGCCAATTCGTGCCGGAACTAAGTCGGACAAGGCCGAGGAATATACGACGACCAACATAACTTTCAACTGGCGCGAAGCGCTCTGGCGCTTAACACGCGCCGCGGCCGTCACGGTTCTCATCGCACTCGGCTCGATGGTTATCGCAGTTGTGTTGGGTTTGCCGTTAGCCGTCGGACAGTGGAAAGGTCCGGCATGGTTGCGTCTGCTCTGCACGTTGTACGTCGAGTTTTTTCGTGGTACGCCAGTTCTGGTCCAACTGTTGTTCTTGTACTTTGGCTTACCGGTTATCGGCATCACGATGCCTGGTTGGCTGACGGCTCTCGTCGGATTGGGATTGAACTACGCCGCCTACGAATCACAAGTCTATCGCGCTTCGCTCGAGGCAATTCCAAACGGCCAGTGGGAAGCAGCTTACTCGCTCGGCATGGGACCAACGCTCGCGTTTCGCCGTATCATCCTGCCGCAGGCGTTTCGCATTGCTCTCCCGCCAATGACAAACGATTTCGTATCACTCTTCAAAGATACTTCCGTGGCGTTTGCGATCTCCGTTTGGGAGTTGGCGACTGCTTATCGCGAACTCGCGAATGCTTCCGGACAGTTTTTGCTGCTCGGCGTTGCTGTGTCGGCATTCTACTTAGCAATGAGTTTGCCGATGGCGCATCTCGCGCGCATGCTCGAGAGGCGTCTACGCGACCGGGTTAACGATCGTGCTGAAGAGGAGGCGACCGCATGATTCGCGTCACGGAGTTGCGCAAGCGTTTTGGTAACAGTGAAATTCTGAAAGGAATCAGTTTCGAAGTGCCGCCCCAAACCGTCCTCGGAGTCATCGGCGCGTCAGGAAGTGGAAAGTCGACGCTGTTGCGATGTCTTAACGGTTTGGAAACGATCAGCGGTGGAACGATCGAGTGTGACAATGTACGTCTCGAGGCAGAGTTATCACATTCGGATTATCGAAAGCGAGTCAAGGATCTGCGTCTGAAAGTCGGCACCGTGTTCCAGCATTTTTATCTCTTCCCTCATTTGTCTGTCGTCGGAAACATCATCGAGGCGCCGGTGCACGTGCTGCACACACCGAAGAAAAACGCTGAAACCGAAGCTCATGAGCTGCTGGAGTCCGTTGGGATGACACACGCGGCGCGGCGCTATCCAGGGTCGTTATCAGGCGGTGAACAACAGCGCGTTGCCATTGCACGCGCTCTCGCGATGCATCCGGCTTTGTTGTTACTCGACGAACCGACGAGTGCACTCGATCCACGTCGCATCAACAGTCTTCGTGCATTGTTGCGGACGTTCGTCGATCGTGGACACACGATGATCATCATTTCCCACTCGATGGGATTTCTCGCCGGCGTCGCGGACAATATTTTGTTTATGGAAGCTGGGGTCGCGGTCGAGTATGGACCAACCGACGCAGTGATGAACTCACCTCAGGACGCCCGCACCAAAGACTTTTTGTTATCTGCAGATTCCGCAGATTAGATCTGTGTTATGTGTGTAGTCTGTGGTTTGTATGGGACAAAGTTTCCAGGTAACTCTCAAACTTTGCAGGATCGTCGACGTTCGTGATCTTTGTGCCCAACAAGTAACCCTGCCCTACGTATCGGCCAACCAGTCGTTCACATCTGACCGGGCTGACTTCCAGACCAATCACGCCTCCCGGAACGTGCAGCGAGAGATTCAAACGATTTGAGCCAGTGCAGAACCGTTCGTCGATAACTGTCGAAGGAAGCACCATGCACATTCCTGCGGCGCTGAGGTCGTGAGTGCGGCCGAGAAATATGAGCGACGATTCACATTCCTGAACGTCGTTGTCCAGGAGAGACAGGGTGGCGGTCAGCTCGATCTCGCAGCGTGCCTTGAGCCTGCGCAGGCGGCGGCGTTCAATTGATGAGGCAAGCTTTTCCAAGCTGGGCAGTCTTCCTAATCGGGCGAAATCGAGACCGTAGCCGGTTTCCGCAAACTGTTCCTTAATGATTGAGGCTCGGAGCCGAAGTCGACGCTCTCCGGCTGGCCAGTAGTAACACGAAACGATAAATTTGTACATGAAAGAAACTGATAAAACAGAGCCCTGCGAGTTAGACTCTGCGCCCCCGGCGTTCCCGCAAATTTCTTGATCGAATGAGTTAAAGGCTCAATACGGCTATAATCCCACTTTCCAAGCCCATGGAAACCACTGACCAGCCGACCCCGCGAGCGCAATTAATAAGCACGTTGCAAATGGCCTATTCGGGCGAACTGGCTGCTGGATACGCGTATCGAGGGCATTGGCACTCTGTTACGGATTCCGAAGAACGAACTCGCATCAAGACGATTGAAGACGAAGAGTGGCACCACCGGAAACTTGTCGGCGAGATGCTGAAGAGCCTTGGTGCTGGTCCGAACAAAGTGCGGGAGATACGCGCAACGGTGGTGGGGCGGATGCTCGGATTTATGTGTCACATCAGCGGGTGGTTTGCGCCGATGTACGGAGCGGGACGATTAGAGAGTCGAAACATTGTCGAATACGAAACAGCCGCGCGTCATGCGCTCGCGTGCGGGCGGGAGGATCTGATTGACTGTCTGTTGACGATGGCCGAGGTCGAGTGGGAACACGAGCACTATTTCCGCGCGTGCGTAATGCGGCATCGTTGGTCCAAACGCGTCTCTATCTGGCCCGAACCACCACCAAAAGAATCGATCCGGCGTTCATTTGAAAAGGTCTAGCCACAAAAAGGCAAAAAAGCACAAATGAAAATCCTCTTTCTGTTATTTCTTCTCCTGGCGCCTTCAATCAACGCACAGTCTCAAAACAAAAAACTAGCTGCTGAAGTCAAAGCCGAGTTTCTCCACGCCTGGAACGGCTACAAGAAATACGCGTGGGGACACGACGATCTGAAGCCGCTGTCGAAGACTTATCACGACTGGTATCCACAACCACTCCTGATGACGGCCGTCGATTCTCTCGACACCATGATCCTGATGGATATGGACGACGAGGCCGCAACCACGAAGAAATACATTCTCGATAATCTCTCCTTCGACAAAGACATTGAAGTCCAGAACTTCGAGATCACGATCAGACTACTCGGCGGATTACTCACGAATTACCAATTGACCAATGACAAGCGTTTCCTGAATCTCGCTGAAGACCTCGGCAATCGGCTATTGCCGGTCTTCAATTCACCCACCGGGATGCCGTATCGCTACGTGAATTTGCGGACGGGGAAAGTTAGCAAGCCAATCAGCAATCCCGCAGAGACCGGAACCCTGATCATTGAGTTTGGCACGCTAAGTAAACTCACCGGCAAACCCATCTTTTTCGAAAAAGCCAAACGCGCTCTGGTCGAAACATACAACCGACGCTCGAAGATCGGTCTGGTCGGCGAATGGATCAACGTGGAGACGGGCGAATGGACCAACACCGACAGCCACATCAGTGGCGCGATCGACAGTTACTACGAATACCTTTTGAAATGCTCCTTGCTTTTTGGCGATCAGGATTGCAAGCGCATGTGGACAAACAGCATCGCGGCAATCAACAAGTACCTGGCTGACGAACAGCGCAATGATATGGGTGTCGAACTGTGGTATGGCCACGCGGATATGAACACTGGCGTGCGCCGCGCCACGACCTACGGCGCGCTTGACGCCTTCTTCCCTGCCGTGCTGGCTTTGTCCGGAGATCTGAAACGCGCGAAGAATTTGCAGGATTCATCGTTCAGGATGTGGAATCACGCGGGCATAGAACCGGAGGAGTTTGATTATAAAACGGGCAAAATCACGTCGCCGGGCTATCCCTTGCGACCGGAGATCGTTGAGTCGACTTATTATCTCTATCGCTACACAAAAGAGGAGAAGTATCTGCTGATGGGCGAGAAGCTTTGGCGCGACTTCGTGGAACACTGCCGCGCTGATGATGGTTACACGGCGCTCAAGAGTGTGGTGACGAAAGAAAAGACCGACTCAATGCAGAGCTTTCTCTTCGCCGAGACTTTCAAATACTTCTATCTTCTCTTCTCACCACCGAGCACGCTCGACTTCGATAAGGTGATCTTCAACACCGAGGCCCACCCAATCAAGAAATAGAGCCACCCACAGATTACACACATTAACACTCATATCTGCGTAATCTGTGGATGGTTTGTGTTACTTGTACTCCACACCCAGGTTCTCAAACAGGAACGCATAAATATCTCGCGTCTGCTCGATCGACTTCGTGGTGTTGCTGGCGCCGTGTGCTGAGTTGGTATCGATGCGAATAAGAACCGGGTTTGGACCACCCTGCGCGGCTTGCAACGCTGCCGCGTATTTATAATTGTGCGCGGGCACAACGCGGTCGTCGTGATCGGCCGTGGTGATCAGTGTCGAAGGATACTTCACTCCCGCCTTCACATTATGAATCGGCGAATAAGCAAAAAGCGCCCTGAACTCCGCCTCATTGGCCTCACTCGAACCATAGTCAGCAATCCAGTTCCAACCAATCGTGAATTTCTGGAAGCGCAACATGTCCATCACACCTGCCTGCTCAATCACCGCACGGAAGAGTTCCGGACGTTGATTCGACACGGCGCCGACCAGCAATCCGCCATTTGAAGCGCCCTGAATGGCGAGCTTGTTCGACGAGGTGTACTTGTTTGCGATCAGCCATTCGGCTGCGGCGATGAAATCATCAAAGACGTTTTGCTTCTTCAGTTTCGTGCCGGCCTCGTGCCACTTCTCGCCATACTCACCACCGCCACGCATGTTGGCGGACGCATAGACTACACCCTGTTCGAGCAGAGCCATACGAAGCGAGCTGAATGACGGCGCCGTGACGACATTGAAACCGCCGTAGCCGTAGAGCAGCGTCGGATTATTGCCGTCGAGCTTCAAGCCTTTTTTGTAAACCAGGAACATCGGCACACGCGTGCCGTCTTTGCTGTTGTAAAAGACCTGCTTCGTCTCGTAGTTCTCAGGTTTGAATCCCGGAATTTCGACCGTTCGAAACACACTCGACTTCTTGGTTGCGATGTCGTACTTGTAAATGGTCGGCGGGAAATTGAACGAGGTGAAACTGTAGAACACGTACTTGTCGTCGTTCAGACCTCCAAAACCACCTGCTGTCCCCACACCCGGCAACGCGATTTCATTCTCGAGTTTGCCATCAAGACTAAAAACATACGCGCGCGTAGCCACGTCCTTGCGCCATGAGGCGAAGAGTTTGCCGCCAGCGGTGCCGACGCTTTGCAACGGTTCGCTTCTCTCCGCCAAAACATCCTGCCAGTTCTTTTCGTCTGGATTCCTGGGATCGACGAGCACGACGCGACCGTTTGGAGCATTCCGGTCAGTGCGGATCAGGAACTTGTCGCCGACGTTGTCAATAACCCCATAGCTATTGTCGCCAATCTCGGCAACGATAGGAGAGAACTTGTCCTCTCCCTTCGAGAGATCTCTGTAGAAGATCGCGTTTCCTTTTTTCCCTTTGCCTCGTTCAGAAATGTTGAGGATTGCGAAGCGTTCGTCTTCAGTGGTGCCTACTCCCTGAAATCGTTGTGGATGCTCCTTGTCTTCGTAGACAAGAGTGTCTTCCGATTGCGGTGTGCCGACCTTATGAAAGTAGACCTTCTGAAACTCATTCTTGCTGCTGAGTTCTTTACCCTTTGCTGGTTCGGGATAACGGCTGTAGTAGAAACCATCACCCTGCCACGAGACACCAGCATTCTTCATCCATTGGATCTCATCGCTGAGCTTCTGGCGCGAGGCCACCTCCATTACGCTCAGACTGATCCAGTCGGAGCCGCCCTGCGAAATTCCGTAAGCCAGATATTTTCCGTCTTTGGAAAGTTGGAACACACTCAAAGTGGAGGTGCCATCGGCGGAGAACTTGTTCGGATCGAGAAACTCTTCCGGCTTGCCGTTCACGCCTTTCTGAATATAGAAGACGCTCTGATTTTGCAGACCGTCGTTCTTGGTGAAGAAGTAAGTATCACCACGTCGAAACGGCGCCGAGATGCGCGGGTAGTTATAAAGCTGCGTCAAACGCGCCTTGAGTTTTTCGCGATACGGGATCGAGTCGAGGTACGAAAAGGTGACTCTGTTTTGAGCTTCGACCCAGGCTTTTGTCTCCATGGAAGTCTCGTCTTCAAGCCAGCGATATGGATCGGCCACCCTGGTGCCGAAGTAATCGTCGACCTGCTCGACCTTTTTACTTTCCGGATAACTGATCTTCGTTTCGGAGGACGCCCGGCTGGCAGACGCTGTTGACGCGCCTGGCGCGACGCTTTGCGCGTGTGAGCCCGTCAAAAACGGCGCGATCGCTGCCAGTGCAAGGACAGCAGCCACAAACAAAAAGGCAAACAGGCTTCGGCTCTTATTCATGTTCTTTATCTCCGCAGGCAGGAATTTGGACGGAAATCTTACCACGGATTGACACGGATTTGGAGCGGATCCGTCCTTGTCCGGGTTAATCCGTGGCTGCTACAATCCTTCGCATGTATCGCCCACTCGAATCACGCGCGAACCTCTTCGCTGACTAGTCTTCCTGTCGATCTTAGCAATCGTATGTTCCGCCTAAACCTTCGTGGTTTTGGCGTTTTATTGGCCATTCTGACAAGGGAGTCAAACATGTCTACCAGCGTACTCGCACCACCAAAGCGACCCGAGATCAAGACCGCGTTACCCGGTCCCGAAGGCAAGACAATCATCGAAGCGGATGCAAAGTTTGTTAACCCATCCTACCCGCGTCCATCGTTCAAGCTCGTTGCCGAGCGCGCCAGCGGCGTCTGGGTCGAAGACGTCGACGGCAACATCTTCCTCGACTGCAATGCCGGCGTCGCGGTTTGTTCGACCGGACATTGTCATCCCGAAGTAGTCCGGGCAATTCAGGAACAGGCAGAACAACTGATTCACATGTGCGGCACTGACTATTACTACCGCCACATGCCGCAACTCGCAGAAAAACTCGACGCTATCGTCCCGGTGCCGTCACCAACGCGTACGCACTTCGCAAACAGCGGCACCGAGGCAGTCGAAACTGCGCTGAAACTCGCGATGCACGCGACCGGTAGAGAGAAATTTATCGCGTTCTTCAATAGCTTTCACGGACGCACCCTCGGTTCGCTTTCTCTGACGTCGTCGAAGTCAGCACAAAGAAAAGGCTTCAAGCGACAGGCGCTTGATGTGGTCCATGTTCCCTATCCAAACGAGTTTCGTAATCCATTTATTGCCGCTGATTGCGGTGATGGTGGTGCGGGTCAGGGCGCGCTCACTTGGATCGAGGAACGCTTGTTCAAAACGACGACGCCACCCGAAGAAGTTGCAGCGATCGTGGTCGAAGCAGTTCAGGGCGAAGGCGGATACGTGCCGGCTCCGAAGGCCTTTTTACACGGTCTGCGTCGCATTTGCGATGAGAATGGAATCCTACTGATTGTCGATGAGGTGCAGTCGGGAATGGGTCGCACAGGCAAGATGTTCGCGTGCGAGCATTACGACGTTAAGCCTGACATTGTTTGTATTGCGAAGGGTATCGGTTCGGGTTTGCCGATCGGCGCCTGCGTTGCACGCGCAGATCTGATGGACTGGAAGCCCGGTGCACATGCATCGACGTTTGGCGGCAATCCTGTTTGCATCGCGGCAGCGTTGAAGACAATCGAGCTGCTCGAAGGCGGGCTGGTCCAGAACGCGGCGGAAGTCGGCGCGTACCTCAAGAGCGGCCTCGAGAAGCTTCAGCAAAAGCATGAGTGCATCTCTGATGTGCGAGGGTACGGATTGATGCTCGGTGTAGAGTTTGAGACTGCGGAGTTGCGGGATCGGATTGAGGTGGCGTGCTTCGAGCGCGGATTGATCATCCTCGGCGCAGGAACGAACACGATCCGCTGGTCACCGCCGCTGATACTCACCCAGGAAAACGTCGACGTGGCGCTTGAAATATTCGACGAGGCAATTGCTGCGTCGATCTAATTTAGCCGCGGATGAACGCAGATCTGCGTTTTATTCGCGTTCATCCGCGGTTAAGTTTTTCTGAGATTTCGTGCATTCGAGATCTCAAACGATCCTCATCGACATTGCTTACACGCCCGTCACGATATACCTCACGACCCGCGACGACAGTCATGATCACATCTCGTCCCGACGAAGCGAAGATCAACGTAGCGATAGGATCGTAGCTCGGTAGTTGATGTACACCTGTTAACGAGACAACCGCGAGATCGGCCAACGCGCCCTCACTCAACCCTCGACCAAACGTCGCCACTCGCAGCGCATCCGCGCCCGGCACAAATCCTCCGCCCGCCCGAGCCATGAGCGTCGCGAAACGCGCCTCTTCGAGAATGTCGCAGGTGTTGTTGCTCGCCACCGAGTCACTACCGAAACCAACCGCGATTCCCGACTCCAAAAACATCGCGAATGGCGCGCGCCCGTGCCCGAGCTTCGCATTCGACTTGGGACAGTGCGCGACCTTCGACTCGGTCTCTCGCAACGTCTCGATGTCACGATCATCGACGCGTATGCAGTGCGCCAGCAGCGGACGCGTTTCGAGCACGCCAACCTGCTTCAAATATTGAACTGTCGAAACACCGGGCGCTTTCCACTCGATGGCGCGCCGCGCCAATCCTTCTGCAAACGCGCCACAACCCTCACGCACAAACATCTCTTCCGCCGCCGACTCAGCCGCATGCATCATCAACGGCAACTCTTCCGTGCTTGCGAATTCCGCGATCAACTCGAGCTGTGGCCCACAGACTGTGTACGGCGAGTGCGGCGAGACACCGGCGCGCAGTAAATCGCTCTCGACTGTGCGCAACTGCTCCACCTTCGTCTTGAGCTTTTCAAAGTTTTCCTGAGCGAGGCGCGCGTCCGGACCAAACGACTCCTGGTAAACAACCCCTCGCAAACCGACATCGCGCAGGGCCATCATGCTCATCATTCCCGCATCGCTTGCATCACCGACGCACGTGATTCCCGCTCGCACCGCTTCACACGCGCCCCACGTCGCGGAGACACGAATGTCATCGGGCGTCATTAATTCGAGTCGCGCCACCGTCAACTTTCGCAGCCAGGCAAAGAAGTCAGTCTCCTCTTTTTCAAGATAGCTGCGCATCGCGGTGAGCTCGAGATGCGTGTGAAGGTTGACGAGACCGGGAAGAATGATCGCATCGCCGAACGACTCGATCTTGAATTCAGGAAACTGCTCGACGATCTCGGCGCGTGGACCAACGCCGGCGATCCGCTCGCCAGCGATAGCGACAGCGCCGTTCTCGATCGGTGCAGCCGAAACGGGAATGACCCAACGCGCCGAATAGACAGTATTCATTTTGCGGGCGAAGTCTCCTGCAAAGCGGCACTTGAGCTTTTTGCACTTTTGAGCTGCCGGTAGCGTTGCATGATTGAAATCACGTAAGCGCGGGTTGAGGGAATGTCGATGCGGTTGATGAACTCTGCTCCGGATTGAGTATTTCCGGGCTGGTCCGAACGACTCCATTCTGCAGCACGACTTGGACCAGCGTTGTAAGCGGCCACCATCCGGGTTTCAGCTTCAGGGACGTCCTGAAACTGCTCGTAGATCTTTTCGAGATACCAGCAGCCGATCTGAATGTTTCGCTCTGGATCACGCAGGACGGCCTGTGGATCGCTCGCCATCTGATTCTGGAGTTCGCGCATACCCGTTTCGGTAGCCCACTCACGACCGACGGTAGGCGTTACCTGCATCAAACCGATTTCGCCGTCTTTCCCGATCTTCCAGGGGCTGAAGTAGGTCTCTTCGTAGATGATGCTCCAAACGAGATCGGGATCAACGCGGTAGATTGATGCTTGTCGTGCGATCAGGGAATCGAACCGGTGTGTCCAGTAACTATTAAAAGCGTAAGCAGCGAGCAGCAGTGTGAGAACTAAAAGAATGACAACCAGAACACGCTTCATAGAATTGCCAATTGCCAATTGCCGACTTCCGATTTGTCTGATTTATAAAAACCGGCAATCGGAAATTGGCAATCGGCAATAAACATTAGTTCCTTCGTCTTAATCCGGACCAGAAGCTCGCGCGCGAGACGGTGTAGTCGATGCCTTCGTAGCGCGAACGTAGAGCGTGTTCGTCCAGCACATGTCCCTGCAGCCAGACCTCAGCGTCGAGGGTGGCGCCAACCGCCAGAGAGCCTCCACGTAATGCACGCCGGTTGACCAGCACTTCCAGTTTAATGCGCTCGAGGTCGAGATGAATCCAGAAAAGCTCGCCTCCCGAAAGCGGATTCCGCAACGGCTTGAAGGCGATGATGCGACCCGACAAGCTCCAGTCGTTTTCGTGTGCGGCTCTTGCCGGTGCAGTTTTCTCGAGCGGCATCCAGCGTGTTTTACATTTGCCGCGCCGCACGCGCGCGCGATAGGCAAGACCACAAAGACCGATGTGCAACTCCTGCGCGCCGAATCCTGCTGGACCAACCTCGGTCAGGTTTTGCAACTCGAAAAGAACCTCGCAGTCTGTTCCTTCGCGATAGCCGTGGATCACGGCTTCGCCTTCTTCGTCGTATTCCGTCAGAGCCCATGGCGCAATCGTCTGAATGTAACGCGCACGGAATCCCGGACGGCAATCCGCGTAGAAGAGATCGCCGCTGCCTGATTCGTAAAGCACGGTCCACACTTCGAGACCTTCACCGAGTTTCCAGCAACGCCCATGCAAAACAGCGCCGCGTCTGGTGAGTTGAGTGGCCTCGCCCTGGTCACCTGCTCGCTCTGCGAGATAGTTGAAAGCCTTCTCACTTGAAACTTCCAAGCCGATCGTTTCAAAAGTAGGATTCATGATTCAGTTCTTGTTCGTGTTGCTACGCGCACATTATTACGCGCTGCGCTTTCGCTGTCTATGCTTCGCGGGCTTGCCGTTAGCTTTTTCGGCACGAGGCGCACGAGTTCTGAAACCACGGATGACGCGTTGTGGACCATGCGCAGGCTGCGTTCCGGATCGCACCATCTCGGCGAAGAGGTCAACGTCATAATCCGCCTCACGCGACATCTCTTCACGAATCGCGTGCAGGACTTCTAAGAATTTTGGGCGACGATACATAATATTTTGATTGCCGATTGCCGATTGGCAATTGGCAATCAGATCACTTGCTCCGTTGCTTCCGAAACTAAAAACTCCGGTGTCACGATCATCGGCACATAAAAACCCGCGGCCGTATTGAACAACCGGATTCTTGCCTGGCGCCTCACGTTTGCAAGATGGCCGAAGTTCCACGTCACCAGATAATCGATCTTGTGAAACGATGCAATGGCCACGTGTAAAGCATCGGCGATGTACTTGCGATGAAAGATCCCACGCGAGATGTAACCTTCCGCGAGAATCGCGGCCTCCTCAGTGAGATCCACCTGCTCGAGATTGCCGATCAGTTTCAAATACGAACTGCGATGTGGCTCTTTCAAACGCTTCAATTCCGACGACACGAGGGGCGAAACCACCGCGCGATAGCCGGGCATCTCATGTTCCCACCACCTGATCGTTAAGTCGCGCCTGAACGGCTCCCCGTTGTCGAGATAGGCGCCAATTACTGATGTCTCCAGATAAAGCGCTTGTTTCATGGAGTAAGCACCACTTCCGGATTGATATTTTCCGCGCTTCTGGGTTTCTGGTTTAAAGGTTCCAAACGCATTGACCCCCTTGCAAAATCAAAGTAGATGCGGAAGTGCCGCAGGAAATTACCGCCGAGGATTCCGCTCTGCGTGAAGCCGGCGGTCTCGTTGACCGGTTCCAGGTCGAGCACGGCGGCGTTGATCTTCTCGAGCTTACTCAAACCGAGGCTCAGTCGCGGCAGTTGCAGCAACTTTACGTCTTCCGTCACGCCGGCCGCGCCAAACACACGCATCTTGGAAGGTTGTAACAGATCCAGAAGCTGTTCTTCCTGAGAGAGTTTTTCGGAGATGACGGTGATGCTCGCCGCGGTGTCGATAATAAAATTTACGGTCTTGTTAAACCCTTCGAGTCCAACTTCACCGCTCAGAAATCCACTCGACGTGGTACGGAGAGGAACTTCGATTGTACCGTCATTCGGCATGACAGGAATGAGCGATTGAAAACTGTCCGGTCGGCGGACTGTGGTCCAACTCTCGACCTGATCTGTCTGATGTTGCCGTACCAGCGACATCCGCCTTGTGCCATAGTCGATTGAGGTGAGGTACTTCGACATTACCGACAATCCGAGATACCCATCGACAGGAATATGGTTGTCGAAGAACTTGCGAATATAAACCGGGACATTTTCAACTTTGGCTGTGCCAATCTCGATCGATTGGAGAAAGCCATAAATAATTTCAAACTTGCCACCACCTCCGACAGCACGCGCAAGACCGCCTTTCGCAACCGGCTTGATGCCGAGTCGTTTGGCTGTTTGATCTGAGATAACCGACATACCGGACCCGGTATCGAGTACAAATCGCAACGGCTCTTTTTCACCATTGATGCGAACCAGAAGAATGGGACGGTTGTCAGTCGCTTCGAATGGAACACTCGAGCGATATTCGCCAGTCGGCACGTAGAGTGAACTCTGTCTGCCGAGATAACGGAGAAACTCGATCAGTCCGCGAATGCGATCGCGACGATCGGTATCAGTCTTCGGCGCGATCTGTAGGAATCGTTCGTACGCATCAGCTGCTTCTTTGTATTTCTCGCTGCGCGCGGCTGCCTGACCCAGATTGAAAAGGTAGTCAGGTTCGCTCGGATCCATACTCACTGCTTTACGCAGTCCGGGAAGCGCGAGCGGCAGCCGATTCTCATAGAAGTCGACCATCGCTAGTCCCGCTACCGCGAGTGCTTCGTTCTCATCGAGTGCAATTGCAGTACGAAACTCCTCGATTGAAAGACGGAACTCGCCGGCGCCGAGAATGGCTGAACCAAGCAGAGCATGAGCACGGGCCGAGAGTGGGTCGAGCATGATAACGCGCGCCGCATTATCGTAAGCGCCCTGTAAACTTCTCCTCTTCAGAAGAGTAAAACTCAACCCCAGACGTGCTTCGATGTCGTGTGTATCTTTATTAACGAGTTCGCGAAAGATCTTCTCAGCTTCCTCGAAATAACCTTTGCGCAAGGCCTTGTAGCCCTTGTTATACGGCTTCTTATCGGCAAAGCCCGTGGCGATGTGGGTCGTACCGGTGAGGGCCACACAAAACACGAAAGCGGCCACACCACAGGCCGCCATCCGTAAAAGAGATTTCTTTTTATTACCTTGCATGATTCACACCTTCTGAGTGCCTTGAGCAATGGTCAGCTTTGCGCCCGGACTGTTACTTTAGGACTTCTCCTGTCTTCATGGACCAGAGAACCAGATCGAGCTCGTCAAAGTCTATACGGACGTCGCGAGCAAAGCGAACCAGTTGCTGCTCAACTTCGAGATACTTCCTTCGAGTCGAAGGTGGTTTGGCTGTATCGATGACTCCGATTTCAGCCAAACATCGCATCACGTGCTTATCAAGAATCGCATGCCCTTTCACGCCGATGTTGCGCAGGAAATGGCTGGCTTCTTTGTAACCCAATCCTTTGACCTGTTTTTCCTGGGCCAGCCAATCACGCCTTTCGAAAGGATCCGCGAAGCTCCGCAAACGCTTTCGCAGCTTCATACCGCAATCGACGCGAAAGTAGTTTCTCGTACTCACAATGTAACGCGGACGGGCGACTGGAAATCGGTGTGCGCCGGCTTTCTTCAAAGCGACGGTCATCGCATCAGAGTCGCCATCAAGCAACAGCGGTCGCACCGCATCAACTGAGTTCAATCCCATGCGGGCCGAAGCACCGGCAGTGAAAATGCAGTAAGCCAACTCTTCCCAGAGTCTGGCGTCAGATCCTTTGCGCCAAACTTCTTCAAACTCACCGAGCCTCTTTCGAATCTCTGTGCGTCGCGCTCTGTGAGTGGCCACCACTCGTTCAACTGTGACGGGTTCTTGATTGCGTTGCACTGTAGTTTGTCAATACCGCGATTCTATGAGCGTGCTGGAAAGCTTGTCAACGATATGTTCAGCCGCAGATGAACGCCGGTAAACGCAGATTACCCTATCCGCGTTTATCTGCGTTCATCTGTGGCTGATTCTGTTATCATAGCTCCCGGGTGGCCCCGCCGACTTGAACATCCTCTCAAAGTTATCGTGCATCAAAATTTGCTCTCCTCGCGATTGCAAGTATGAATTCAAGTGTCGCAGATAAAGTAAAGATGACCTGGCTGGTGGGTGTGTTTGTGCTCTCTTGTGGGTTGAGCACATTTGCCCAGGTGCCCGTGGAGAGTCCCACACCACAAGCTTCCCCAACCCCTACACCAGGCGAATCCGCGAGACCTCTCTACGGTTTACAGGGAGTACTCATCGAAACTCTCGACGGTAAAGTCGTGTCTTCGCAAGCCGAGAATGAACAGTTCAATCCCGCGTCAACGATGAAACTCGCTACCGCTCTCGTAGCGTTGCGGACGCTTGGACCTGAACACCGTTTCTCCACCGGCGTATGGACTGACGGAGTGCTTGACAAGGCAACCGGCGTAATAAACGGCAGTCTCTATGTCTCCGGCCGCGATCCATCTTTCCACTACGAACATGGTGTGTTGCTGGCGCGTGAGTTGAACCAACTCGGCATCAAGCAGGTCACCGGCGATCTCATCGTTGCCCCGGGTTTCACCATGAATTTCAGCTCCTCCGCCAAACGATCGGGAGAACGCCTCTACGACACCCTGGATTCAACGCTCCGTTCGGCTGAAGCATTGCGTGCCTGGAACTATGAACGCACGCTGCTAAAAGATCGAGCCGGGCTGGAAACAATGCCGAGTGTGGCGGTGATGGGCGCAGTGGACGTCGCGCCGGTTCCGTCAACTGCAAAACTCCTGCTCACGCAACGATCGAGCAAACTGGTTGATATCCTCAAGGTGCTCTTGTGCTATTCAAACAATTTTATGGCCGAACGCATTGGTGAAGCGCTCGGCGGCCCGGAATCAGTTCGGCAACGACTAATTTCCGAACTCCGACTCGCACCCGACGATCTTAAGATCGCATCTCTCAGCGGCCTCGGCGTCAATCGAGTTTCGCCGCGGGTAATGATGAAGATTTATCGTGAACTTCGCGGCGAGCTACAGAAACGCGGACTATCGCCGGCATCGATCATGCCTGTGGCGGGTATCGATCCTGGCACGCTCGAAGATCGATTCACCGGGCTCGCCTGGCGCGGTAGTGTGATCGCAAAAACCGGTACATTGATGAGGACTGACGGCGGCGCCAGTTCACTCGTCGGTCAGATGCGAGCGGCTAACGGCGAAGTGTTGCTGTTTGTGATTATGAATCAGCGAGGCAGTGTCTGGAGATTCAGGGAGAATCAGGATTACCTCGTGATGCTGGTACAGAACACTCGTGGTGGTCCAAAAGCGTTTGACTATCGACCGCTCATGCTGACAATGAAACTATCAGACACCGAAAGCACGGTCGCCGGCACCGAGGAATTCGAACCGCCCTCACGTTCCAACAACTAACACTTGATAGAAATGCGCCCCGCCATCCGAAGATGGACGGGGCGCTTTACCGTCCAACTGCCACTGCGGCGTGCGGCACCTCAGCAGCAGCGGACGATTCTCTCCACAAAGTTGATCAAATTGGTAAAGGGGGGTGAATTCCAGAGGCGAGCTTGAGAGGATTTACAGAATTATTCAGAATTAACCGGATTCTGAACCTGTTAATCCTGAATAATCCCGCAAATTCCTGTCTCTAACTGCGGTGAAACTTAAACGCTGTCCTAGTATTCCCGTACGCCGCTGACCGCATGGCCGCCGACTGCCTTCGCCTTATCAACCGCATCAGAACTGTACTGAATATTCGCCGTACCACCGCCGGACGTGTCGAAGATGGGTGCGCCAAACAAGTCCGAATCCGCTCCAGCCGCCGAAAACTTCGCGACGAACATCGCGCCATAGATGTTTCCATGGCCGCCGCCGCTGCGATAGACGCGCCCCGTACCAAGCACCAAAATCACGCCATTAAAATTGAAGTTTCCATCGAGAGTGAGGTCGCCGGTAACGATTAAAGTTCCCTGCCCTGTTGGATTGCCTGGTCCAAGCGTGAGATTGCCATCCACAAAAGTGAAAGCTCCGTCGGGATTATTGGCGCCGAGGCCGGCCGTGCTATTTATCGCGGCGGTTCCAGTCGCGAAATATCTGCCCTGGTTGATCGCGGCATTCTTCATTCCTTCGGTGCCGTAGAGGAACTCTCTTGCATTCGCGACCGATTTAAGAAAGCTCGGAGTATTGCTGTTTACCAAAACCGCAGGATCGCCAGGATACACGTTTGGCGCACTACCACTGCAGTGAGTTCCATCCGGCAAACAACCATCGATAACGTTATTGGTGCTGTTGTAGTCACCGCCACTGACTGCATATGCTGCAATGCCTTGTGCGTCTCCGTCGAGATCGTTACCTGACGTCGACGTCACGTTACTGCCGCCCAGCGAGAAAGCAATCGGATTTCCTGATTCATTTGGGAGTGTGACAACCGCATTCACGTCGTATTCAAGCGTGTAGCGATTAACCACGACTTCCATTTTCTTCTCACTATTGTTTGGACCACGCCCCGAGACGCGGACTCTCAGGCGTTCAGGCTTGAACGTTCCGTCGTTACACTTGGTGGAATTCGGAACGGCATCCTGATTGTCAGGATCCATGATCTCAGTCACTACAAACTGGGTCGTTCCATCACCGGCAACGTTGACCGCCGCGCCAGCCGTAGCAGTCCACAGCGTGCGCGAGCACAGGACGTTATGAAAAGAAGCACGCGTACCGCCAGGACTGGAATCAACGTTGCCGCGCAGCACTTCGAGAGTTCTGGAAACACCGGCTTCTGCAGCGTAGTAGGCCTGCATTTCAGCGGTCGAGTCGCGCGCTGTGACACCGGTCATTGTCGTCGTTAGAATTAAGGTGCCGCCCGCAGCCAACAACAATAGTGAAAGTAGTATCGCAGTGATCAGCGCTGCGCCTTTTTCATTTGCACGGTTCCTGAATGTCGGCTGATGTGAATTCATTTTGACGGAGACCTCCGTAAACTAGTAACTCCAAAGATCGTTATTGCGCAGGGTAACGTCGGAACAAAGCAAAACTGAATAAGATGGCTGATAACCTGGCGAGCCGGGAGTCCCAACCTGGTCCAAAGTAACTGACACTGCAATGACTATGTATTTCGCTTGCGATTTGTCGACCACTTCCGTTGCCGACACATTCGTGATCTCGTCATCGCCTGGAAGAGCTGTGTATGTCACCTTCTGGTCGAAGTAATAAAAGTTCATACTGTCAATCCGGTTTGCCAGCACGGTACTGCCTGTTCCATACAGATCGTGTCGAGCGAGGTACTTCGTCCTCTCAACTTCATTGAGAAAGTAGGTGATATCTTCGAGGGCATCCTGCGTGGACTCTCTTTGCGCCACTGTCAGGGTTGGGTCATCAACCATGAAGCGGTTGAGATTCGCACGGATGCGGAGTCGATTCCGTCCCGAATCTGCCGCAACGATCCCGTTGTTGCTCAGGTTGAATCCGGAGTTCGCTATTTCGCGCGATATGATATTGAGTGCTCGTTGTACGTCGGCAAGTGCATCCGACTTCTGATTTTCGCGAGATCGCACGCGAAGAGCATTTGCGAGCAGCGTCGAGGCGGCAGTCATTAAGGCCATCGTGATCGCCATTGCGATCAGCAGTTCAAGTAGAGAGAAACCGCCGCTGGTGGCTTTTTTGTTCGGAGAACTCATAAATTCCTCGCTATCTGAATGGCGCTAATAACTGCCGGTGACCTGTGTCGAGCGCTGCGTGTAAACGGTAACCGTTTCAAAGGCGGTGGTGGCCACGGCCGGAGTTACTGAAATTTGAATTCGCTTGAGTGTTGGCGCACCGGCATCCGGATTGCCGGCCGGAACAGTATTCAGATCCTGAATAGTGGTGTTTATCGTGTAGCTACGACCCGCATTTGTGACAGTCTCCGTAACGCCGGCGGTAGCTGTGGCCGCCAAGCCGCCGTCCGGATATGAATAAGCGACGCTTCGTGTCTGCGTTGTGAAAGGTATGGTGCGCAGCCACTCCATTCGTTTTTGTGCAATCGCCATCGCCAGCTCGCGATCGTCTGCCCTGCTGTTTGCCGAAATCGAATAGGTAAACAACGAAGCGATGCCGAGTCCGATTACCATCAGGATCACTAATGCAATTGCAGCTTCGAGCAACGTGAAGCCTCTTTGTGACGCAGCAACCGTTGCCAGCTTTTTCTTATCCATGCGGTCCATATTCATCCTTAGTTGTTTACGATCACCGTAAGTGTTTGCGTGGAACCGCATGCTGGATTGGTTGACACCTTTACTGAAAATGTCCCGCGATTGCCGGCGCCGTTCTTAGTCGTAATTGAGATCACACTCGATCCACTACCGTCAATTCTTGACTGTGAAAGGGCTATGACGAGACTGTTTCCGTTGCCTTCCTGCGCGGCGCTGATGACGCGAGTTCCCGAGCCTCCCGATATCGAATAGGTGGCGGTTCCGGTCTCCTTTGTCGAGTCGCTCTGGCTTAACGTCAGAGTGCCGGGACTGATCGATGCGCTGCACTGTGCAATCGGCGAAGGTGACGGCGAAACTGATGCTGTCGGCGACGGAGACGGAGTCGAAGTTGGCGTGGGTGTTGGTGTCGCGTTGCCGTTTCCATTGCCGTTATTACCGTTGTCGCTACCGTTTCCGTTTCCATGCGGAGTCGCAGTTGGAGACGGAGTCGGAGTCGGAGTCGGAGTCGCTGTGTCAACGGGATCGATAACATCCCCACCTGGCGTTCCTTCGAGGACAGGAGTTCCAACCGGCTCGGGGTCAACATCGTCGTTGTTAACTTCAGCGATTTCAACCTCCGGAATTAACCCGTCCGGGAAATGTTGGGCGTCGACGGTGATGTCGCCCGATCCGGAAACGTCAACTGGAACAGCATCCTCAAGAAATTGACTGAAAACCTGAAAGACGCATGATTTAGTGCCCGGGCACGGCACTGTGAGTCTGCCGCGCCAGTCAAACGTTACTTTCAATGGGTCTGTCGAGAACTCAATACCGGAGTCCAATTGAAAAGTACGCGTTTCCAAGGTTCCCGAACCGAAGTCCATTGTGACCGAATAGCTCGTGGAACCCGCCACGCCAGTTTCGACCGATGCCTGACTTGCGTCAGCGGCATGACGGCGAACCGAGTCAGCGCGTGCCTTCTCGATGTAGGAGGCAAACAGCCTGGCCGAACTGTAAAGCCGATATTTGGCACGTGCCGTTCTGATTCCCAGAACTCCGAAGGTCGATACGACGGCTATAATCGCGATCGTGATCACCATCTGCATGACGGTGAATCCATGCTGCTGCTTGCCTGTTGTGGTCTTACATTTCATTTTGCGCGTCTACCTCCGACAGGAGTTGTTCCGGAATCAGGACAAATTGTCCTCGCCCTTATCGGCAACAACTGTTCCGTTAGGGAACCCCAGAGATTTGGGTGGTTTTGGGTGTTGAGAGTGCTTTCAGGCTCGAGCGCTGTTACATTTGGTGACGGCATTAGGTAACGCGCTTCATAGTCGTATAGGTCCAATAGTCCCATAAGACTCATAAGATCTTGACAGGCTTTGCCTCAAAAGTCAGAAACTGACTTGGACATAGTCAGTACCACCGGTGGGTGCATGCGCAGCAAACTTAGCAAATCGAGCGCATCTACTTCGTACCCACCCGCTACCGCGAGGTGGTACTGACTGTGTCCAACAGTGAATCCGGACTTTTGAGGCAAAGCCATCTTGACACTTAACGGGCAAAGAATCGATCATTGACGCCAGTGGCCGATATCCTACTCGTCGAAGACAAAGACAGCCTCCGTCGCGTACTGCGACTGACTCTCGAAAATGCCGGATACAGCGTGGCGGAAGCAATTGATGCTCGCGCCGCACTCAACGAAATTGCAGATTCCCGGCACCGACTTGTCCTCACTGACTTGCGCATGCCGAATGGATCGGGTTTGGACGTGCTGCGCGCCGCCCGCGCCGCCGACGCAGACGTTCCGGTAATCGTCATGACGGCCTTCGGCTCGATCGACGAAGCTGTACAGGCCATGAAAGACGGCGCCCACGATTTTCTTCAGAAGCCGGTCGATTCAAATCATCTGCTACTTCTCGTCGAACGAGCTCTCGAACAAGCGCGACTCAGAACTGAGAATGTATTGCTGCGTGAAGAATGGTCGCGGCGCTATGGATTCCCCAGAATCATCGGCGAGTCAGAAACACTCAAGCGCGCGGTTGGCGAAACTCAGCGCGTCGCCCAAACTGAAACGACAGTTTTACTGCTGGGAGAATCAGGCACAGGCAAGGAACTCTTTGCGCGCGCGGTCCATCATCTGTCGGCTCGTCGCAATCAGCCTTTTGTCGCGATCAACTGTGCTGCCATTCCTGAAACTCTGATTGAGAACGAACTATTTGGTCACGAGCGCGGCGCTTTCACAGGCGCCAGCGATCGGCGGCAGGGTAAGTTTGAACTCGCATCAGGCGGCACCGTGTTTCTTGATGAAATCGGAGAATTGCCGCTTGGAGTTCAGGGGAAATTGCTGCGCGCCATTGAAGAGAAAATGGTTGATCGAATTGGCGGACGTGCTCCTGTTGCGGTCGACGTTCGAGTGGTGGCGGCAACAAACAAAGATTTGAAGGCAGCGGTGGAGAACGGACAGTTTCGTGGTGATTTGTTCTTTCGTCTGGCGGTGTTTCCCGTCGTGGTACCCCCATTGCGCGAGCGCGGTGACGATATCCTGTTACTGGCGCATCATTTTGCTGCTGAGATTGGTCGTGAGTTACGTGGGCGTGAAGCGCAGTTAAGCGAACGGGCGGTTGCAGCGCTTCGGCAGCATCATTGGCCTGGCAATGTTCGTGAACTCGAGAACGCGATCGAGCGCGCTTGCATCATCTCCGATACGCTTGTGCTCGAGCCCACGGACCTGGGCTTTGGCGCAGAAACAGTTAAGGAGTCAGAGACTCTGGAACAACTCGACCTGGAGGGCACGCTGTCTGAAGTCGCACATCGTGCGCTCCGGCTGGTGGAGCGGAAGAAGATCGCTCGCGCTTTGGAAGCTAATCTCGGCAATAAGAGTAAGACCGCTGAAGACCTCGGCGTCAGCTACAAAACACTCCTGAATAGAATCAAAGAGTACGACCTCTAATGGAACTCCCGCACGATTAGCACTTTTCCCTCTACAGGATTTAACGCGGATTTCAGGAGACCCAGTAACAATGTATACGAGGCCGATGATTCTACCCTTCGATTCTACAGGCCGGATTTATGTGCTCCAGGATGAAAAAGGTCAGGTAGTTGGAACCGGTTCAAGAGAGGTTTGTGAGACCTTGATGTATATCATCGGCTCCGGTTTGTCATCGGCTACTGAAAAAACCCAGCCGATCGCCCACGGCAACGTTCGCGCTGCGATCACGATATAGCCGAAAGTGCTCCTTTATTCTGGAACAGGTCCACTACCTGTTCCAGAAATTTTTTTAAATATTTTCTGGAGACTTCAGGCTATTGAAAATATAGATTAGGTATCCTGGAAAAAAGGACGGTTGGTGCAGCGGCGGGCAGGCGGGGGCTCGGTGCCGCGGTTTTTGTGTTTTGGGTCCTTCCTTTCTTGTCTGATCCGCGTTAATCCGCGTAAATCTGCGGCTCCTCCTGTTATATTGTTCAGGTGCAACCTGTACTCTCCGCTCAACAGATCCGAGAGATCGACCGGCTTACTGTCGAGAACTATCAGACATCTTCCCTGCTCTTAATGGAAGCAGCCAGCGCGGCGTGTATGGAGGCTATTCGTGCACGGCTCGATGGCCATCTCGCCGGCAGGAAGGCCCTGATTCTTTGTGGAAAAGGTAACAACGGTGGCGACGGAGCGGCTTTGGCACGAGCGCTTTCGCGCGCCGGATTGCACTGTAGCGTCGTTTTGTTCGGTAAGTTTTCGGAGACGTCAGGCGACGCACGTACAAACTTCGAGTCCGTCGCTCGTCTGGCAAGTTTCGAGGCCGGTTCACATGAATCGCCGCCGCCGCTGACGTTTATCGAATGTGAGACCGTTAGCGCCTGGGAGCAATTGGCAAAACCGCGTAGCGCCTACGACGTCATCGTCGATGCACTTTTCGGAACCGGCCTTACACGACCGCTCGAAGGCGTTTTCCTCAAGGTAATCGAACATCTGTCGATGTTGAGAGAGGCGCGCGATCGTGCCTCGGGAGTCCGTCCGCTGGTATTGTCCATCGACATACCTTCAGGTCTGGACGCCGATAAACCCAAACCTATTGGCCCAGCGGTGGAGGCAGATATCACCGTAACCTTCACTGCCCCTAAAGTCGCAAATGTCCTTTCGCCCGCGTGTGACTTTGCTGGCGAGCTGATCGTTTCGGACATCGGCTCGCCGACTTCTTTGATCGAAGCCACCAAACCCTGGCTGTT